>Ga0182745_1000096_pt1 | contig 124210 bp, 118 predicted proteins | sample eDN3rd30CKraftBY_FD_128523 | JGI IMG/M metagenome (GOLD analysis project Ga0182745, IMG submission 128523) | Enriched backyard soil microbial communities from Emeryville, California, USA - eDNA 3rd pass 30_C Kraft BY (version 2) (version 2) | ecosystem: Environmental > Terrestrial > Soil >...
AGTCAGATGCCGCCGCCGGCCGAGGGCGAGTATTACTGGTCCGACCTTGAAGGAATCGAGGCGATCGGCGCCCAGGGTGAGCGCCTCGGTACGGTGGATCATTTCCGGTCCACGCCGGGCGGGGCGGTGATGATCGTGAAGGGCGAGAGGGAACATTGGATTCCGTTCGTCAAGGAACGCATCGTGAAGGTCGAGCTGGCTGCCGGACGCATTGTGCTCGACTGGTCGGCGGACTGGTAAAGGCGAGCGACGTGAGGAGACGCGGGGCATGCGCATCGAGGTGGTGACGCTGTTCCCCGAATTCGTCGCCGAGGCGGTCCGGGTTGGCGTGCTGGGACGGGCGGTCGAGCGAGGACAAGTGAGTGTCGCCGCCCATACGCCGCGTGAGTTTGCCCCGGACGTGCATCGTACGGTTGACGATCGCCCCTATGGCGGCGGTCCGGGGATGGTGCTGAAGATCGAGCCTACGCGCACCGCGTTGCGGGCGGCGAGGGCGAGATTGCCGGAGGGCAGCCGCAGCATCTACCTCGCGGCCGACGGAGCCACGCTGTCGCAGGCCAAGGCGCGCGAGCTGTCGCAGCTGCCGGGATTGCTGCTGCTCGCGGGACGCTATGAGGGCGTGGATGAGCGCCTGCTGGCGAACGAGATCGATGAGAGCGTGTCGATCGGTGACTATGTGCTGTCGGGCGGTGAGCTGCCCGCGCTGGTGCTGATCGATACGGTGGTGCGGTTGTTGCCCGGGGTGCTGGGCGACGAGGAGTCGGCGCAGCAGGACTCGTTCGTCGACGGGCTGCTGGACTGGCCGCACTACACGCGGCCGGAAGTGTTCGAGGGCCTGGCGGTGCCTGAAGTGCTGTTGAGCGGCAATCATGCCGCGATCCGGCGCTGGCGCATGCAGCAGTCGCTGGGGCGGACCTGGCTGCGGCGGCCGGATCTCCTCACCAGGCTGCGGTTGAGCAAGGAGCAGCAGAAGCTGCTCGACGAGTTTGTGGCGGAACGCGCGGCGCGCGGGCCGTCGGCGCAGAGTTGAACGGATTAGTTGTTTTTCGGCATTTGGTTTTCAAAAGATCGGGTACGGTGCAACCATGAGCAACATTATCGAAACGCTCGAACGTGAAGCGGCGGTCCGCGAGCTTCCGGATTTTTCTCCCGGCGACACGGTGGTTGTCGCGGTGAAGGTGAAGGAAGGCGACCGTGAGCGCGTCCAGGCGTACGAAGGCGTGGTGATCGCCCGTCGCAACCGCGGCCTCAATTCTTCGTTCACAGTGCGCAAGATCTCGCACGGCGAAGGCGTGGAGCGCGTGTTCCAGTGCCACAGCCCTTCGATCGGTTCGGTCAGCGTCAAGCGTCGCGGCAACGTGCGTCGCGCCAAGCTGTACTACCTGCGCAACCTGACCGGCAAGGCAGCGCGCATCGAAGAGAAGATCTGACGCGAGCTTGATCGGGAGGGCTGGTGCCTGCGCCGGCCCCCTACGCCGCACCTGGATCGAGGTGGGCGCGGTTGGTCCAGAAAAGGGCGTGGTGGCGTGTTTGCGCTGTCACGTCCTTTTTTATGGGCGAGTGGATGCTGGCATGCGGATCGCATGTGCTACGGATGGCGGGGGCTTGCGGCCAGCGCGTAGACTGTCGGTCCGATGCGCGGGAAAGCTCATGAAGGAGTTGCCATGCCTCGATTCCTGCTCTGCCGATTCCTGACCTCGCTGGTCCTGTTGATAGCCGCAGGCGTCGCTTGCGGCAGCCCGGCCACCGACAAGGTCCTGGCCAATGTGCGCCTGCCACCTGGGTTCAAGCTCGAGGTCTACAGCGATGCCGTGCCGGCGGCCCGTTCCATGGCGCTGGGGGAGCGGGGGACGTTGTTCGTCGGGACCCGCAAGGGCACGGTGTATGCGATCAGCGGCGGTGACTTGAGCGCCGGTGGCGACGCTACTGCGGCTGCGGCGGCCAAGCCGGTGGTGCGGGTCATTGCCAACAAGCTCAACCAGCCCAACGGCGTGGCGTTTCGCGATGGCGCGTTGTACGTCGCAGAGGTGAGCAGGATCACGCGTTACGATGCGATCGAGGCATCGCTCGATCAGGTGCCGGCCCCCAAGGTGGTGCGCGACGACCTGCCCAAGGACGGCCACCATGGTTGGAAGTACATCGCATTCGGGCCGGATGGCAAGCTGTACGTGCCGATCGGCGCGCCCTGCAATGTCTGCGACCAGCCGGGCTACGCCGTCATCACCCGCATGAACCCCGATGGCTCGGATCACGAAGTGTTCGCGCGCGGCATTCGCAATACCGTGGGATTCACCTGGCATCCCGTCAGCCACGAACTGTGGTTCACCGACAATGGCCGTGACTATCTGGGCGACGATGTCCCCCCTTGTGAACTCAACAGGGCTCCGAGCGCCGGGCTGGATTTCGGCTTTCCGTACTGTCATGGCAAGGGCGTCAAGGACCCCGAGTTTGGCGGGCGCGGCAATTGCGCCAATATGACGCCACCCGTGCAGGCGCTCGGCGCGCACGTGGCGCCGCTCGGGGTGAAGTTCTATACCGGCAAGGCTTTCCCCCAGGGTTACCACAACCGGGTGTTCATCGCCGAACACGGCTCGTGGAATCGCAAGGAGAAAAGCGGCTATCGGCTGACCACCGTCACCTTGAACGGTAATCGGGCGGTGAGCTATCAACCGTTCGCCACCGGATTCAACCGGGGCGATGAGGTGTTCGGCCGGCCGGTGGATTTGCTGGTGCTGGCCGACGGTTCGATGTTGGTGTCCGACGACCAGGCGGGCGCCATTTATCGCATACGATATTCTAGGTAATGGATCAGGCATGAAAACGTTGGCGACCATGGTCTCGTGGATTTGGCATGGCCTGGATGGGCTGCGCAAAGTATTGCATTTGATCGTGCTGGTGACGGTGTTTGCCGTGCTGCTGTTGGTGCTCTCGCCGCGGATTCCGGTGGTGCCGGAGTCGGCGGCGCTGGTCATCGCGCCGCAGGGCGCCATCGTCGAGCAATTGTCGGGCGACCCGTTCGAGCGGGCCGTGTCGGAGGCCTACGGCCGGGGCAATGCCGAGACCTTGCTGCGCGACCTGGTGGATGCCATCGAGGCGGCCAGGCAGGATTCACGCATCAAGGCGCTGGTGCTCGATCTGCGGGACATGGCCGGTGGCGGCATCACCAAGTTGTCCGAGCTGGCGGCGGCGGTGCGCGAGTTTCGCGCCAGCGGCAAGCCGGTGATCGCGCTCGGCGAGAACTTCGATCAATCGCAATACTATCTCGCCGCCCAGGCCGACCAGGTGTACCTGGACCCGCAGGGGTTCATTCTCATCGAGGGCTATGGCTACTACCGCACCTTCCTGAAAGGGGCCATCGACAAGCTGGCGGTCGACGTGAATATTTTCCGTGCCGGCAAGTTCAAGTCCTTCACCGACCAGTACAGCCGCGCCGACATGTCGGACCAGGAGAAGGAAGAGAGCATGGCCTGGCTCAACGCCCTGTGGTCCCGGTACCAGAAAGACGTCACCCAGGCGCGTGGCATCGATCCGGGCGCCCTCACGGCATACGTCAATGAGTTGCCGTCGGCGGCCAAGGCCACCCAAGGCAACCTGGCGGCCGTGGCGCTGGAACGGCGCCTGATCACCGGCATCAAGTCGCGCCACGAAGTGGAGGAGCAGCTCAAGTCACTGGTCGGCGAGGATGGCGACCACAATTTCCAGGGCATTTCGCACTGGGATTATTTGAGCGCGGTGCGGGCTCGTCACGCGCTGGACATCGAGGGAGATCACCTGGGAGTGGTGGTGGCCTCGGGTGAAATCCTCGACGGCGACCAGCCGCCCGGCACCATCGGATCGGATTCGATGGTCAGTCTCCTGCGCCAGGCGCGCTATGACGATTCGATCAAGGGGGTGGTGCTGCGCATCGACAGCCCCGGCGGCAGCATGCTGGCTTCCGAAGTGATCCGGCGGGAAATCGATGCACTGCGCGCGGCGGGCAAGCCGGTGGTGGCCTCGATGAGCAGCATGGCGGCCTCGGGCGGTTATTACATTGCCATGGACGCCGATGAGATCTGGGCCAGCCCGTCGACGCTGACCGGTTCCATCGGAGTGTTCATGGTGCTGCCGACCTTCGAGCGCACCCTGGGCAAGGTGGGGGTGACGCTGGATGGTGTGGGGACGACCCCGTTGGCGGGTGCGCTGACCATGGAACGCACTTTGAACGACGATGCCCGGCAGGTGCTGCAGTTGTCTATCGATAATGCCTACAGCACGTTCGTGGGACATGTGGCCGCGGCCCGCGAGAAGTCATTTGACCAGATCGACGCGGTGGCCCAGGGCAGGGTCTGGGCGGGCAGCGACGCCATCGGCGTCGGCCTGGTCGACAAACTTGGCTCGTATCAGGATGCGCTCGATGCCGCCGCGGCGCGCGCTGGGCTGGGCAAGGACTACAAGGTGGAGTACATCGAGCCTTCGCTCGGCTGGCGCGAGATGCTGGCCGAGCAGACGCATGGACTGGCGGCGCGCATCACCAAGGCGCTGCTGCCCGACACCGGGATCATGGGCGCGGCGCGGCGTGTGCTCACGCCTCTCGAAGCGGAGTTGTCCCGCCTCGCGCGCTTCAGCGATCCCATGCAGGTGTACTACTACTGCTCCTGTTCGGTGAACTGAAGGGGCTGGTGGGGGGCGTACCCGCTTCGTGCGCGAAGCGGGTGGTCCGGGTCAGAGCTTGCTGGCCAGGGGCAGCAGCTCTTTGATCTGTTTCCGTAATGCCGGCAAATCTTGCTGAACGGTTTGCCAAACGATTTCGATGTCCACCTCGAAATAGTCATGGACGATTCGATTGCGCATTCCGTACATCGCGTCCCATGGAATGTGCGGTGCGCCGGCGGTGAACGTGGGGTCAGCCATGCGGGTCTTGTTCGCGGCTTCGCCGACGATTTCGATACTGCGAATCACGGCATCCTGTGTGCGCGCGTCTAATTCGAACGCCTGCAGGTCCATGCCCTCGACGTACTGGATAGCACGATCGATGGCATCGAGAATGTGCTGGAGATATTCGGGGATGCGGCGAGCGTGTCTGGACGTCATACGGGCACTGCTTCGTGCAGCACTTGGTCGCGAAAGCGCTTGGGCAGGCTTTTGGGCGTCAACACATCGACGTGGACGCCGAGCAGCCGCTCCGCCTCGATCTGAATCGCCGCCAGCGTCATGAGTGTGGTGCTGGCGGTGGGATCGATCAGCAGATCCAGGTCGCTATCGTCGGTGTCCTCACCCCTGATGATTGAACCGAAGACACGCGGGCGTAGAGCACCGTGGCGGGCTACGATCTCCCGCAACCTCGTCCGATGCGCCTGTAGTGCTGCCGACGGTTTCATGGGGTAACCATACCACGACCCGGTCGAAATGAAGGCTTGGGCGGCGTAAAATCCCTACCTGGGGTAATGTCGCAGCGTCGTTCCGGAGGGTATCGATGAACACTTTGCAGCGGCGATTCCTGGCGTTGGCGCTGACCATGGCGGGATGTGTCGGTGGTGTGACTGCCAAGGCCGCCAACATCGTCGGCCTGAACTACGACGCCCAGTCCGACAGCCTGGTGATCCAGATCGTCTATCGCGGCACGCACCCGGACCACCAGTTCTCGATCGAATGGGCGCAATGCCGGCAATTCGACCGCGGGGCGCAGATCCTCGGGTTGCTGGTGGACAGCGATCCGAAGGATCCGGCTCGCGAGGACTTCTCCAAGGTTCTGACAATCAGCCTTGCGCAGCAGGCCTGCCGGCCAGCGCAAGTGACCATCAAGACTGACGCGGGGTTCTGGCGTTCGGTTGACGTTCCGGCACCGCGACGTTGACCGGTGCGCGAGGTGACCCTGCGGTCACCGTCGTGCGCCCGCGCTCCCGCCTTCCCGTGTTACTGACTGGCCGGCCGGTCGGACAGGGATGCGTTGGTCCGCTACTTCACCACGCCCAGTTCTTTGCCGACGGTGGCAAAGGCCGCAACGGCCCGGTCGAGTTGTTCCGTTGTGTGTACCGCGGACATCTGGGTGCGGATGCGGGCCTTGCCATGCGGCACCACCGGAAAAGAGAACCCGATGACGTAGACGCCGTGGTCCAGCAGCTTGCGGGCGAATTCCGAGGCCAGCTTGGCATCGCCCAACATCACCGGAATGATGGGGTGTTCGCCCGGCACCAGGTTGAAGCCGGCGGCGGTCATCTGTTTGCGGAAGTGCACGGCATTGTCCTGCAGCTTGTTCTTGAGCTGCTGGTCGGCTTCGAGCAGGTCGAGCACGCGCAGGGTGGCAGCCGCGATGAACGGTGGGATGCTGTTGGAGAACAGGTAGGGACGCGAGCGCTGGCGTAGCCAGCCGATGATCTCCTTGCGACCCGAGGTGTAGCCGCCGCTGCCACCGCCCAGCGCCTTGCCGAGTGTGCCGGTGAGAATGTCGACGCGATTCATGACGCCGCGCAGTTCGTGCGTGCCGCGGCCGGTGGGGCCGGTGAAACCGGTGGCGTGCGAGTCGTCCACCATCACGAGTGCATCGTAGCGGTCGGCGAGGTCGCAGATTTCCTTCAGGCGCGCGATCACGCCGTCCATCGAGAACACGCCGTCGGTGGCGATCAGGCGTACCCGGCACTTGCTCGCCTCCTTGAGGCGCGTTTCCAGTTCGTTCAGATCGTTGTTGGCGTAGCGGAAACGCTGCGCCTTGCACAAGCGGACGCCGTCGATGATGCTGGCGTGATTCAGAGAGTCGCTGATTACCGCGTCCTCTTCCCCGAGCAGCGTCTCGAACAGGCCGCCGTTGGCATCGAAGCAGGAGGAGTAAAGGATGGTGTCCTCGGTGCCGAGGTAGCGGCTGAGCCGGCCTTCCAGCTCTTTGTGGATGCTGTGAGTGCCGCAGATGAAGCGCACCGAGGCCATGCCGTAGCCATAGCGGTCCAACGCCAGGCGCGCAGCCTCGCGCACCGAAGCATGATTGGCCAGTCCGAGATAGTTGTTGGCGCACAGATTGATGACTTCGGTGTCGCCCACCTTCACCACGGCCTGTTGCGGCGAGACCAGCACGCGTTCGGGCTTGAACAGACCTTCGGTTTTGAGCTGTTCGGTGTCGTGTGCCAGCTGCTGCAGGAATTCATTCTTCACGGTATCGGCATCCTCGAGTGTGAGTGCGAATTCTGCATGGTGGGAAGAGGGAATGCCAGTTGATCTCCGGTTGATCTCTTGAGCCCCTTGACCGCTTGTGCCAGCGGATTACCAATCCTTGGCCATGGCAGCGCCGGCTGCGCGGCCAGCCTGGTCCAAGTGGCTGGCCAGCGCGGTCTGTTCGGCTGCGCTCATCAGCAGTCCCAGCTTCGAACGGCGCCACAGCACATCCTCGGCGGTCCGCGCCCATTCATGGGTGCGCAGATAGTCCAGCTCTGACCGCGTCAGTCCGGCGCCGAAATGGGTGCCCAGGTCCTCGATGCTCCTGGCCGTGCCAATGATGTCGCTGATGCGGGTGCCGTAGGCTCGTGCCAGACGCTGCGTCAGCGACTTGGGCAGCAGGGGCCAGCGCTGCTGAACACTGATCAGAAAGGCTGCGAAATCAGCGCGTGGCAAGTCGCCACCCGGTAGTGGGGCTTGATCGGTCCAGCCCTGCCTGGTGCCGCCGATGAACGGCTGCAGTTTTTGCAGCGCCATCTCCGCCAGGCGACGGTAGGTGGTGATCTTGCCGCCGAATACCGTAAGCAAGGCGGGCTGTGCTGTCGCCTCGGTCAATTCCAGTTTGTAGTCGCGAGAGACCTTGGACGCGCTGGTGGCTTCGTCGTCGGTCAACGGACGTACGCCGGCATAACTCCAGCGTACGTCCGTGGGGGAGGTGGAGCGTGCGAAGTACCGGTTCACGGTCTCGCACAAATAGGCGATTTCCTCGGTGCCGATGGCCACAGCGGCAGGGTCGCCCTGGTATGGCACGTCGGTCGTGCCGATCAGGGTGAATCGGTCCTGGTACGGAATAGTGAACACCACCCGGCCGTCCGGATGCTGCAACAGGAAGGCATGCTGCCCGTCGTACAGGCGTGGCACCACGATGTGGCTGCCTTTGACCAGCCGGACCTGGGTCCGGTTGTGAGAGCCCGGTACGAGGTGCAGGATGTCTTCCACCCAGGGACCGGCGGCGTTGACGATGGCGCGCGCGCTGATCGTGATTCGCGCCTGGGTGTCCTGCCGTTCCAATTCAGCCCGCCAGTGGCCATCGACGACTGCCGCACCGAGAAATTTCGTGCGGGTGTGGATCGACGCACCGCGCTGTGCGGCGTCCATCGCGTTCAGTACCACCAGGCGGGCATCGTCCACGGCGCAATCCGAATAGACGAAGCCGTGGTCGATGCCGGGTCTGAGAGCTTGGCCCAGGCCGCTGGCGTTCAGCCGTACGCCCCGCGATGCGGGCAGGCGCTTGCGACCGCCGATGTGGTCGTACAGAAACAGCCCCAGCCGTATCTCCCAGCGCGGTCGCAGGCCCTCGACATGCGGCAGCACGAATTGCATCGGGTGAATGATATGCGGGGCCATGACCAGCAGCCGCTCACGTTCGATCAAGGCCTCACGCACCAGCCGGAAATCGAACGACTCCAGGTAGCGCAGCCCGCCATGGATCAGTTTGGTGCTGCTGGAGGAGGTGGCGCCGGCCAGGTCCGCCTGCTCGGCCAGCACGACTTTATGTCCGCGCCCCGCGGCGTCGCGCGCTATCCCCACGCCGTTGATGCCACCGCCGATGACCAGCAGATCGGCACGTTGATCGATTGTCTCGGAGGTTTGGAGCACGCAGCGTAGCGGAGCGGTGTGGGAGGGCGAAGCGTAGATCGGGTGGGCAGTCCGGGAAATAGTAGGAATGATCCAGGGGGACGCGCAAGCGCGGCATCGCGTCCTGGCCGGTCAAATGCCTGGACCGGGAGCTGGGTCGCGGATTTTCGTCGCGCTTCATCTAGCGTAAGCTGCCGGGATGCAGGATTCGGACAACGAAGCGGCCGCCACCGGTTTACGGGTGGACAAGTGGCTCTGGTTCGCGCGCTTCTTCAAGAGCCGTTCGCAGGCCACCGACGCCGTTGCTGGCGGCCGAGTGCATATCAATGGCGCGCGCGTGAAGCCGTCGCATGCCGTGCAGATCGGCGATCAAGTGCAGATCACTCGGGATGAAGTTCGTTTCGAGATCGTCGTCCGTGGCATTCCGGTGCGCCGTGGACCAGCGCCCGAGGCACAAACGCACTACACTGAAACAGAAGCCAGCAGCGCCGCGCGCGAGCTACGACGACAGCAGGCACGCTTGGCGCCACCTGCGCCGGATGGACGGCCCGACAAACATGCGCGCCGTGCATTGCGTGATTTGCGACGTGGCTGAGGGAGCGATTGAGGTGAGTATGCGAATAGCTCTGAATGTAAACGGCCAGCTGCACGAGGTGGACGTGGACCAGGACACCCCGCTGTTGTGGGTTCTGCGCGAGTCACTCGGTTTGACCGGGACCAAGTTCGGTTGCGGCATTGCCATGTGCGGCGCCTGTACCGTGCATGTGAACGGTGCGCCGGTGCGCTCGTGCTCGGTGCCGGCGACGGCGCTGCAAGGACAAGCCATTACCACCATAGAGGGATTGGCGGCGGCGGGTTCGCGTCATCCGGTGCAGCAGGCCTGGATCGAGCACCAAGTCCCGCAGTGTGGTTACTGCCAGTCGGGGATGATCATGGCGGTGAGTGCGCTGTTGGCCAAGACAGCACAGCCGAGCGACGAACAGATCGACGCCGAGATCACCAATATTTGTCGCTGCGGCACCTACGAGCGGATACGTCAGGCCATACATTCCCTGGCGGCGCGGGCGGGTTCGGCAGCGGGAGCCCAGCATGAATAAGTGGACCCGGCGTGCTTTCATCGCCACTGGCGGGCTGGTGGGTGGCGGCCTGGCGTTGGGAATCGCGGGCATCGCCCTGGCGCCGAATCGTTTGACCGTCATGGGCGATGATGATGGCAAGTCCGCACGCCTCACCACCTGGATCAAGCTGGCGCCCGACAGCACTCTGACCGTGCTCGTGCCTCATTGCGAAATGGGTCAGGGCGCGCACACCGCGCTGGCCATGATGCTGGCGGAGGAACTGGAGGCGGATTGGGCCACCGTGCGGGTGGAAGAGGCGCCCGCCGAGGATGCCTATGCCAACGGCTACCTGGTGCGAGTGTTCACTCCTGGAATGGCGCATGTGCCCGGATTCATGGAACGCGCCGTCGATTTCGCCAGCCTCAAGCTCTCGCAGCGAATGGAGATGCAGGTCACGGGTGGCAGTACGGCCGTGCGGGCGACCGGCGAGCTCGGCATGCGCGTGGCGGGTGCCACGGCCAAGGCGATGCTGCTGCAGGCGGCGGCGGAGCGTTGGCAGGTTCCAGCCTCCGAGTGCGTGGCACGTTCGTCGAAGGTGCTGCATTCCGGTTCGGGCCGCAGCGCGAGCTTTGGCGAGCTGGCTTCGGCAGCCGCAAAGTTGGAGCCCCCGAGCCGTCCGACGCTGAAGTCGGCCGACCAGTACACCCTGATCGGCAAGCCGATTCCACGGCTGGACATTCCCGCCAAGGTGGATGGCTCGGCGCGCTACGGCATCGACGTGACCCTGCCGGGCATGCTGTATGCGAGCGTCATGGCGGCGCCGGTGTTCGGTGCGCGGCTGGCGTCCGTGGATGAGTCACCGGCGTTGGACATGCCGGGTGTCAAGCGGGTGGTGAAGCTGGATGACGCGGTGGCCGTGGTTGCCGATAGCTACTGGCGGGCACTGCAGGCGTTGCGACGCTTGACGCCGAGCTTCACCCAGACGGGCGACAGTCAGCGCAGCAGCGAGTCTCTGCACAAGGACATCGTCGCGGCACTGGAAGGTAAAGAGTCCAAAGTGGATTATTCCAGCGGTGACGCCGTGGCACGGCTGAGCGGCGCGGCCAAGACGGTTGCGGCGGAATACCAGGTGCCTTACCTGGCGCATGCCACCCTGGAGCCGATGAGTGCCACGGCCTGGGTCACCGCCGATCGCTGCGAAGTGTGGACCGGAGTGCAAGACCCCCTGGCGGCGCGCGGACTGGCGGCGAAGGTGGCGCAGCTCGAGGATCAACGGGTCACTGTGCACAACATGCATGTTGGAGGCGCATTCGGCCGACGCCTGCCGGGCTCCCAGGACTTCGTCGAACAGGCGGTACGCATCGCCAAGGCCATGGCGCCCAAGCCGGTGAAATTGATCTGGAGTCGCGAAGAGGACATCCAGCATGATTTCTATCGTCCGGCGGTCATCGGTCGTTTCACGGCTGCCCTGGATGCCGGCGGGATGCCGGTGGCCTGGGTGTCCAAGTTCAATGGCGCCGCCGGCGGCGGCGATGAATCGCCGGCCCGACCGGTCTATGCCATCGCCAATCAGGACATTCGCTCCACCAGGAACAACACCCATGTGCGTCTGGGATCCTGGCGCTCGGTGGCCTACTCGCAGCATGGCTTTTTCAACGAATCCTTCATGGATGAACTGGCGCATGCCGCCGGCAAGGATCCTTATGAGTATCGCCACGAACTGCTGAAGGATGCTCCGCGGCAGCGAGCCGTGCTGGAAAAAGCCGCCTGGATCGCCGGGTGGGGCGCAAAACCGCCGCCTGGGCGGGCTCGTGGCATTGCCCTGGTGGCCGGGTTCGGATCCATCGTCGCGCAAGTGGCCGAAGTCGAGATCATCGACGGACGCATCAAGGTGCACCAGGTGTGGGCCGCGGTCGATTGTGGCCGCGTGATCAATCCCGACGGCGCGGCGGCGCAGATAGAAGGCGGAATCATTTTCGGCTTGTCAGCGGCGCTGTTCAGCGAGATCACGATACGCGATGGCCGGGTGGTGCAAAGCAATTTTGCCGACTATCCGCTGCCCAAGCTTGTCGACGCGCCGCGCATCACCGTGGAGTTCATCCAGTCGGAGGCGGCTCCGGGCGGTATCGGCGAGCCGGGGGTTCCGCCCATCGCGCCGGCCATTGCCAATGCGGTGTTCGCCGCCACCGGTCAACGTTTGCGATCGTTGCCGCTACGGCTTGCTTAGCGGCTGCTGAACGGGCCGCCGGGCCGTCCGGTGGCCACTGCCTGGATTTCGGCGACGATGGCCAATGCGATGGTTTCCGGCGTGCACGCGCCAATGTCCAGGCCGATTGGGCCGTACAGGCGCCGGCCGAGTTGCGTCGACTTCGGACCGATGTCGTGCAGCAACCGTGCGCGCCGCGGAGCGGGACCAAGCAAACCGATGTAACCGATGCCGCTGTCCGCCAGGGCCGCCAGATAGGACTGGTCCGAAGGCAGGTGATGACTCATGACCACAGCGGCATCGTAGGGAGTGCGTGCGAGCAACTCAGGCAGGACCTGCGCAGGTTGCAACAGCACCTGGCGTGCCCGCGGAAAACGCTCGGCCACGGCATAGGCGGGGCGATGGTCGACGACGGTGACATGCCAGCCCATCAGGCCGGCGATTTCCACCAGCGGCAGCGCGTCGGGCCCGGCGCCCAGCAACAGCAACCGCGTCGGCAGCTCGATCGGGATGACCAGGAATGTCGCTCCCTCGACTTCCACCGTTGCCGTGCCGGTTGCTTCCGTCTGCGCCAAAGCGGTCGACACGGCTGCTGGCGCCAACCGGCCATCTCCAGGCCGATAGATCGCTCCGAGCGGGTAGGCCGGGTGGGTGCTGCTGGTCACCAGTGCCACTTGCGAGGCAAGCCCGGCATCGCGGCACTGTTCGCCATAGGCAAACGGCTGGTAATCGTTGCCGGTGTCGAGTCGGGTCAGAAGGATGCGCATCGCGCCCTCGCACCCCAACCCGATGCCCCACACCAGGTCGTCCGAACTGCGTGTGTCGTATTCGACGATCAGTGCCCGGCCGTTATCGAACACGGCGCGGGCGCGTTCCATCAAGTCTGATTCCAGGCAGCCACCACTCAGCAGTCCGGCGGCGGCGCCGTCCGCTGCAAACAGCATGTGTGCCCCCGCCTTGCGGTAGGTGGAGCCGACCGTGTGAACGATGGTCGCCAGCACTAATGGCTGACCACGCTGTCTATAGCGGTGAAAGAACTCGCTCAGCGAGAGTGGGCGGTGGCTCATGGGCTGCATCGGAGGGTGACATTGGCAACTCTGTCAGCCACTGTAATACACTGGATTCGCGGCGTGTAGGTCGCTTGACTGATTGGGAGAGTCCTCATGTCCAAGGCAATTGCGGGTGCTGGATTGGCGCTGTCGTTGTTGCTGGCCAGCGCCGGCGCGTCGGCTGCCGCCGACATCAAATGCAGCATGAGTTTCCAGATGAAAGGCTGGTCGGCGTTCTACAAGACCGCCTCGGGCAACGGCACCATCAAGTGTTCCAACGGGCAGTCGCTGGCGGTCAAACTGAAAGCCACCGGCGGTGGTCTCACGGTCGGCAAGTCCAGCATCGAAAATGGCCATGGTGAATTTTCCGGCGCGACGGGCGTGCAGGAACTGCTTGGTTCCTACGTCTCCGCCGAAGCACATGCCGGAGCGGTCAAGTCCTCCAATGCCTCTGTCATGACCAAGGGGGAAGTCTCCCTGGCGCTCAGTGGCACCGGGCGAGGTTGGGACCTCGGCGTGGCGTTCGGCAAACTGACCATTTCGACCGAATAGCGGGGCTGTGATCTGGGTCCATGCTGGTTGCTGTGCCGGCGGGTACATTGGGTACCGTAGCCGGAGACCAGTTCAGCATGAGCCTACACCGTAACAAATCCGAGTCGGGCGGTAATCCAGCCAGCGAGCGCGATGCCACTCAGCGCATGCCGCAGCTTGGCGAAGTGGTGCTGCAGGACGAAGGGGTGGACGAGGACTTCGATCCCGAGCGTACGCTGGTACAAGAGGATCGCACCGTGGTGCAGGAGGACTGGGAGTCCGAGACGGCGGTGCTCGAACCGATTCAGCTCGGGTAACGGATGGATGCCCCAGAGTGCCGCTGAGGGATTCCGATGGAGCATCCCGGGCTCTCTTGGAGGCGACAAGACGTGAAACGGATGCGCATGTACGCGGCCGTGCTGCGGAGGATGGATCGACGATGGGAGCTAGGGATGCCCCATCGGAACCCCTCACCGACCCCTGCCGATAAGAGCATCGCAGGCGCTGACGAATGACAGTTCTGGTCCGCCCAGACAATGCCTTGAACATGCGTGGACCGGTGTGACTCGGTCTGGCTCTGCCAGTGCATGTCAGGGTCCTTGCGCCCGCGGCCCTGCTCCCTATGACAGCCTGATCAGCGTCTGCCGATTTCCGTAAGCATCCAATCTCAATCCATCAATGCCTTCCGACCGGAGCCCGGGCCGCGGGCGCCCTGATAGGCACTTCTGGGCGTTTGACTGAGGTTACCCGTCAAGGTCTTCGGGGTGGGTTCTAACTCTTGCGTGTAGTCTCCAACTGGTCGCCGACGCGCAATTCCTGGCCGGCGCCCCGTACCAGTACGCAGTTCTGTCCGAACATGACACCCCGCATTTCCTTGTTGAACCGATAGCCGCGTAGCGTCTTGATCGGTTCGGCCGGGTCGCGTTGCGCCGTGTGCTGGTCCGTGGTGGTGATGATGCAGCGAATGCACGGTTTGACCACACGCAGGCCGATCTGCCCGGTGCCGATTTCATGGAGCTGGTCCTCACCGTACGGCTCCAATCCGTCCACCACCAGGTTGGGGCGAAACCGGTTCATGGGCAGCGGCTTGGGCAGCCGGCCGTTCAAGTCGTCCAGGGAGGCCTGTGAAATGACCAGGAACTGGAATTCGTCGGCGAACTGGGTTGGCGCCTCGATGCCCTGGGTCCAATCCGGGCTGCCCAGCCGCCGGTGTTCCGGATTGAAGCGCACCAGGCGGTGTGGCTTGCCCAGATGCGTCTCCAGCCAGGCCGCGGCCTGGTCGCCCGCATCGAAAGCGGCGCAGGGGGTTCCCCAACATTTGACCTGCACGGCGGCTCCCCGTGCCGCAAGAGCTATCTCCAGCGTTCCCGCCTCGGGCGAGTTCAGAATCAGTGCATCGTCGGTCAGAGCCGTGGTGATCAATGCGAGACGCGGTTCTTCGCGCTGCGTGACGAAATTCCCGTTGGGCCGGGTGATCAACCATTCGCGATCGTGAGCCAGACCGGTACGGGTGACGATGGCCCGTTCCAGCGCGATGCCCCGGCACGACTTGACGGGATAAATGTTCAGAGCAGTGAGCGTGATCATGGGGCGGAAGTGTAGCGATATAAGTTTGCGGCCAGAACCCGCCGCCACGTCGAGCGGCGGCGGCATGGCATACTGGCCGAAAAAGCCCCTGCCAGGTGGTGACATTTACATGTCGGATGTGACTCAGAACCCGCTAGGTCCCCCGGCCACGCGCCTGTTCGTGGTGATGGCCACCTTCCTGGCGCTCAACGCCCTGATCGCCGAGTTCGTCGGTGTGAAAATTTTCGCCCTCGAGCCCACCCTGGGCCTGTCGACCTTCAACTGGAACCTGTTCGGACAGAGCGGCTCGCTGTCCTTCACCAGCGGCGTACTGCTGTGGCCGCTGGTGTTCCTGATGACGGACATCATCAACGAATACTATGGTCCCGGCGGCGTGCGCTTCATTTCCTGGTTGACGGTGGGGCTGATCGTGTATGGCTTCGTGGCCGCCTACCTGGCCATCGAGCTGACCCCGGCGGAATTCTGGGTCAGCGTGAACCGCGCGTATGGCGTGCCGGACATGCAGGCTGCGTTCAGCAGCATTTTCGGCCAGGGCATGTGGACCATCGCCGGGTCGCTCACCGCGTTCCTGGTCGGGCAGTTGATCGATGTGACCGTGTTCCAGCACATCCGGGTACTGACCGGTGAGCGTTGGATCTGGTTGCGCGCCACCGGGTCGACCGCCGTGTCGCAGCTGATCGACAGCTTCGTGGTGCTGTACATTGCCTTCGTGCTTGGGCCGCAGCACTGGTCGATACCGCAATTCATGGCCGTGGCCACGGTGAATTACGGCTACAAGCTGCTGATGGCCCTGCTGCTGATTCCGCTGATCTATCTGGTCCGGCGCGGCATCCACGCCTATCTCGGGGATGAGGTGGCGCAGCGGCTGCAGGCAAAGGCCGCCGGGGGACGCCCTCTCGAAGCGGCGGCGCTGCCGCCATGACTATGCGACTGGCAAGGCCTGGGACCTGCCGGGCCTGGCGCCGGCCATCATTCACAATCAGGATCACATTATGAATCCGCCTCACGCACACCATTCCCAGCCGCGCCGGCACGGTGAAACCCATCGTTCCGGCCGTAGCGGTTGGTTGCGCGCCGCCGTGCTGGGTGCCAATGACGGCATCCTCTCGACCGCCGGCCTGCTGGTGGGGGTGGCGGCGGCCGCTGCCTCGCACAGCGAGCTGTTGTTGGCGGGGATCGCGGGATTGGTCGCCGGCGCAATGTCGATGGCGGCCGGTGAGTATGTCTCGGTCAGTTCCCAGGCCGACGCCGAACAAGCCGACCTGGAACGGGAGCGCCACGAACTGGCCACCGACATCGAGGCCGAGCACAAGGAATTGGCCGCCATCTATGTGCATCGCGGGCTCGAGCCGCAGCTGGCTCGGGAGGTGGCCGAGCAGTTGATGCGGCATGACGCCCTTGGCGCCCATGCCAGGGACGAACTGGGTTTGACGCATACCTCGCGGCCACGGCCTGTACAGGCGGCGCTCGCATCCGCGCTGGCGTTCGCAACCGGTGCCCTGTTACCTTTGCTGGTGAGCCTGCTGGCGCCCCCAGCCCGCACCGGGGTGTTCATTGCGGGAACCTCTCTGGTGTTTTTGGCTCTACTTGGCGCAGTTGCCGCGCGTACCGGGGGAGCTTCTCCATTGAAAGGGGCCCTCCGGGTGACCTTCTGGGGCGCCATCGCGATGGTGTTGACCTCGGTGGTCGGGTCCCTGGTCGGGACCGCCGTCTGAGCGGGCATTTTGATGAACCAGCCCACCCGGGGTTGGGGGGTGACCTGATGGACTTCTTCGGGGGCGCCTCGGCTACGATTCGAGTTACGCGATGTTCAAAGACGATCTGAAATCCAAACATTCGGGCGCTGCCCGGTGCGGTGGCGTGCTGGCCGTGAGCCTGCTTGCCGCGCCGTTGCTGGCCCATGCCAACTCTCCGGCGCAAGCTTTGCTGAACAGCCGATTTGGCACCAATCAGTCCGTGCTGCAGTTCACCTCGACCGATTCCTGGTGGAGTTCGCCGCCCAGTTGGCTGTCCGAAGTGCCTGCCGCCGGGGCCTCCTGGGGCAATATCGCGCCCCGCGCCCGCATCCAATCCAGCCCGGAGCGTTCAGGCAAGAAGCCGACCATCTTCAGGGCCGAAGCCGGCGCCATCATGGCGCGCGGCAACTCGCACACCGATGCCTTCAATGCCAAGTTCGATGTCTCCTGGAACCGGAACAGCTGGAAACAGTCGCTCGGCGCCTCGGCGGTTTACGCCTCCGATGCCACCGGCACCACTGGCCAGCGCTGGGACGTGCGCAGCCAGACCGATTATCAGTTTCACCAGCGCGGGTTTTCGTTTGCCTCGGCGCGCTACGAGCAGGACCGGTTCAGCGGTTTCGAATACCAGGCGGCGTACAGCAGCGGTCTCGGCTGGCGTTTCTACGACCAGCCGGATACCCGGCTGAGTGCCCAGATCGGCTTGGGTTATCGTCAGTTGCGCGCCCGCCCGGAGCTGGCGGAGGATGGGATCACGCTGCTGCAGAGCGCGCGCGACGAGGATCTGGTGGAGCAGGCCAAGGCGGAGTTCGAGCGTGCGCTCAACGACAACACGCGGCTGCTCAATCAATTTCTGGCGGAGACCGGCAGCGACAATACCTTCATGCGCAACGACTTCAGCGTGCAGGTCAAGATCGTTTCCTCGCTGGCGTTGGCGGTGGGCTACTCGGTGCGCTACAACACCAAGCCGCCCGAGGGGTTTGCCACCACCGATACGCTCAGCACGCTCAACCTGGTGTACGAACTGCGCTGATGCCGCGTCGGGCCGTCGTGCCCGATCCCGAGTTTAATCAGGGATATTCGAACTCGGCGTCGACGCCGCTGGCCCAGATCAGCTCGCGCCAGTCCGGGAGGTCGAACTGCAGCGTATACACGGCACAGGTGGGCATGTGGTCGAGGCGTCGCTCCGCGCCGATCTGGTCGCCGAATTCAGTGATGCCGGGGTTGTGTCCCACCACCATGAGGTGCCTGGCAGTACCCCCCAGTTCCTGAATGACGGAGAGCAGGACGCGCGGCGAAGCCAGGTATAAACGCTCATCCTCCAGCACGTTGCCGGCCGCTACTCCCAAGACCCGAGCCATGACCGAGGTCGTGCTGACGGCGCGTAACGCCGGGCTGGTCAGAATGCGCTCCGGCTTCAGCTTGCGTTCCTTCAGGCGGCGCGCCATTTCGGCGGCGTCCCGCTGGCCGCGGGCTTCCAGGGCACGATCCCAGTCCTTCTGTCCCGAATATTGGGGTTCGGTCTTGGCGTGGCGCAGCAGCGTCAATCGGAGCATGGGTCTGGGGTCCGTCTAGTCCGCCTTGATCTCGACCACATCGTCCTGGACGCGGGTCTCATACGTGCGTACCGGTTCGTAGGCCGGCGGAGACAGTGCAGCGCCGGTGCGCAGGCAGAAGCGGGCGCCGTGCCGCGGACAGATCACTACGTCGCCATCCATCGCGCCGCCGGCCAGTTCGCCGCCGTCATGGGTGCAGATATCGTCGATGGCATAAAACCGGCCACCCACGTTGAATACCGCGACCAGCGCACCGTCGACCTCGATTTGCGCGTAATCACCGTCGGGAATTTCAGCGACCTTGGCAACCGGCAGCCAGCTCATGACTACATCATCCCCGTCTGCAGCCGCGCCGCTTCCGACATCATGCTCTGGTTCCAGGGCGGGTCGAACACCAGTTCCACGTCGGCGCGCTGAATGGTGGGCACCATCTCCACCTTGTCCTTCACATCCTGCACCAGCACTTCGCCCATGCCGCAGCCGGGCGCGGTCAGGGTCATGCTGATGCGGGCGATCCGGCTACCGTCCGTCTCGTGCTCGATCTCGCATGAATACACCAGGCCCAGCTCGACGATGTCGATGGGAATCTCCGGGTCGTAACACGAACGCATCTGTTCCCACACCAGGTGTTTGACGTCTTCGTCGGTGGCATCCGGCGGCAGTTCCGGGCTCAGCGCGACCTCCTGGCCGAGCGCATCCGCGTCCTTGCCGGCGACGCGGAACAGGTTGCCTTCGATATAGACGGTGAAGCTGCCGCCCAGCGCCTGCGTGATAAAGCCGGTTTTGTCGGCGCGCAAGGTGACCGGCACGCCCGCGGGGACCATGACGGCCTCGACGTCGCGTTGCAGGGTGATCGGCTGTTGTTCGTGTCGGTACACAGATGCACTCTTCAATTACTTGCGGTGTTGCCTGGTGGGCAAGCCGCTATTCAGTTGACACTGCCTTGCTCTGGACGTCGGTGTGGGCCTCGGTCTGGCGTTCGAGCGCCGCATTGAGTGTGTGCCAGCACAGGCTGGCGCACTTGACCCGTGCTGGGAATTCACGCACCCCCGACAGGGCGGCCAGCTTACCCAGCTTGCCCAGCTCGACTTCAGGGTCCTGCTGCGTCAGCAGCTGATGCATGTTTTCGAACAGCGCGTGCACTTCCTCGCGAGTCTTGCCTTTCACGGCTTCGGTCAGCAGCGAAGCGGAGGCGACCGAAATGGCGCAGCCGCTGCCGTCGAACTTCACCTCGCGAATCCGCTCGCCGTCCAGATTGACGTACAGCGACAGGCGATCGCCGCACAAGGGATTGTGTCCGTCGGCATGCGCATCGGCGGGCACGAGTTTGCCGAAATTACGTGGGTTGCGGTTGTGATCGACGATCACGTCGCGATACAGGTCCTTCAAGTCCATGATTCACCCCAGCACTTGGCGGGTGTGTTCGAGGGCGGCGACCAGCCGGTCGACTTCCTCGAAGGTGTTGTAGAACGCGAACGAGGCACGGGCCGTGGCCGGCACCTGGAAGAAGTCCATCACCGGCATGGCGCAGTGATGGCCGGTGCGGATGGCAACCCCCTCGGTGTCGAGGATGGTGCCGATGTCGTGCGGATGAATGTTATCCATCACGAACGAGGCCACGGCGGCCTTGTGAGGCGCGGTGCCGATCAGGCGCAGCCCCGGGATTTGCGCCAGGCGCTGCGTCGCATGGTCGAGCAACTGGCCCTCGTAGGCGGCAATGCGCTCCATGCCGACGGCTTCCAGGTACTGGATGGCCGCCGCCAGGCCGATGGCACCGCTGATATGCGGCGTGCCGGCCTCGAACTTCCAGGGCAGCTGGTTGTAAGTGGTCTTCTCGAATGACACCGTGAGGATCATGTCGCCGCCGCCTTGCCAGGGCGGCATGGCTTCCAGCAGCTGCTGGCGTCCGTACAGGATGCCAATGCCGCTCGGTCCCAGCATTTTGTGGCCGGAGAAGCAGTAGAAGTCGCAGTCGAGCGCGCGTACATCCACCTTGCTGTGAGGAATTGCCTGTGCGCCATCCAGCAATACCGGGACGCCATGCCGGCGTGCGACGGCGATGAATTTCTCCACCGGCACGATGGTACCCAGGGCGTTGGAGACATGCGCCAGTGCCAACAGCCTGGTGCGCGGCCCGATCAATTGCTCGAAAGCCGCGAAATCCACTTCACCGCTGCGACTGATCGGAATGACCCGCAACTGCGCGCCGGTCTGTTCGCAAACCATCTGCCAGGGAACGATGTTGGCGTGGTGTTCCAGCGCGGAAATCAGGATTTCATCGCCTGCGCCGAGACGGGGGCGGGCGAAGCTTTGCGCGACCAGGTTTACGGCTTCGGTGGTGCCACGGACGAAAATGACCTCCTTGGTATCGCGCGCGTTGATGAAGCGGCGGACCACCTCGCGGGCGCCTTCGTAAGCGTCTGTGGCGCGCTGGCTCAACGTATGGACACCCCGATGCACATTGGCGTGATCGTGCTCGTAGTAGCGCGCAATGGTGTCGATGACCGCGCGTGGTCTTTGGCTGGACGCCGCGTTGTCGAGATACACCAGCGGTTTGCCATTGATGCTCTGGTGCAGGACCGGGAAATCACGGCGAATGGCGGCGACGTCCAAGCCAACAGTGGCTGCGCCGGTGGCTGGGGCAGGGTGCGCACTCATGAGGAACTCCCGGCAGACAGGACGGCTTCACCCGCGAAGCGTTCGTGCAGGCGCTGTTCCAGATAATTCCTGACCTCGCTTACGCCGATGCTGGTCAGAATGGATTCGGCGAAGGCCCGGATCAGCAGCGCCCGCGCTTGCTGCTCGGACAGTCCGCGTGAGCGCAGGTAGAACACTGACATGGCGTCGAGTTGCCCGGTGGTCGCGCCGTGACTACATTTCACGTCGTTGGCGTAAATTTCCAATTCGGGCCGGCTGTCGATCTCGGCGCCGCCCGACAGCAGCAGGTTGCGACTGGACTGCCGCGAATCGATCTGCTGCGCATCCGGGCGCACTATCACTTTGCCACGGAAGACGCCTCGGCCGCGACCATCGGCGATGCCCCGATATTCCTCGGAGCTGATCGTATTCGGCGCCACATGGTCGACGAGCGTGTAGGTATCCAGGTGCCGCGTACCGTCCGGCATGAACAGGCCATGCAGCGATGCCGCGGCGCCCGGGCCTTCCAGCGTCGTCGTCATGGTGGTGCGGGCGAGGCTCGCACCGAAAGCGATGTCGTGGCAGGTGTAATGACTATCGCGCTGCTGCCGGGCTCGCACCGTGCTGACGTGAAAGCTGCGTGGCGATTCCTGTTGCAGACGGTAATGCGCCACTTTCGCCCCGGCTTCCAGGTCGAGCGATACCACCGTATTGGTGAAGGACTCCAGCTCGGCCGGGCCCAGATAGTGTTCGATCAACGTGCAGTGGCTGTTGGGGCCTGCCCGCACGATGATGCGCGGGTGGCTCATCGGTGCCGCTGATGAGGCTGCTTGCCCCATATGTCCGGGCCACTGATGCACGATATAGATCGGCTGTTCGAAGCTGGTGTTGGCCGCAATCTCCACCACGACTCCGTCATCGGTGAATGCCGTGTTGAGGTGCTCCAGCGCGGAAGGATGCGGCGCCGCGTGCCGTTGCAGGAACGTCGCGGCCGCCCCAGGGTCGTGCTCCAGCCAGTGCCTGAACGAGACGATGGTCACGCCGGGCGGTAATGGGGAGGTGCTCGACGGACCGGCGTTTCCCTGGCCGTTGCCCAATACTATCCTCACGCCGGTGCCGGCGATCAGGTTGGACTCGTCCGCGGCGCCGAGAGTCGTGGACGCCGGCTGAAAGCTGCGCGATTCGAGTCGACGCAGATTGGTGTACTTCCAGTCCTCATCGCGCTGAGTCGGAAAACCCGTGGTGGCGAATTGCTCGAACGCGGTACGGCGCAATTGCGCCAGTGGGCTTTCGTCGAGCCGCTCGAGCAGTGCCCGATAGCGGTCGGTCGCCGCTACGACTTGCTGCGCGGCTTTGCCCGATGCCGCGGCATGGGAAGCTGCATTCATGCCGCCGCTTCCTGTTTGACCCAGTCGTAGCCGCGCTTTTCCAGTTCCAGGGCCAGCGATTTGTCGCCGCTCTTGATAATGCGGCCACCGGACAGCACATGCACCTGGTCCGGCTCGATGTAGTCGAGCAGGCGCTGATAGTGCGTGACCATGAGGATGGCACGGTCGGCGCGCCGCAGGGTATTGACGCCATTGGCCACTACGCGCAGCGCGTCGATGTCGAGGCCCGAGTCGGTCTCGTCGAGCAGCGCCAGTGCCGGTTCCAGCACCGCCATCTGCAGGATTTCGTTGCGTTTCTTCTCGCCGCCGGAAAAGCCTTCATTGACGCCGCGATTCAGGAAGCTCTCGTCCATCTGCATCAGCTTCATCTTGTCCCGCACCAGGGTCAGGAACTCGAACGCATCGACTTCCGATTCGCCGCGATGCTTGCGGATGGCGTTCAGGCCGGCCTTGAGCAGATACACGTTGTTGACCCCGGGAATTTCCACCGGGTACTGGAATGCCAGGAACACTCCTTCGCGCGCCCGCTCTTCGGGGGGCAGGGCGAGCAGGTCCTTGCCGTTGTAGATGGCGCTGCCGGCGGTGACTTCATAGCCGTCGCGGCCGGCCAGCACCTGGGCCAGCGTGCTCTTGCCGGAGCCGTTCGGCCCCATGATGGCGTGCACTTCGCCGGCGTTCACGGTGAGGTTCAGGCCGTTGAGAATTTGTTTCTCGCCGGCGCGGACGTGCAGATCTTTGATCTTCAGCATTGCGTATTTTCTCGAGGAATTCGTTTGTGGACTTCAGCCCACGGCGCCTTCCAGGCTGACGGCGAGCAGGTTCTGGGCTTCCACGGCGAACTCCATGGGCAGTTCCTTGAACACCACTTTGCAGAAGCCGTTGACGATCATGTTGACGGCGTCCTCTTCGGAGATGCCGCGGCTCAGGCAATAGAACAGCTGGTCGTCGCCGATCTTGGAGGTGGTGGCCTCGTGTTCCACGCTGGCGGTCGGGGTGCGCACTTCCATGTAAGGGAAGGTGTGCGCGCCGCACTTGTCACCCATCAGCAAGGAATCGCACTGCGTGAAATTGCGTGCGTTGGTGGCGTTGGGCAGGACCTTGACCAGGCCACGGTAGCTGTTCTGGCCGTGACCGGCGGAAATGCCCTTGGACACGATGGTGCTGCGGGTGTTGCGCCCGATGTGAATCATCTTGGTGCCGGTGTCGGCCTGCTGGTAGTTGTTGGTGACCGCGACCGAGTAGAACTCGCCCACCGAATTGTCGCCGGTGAGTACGCAGCTCGGGTATTTCCAGGTGATGGCGGAGCCGGTTTCGACCTGGGTCCAACTGATGCGCGAGTTGGCGCCGCGGCATTCGCCACGCTTGGTGACGAAGTTGTAGATGCCGCCGCGGCCTTGCTCGTCGCCCGGATACCAGTTTTGCACCGTTGAATATTTGATCTGGGCGTTTTCCAGCGCGACCAGTTCGACCACCGCCGCGTGCAATTGGTTCTCGTCGCGCATCGGCGCGGTACAGCCTTCCAGGTAGCTGACGTGTGAACCTTCGTCGGCAACGATCAGGGTGCGTTCGAACTGGCCGGTGTTGGCGGCGTTGATGCGGAAGTAGGTCGACAGCTCCATCGGGCAGCGCACGCCCTTGGGGACGTATACGAACGAGCCGTCGGAAAACACCGCGGAGTTCAAGGTCGCGAAATAGTTATCGGTGTAGGGCACCACGCTGCCCAGGTAGCGTTCCACCAATTCCGGGTGATTGCGTACGGCATCGGAGAACGAGCAGAAGATCACTCCGGCCTTGGCCAGCCGCTCCTTGAAGGTGGTTGCCACCGATACGCTGTCGAACACGGCGTCCACCGCCACACCCGCCAGGCGCGCCCGTTCGTGCAGCGGAATGCCCAGCTTGTCGTAGGTCTCCAGCAGCTTCGGATCGACTTCCTCCAGGCTCTTGGGGGCGTTGGCCTTCGACTTGGGCGCGGAGTAGTACGAAATCGACTGGTAGTCGATCGGCGCCACGCGCAGGTGGGCCCAGTGCGGCTCACGCATGGTCAGCCAATGACGATACGACTTCAGGCGCCAGTCGAGCATGAACTCGGGTTCGCCCTTCTTGCGCGAAATCAGGCGAATGACGTCCTCGTCCAGGCCGGGCGGTACGGTGTCGGCTTCGATGTCGGTGACGAAGCCGTGGCGATACTTCTGACCCAGCAGGGCTTCGAGCGGGGCATCGATGGCGGGTGTTTGCGGATTGGCCATGACTGAATCTGACGGTGAGGTCTATTCGTGGGAGGCGCGGGTAATGCGGGACAGCGGCACGGTGGTGGTGGCGCTGCTGCGTTCCATTCCAGCGAGCTGCGCCAGCGTCACATCATTGAGTGCCCGGCGAATGGCACTGTTGACGCGCTGCCAGACGTGCCCGACGCGGCAGTTGGATTCGATGCCGCAATTGCTGTGTTCGCCGCTGCATTCGGTGATGGCGAACGGTCCCTCGAGGGCATCGAGAATTTTGGCAGCTGTGATAGCCGAGGCGGGCAACGCCAGCTGATAGCCACCGTGGCTGCCCCGGGTGGAGGTCACCAGGCCGCTGCGCTGCAGGGTCTTCAGCAGTTTGCTCACCGTGGGCAGAGCAATGTGGGTTCGTTCGGCCACCTCGGCGGCGGCCAACTGCCGATCCGGCTGGGCAGCCAGATGCGCCAGGATGACGGTGCCGTAGTCGGTGAGTTTGCTGATGCGGAGCATGGGTGCCTTGGGGCGGCGCAGGGCGGGGGGTACCCGATCTGTGCCGGACTGCCTGGGTGAATACGAAAGTCTGGCTGAAGACTTGGACTGGCTCGAGACCCTGGATGACTAATATGGGACTATTTTAGTCCCAATGGGCTCTCAATGCCAGTGGCATAGCCGCCAACGGTAACGTCGGCGACGACGCGGGGCCGCGATCGGCGAAACCAAGCCGCGACCGATGGGTCGAAGCTCCTCAGGCGAAGGATGAATTTGGTATCCTAGAGGTTTGCCGAAAGAGATGCCCGGTTGGGCCGGTGGAGCCGTCCAGTGCCGCCGCAACATTGACTTGAGGTGCAGGTGATTATGAATCGCAATGAGCTTGAAACTACCGCCAAGGCCATGGTCGCGAAGGGCAAGGGTATTCTGGCGGCCGATGAGTCGAGCGGCACCATTAAAAAGCGCTTCGACGGCATCAAGCTCGAGTCCACCGAGGAGGCGCGCCGCAGCTATCGTGAGTTACTGTTCACCGCCCCCAACGTGGCCGATTACATCAGCGGCGTGATTCTGTACGACGAAACCCTGCGTCAGAAGACCAAGGACGGCGTACCGTTCGCGCAGCACCTGAGCAAGCTGGGCATCGTGCCGGGCATCAAGGTGGACACCGGCGCCAAGCCGCTGGCCGGATTCGCCAATGAGACCATCACCGAAGGGTTGGATGGCTTGCGTGAACGCCTGGCGGAGTATTACGGCCTGGGCGCGCGTTTCGCCAAGTGGCGCGCCGTGATCGACATCGCCGATGGCATTCCCTCCAGCTTCGCCATTGAAGCCAATGCGCACGCGCTGGCCCGCTACGCGGCGCTGTGCCAGGAAGCCAACATTGTCCCCATCGTCGAACCCGAAGTCCTGATGGATGGCGCTCACAGCATCGAGCGCTGCGAAGCGGTGACGTCCGAGACTCTGTCCAAGGTGTTCAGCGCGCTGCATTCACATCGCATTCACCTGGAAGGCATGATCCTTAAGCCCAACATGGTCATTTCAGGCAAGAAGGCCGCCGTCAGGGCCAGCAGCCAGCAAGTCGCCGAAGCCACTGTGCGCACGCTCAAGCGTTTCGTGCCCGGCGCGGTGCCTGGTATCGCATTCCTGTCGGGCGGACAGAGCGCCGCCGAAGCCAGTGAACACCTGAGCCTGATGAACCAGATCGCGGGGCTGCCTTGGCAGCTGACGTTCTCGTACGGCCGTGCGTTGCAGGACGAGGCGCTGAAGGCCTGGGGCGGCAAGGCGGAGAACTTCGCCGCTGGCCAGAAGGCATTTGCGCGCCGCGCCAAGTTCAACAGCCTGGCTCGCAACGGCAGCTACACCGCCAAGCTGGAGCAGGAGGCGGCGTAAGCTGCCTTCGCCGCTGGGCTAAGGAAGGTTGTCGATGGTGTCTTCGGAGACGGCCGGTGCCAATGTCCAGTCCACGGACAACATTGTCGAGATACGCGACGTCCACTATTCGGTGGGCAGTCGCGCCATCTTTGCCGGCCTGAACCTGACCGTCCCACGTGGCCGCATCACGGCCCTGATGGGACCGAGCGGTACCGGCAAGACCACCTTACTGCGCCTGATGACTGGACAGATCCGGCCCGACAGCGGCCAGATCCTGTTCGATGGCCAGGATGTCGGCAGCCTCAGCACCCGTGAACTGTATGAGTTGCGCATGCGCATGGGCATGCTGTTCCAGAACGGCGCGCTGCTTACCGATATCGATGTGTTCGAGAATGTCGCGTTTCCGCTGCGCGAGCACACCAAACTGCCCAATGCGCTGATTCGTCACATCGTACTCACCAAGCTGCAGGCGGTGGGTCTGCGGGGAGCTGCCGAACTGTCGCCCGCGGAGCTGTCGGGCGGTATGGCGCGGCGCGTGGCGCTGGCCCGCGCGATGGCCACCGATCCCGCCATGCTGATCTATGACGAGCCTTTCGCCGGCCTGGACCCCATCTCCATGGGTATGATCGTGCGGCTGGTGCGGCAGATGAACAATGCGCTGGGCATCACCAGCATCGTGGTATCGCACGACGTGGCCGAGCTCGCGGGGCTGGCGGACGTGGGCTACCTGCTGGAAGGCGGCAAGGTGGCTGCCGCCGGCACCTTCGATCAGCTCAAGGACAATGATTCGCGCATCGTTCGTCAGTTCATGGAAGGCCAGTCGGACGGTCCGGTGGCGTTTCATTACCAGCCGGCGCCCGATTATTTCAACCAGCTGCTTGCGGACCCGGTATGAACCTGTTGCGCGAGCTGATCGAAAGTTTTCGTGGGTTCCTCATAGCCGTCGGCTCGGTGAGCATTTTCCTGATGCGCATGCTGGGGCAGGTGCCTCGCGCGCTGCTGCGGCCGCGCCTGATCGTCGAGCAGGTCTACAACGCCGGAGCCTTGTCGCTGGTGATCATCATGATCTGCGGCCTGTTCGTCGGCGCGGTGTTTGGCTTGCAGGGGTATGAAGTGCTGCAGCGCTTCGGCGCCGAGCAGTCGCTGGGCGTCGGCGCGGCGCTCGGACTGCTCAAGGAACTGGGCCCGGTGGTTACCGCGTTGCTGTTCGCCGGCCGGGCGGGAACTTCGCTGGCGTCGGAGATCGGCTTGATGCGTGCCACCGATCAGCTGGCGGCCATGCAGATGATGGCGGTCGATCCGGTGCGCCGCGTTGCTGTGCCGCGTTTCCTGGGCGGCGTCATCGCCATGCCGCTGCTGACCATGATTTTCATTGCCATCGGTCTGTTCGGGGTGCAACAGGTCGCCGTGCAGCAACTCGGGGTCGATGCGGCGGGTTTCTGGTCGCAGATGCGCTCGGCGGTCGAAGTCGCCGACGTGACCGATGGCTTCATCAAGAGCTGCGTGTTCGGCGTGGTCTGCAGCCTGATTGCGGTCTATGAGGGATATACCGCCACTCCGACTGCGGAAGGTGTCGGTCGTGCGACCACGCGCACGGTGGTGACTTCCGCCGTGCTGGTCCTGATGCTGAACTACATGCTCTCGGCAGCGATGCTGAGATAGCCTCGAGAGGTTTACCATGCGTGCCACACGCGCAATCGAAATGTCGACCGGTTTGTTCGTGCTGCTGGGATTCGCGGCGCTGTTCTTCCTGGTCACCCAGATTACCAACCGTGATTTCTCGTTGACGGGCGGCGACTCCGGTTACGAGGTAGTGGCCCAGTACGAGAACATCGGTACGCTCAAGCCCGGGGCCGCCGTGTCCATGGCCGGCGTCACCATCGGCCGCGTCCAGTCGATCACGTTCGATCAGTCGATCTACAAGGCGGTGGTGCGCATGCGCATCAATTCAGCCTACAACCATATCCCCACGGACAGCGACGCCAGCATCATGACCGCCGGATTGCTGGGCGGGCAGTACATCGGCCTCACCGCGGGCGGCAGCGATGAATACCTGAAGAATGGCGACCACATCGAATTGGTACAGGACGCCCTGGTGCTCGAAAACCTGATCAACCAACTGGTGGCGAGCTTTGCCAGCAAGGACAAGTCGGCCGACACCAGCCAGGCCGCGCCCGCCCAATCCCCCGATACCCAGTCGTCCGATACCGCCAAACATTGAAGGAGCCTCCAAGATGAAACGTCGAGTCTTGTTAGCGGCGGCGGCCTGTGCCGCATTGATGAGTGCGACCGGCGGCCTGGCCCTGGCGGCCGACGACGTCTCGCAGCTCGGTCCCGATGAGCTGGTCAACAAGGTTGCGCAGGACACCTTGAAGGATCTGGATGCGCATCGCGACGAATACCGGAAGAACCCGGCCCGGATACGTGAGCTGGTGGACAAGAACATGCTGCCGTATTTCGACACTCAGTATGCGGCGCAGCTGGTGCTGGCCAAGCACTGGCGTACCGCGACCCCGGAGCAGCGTAAGCGTTTCGTGGAGGCGTTCTATCAGTCCATGCTGCAGAATTATGGCAATGCGCTGCTGGAGTTCACCCCCGATCGCATGAAGATTCTGCCGTTCCAGGGTAAACCCCAGGACACCAATGTCACGGTGCGCAGCCAGATTCGCCGTGACGACGGCACCCAGGTGCCGGTCAACTACTCTCTGCGCAAGACCCCGACCGGCTGGAAGGCGTACGACGTGCAGATTTCGGGCGTGTCCTACATCAAATCTTTCCGCACCGATTTCGGCGCCGAAATTCAACAGAAGGGGCTCGAAGCCGTGATCAAGCGCCTGGAATCGCAGGTGGCCAGCGGCACCGTGGCCAAGCCTACCGCGAAGTCATGATCGAGCCGGTTGCCAGGCAGGCGCAGATCGAAGCGCTCGGCGACGGGCGCTTTCAGGTGAGCGGGGTACTGGATGCCTCGACGGTCTCGCGCCTGCTGGCGCGTAGCGGTGAATTGTTCCGTGGCTTGTCCCGCGTCGAGCTGGATTTCGCCTCGGTGACCGCCAGCGACAGTTCGGGCCTGGCGTTGCTGCTCGAATGGTTGCGCCTGGCGCGCCGGGCCGGCCAGCGGATTCAATTCGAGCATCTGCCGGAACAGCTGCTGGCGTTGGCGCGCATCAGCGAAGTGGACACGCTGCTGACCGAGAATGGCCGGTCCTGAAAACTGAGGACGGCAGTCATTCGAGTGCCGCCCCATCACGGCTACCTGGGCGCCGTTACTTGTTGGGCGCCGTCTCGGTGGGGGCGTCTTCGTCCATGGGTTCTTCCTCTTCCAGGACCTCCGGCGGAGGGTTGCCGTCGAAGATGGCGAACTCACGCTGCTGGATCCAGGCATCGCGCATGAAGGCGTAAGGATCGAAGGCGTTGCGCAGCGTCTGGTCGATCGATAGCAGATCGGCACGGTCGTGCACTATGCCGATGGCGCGTATCCCCAATTCGCTTTCCCACGACATATCCGCGTAGCTCAGGGGCTGCGTAAAGTAATCCACGATGCGTGACGGCGCGTCACGCAAAGTCGAGGGGCCGAAGAACGGCAGGGTGATGTAGGGACCCGAGCCCACGCCCCACTTGGCCAGGGTCTGACCGAAATCCTCCCGGTTGGCCTCCAGCCCCATCCGGGTGGCCACGTCGACCAATCCAGCCACGCCAATCGTCGAATTCACCAGGAAGCGGCCAGTGTCCCGCAGGCCCAGGCGTCCGTTGCCCTGCAGGAACTGGTTCACGATGGTCACGGGATAGGTGATATTAGCGAAGAAATTGCCGACACCCGAACGCACCCATTGCGGAGCAATGGCCTTGTAGCCCTTGGCCACCGGCCTGAGGGCGGCACGGTCGAGCGTGTCGTTGAACTTGTAGATGCCCCGGTTCATTTTCTCCCAGGGATCGTCGTTGAGCGTGCGGCCCGGCGTGGCGGCGCAACCGGCCGCCAGGAGCAGAAGCGTGGCAATCGCCATGGCGCGCGCCAGCTTGAGCGGGCCACTCATCGTGGAAAACATACGGCGAGACATCCCTTGCTTGGTCTTGAACGACGTTGGATCGACGTGCGGTGACGTTATACCGCCATTGTATCAATCCATGCCCAGCCTGGAGGATTGTGCAGACGCTCGGCGTGCTCCCCGCTTGGGCATGGCCTGTTGGACTTCTTCCAGCCGGGCCTCGAAGCGGGCCCGTTGCACCGAAGTGATTTTTGGCACCGCCAGGGCCAGCTGCAGCTGGTTGATGGCCAGCGGCAGGTCGCCACTCATCAGGTGAAATTCCGACATGTAGTAATACGAATCCGCCACGTCACCCGCGGCGTTGGCGGCCAGTGCGGTGAGCCGGGCCTGCTCCGGGGTCGGCGGAACCACGTTGAAGAGATCGAGCAGGATCCGGTGAGCGCCTTTCGCGTCGCCCAATTGCATCATGGATTCCGCGGAGCGCACCGTAACCGATACGTTGCGCGGAAACAGCTCGCGAGCCCGTTGCAAAGTGGCGAGCGATGCCTTGCCTTGACCCGCTCTGAGTTGTGCCTGGCCCAGCGCCGTGTGGTATTGCATGATCGACGGGTCGGTATCGCGCAGCTTCTGGAACACGGGCACGGCCTGGTCGGCGTGGCCCGACATCATCATGGCCAGTCCGCGGCCATAGATTTGCGCCGAGCTGGCGTCCGGCTCGTTCTTGATCACCGCGGCGTAGTACTCACGCGGATCCTGGCCCGCGGGTGTCAACAGGACCCGCAAACGCTCCCGGGTCAATGCATAGCTGACGCTGTCCGGGTTCGGAGTCACATTCAGCTGCGCGGCGCGCTCCTTGGTTTCGGCGATACGAGTGCTGGTCACCGGGTGGGAACGCAGCATTTCGGGGATGTTGATTTCGCTGCCGCCGTAACGCCTGCTGATGGTTTCGAAGAACGCCGGCATGCCCTCCGGGTCGTAGCCGGCGCGTGCCAGGATGCCTATGCCGACCCGGTCGGCCTCGGTCTCGTTGGCGCGCGTGAAACTGATCTGCTTCTGTATCGCCAGCGATTGCGCCGCGGCTACGCCGGCCATGGCACCTTCGCCGCCGCCCGCCGCGGCACCCAACAGAATGGCGGCCAGCATGGCGGCGGTGGACACCAGGCTGGAGCGGCTCTGCGCTTCGATGCTGCGGGCAATGTGGCGCTGCGTGACGTGGGCGATTTCGTGCGCCATCACGCCTGCTAGTTCGCTTTCATTCTTGGTTTCCAGAACCAGCCCGGAATTGATGCCGACGAAGCCCCCCGGCAAGGCGAAGGCGTTGATGGCATTGTCCTTGACGGTGAAAAAGGTGAACCGTTGGACACCATCGTGAGCTTCGCTGGACAGCCGGTGCCCCAGCGCCTGGACATATTCGGAGACCTCCGGATCGTCCAGGATCTGGTCCTGATCGCGCAGGCCGCGGACCACCATCCGGCCGATCTGGTATTCGTCTTCCAGGGTCAAGGCAGTGCTGGCGGGGCTGCCAATGTTGGGCAGATCGTCCGCGGTGGGGCTGTCGAGGCCGTTCGTGGTCTGCGCACGGGCGCCAGCACCGACGCAGAGCAGCGTGGTCACGAAAAATGTAGCGAATTGTTTCATCACGGGGCCCATTGGGGTGGGCAGTGTGGTGCCATGGCGCGGGTGTGTAAAGCCGGTCCGATCAGGGCCGTTCAGGTTGTGCCATCCGAGCTTGGATGCGCTCGAGGGCGCCTGGAATCAGGCCAATGTCCCTTGGACCGGGCTGGGCCGGTTCAGTTCGCCCGTGCGGCATGTGGGGGAGGGCCAGTGCGCCAGCCCGCCCGCAAGCTCACCCCTTGGCCGGGAACAGGAACTCACGCATAACGGGCCGCCGCCATGCACAGGACCGTAATGGAGAGCAGGACGGCCGCGATGCGTTGCCCCAGCGCTATCCGTGCCCGTGCGTTATCCGCATCCAGCGCTCCCCGCTGCAAGCGGCGCACGGTCGGGCCGACCAGGGCACCCTGGACGCCGGCGGCGATCACAGCGGTGAACGCGCCGGTCGCCAAGACTTTCTCGGCGGTGCCGAACACGCCCGGGTGAAGCAAGTGCCACAGATAGCCCCCGGTCAGGAAGGCCACCACCGCGGCTCCCATCTGAGGCCGGAACAGCCGTTCGCCGCCGAGGCCGCCAGTACGCGCCAGGGCTAGGGTGGTGCCGACCCAGAACACCCCGGAGAGCACGTGCAGCGAAAGGGTCACGATGAGCAGGAGTTGCATAGGAGGTCCTCTGCTGGTTCGATTCGGCCCGGATAGATTCAATATACAAAATGTATAGTAAAATAATCCGTATGACAACTCAGCGACGTTCCTATGTAAGCCCAATGCGTGCCGCGGCGGCAGAGGCGAAGCGAGCCCGGGTGCTGGAAGCCGCCGGCCGGCTGTTGCGCGAAGAGGCCATTGCCGCCTTTTCGCTCGACGCCGTCGCCAAGGAGGCCGGTGTCACCAGGTTGACCGTCTACAATCAATTCGGCTCACGTCGTGGCTTGTTCGAGGCGCTGTTCGACCAACGTGCCCTGCAGGGCGGTCTGACGCGAATTCCAGAGGCCATGGCTTTGTCGGATCCCAACGCGGCGTTGGATCGGGTGGTGGCGATCTTTTGCGGTTTCTGGGGCACGGACCCGGCACTTGGGCGGTTGCATGATGCCATGGTGCTCGACCCGGAGTTTGCCCAGGCGCTGGGCGAACGCAACGAGCGTCGGCGCAGATTGGTCACCGTGCTGCTCGAGCGCATGGCAGGGATGAGTTCGGCCGAGCGACTCGGTGCCGCGGATCTGATTTTCAGCCTGACCAGCTACGCGGTGTTTAGAATGTTGTCCCACGGCGGTCGCAGTACCGAACAAGTTTGCGAACTGCTGCAGTCGGCGTGCCGCGCTGTGTGCGCTCCCACGCCGACCTGAATCATCGGCAACACCAATAGCGGCGCTGCCACATATCGAGTGAGACCTCATGAGCGATGTAACGATCTATCACAACCCGGCCTGCGGCACCTCGCGCAACGTGCTCGAGCAGATCCGTGGCCGCGGCATCGAGCCCACCATCATCGAATACCTGAAGACGCCGCCGACCCGTGCCAAGCTGCTCGAGCTCATCGCCGCCTCGGGATTGCCCGTGCGGGGCGTGCTGCGCAACAAGGGGCAACTGTACGAAGAGCTGGATCTGGCCAACCCGAAATGGAGCGATAACCAACTGGTCGACTTCATGATGCAGCATCCAGCGCTGATCAACCGGCCCATCGTGGTGACGGCGCGCGGAGTTCGGCTGTGCCGTCCGGCGGAGCTGGTCGAGGAATTGCTCTAGCAGGAAGGCGAGGATGACATGCCGGGAACGGCAAGCTTAAGTCTTGCGCCTTTGTTGACCACACAAGTATCCGGTCAACATCTCGACGATGGCTTGCCCGACCTGCTTGGCGGGGCGTGGGGCACCTGGCGGGATGACAGCTGCGTGGATCAGCGATTCCATGGTTTGCAGCACCATCCATGTGGCCAGCTTCCGATCCCGAGGCACGACTTCGTCTCGGTGGTCTTCCAGCAACTGCCGTATGCGGCGCCAGATGCCTTGGTCGGCCGGACTTTGATCCGGCGGCGCATCGAAGAAGGGAAACTCCTTCTCCAGTACCCGATGTAACTCGGGCGCAATCTGGTGTGCCGCCAGCCAGGCATGCACGATGGCGGTCAGTTTGCCCCGCAAATCCAGTGGATGTGCGCCCGCCAGCACGGTTTCCATAGCCGCGTGCATTTCCATCGCGTGCCGCTCGTGCAGCGCCGTGAGCAGTGAGTCTTTATTGGGAAAGTACTGATACACGGAGCCGACGCTGACACCGGCGCGCTCGGCGACCAGATTGGTGTTGGTTCCTGCATAGCCGCGCTCGGTCAAAACGCGAGCCGTGGCCTCCAGAATGGAGTCAACCAAAGCCCGCGAGCGGCTTTGGCGGGGGATGCGGCGTGGTTGAGGCAGGGCTGGCACGGGGCTATCTGAACGCGAGTTTCTAATGCGAGTAATGGCTCATATTATTTCAAATGTCGAGCAAATGCTCATGTTTGGAGTGATTGATGTCATTTCGTTCTCATGCGACGGCGCCAGCTGCGGTTCATCCGCCACCCGCCGTTAACGTCTTTCTCAAGCTGCTGCCCATCACGCTGGCAGTGTTCATCGGCTTCCTCACCATCGGCTTGCCGCTGCCGATTCTGCCGCTGCATGTGTCCGATGTATTGGGCATGAGCACCTTGGTGGTCGGCGTGGTCATCGGTGCGCAGTTCGCGGCAGCCTTGTTGTCCCGTGCCTGGGCCGGGAATCTGGCCGACACGCGAGGCTCCAAACGCGCCGTGGTAGCGGGCCTCTTGGCCGCGGCTGGCTCCGGGATCGCCTACCTCGTGTCGGTGGCCTTGCTTTCGTCGCCTGCGGTCTCGGTCTGGGTTCTGCTGTTGGGTCGTGTCCTGTTGGGGTGCGGCGAAAGTCTGATCGTGACCGGCGCCTTGAGCTGGGGTATCGGGCTCGTTGGTCCACAGAACGCCGGCAAGGTCATGGCGTGGGTCGGTATTGCCATGTATGGTGCTTATGCTGTGGGAGCCCCCATTGGTATTGCCGTTCAGAATGGATATGGATTTGCCGGCATTTCAGTTGCCGCCGTAGTCCTTCCCTTGTTGGCATTGGCGCTGATCGTGCATGTACGCGCGATCCCCCCTACAGCCGCACGCCGCACGCCGTTCTACAAAGTACTGGGCTCGGTGTGGGGCGCCGGCATGGGACTGGCGCTTTGCAGTGTAGGTTTTGGCGTTATCACGGCATTCATCGCCTTGCTGTTCGCTGCCCGCGATTGGGGCAATGCCTCGCTGGCGTTTACCGCTTTCGGCGCGGCCTTCATCGGTGCGCGTCTCTTCTTCGGTCATCTGCCCGACAAGCTGGGCGGTGCCCGTGTGGCCCTGGTTTGCGTACTGATCGAGGCAGTGGGGCAATTGCTGATTTGGGGCGCTCAGACCCCGGTTATGGCCTATGCGGGTGCTGCCTTGACGGGCTTCGGCTACTCGCTCGCCTTTCCTGGGTTCGGCGTAGAGGCTGTGCGTCGCGCGCCACCGCAAAGCCGGGGCGTGGCCATGGGCGCCTATGTGGCGTTTCTGGATATTTCTCTGGGTATCACCGGCCCGCTGCTGGGTGCAGTGGCCGGGGCGTGGAGCATCGAAACCGTCTACCTCGCGGGCGCCATTGCGGTGGCACTGTCATTGCTGGTCGCGCTGCGCCTACTCACATCTGTGCCGCAGGGAGCATGAACAGCGCGAGACGTCTCATCGCCGCGAAAGGCGCGCCGATCACGGTAAGCGGTAGGCGTTTTTATAATAATCACATAATAATCATGCTGTTATGATCCTATGAGAAAAGGAATTTGAATTTGATTGCATCCTGGTAGAATGCGCGACCCTGCGGAGAGGTGGCAGAGTGGTCGAATGTACCTGACTCGAAATCAGGCGTGGGTTTACGCCCACCGTGGGTTCGAATCCCACCCTCTCCGCCAGACATCAAAAGCCCCCCTTGTGGGGGCTTTTTGTTGTCTGGCGCTTGGGTGGGATTGAGAACTCACGGGGCGTGGGTTCGACACAACGGCAGGAAAGCCGTTGTGCGCAGCCGTCAGGCTGCCAGCACGGCGCAGCACACGGAAGTGCTGCGTGTAATCCCACCCTCTCCGCCAGACAACACAAAGCCCCCCTCGTGGGGGCTTTTCCTATCGATGAGATCCTTCGCTGTTGCGAGGCTAGGCCGCTACTTTTTCAGATGTCGGAATGCGCTTGACCTTGATGGCGACTTCTATTCGTGAGCCCAGGCGGTTGACCACGGTCATCAGTCGGTCGACTGTGAAGCGGTCCAGGTCGGCGTTCCGGATGCGTGAGAAGTCGGCGGCGGCAATGCCGGTCTTGGCTTGCGCGGCGCGCACGGTCAGGTGCGCGCGGTCGAGCGATTCGATGATCTGCGTGGCCAGGAGTGCCTTTAGCTGCTTTACATCGGCATCCGGGTCGCCGAGGTCGCGGAAAATATTGCCGCTGCCGTGGACCAGTTCAACGGTATCTTTTTTCATGTTGCGCTGTCTCTTTTGAATATCTGCTTGACTAGTTCAAGCGTGCTTCGACAAATCCCTGTGCGGATGAGTCTATGCGATGTCGGTACCCATTCGGGTTGTAAAGATGGCCACAGTGCCCGCCGTCCAGCGAGGGCACTTCGCTCGCGCAACGGCTTGGCAGTGCTGCCGGCGCGAGGGCATCGCGCGGAAAGGGGGACGCTGTCTGCACAGTCGCGCGACGCATGGCGTGAGCATGGGGTCTATAGGCCATTGCGTCGATCCTGTAGTCTTGCCGCTCATGACCTTTGTTCGACGTCAAATTTTCCTGTCCTGCCAGGACCTTACACGTGAGGGCAGGGCGTGAGGGCCGCGCTGGCCATCATTGCCACGCTGCTGCTGGGAACCTGTTCGCAGCCACCGACCGTACTGGATCAGATCATCCAGTCGGGTGAATTGCGGGTGGTGACGCGCAACCTGCCCAGCGCCTTTTACCTGGGCGCGGCGGGTCCGCAGGGGCCGGAGTTCGAGTTGGCGAGCCGATTTGCCGCCGAACTCGGGGTCCGGCTCTACATCTATTCGGTGCCCAACGTCGGCGATGTCATGCGCGAGCTGCAGTCGCACCGGGCGCATATTGCGGCGGCGGGGCTGACACGGGGCATGCGCTTGCCGCCCGATACGGCGTTCGGGCCGCCCTACCAGCAGGTGCGGGAGCATCTGATCTACCGCCAGGGAAGCGCGCGGCCGCGCAACTTGAGCCAGGTGGCCAATGCTCACATCGAGGTTGTGAGCGGCAGTGCGCATGCGGCTACCTTGGAACAGGCGCGGCTGGCCGTGCCCAATTTGTCCTGGGTCGAAAATCCGTCCGCGGAAACTGAAGAGCTGCTCTATCGCCTGTCGCGTCGCGACTTCGATTACACCGTGGCCGACTCCAACGAGTTCGCCATCGGCCGCACCTTCCACCCGGACATCCGGGTTGCCTTCGATCTGTCGGCGGGCAAGTCATTGGCCTGGGCCCTCGATACCCGCGATCGCAGCTTGCTCAAGCGGGTGACGGCCTTTTATGCCTCCTTGAAGGCGGAGGGGCGACTGGCCTCCATCCTCGACACTTACTACGGCGACGTGGACCGTTTCGACTATATCCAGGCACGGGTGTTCATCGACGATATCGAGCAGCGGCTGCCGCAGTACCGGCAATGGTTCAAGGAGGCCGCGGCCCAGATCGGCGTGGACTGGCGTTTGCTGGCCGCGATCGGGTACCAGGAATCGCATTGGGTGCCCACCGCCACCTCACCGACCGGTGTGCGCGGTTTGATGATGCTGACGGAAGATACGGCGGCGGCGCTGGGAATCGCGGATCGGCTGGAGCCCCGGGCCAGTATTTTCGGCGGCGCGCAATATTTCATCATGGCCCGCAGCCAGATCCCGAGCCGCATTCCGGAACCGGATCGCACCTGGATGACCCTGGCGGCGTACAACGTGGGATTTGGCCACTTGGAGGACGCGCGCATCCTTACCCAGATGCACCGCAGGAATCCCGACTCCTGGGATGATGTGCGGGAGCATCTGCCGCTGCTGACGCAGGAAAAGTGGTACACGCAGGTGAAGCGTGGTTACGCGCGTGGCTGGGAGCCCGTGCGTTTCGTCGAGAACATTCGCAGCTACATGGAAATTCTGGATTGGGTGGCTGGCGACACGGCTCCCCCTGCGCAGCGCGAAGCGGCGGTCAAGCGGAGGTAGGGCAGGGGTGCTACTTCTTTTTCTGCGCAGTCTTTTCCGCGTAGCTGCGTGACAGTTCTTCAGCGAAGACCGCGGGCAGCCCCTGGTCGTTGCGTTGATTCAGCGCCTGATAGAACTCGGTGTACAGGTCCCAGTACTTCATCTTGTTCGCGGCGCCCAGCAGAGGGCCGCGTTTCAGGCCACGATCGAAACGATCCTGCAGTTCTCCGGGTTCGATACGGTTCATGAAGCCATTCATGCCGCTTTGGATGGCCGCTACCAGAGCGGCCTGATGCGAACGCAGATCGGTGAACGATTCGCGAATGGCTTCGATCGGGCCGAGGTAGCGATTGCCGTGCGGGTCGAGCAATTTCTGTACGGCCTCATCCACGCTGGCCGAGAACTTGAGCGGGTTGTTCTCGCCCGGCTGAATGCCGGTCTGGCTCAGGCGCAACTGGGTCTTGAGGTCGGCGCGACCCTTGAGGGTCTCCATCAAGCCCAACACGGTTTCCCGCACGATCTGGCCGACCAGGGTCAGCAGTGCGGCCTGGGTGTCGTTGGGCAGGCTGTTGGGATCTATGCCGGCGCCCCGACAGAACGCCTCGATGCCGCTGGCAGTGTCGCCACCCAGCGGTGCGCTGCGTTTTGCTGGTTCAGTCCCGTTCAATGCCGTGGCTGGGCGCGTGGCATGCGAGCCGCTGACGAGCATGGCGGGCGTCAGGCTCGCCAAGGTGCGGCGATCGTAGGGGCGGGTCTGCATTTGCCAGTCATCGACGGGGTTGGCCGCGGTCCGTTGAGGCCCGAGGCTGTCCAGGAGTGACTTGAGGTCGCCGGTGGCTGGCTTGGCGGGCGGGTCGTGCCGCCGAGTGGCATCTCTGCCTGGTTCGTCGAGCGGGAAGGGGTCGCTGGTGATGCTGGCGGGGGTGTCGTTCACCGCGCCGTCGCCGAGCAAGTCGGTGATGTCCAGTTCCTCTCCCAGGTCCTCGCTCAAGGCCACCTTGGTCAGCAGGCGTGGCGGAGCGGGGAGCTGGCCGCTGGCGTCGGCCGGGAAATCGTTGCGTTCGTCGATGCTGACCAGGATTTCATAGTCGCCCAGCCGCAGGCGGTCGCCGTCCTGCAATGAATACGCCCCGCGCACCGAGATCGGGGTATCGGCGCCATTGACGAACACGCCATTGGTGCTGGTGTCCTCCAGCATCCAGTGGCCGGTGTGGAAACTGACCTTGGCGTGGTGACTGGACACGTAGCGGTCCGAGTCGGGCAGGACCCAGTCATTGTCGTGGGCACGACCGATGCGGCCGCCGGTGACACCGAACAGTTGCGAACTGCGCTTGCCGAGCGCTTTGTACTGGTCGCTGATGACTCTGAGCTTCAGTGCCATGAATGGGCCATGAATCGGGTATCGCCTCGAGGACGGCCGTGCCGGTAGCGGCCTGAAACCCTGACCGAAGGCCGTGTAGTATGCTCGCGAGCCTAGCAACCCGCACCCCTCTCAGCCATGGCAGCCAGTCACATTTTCAAAGTCGTCTTCGTGAATCAGGGCAAGGTCTATGAGATCTATGCCCGCAAGGTCACTCATGGCTCGATTTTCGGCTTCATCGAGGTGGAGGAACTGGTGTTCGGCGAGCGCACCGCCGTGGTGGTCGATCCTTCCGAAGAGCGCATCAAGGCTGAGTTCGAAGGGGTCAAGCGCACCTACCTGCCCATGCATTCGGTGCTGCGCATCGACGAGGTGCGCAAGCAGGGGGTAAGCAAGATCAGTGCCCTGGAGGGCGGTTCGAACGTGACCGCCTTCCCCATGCCCATGTACACGCCGGACAAGAAATAGCCGCCAGGCTCAGATTGAGATCTGGCGCCGACTCCAGGGAGCCGCTGCCAGCCAGGAGGTGGGTCCCAACGGGCCTCGGCACGCCCCAGGGGAGGCTGACCGGGGGTATTTCCGGTATCATTCGCGCCCGTAATTTTGGTGCGTGACCCGCAGGTCCGGTTTTGGTTCGGCTGGCGGGCCGCAGGGCTACGATGCTGACACTGACTGGCGCTCCCGCACTCTCCGATTTCCGACTCAGCAAATACCTGACAGCCGTCCGCGCGCGACACCCCGCGGTCCAATCCCTGACCGCGCATTTCGTGCACTTCGTGCAAGCGCACCGCGAACTCTCGGCCGAAGAGCGTCGCATCCTGGAAGCCCTGCTGACCTACGGTCCGCGGGCCGCGGCCGGCAGCCCGGCTCCGGGCTTCATATTGATCGCACCGCGTCCCGGCACCATCTCCCCCTGGTCGAGCAAGGCGACCGACATCGCCCATGTGTGCGGCCTGGAGGCCATCGAACGCATCGAGCGGGGCATGGTGTTCGGGGTGCAGGCCACGGCGGATCTTTCGCTGGACGAGCTGCCGGCCATCGCACCGCTGCTGCATGACCGGATGACCGAGACGGCGTTTTTCTCCTTCGAGGCAGTCGAACAACTGTTCGCGCACGGCCAGCCACGCCAATTGAACACGGTCGGATTGCATGCGGGTGGACGCCAGGCCCTGGTCGAGGCCAACCAGACACTGGGGCTGGCGCTGTCCGAGGACGAGATCGACTACCTGGTGGCCAGTTTCGGCAAGCTGGGACGCGATCCCACCGACGTGGAACTGATGATGTTCGCGCAGGCCAATTCCGAGCATTGCCGCCACAAGATTTTCAATGCCGACTGGATCATCGACGGCAAGCGGCAGCGCAAGTCGCTGTTCGCCATGATCCGCAACACGCACGAACACAATCCGGCCGGCGTGTTGTCGGCCTATCGTGACAATGCGGCGGTGGTCGAAGGGCCGGTGGGCCGGCGCTGGTTTGCCGATGTGGACTCGCATCGGTATCAATCGAGCGAGGAGTCCATCGACATCCTGATGAAGGTGGAGACGCACAACCATCCCACCGCGATCTCGCCGTTCCCCGGCGCGGCCACCGGCTCGGGGGGCGAAATTCGCGACGAGGGTGCGACCGGCCGCGGCGGCAAGCCCAAGGCCGGATTGGCGGGCTTTTCGGTCTCCAATCTGCGCATTCCCGGCTTCACCCAGCCCTGGGAACAAGACCTCGGACGCCCGGCCCGCATCGCTTCGGCGCTGGATATCATGTTGGAGGGGCCGATCGGTGCCGCCGCCTTCAACAATGAATTCGGGCGGCCCAACATCCTCGGCTATTTCCGTACTTTTGAAACCCAGCTGGAAGATGTGTCGGCGGGCAGCGAACGCGCGACGCTACGCGGCTACCACAAACCCATCATGATTGCCGGCGGCGTCGGCAACGTGCGCCGCATGCACGTCGAAAAATCCGATATTCCCGTGGGCGCGAAGATTGTCGTGCTGGGGGGACCGGCCATGCTGATCGGCTTGGGCGGTGGCGCCGCGTCGTCGGTGGGTAGTGGTGCCAGCACCGAGGACCTGGACTTTGCATCGGTGCAGCGCGGCAATCCGGAGATTCAGCGCCGTGCCCAGGAAGTGATCGATCAATGCTGGGCGATGGGCGAGGCCAATCCAATTCTGTTGATTCATGACGTCGGTGCCGGCGGTCTGTCCAATGCCATCCCCGAGTCGGTGGCCCACAGCGAACGGCGGGGCGGGCGGATCGACCTGCGGCGGATTCCCTCCGACGAACCGGGCATGTCGCCGTTGGAAATCTGGTGTAACGAAGCGCAGGAGCGCTACGTGCTGTTGATTGCCGAAGGCGAGTTGGAGCGTTTCAGCGCTCTGTGCAGGCGTGAGCGTTGCCCGTTCGCGGTGGTGGGCGACATCACGGACGACAGCTGGCTCAAGGTCGCCGACCCGTTGCTGCAAGCGCCGTCGGTCGATGTACCGCTGAACGTCATTCTCGGCAAGCCGCCACGCATGACGCGTGACGTCAGCCGCCTGCCGTCATTGCAGGACGGCTTTACCGCCACCGACATCGAGGTGCGCGATGCGGCCTACCGGTTGTTGCGGCTGCCGACGGTTGCCGATAAGACCTTCCTGATCACCATCGGGGATCGCAGCGTCGGCGGCATGATCAGTCGCGATCCCCTGGTGGGGCCATGGCAGGTGCCGGTCAGCGACGTTGCGGTCACGGTGAGCGATTACACCTCGACCACCGGCGAGGCCATGGCGATGGGCGAGCGTGCGCCGCTGGCACTGGTGAATGCGGCCGCCTCCGGACGCATGGCGGTGGCCGAAGCCATCACCAACATCGTAGCCGCCGACGTGGCGAAAATTTCCGACGTCCGCTTGTCCGCGAACTGGATGGCGGCCTGCGGCGAGCCGGGCGAAGACGCCGATCTGTATGCGGCAGTGCAGGCTGTCGGTGAAGAGTTCTGTCCGGCGCTGGGCATCACCATCCCGGTGGGCAAGGATTCCTTGTCCATGAAAACGAGCTGGCAAGACCCGCCCCCCCCAAACGACGTACAAGGTGACGCGCAGGGCGGCGAGCTGGGCAGTGGCAGCCGCAAGATGGTGGCGCCGTTGTCGTTGATCATTTCGGCATTCGCGCCGGTGAGCGATGTCCGCAGAACGCTGACTCCGCAACTGCGCACTGATCGCGGCGACACTCGACTGCTGTTGATCGATCTAGGCGCCGGCCGTGACCGGCTCGGCGGTTCGTGTGTCGCCCAGGTCTACAACCAACTGGGCGAGGCGGCGCCGGATTGCGAAGACCCGCAACTGCTGGGGCGCTTCTTCGCGGCTATCGTGGAACTGCGCGGTCAAGGGCTCGTCCTGGCGTATCACGACCGTTCCGATGGCGGCCTGTTCGTGACGTTGGCCGAGATGGCGTTCGCCGGGCACTGCGGCTTGGAGGTCGAACTGGGGGATGAGCCGGGGCCGGTGGCGGCCCGCTTGTTCAGCGAGGAACTGGGCGCGGTGTTGCAGGTGCGTGCCGACGATGCCAAGGCGGTGCAAGACATTCTCGGCCGCCACGGGCTGGGCCACCTGAGCCGGTTCATCGGTTCGGTGACGTCGGAGGACCAGTTGCGAGTCCGGGCTGGGGGCGTCGTGGTATTGAACGAATCGCGCACCGAGTTGCGCCGCGCCTGGTCGCAGACCAGCTATCGCATGGCGGAGCTGCGCGACAATCCGCAGTGCGCCCGTGAGCAATATGACACTGCGACCGATCCGAACGATCCGGGTCTCAATGTGCGACTGACGTTCGAGCCAGACGCGGATGTGGCTGCCCCGTACATCGCGAAGGGGGTACGGCCGAGTGTGGCCATCCTGCGGGAGCAGGGAGTGAACAGCCACGTCGAAATGGCTGCCGCGTTCCATCGCGCCGGTTTCGATCCCTACGATGTGCACATGACCGACCTGGTCGAGGGCCGTGCGCGCTTGTCGGACTACAAGGGCCTGGTGGTGTGCGGCGGCTTTTCGTACGGTGACGTGCTGGGGGCGGGTGAGGGGTGGGCCAAATCCATTCTGTTCCATCCGGCATTGCGGCAGGCGTTCACGGCGTTTTTCGAACGCAACGACACCTTTTCGCTGGGGGTGTGCAATGGTTGTCAGATGATGGCGGCGTTGAGCCAGTTGATTCCGGGAACAGAGCACTGGCCGCGCTTCGTTCGTAATCGTTCCGAACAATTCGAAGGGCGCTTGAGCCTGGTGGAAGTCGTGAAGTCGCCGTCGCTGTTCTTTGCCGGTATGGAAGGCTCGCGCATGCCCATCGCTGTGGCTCATGGCGAGGGGTTGGCCGAATTCGCGAACCCGGCCGACCTGACGGCGTGCGCCGAACGCCAATTGTTGTCACTGCGTTTCGTGGACAATCACGGACGCGTGACCGAACGCTATCCCGCCAACCCCAACGGTTCGCCGCAAGGCGTCACTGGCATCACCAATCGCGACGGTCGCGTCACCTTGCTCATGCCGCATCCGGAGCGTGTCTATCGCACCGTGCAGCACTCGTGGCATCCTGACGACTGGCGTGAGGACAGTCCGTGGATGCGCATCTTCCGCAATGCCCGAGTCTGGGTGGGGTGAGAAGGCGCGCGGTCTGTGTCGCGCGCCTTGAATCAGCCGCCGCTTGGTTCGGTTGCCGGCTTGGGTGTCGGCACCGCGGGCTTGGCGGGCTTCGGATCCTGTCTCGTTTCCTTGGCCAGGCTCCTGGCCGGAGCTGGGGTCACGGTGTTTTGCGCGGCGGCATTGATTGGCCGCGCGATCAAGCCTGACTGTGACAGCGTGACCCGGTAGCGGGCGCCATCCGCCATGGGCAGATACGTGGCGCTGCCATAGACCGCGTCGACGAATGGCAGCCAGGCCGGCTTTTGCGTGGCGAGTTGCCACAAGTCCACTCCCGGGTTGTCACTGAGCGCGTAAACCGTGCGTTCCGCGTGCCGTTCCTGTTCGATGTCGCGGTAGCGACCGCTGACCCGTTCCAGTCGATACTGCGCGTCCAACCCCAGCAAGTTCGCCCAGCCGTGCCATTTCAGCACGCGCGCGTCCAACTGCCATTCATCGCCGGCCAGCACGAACACCTGCATTTCGCCGCTCGGGATCCGGGTGAGCGTGGCTCTGTAGCGCTGCGGTCCCCGGGCTTCGAAAACGATCTCGGCCACCGGCTGTTCGTGGGTGAGGCGGGCATAGGTGCGCAGGTTCAGCGAAACGATGAACGTCACGGCTGCCAATGCCAGCAGCAACAGCCCGGTCAGGGCGCTGCCGCCGGCGGCGAGCAAGCGGGCACTGAGCAGGCGGCGGCAGGCCAGCGCGAGCAACAGGACACCGAATAGCGCGACCAGGATCGAGACGGCTTCGGCGTCCATCACTTCCGCCTCGCCGGCAGGGACAGCGCGTCAGGCATTCAGCTTCTTGTAGCGCAGCCGGTGGGGCGTGTCGGCCTCATCACCCTTGCGACGCTTCAGGTCGGCCACGTACTCGGCGTAGTTGCCTTCGAACCAGACCACCTCGCTGTTGCCCTCGAAGGCCAGGATATGGGTGGCGATCCGGTCCAGGAACCAGCGATCGTGGGAGATGACGATGGCGCAGCCAGGGAAGCCGAGCAGCGCTTCTTCGAGCGCGCGCAGCGTTTCCACGTCGAGGTCGTTGGTGGGCTCGTCCAGCATGAGCACGTTGCCGCCGCTCTTCAGTACCTTGGCCAGATGCACCCGGTTGCGCTCACCCCCCGATAGTTCGCCGATGAGCTGCTGCTGCTGGGCGCCGCGGAAGTTGAAGCGGCCGACGTAGCCGCGCGAGGCGGTTTCGTAGTTGCCGACCGTGATCATGTCCAGCCCGCCGGAAATTTCCTGCCACACCGTCTTGGAATCATCGAGCGACTGGCGCGACTGATCCACGTAGGCGAGTTGTACCGAGGCGCCGAGCCGCACTTCGCCCGCGTCCGGCTGTTCGCTGCCGGTGAGCATGCGGAACAGGGTGGTCTTGCCAGCGCCGTTGGCGCCGATCACGCCGACGATACCGCCGGCCGGCAGGTTGAAGTTCAAATTGTCGAACAGCAGCCGGTCGCCGAAGCCTTTCTTCAGGCCCGCGGCTTCGATCACCAGGTCGCCCAGGCGGGGGCCGGGCGGGATATAGATTTCGTTGGTCTCGTTGCGCTTCTGGAATTCCTGCGAGGCCAATTCCTCGTAACGTTGCAGGCGCGCCTTGCTCTTGGCCTGGCGCGCCTTGGGGTTGGCGCGCACCCATTCCAGTTCGCGCTCCAGCGTCTTGCGCAGGGCTTCCTGCTGCTTCTCCTCGGACGCCAGGCGCTTTTCCTTCTGGTCCAGCCACGAGGAATAGTTACCCTGCCAGGGAATGCCGTGGCCACGATCCAGTTCCAGAATCCAGCCGGCGACGTTGTCCAGGAAGTAGCGGTCGTGAGTGACCGCGATCACCGTGCCGGGATAGCTCTCCAGGAAGCGCTCCAGCCAGGACACCGATTCGGCGTCCAGATGGTTGGTAGGCTCGTCCAGCAGCAACATGTCGGGCTGGGAGAGCAGCAAGCGGCACAAGGCCACGCGACGCCGCTCGCCACCGGAAATCTTGGTCACATCCGCGTCCCAAGGCGGCAGGCGCAGGGCATCGGCCGCCACTTCCAGCTTGCGCTCCAGTTCCCAACCGCCCTTGGCGTCGATGGCATCCTGCAGCTTGGCCTGTTCCTCCAGCAGCTTGTTCATCTCGTCTTCGCCCAGTTCCGGGTCCGCGAAGCGGTCGCTGACGGCATTGAAGCGATCGATCAGCGCCTGGATTTCACCCACCCCCTCGATCACATTGCCGCGCACGTCCTTGGCGGGGTCCAGCTCGGGCTCCTGCGACAGAAAGCCGATTTTCAGCCCCGGCTGCGGCCGGGCTTCGCCGTCGTGTTCCTTGTCCACGCCAGCCATGATCCGCAACAACGAGGATTTGCCCGAGCCGTTCAGGCCGAGCACGCCGATCTTGGCGCCGGGGAAGAAGGACAGGGAAATATCGCGCAGGATGATCCGCTTGGGCGGGACCACCTTGGAAACGCGATTCATCGTGTACATGAACTGGGCCATGAAGAAACTTGCTCTCGCGCGGCAAACCAACCAGGGGGCGGATCATACAGGAGCCTGTGCTAGGCTCGGCACCCATTGGCCCAAGGCCCGCCAGCAGCACCCCCATGACCGAATCCGCCCCCGAGACCGTTCTGCTGGTCTGTGGTGACCAGATCGCCCGCTACGGGTTCCCGGACGGCCACCCGTTCGGCACCGACCGGCACGAGGCCTTCATGCGGGAACTGCATCGCGCCGGCCTGGATGGCCGGGTGCAGCGGGGCGAGCCGAGGCTGGCGACACGGGAGGAGCTCGAAAGCTTCCATGCACCGGCCTATGTGGACTTGGTGCGCGAGCGCTCGGTGACCGGCCACGGCTATCTGGACTCGGGCGACACCCCGGCCTGGAAAGGCGTCTATGAAGCCGCCAGCCATGTGGTGGGGGCGACGTTGAATGCCGTGACCGCGGTGATGGCGGGCAAGGCCCGTCGCGCCTTCATTCCGATCGCCGGTTTGCACCATGCGGCACGCACCCGCGCGGCGGGATTCTGTGTTTTCAACGATTGCGGCATCGCCATCGAGATCCTGCGCCGCGAGCACGGCCTGCGGCGGGTCGCCTATGTGGACATCGACGCCCATCATGGCGACGGGGTGTTTTATGGCTTCGAGTCCGACCCCGAGGTGCTGTTCGCCGATTTGCACGAGGACGGCAGCCACCTGTACCCAGGGACCGGCAGCAGCGATGAGACCGGGGTCGGGCCGGCGCGCGGCACCAAGCTGAACATTCCGCTGCCACCCGGGTCGTCCGACACCGACTATCATGCCGTCTGGCCGCGGGTGGAGGAGTATTTGCTGGCCGGCAAGCCTGAATTCATCCTGTTCCAATGTGGGGCGGATAGCCTGGAGGGCGATCCCATCACACACATGGGCTTTACCGAACAAGCGCATGCCCATGCGGCATCGCGGCTGTGCGCGATCGCCGAGCAGCTGGGGCATGGCCGGGTGGTCGGCATGGGGGGCGGGGGGTACAACCGGCACAATCTGGCCCGGGCCTGGACCCGGGTGGTGGAGGCATTCGTAGAAGCATAAAACAGCGACTCGGGCATTGCGCTGCGCAATCCCTGCTACGCGCAAGCCCGGGGTGTCCTTCCCTGGCCACCCGCTCGGCGGAGCGAAGCTGGGCTTCGCTGCAAACACCGCCGAGCCCTGCCACTCGCGCTGAGGCTACGGGGAAAAGGCGCGACTTTTCCCCTGCGCTCGCCACCTTCGGCGGCGGGCACGTCCCTGTGCCTGAACTGAAACAGCCGCAAACTTCCTATCCGCGCGAGGGCAGTATTTCGTACAATCCGAGGTTCGCCACCGAGGCAGCGTTTGAGCCGCAGCGCCTGTCGGTCCGGTGGCCGCGCCGCATTCATCGAGGTTGTATGTTTTCGTCGAATTTGACCATTGCCGGTTTCGATCCCGAACTGAAGGCGGCGCTCGACGCCGAGAGCCAGCGCCAGGAAGATCATATCGAGCTGATCGCGTCCGAGAACTATGTCAGCCCGCGTGTACTGGAAGCCCAGGGCACGGTGCTGACCAACAAGTACGCCGAAGGCTATCCCGGCAAGCGTTATTACGGCGGCTGCGAGTTCGTGGACATCGCCGAGCAACTGGCCATCGACCGTGCCAAGCAGCTGTTCGGTGCCGCTTACGCCAACGTACAGCCCCATTCCGGTTCGCAGGCCAATGCCGCGGCGTATCTGGCCCTGATCAATCCAGGCGATACCGTGCTGGGTATGAGTCTTGACCATGGCGGCCACCTGACGCATGGTGCCAAGGTCAATTTTTCCGGCAAGATTTTCAACGCGTTCCAGTACGGTCTCAACGCGGCCGGGGGTGAGATCGATTACGCGCAGGTCGAGAGCCTGGCCAAAGAACATCGCCCGCGCATGATCATCGCCGGCTTCTCGGCCTATTCGCGTGTCATCGACTGGGCCCGCTTCCGTGCCATCGCCGATTCGGTGGGAGCTTACTTCGTCGTTGACATGGCTCACGTGGCCGGCCTCGTGGCCGCCGGCATTTATCCGAACCCGGTGCCGCATGCCGACGTGGTCACGACCACGACTCATAAAACTTTGCGTGGGCCGCGCGGCGGCTTGATCCTGGCGCGCGCCAATCCCGAGATCGAAAAGAAGCTCAACTCCATGGTGTTCCCAGGCACCCAGGGCGGCCCGCTCATGCATGTGATCGCGGCCAAGGCGGTGGCCTTCCTGGAAGCACTGCAGCCCGAGTTCAAACAGTATCAGCAGCAGGTGCTCGACAACGCCCGTGCGATGGCGGGAGCGATCGCGCAGCGGGGCTACAAGGTCGTCTCCGGCGGTACCGACAACCACCTGTTCCTGGTGGATCTGATCGGCCGCGATCTCACCGGCAAGGATGCGGATGCCGCACTTGGCCGCGCGCATATCACGGTCAACAAGAACGCGGTGCCCAACGATCCCCGTTCGCCGTTCGTGACCAGCGGCCTGCGCATGGGTACGCCTGCCGCCACCACGCGTGGTTTCCGCGAAGCCGAAGTGACCGAGCTGGCCGGCTGGATTGCCGACGTTCTCGATGCCAACGGCTCGGATGCGGCGGTGGAACAGGCGCGCGGCAAGGTCGTTGAGCTGTGCCGCAAGTTCCCGGTCTATCGCAAGTAGCCCGGCCCGCAAGACGGGCTGGCCGGCGCGGTTGCAGCAATGCCGCGCCGGCTCCAGCCTGAAGCCGTCAGGCGCCTGAGGCGGTCATGCACTGTCCGTTCTGCAATCACGAAGAAACCAAGGTCATAGATTCGCGCCTGGCGAGCGAAGGGCAGCAGATTCGCCGGCGGCGCGAGTGCCTCAAGTGCAACGAGCGCTTCACCACCTTCGAAAGCGCCGAACTGGTGATGCCACGCATCATCAAGAGCGACGCCAGCCGCGAACCTTTCGATGAGCGCAAACTGCGCGGCAGCATGCTGAAGGCATTGGAGAAGCGGCCGGTGGCCAGCGAGGCTTTGGACGCCGCCGTGGCCCACATCTGTCACAAGCTGCGCGCGCTCGGTGAGAGGGAAGTCGCTTCCCGCATGGTCGGCGAGCTGGCTATGGAGGAATTGCACAATCTCGACGAAGTCGCCTATGTGCGTTTCGCTTCGGTGTATCGCAGTTTCCAGGACATCGATGCCTTCCGCGAAGAGATCGACCGCATGCGTCATCGGCGCACCCGCGAGGAAACCGAAAGCCAGCTGGCCCTGTGGTCCGGCGAAAGCGGCAAGAACGGCAAGAACAAGAAATAGCGCCGCGCCCATGACCGACCTCACGACCGAACCGTTCACCGACCTCGAGCGACGCTGGATGCGCCGGGCGTTGCAGCTCGCGGCGCTGGGGCGTTACACCGCCCAACCCAATCCTTGCGTGGGCTGCGTGGTCGTACAGGGTGAACGCATCGTTGGCGAAGGTTGGCATCGCCGTGCCGGCGAACCTCACGCGGAACCTCTCGCTCTGCAGGCAGCAGGCAATGCCGCGCGCGGGGCGACGGTTTATGTGACGCTGGAGCCTCATGGCTATCACAGTCGCACGCCACCGTGCACCGCGGCCTTGATTGGCGCCGGGGTACGCCGGGTGGTTTGCGCTGTGTTGGATCCGAACCCGCAAGTGCACGGCGATGGGGTACGGCAGCTCGAGGCAGCCGGGATCGAGGTCGTGGTCGGTTTGCTGGAGGCCGAGGCGCGTGAACTCAATCAGGGGTTCGAGAAGCGCATGGTCAGCGGCATGCCGCGTGTCGTCGTCAAAATCGCGGCCAGTATCGACGGCCGGGTGGCCCTGGCCAATGGCGCCAGCCGCTGGATCACCGGCGAGGTGGCTCGAGCCGACGTGCAGCGGTTGCGTGCCCGGGCAGGTGCCGTCTTGACTGGCATCGACACCGTGCTGAGCGACGATCCGCAATTGACGGTGCGGGACCCCGGCATCGACACCCTGGGTCGACAACCCTTGCGGGTGGTGCTCGATTCCAGGCTGCGCATGCCGGCCACGGCCCGCATGCTGCGGGAGCCCGGCGAAACATTGCTGTTCGTCGATGCGGCGCTGGCCGCTGCGGCACGATCCGGCGCGGCGCGAGCGGCCGACGTGCTTGGCATCGAACAGGCGGGCGGCAGCGTTTGCGGGGTGGCGTTGGAGGACGGACGGGTCGATTTGCAGGCCGTGCTGCGCGAACTGGGGCGTCGTCAGTGCAACGAGGTCCTGGTCGAAGCCGGACCCACCCTGGCCGGCCGGATGCTGCAGCTCGGCCTGGCGGACGAGTTGGTGGTTTACCTGGCGCCCAAGCTGCTCGGTCCGGACGCCCGCGCCATGCTGCAGCTGCCGAGCATCGCAAACCTGCGCGATAGCTTACAATTCAAGCTTTGCGGCAGCGAAACCCTGGGCGACGATGTGAAATTGACCTGGCGGCCGTGAAGTTGACCCGCCCGGGCTTTGGTCGGCATTGCATAGTAATCTCATGAAGCTCAATACCATCGACGAAGTTCTAGACGATATTCGCGCCGGGCGTATGGTCGTCATCATGGATGACGAGGATCGCGAGAACGAGGGCGATCTGATCATGGCGGCGGAATGCGCCAGAGCCGAAGACGTGAATTTCATGGCGCGCTTCGCGCGGGGTCTGATTTGTCTCACTCTGACCCGCGATCGTTGCCGGCAATTGCGTTTGCCGCTGATGGTGAGCGACACCAATCTCGATCACACCACCAATTTCACGGTCTCGATCGAAGCCGCCGAGGGCGTCACCACCGGCATCTCCGCCCATGACCGTGCTCAAACCATCCGCGCGGCGGTGCGTAAGGACGCACGTCCGGAGGACCTGCGGCAGCCCGGCCACATTTTCCCGCTGATGGCCCAGCCGGGAGGAGTCCTGACGCGCGCCGGCCATACCGAGGCCGGATGCGATCTGGTGCGTCTGGCGGGACTGGAACCGGCGTCGGTGATTTGCGAGGTGCTGAATGAAGACGGCACCATGGCGCGCCGGCCCGACCTGGAAAAATTTGCCGCGCTCCACCAGCTCAAGATCGGCACCATCGCCGACCTGATCCGCTACCGCCTGGAGCAAGAGCGCTCGGTGGAGCGCATTTCGGAGCAGGAAGTGCAGACCGAGTTCGGCCCGTTCCGCATGTTCTGCTACGAGGATCACGTCAACCGCACGGTGCATTTGGCATTGGTGCGTGGCGCGCTCAAACCGAACGATGTGCCCCTGGTGCGCGTCCATCTCAAGGATACGTTGCGGGATGCGGTGGGCATCCAGCACGAGCATCTGGGGTGGCCGTTGCGCGTGGCCATGCAACGCATCGCCAAGGAGGGGCAGGGTATCGTGGTCATTCTGCGGCCCGAGGAAGCGCCACGCGATTTCATGGACACTGTACAGGCCGTCGGGCAGGGTGAGGCCGCCGGTGGCGCCCGTCAGCCCAGCGCCAAGCTGAAAACCTATGGCATCGGGGCGCAGATCCTGCGGGATCTGGGCGTGTCGCGCATGCGCGTGCTGTCGGCCCCCAAGCAGATGCATGGCTTGTCGGGCTTCGACCTCGAGGTCGTGGAGTACGTCGCCGGTTGAGGCGCAAGGCCGGCTATACTGTCGGCCCGGCCCGCCTGGCCCCCCCCCATTTAATCTGTTTAATTTTCCTGACCCACCGACCCGACCAACCATTATGGACATCAAGACCCTCGAAGGCGATCTGCAAGTACGCGAACTGCGGTTCGTGATCCTGGCCGCGCGCTTCAACGATTTCATCGTGGACCAGCTGGTGCGTGGTGCCGTCGACATGCTGAGGCGGCATGGCGCCAGCGACAAGCAGATCGAGATCGTGCGTGCTCCGGGAGCGTTCGATCTGCCGGTGGTGGCGCGCAAGCTGGCCTCGAGCCGTCGCTACGACGCCATCATCGCGCTCGGCGCGGTCATCAAGGGGGCGACTGCCCACTTCGACTATGTGGCGGGTGAGTGTGCCGGCGGCCTGGCCCGGGTTGCCAACGACACCGGGGTGCCGGTGGCCTTCGGCGTGCTGACCACCGACACCATCGAGCAGGCCACCGAACGCGCGGGCACCAAAGCGGGCAACAAGGGCGCGGACGCCGCCGTCACCGCGATCGAGTTGGCGAATTTGTTACGCAAGATCGAATGACAAACGCTACTCAAACGAAAAGACCTGTCCGTGGTTCGCGCGCGCGCTCGGTGGCGCGCAAGCTGGCCATGCAGGCGTTGTACCAATGGCAGCTCACCGATCAACTGGCGGCTGACATCAATCTGCAGTTCCTGGACAGCGAAGATGCGGCGGGCGCGGATCGCGAGTACTTCACCGAACTGGTCAAGGGCTGCATCGGCAGCGCCGGCCCGCTCAGCGAGGCCATGCGGCCATTCCTCGATCGTCCTCTGGAACAGCTCGATCCGGTGGAAAAGGCCATTCTCCTGATCGGTTTGTACGAACTGCGCTCCCGCGTGGACGTTCCCTATCGGGTGGTCATCAACGAGGCCGTGGACCTTTGCAAACGTTTCGGCGCCACCGACGCTCATAAATACGTCAATGCGGTCTTGGACCGCGCTGCTGTGGCGCTGCGGACGGCCGAGCGCGGCTGACCGACAACCATGAGACGCTAAGCACGGAGTCTGGCTCGGTTCGTAGGTTTCGCCAGGCGGTACGAAACGTTCCAGCTGGAACGTTTCAGGCCGCCGCGACCACGGGCCGACCTCCGGCCAGCCATGCGCGGGGCGTATTCGCCAACGGCACACGCCTACGGTACCGTAGTCAAATGAGCCTTGGGGAATTCGACATCATTGCCAGGTACTTTGCCGGCCACGGTTCGCGCCGTGACGTCTTGCTTGGCATTGGCGACGACGCCGCGGTACTGGAAGTCCCCGCCGGACGGCGGCTGGTGGTGGCCATGGATACCGTCGCGGCAGGTGTTCACTATCCGGCCGGGACCGCCGCAGCCGACATCGGCTACCGCTCGCTCGCGGTCAATCTCAGCGATCTGGCCGCGATGGGAGCCGTGCCTTCCTGGATGACCCTGTCGCTGTCTTTACCCGCGGCGCGGGCGGATTGGCTCGAAGGGTTCGCCGGCGGTTTGTTCCAATTGGCCGACCGCCACGCAGTGGCGCTGATCGGGGGAGACACCATCCGTGGACCGGAGGTGGTCACCGTGCAGATTGCCGGTTGGGTCGAAGCCGATGGCTGGATGACACGCTCGGGGGCGCGGCCTGGCGACCTCGTCTATGTATCGGGAGTGCCCGGCGAGGCAGCGGCAGGGCTGGCGGTCATACAAAGCCCACTCCCTGGGCCAACATCGAAGTCCGGACAAGCGGCCGCCGAGCATTTGCGTCAGCGTTTTCTCAGGCCTGAGCCACGAGTGCCCCTCGGCCGCGCCCTGCGAGGTATTGCCAGCGCCGCAATGGATGTTTCCGATGGCCTGCTCACCGACCTTGGGAAGCTTTGCGCGGCCAGCGGTTGTGGCGCCACTCTCGATACCGATGCGCTACCGGAATCGGCCGCCATGCGGTCCCTGTTCGACGCCGCTGCCGTCCTGGATTTCGCGTTGGCGGGCGGCGATGACTACGAATTGCTGTTCACCGTGCCGGCCGAGCGGGTGTCATTGCTGGCGGCGCTGGGCTCGGAAGTGCCCTGCACCTGCATTGGGGTGGTGACCGAGGGGCAGGGGGCCGAGGGGCAGGGGGCCGAGGGACAGGGGGCCGAGGGACAGAGAGTAATCTGCCTGTGTGCCGGCCAGGTTCTTCCCCTCCGGCGTCAAGGCCATGATCACTTTGGTTCGTAAGTGGTGGGGGATAACTCCATGAAGTGGAGCGCGGATCCGCGCTTGATGCGCCAGCCGGTACATCTGCTGGCGTTCGGTTTCGGCGCCGGCCTGATGCCGCGCGCTCCGGGGACGTTCGGCACGCTGATGGCGGTGCCCATCGTGGTCCTGGTCATGCAGTTCGGCTGGCTGGCACATGTGCTGTTCGCCCTGTCGGCATGTGTGATCGGAGTCTATCTTTGCGGCGAGAGTGCCCGCCGGCTGGGGGTTCACGATCATCCTGGCATTGTCTGGGACGAGATCGCCGGCTATACCGTGACCATGCTGGCGGCGCCGCTGGACTGGCGCTGGCTGTTGGCCGGATTCGTGCTGTTTCGCTTCTTCGACATCGTCAAGCCAGGGCCGATCCGCGAGGCCGATCACAGATTGTCTGGAGGGCTGGGAATTATGCTGGACGATGTGATCGCGGGAGTGTTCGCGGCGCTGATTCTGCTCGCGCTGCGTTATTTCCTGCCGATCCAGTCCCCGATCTGACCTCAAGATCCGACTTGTTGAGCGATTGTCATTTCAGTGAACCACCCGAGCGGTTTCATGCCCCAGCGCCCTGGCTCCCGCGAGCAGCGTGTTCCCGACAAGGTCGGGAAATACGTCATCGTCAAGGAAGTGGGGCGTGGCAGTACCGGCGTCGTTTATCTGTCGCACGATCCGTACTATCGCCGCGATGTCGCGATCAAGGTTTACAACCTGGAGTTGCACGATGAGGAACGGGCGCGGGTCACGCGCAAGATGTTCCTGTCCGAAGCCCACATGGTGGGTATGCTGCAGCACCCGAACATCCTGCCCATCTTCGATGCAGGCGAGGAGGATGGGCATTACTACATCGTGACCGAGCACGTGCATGGCGCACGTACCCTGTCGGCTTACTGCAAACCCGACAATCTCCTGCCCATCGACGATGTGGTGGAGATCATGTACAAGTGCGCCAAGGCGCTGCACTACGCACACAGCCGCGGCGTCATTCACCGCGACATCAAGCCGTCCAACATCATGCTCACGCAGGCCAATGACGTGCGCATCATCGATTTCGGCATTGCATTGGTACAGGACTCGGATATTTCGCGTATCGAGGGCATCGCCGGCAGCCCCTCGTACATGTCGCCCGAACAGGTCCAGTCGCTGGACATCACCAATCGTTCCGACTTGTACTCACTCGGCGCGGTGATGTACGAATTGCTGACGGGTTTCCGGCCGTTCCGCGGCGGCAACCTCTCCAAGCTGCTGCACCAGATCGTCTATGCCACCGCGCAGCCCATCCATTCGCTGCGACCGCAGATACCCGAGCTTCTGGAATTGGCCGTCGCCAAGGCGTTGCAGAAGGAGCCTGCCAAGCGCTATCGCAATGGCCTGGAGCTGGCGGCCGACCTGACGCGGGTTCACCAGACCTTGCGAGAGGGGACCTCCAAACTCGACCGCCAGGAGCGCTTCTCCATCCTGCGGACCTTGAAGTTCTTTCACGATTTTTCCCAGTCGGAGATCCTGGAAGTGCTGCGCGCCAGTACCTGGCAGGACTACGAGGCCGGCGATGAGATCGTCAAGGAAGGCGAGATGGACGACCGGTTCTATGTGCTGGTATCCGGCAATGCCGCGGTGATGCGCGGCGGCAAGGGAGTCGGCGAGCTGGAGGCGGGGGACTGTTTCGGTGAGACCAGCTATGTGCGCGGCGCCAAGCGGCTTGCCACCATCAAGGCGCAGAGCACGGTGACTCTCATGAAGGTGAGTTCCACCTTGCTGGAGCAGTCGTCGGCCGCCTGTCAGTTGCGATTCAACAAGGTGTTTCTGCGCAGCTTGATCAGCAGATTGCAGAGCCCGGGCTAGGCAATAAGAAAGTCGACGGGAAACGGCCGCTATTTGAATTTGTGAGCCGGACCTCTTGTTCCTTTTCTGTCCCGTTAATTCTCCGCTACCGTAGACATCAGCGCTGTTTCAGTGCCTGCAGGCTGGCTGAGCTCTTCCGGCTGGCCTCCTTGCGACCCGCGACGAACAATGAAACGTCGATTGACGCCGGCTGACCTGAAGTGTTCTGCGTCGAGTGACGCGTCCTTGCTCGCGGGAGGCCAGACGGAAAAGCTCAGTCAGTCTCCACCTATTGTCGGTACAACCAAAGTGTATCGGCTCCATCTGTTGCCGGTCTTCATAAACTCATTCCATGTGGTTCGACGCGTCGGCCCCTGACTACAGCGGTTTGATCCCGCCGGGAGGTGCCGCCCTCTCCCCGTCGTGCGAATCTGTAGCCGTCTGACGACAGATCATTGAGAGGTGGACTCATGCTGCGTTATGCCTTGTGGTTTTTCATCATCGCGTTGGTTGCCGCACTGTTCGGCTTTACCGGCATCGCGGCGGGCGCCGCTGGTATAGCCAAAGTGCTGTTCGTGGTTTTCCTCGTGTTCGCCATCGCCGCTGCTTTGTTGAACCTGACGCGCAGATCGTGAGTCTGAAAATTGTATCAACCCAACGTGTAGCAACCCCAGGAGGAGCAGATCATGGCGACAATGATTCATGAGGGCGGCGATTCCACGCTGCAACGCGAAATCCATGGCAAGGCCGAGAGCGTCAAGAATTCCTTGCATCGCTCAGTCTCGTCGGTGACCGATGCCGCCGAAGCGGCGGTCACCGGAACCAACGACTACGTAAAGCAGCGTCCCTGGACTTCGATTGCGATCGCCTCGGGCGTGGTATTGCTGGCCGGCATGCTGCTGGGACGCCGGCACTGAGGCAACAGATAAATAAGCAAGAGGATGTGTCATGAATAGAACCAAACGTACTTTGGCACTCGTGCCCACCTTGTTGGCAGCTCTCGTCGCTGTTGGTTGCAGCAGCACTGCACCGAGAGGCTCGGACGCGCCTCGGAGCGCTGGACAGACCATTGATGACGGAGTGATCACCGCGCGGGTAAAAACGGCCCTGATCGAGGATGATCGAACCAAGGCGCGGCAGATCGACGTCGATACCTATCAAGGCAATGTGCAACTGAATGGTTTTGTCGATACGGAGGCGGCACGCGCCGCCGCGGGTCAGGTTGCCCGCAGCGTCGAAGGTGTGAAATCGGTGCGCAACAATCTGCAGATTCGAGTCGCTGACCGTACCGTCGGTCAGACGGTCGACGATGCCACCATCACCGCACGTGTCAAGACGGCGTTGATCGGCGATCCACGCACCAAGGCCTTCAGAGTCAATGTGACGACCAATGGCGGGGTAGTGCAGTTGGGCGGCTCCGCCAGTACCCAGGAGGGCAAGGCGGCGGCTGAGGAATTGGCCCGCGCCGTGCCGGGTGTCAAGGACGTCAGAAATGACTTGCGCATAGAACCGTAGCAATAGCATCCGGTACCGGGCAGGGCCGCGCCTCTGCCCGGTACCGTTCGGCGTTGAACAGCACTGGGTTCCTGCTGTTCATCCGTAACCACATAGTCTGGTGCGTATTATTTGCGTGATTTGCTCGCGCGCGAGCTGCGTGTTTTGCGCGTGCTGGACTTTCGTGCGCTGGATCGTTTCGCGGCTGGCACTTTCGCACCCGCACGCCGCGCCTGTGACAGTCCGATGGCGACTGCCTGTTTACGCGAGGTGACTTTCTTGCGCGAGCGGCCGCTTTTCAGTTTGCCTCGCTTCATCTCATGCATGGAACGCTCGACTTTCGTCGCTGCTGCTTTGCCGTACCTTGCCATGACACACTCCCGATCGATGTTTCTGGCGACGACTTTGCCGTACGGGCATATCCGTATGTCAGCGTCCCAGGGTGCTTTATGCTGTAGGACAGCACGTACGTCAGTCCGCTGACCCAGAGTTGACCGGGAACAAGCCTGTGCCGTCGTACGTACGTCATATGGAGCATTAAGCATGAGTCGATCCACGCCCGTTGATGCTGCTGGATGGGTGCAAACTATTTGACCGCACATGCCACTGATTCCCACTTCCCTCGATTCACGCTGGGCGCTGTTGCCGGTCGTGATGGCCATGGCACTGATGGGGGCAACCTACTTGGTGAACGAGTGGTTGCGTGACGAAATAGCGCAACAAGCAACTGAGGTCGACGCGACTCGCGAACGGCTTTGGGGGGTATCCGAACTGTTGTCCCAGATGTCACGCGCGGAAAGCAGCCAGCGCGGTTACCTGATAACGCAGCAGCCGAAGTATCTCGAAGACTACCGGGCTTCGCGTCGCAACATCGATGTGGTATCGGCGCGTTTGGAGCGGCAGTACCGCGACATTCCCCGGCGGCGTAAGGAGTTGGAAGACCTGCTTGTACTGGTCCGGGCAAAGAACCAGGAAATGCAAGCCACCTTGCAGCTTGCGCAGAGCCGGCAGGTTGGGGAAGCCAGGTTGATGTTCGCCACCGGGGCCGAACAGCGGTGGGTGGAAGAATTGCGGGCCAAAGCAGATCATTTGGCAGCCATGGAGCGTGTAAGCATGGGGGATGGAGGGCGCCAGTGGCAACGGCTCTACCAAATCCTGCGCTACATCCTGAGCGTGGGAGTGTTGGTGACCCTGTTGCTGATCCTGACCGCCGTCGTCATGATTCGTCGTGACCTGCGGCAGCGCTCCACTCAGGCGCGTGAACTGGATCGACTGGTCAATGAGCGTACCCAGGAGCTGTCGTCGCTGTCGTCGCACTTGCAGACGGTCACCGAGCGGGAGCGGGCAGCCCTGGCGCGTGAGCTGCACGACGAACTGGGGTCGCTGCTGGTGTCGATCAAGATGGACCTGGCTCAGTTGGCGAAACAGGTGGACGTGACTGGAGCGGACGTCGCGCCACGCTGGAGGCGGATTCTGTCGACGATCAATTCCGGGGTCGACCTGAAGCGGCGCATCATCGAGCAGTTGCGACCGACGTTGTTGGACAACATGGGTTTGATCGCGGCGCTGAAATGGCAGGTCGAGCAGCGCTGTGAGGCGGCTCGATTGAATTGGAACATCGATTGTCCGGAGCAGGAGTTGACGCTCAACGACGATTGTTCCATTGCGTTGTTCCGTGTCGTCCAGGAAGCGCTGACCAATGTGATCAAGCATTCCAACGCAAGCCGGGTGGCGGTAACGGTTGCCGTGGCCGACGAGACGCTGCGCTTGATCGTCGAGGACGACGGCACCGGCCTAGCCGAGCAGTTGCATGCGGGACATGGCGTGCGCGGCATGAGGCAGCGCATGGCTGCGTTGGGTGGACAGCTGTCGATATCCAACGTCAGCCCCCAGGGTATGCGTCTGGAAGCGGTAATTCCGCTCAGTGCCTGTGCACAAGCGTTGGATAACGCAGCGTTGGAGGAGGCCTAGCAGGCCTGTGCAGCGCAGTCCACGTTGATCGGTTGAAACCGGCCGGGCAATGCTCGCTCAGCTACGCCAATGGCTTGATGCGGGCTATACGTTCATCGCGCAACAACGACAGCACTGTCGGGATCAGATCGAAATTTGCGGTTTTGTCGATGAAATGACATGCGCCCAGGCTGTAGGCCTGCTCCCGGTAGCTTGGCAGCGCATAATTGGTGATGACGACGAAGGCCGGGCGGACTTCGCCGGCATTGATCAGCTGGCGCATGACCCTGAAGCCGGTGCCCTGTTTGAGCCGCAAATCCAGCAGCAAGACATCGGGGCGCTGCTGCTGGGCCGCCTCTATGGCGGCAGACTCGGTATCGACGACGCCGATGACACTGACGCCGGGAATCTGGCCGATCAATTCGAGCAGCCGCTCGCTCAGGATCTTTGAATCCTCCGCCAGCAAAACTCGAAGATCTGAGGTGCTCATGAATCCAGAGGTTCGTTCGGGCAGTTCCGTACTATCCGGTTCCACCGCAACACTCATTGGATGATCTCGTGACGCAAGGCGTAGGCGGTAATGTCGGCATTGTTGCTGAATCCCATTTTCTCGATGATGCGCGCTCGATAGGTGCTTATCGTCTTGACCGACAGGCACAGCTCAGAGGCGATCGCGGATACACTGCGGCCGTGCGCCAGTTTGCAAAAAACCTGGAACTCGCGCTCTGATAACTGCGCGTGAGCGGGCTGCTCGGCATCCCGGTCCAATTCGCAGACCAGTAAATCGGCCAGAGTGGTGTCGATATACCGCCGGCCCGAGAGCACGGTCCTGACGGCGGAGGCCAGTTCCTCGGGCGCCATTTCCTTGCCCAGGTAGCCACTGGCGCCCGCGCGCAAGACGTTGACGGCGTACTGCTTGGCGGGTAACCCGCTCAGAACCAGGACTCGGGTTCCCGGGTGATTGACATGCACCTGGTGCAGAATGTCCATGCCGCTGCGATCCGGCATGTGGATGTCGAGGATCAGCAGGTCCCAGTGCTGGTGCCGGAGCTTATCCAGGGTTTCCCGGCCGCTGGCGGCTTCGCCGGTTTCATAGCTGGAGCAATCATCTTGCAGCAACTGCCGCAGTCCGAGGCGCACGACGGCATGGTCGTCCGCCAACAGGATTTTCGGCAGCATGCAGCCCATGCGGGGAGGGTGCATGGGGCGTCGGTCCTGATTCTGCAGATCGCGCATGGCATCTCCTGCGTCGTCATGGCTATGTAAATGACATTTTGCTCCGTAATGAATACCGCGGCTATCGCAGAGAGCCTAATGGCATGTCATCCGCGGCCTACACAATTCGTCATAAGGTGCCATTCCAACGGCCCGCAAGAGGATGCACACCGCATCCGCGCACTATTCCGCCTAAGAAAGACCGGTGACGAGGCGACAGCATTGCTTCGCCACCGGTAACCACCTCGCTCTCGGGGTGACTGCTAGGTCGCGATATTGCCAACCGCGGGCCATGGGGCGTTGCTCCTGGGGGGGCGTGATGCTGACGCGACTGCAACTGGCCGACTCATGTCGGGGGCGGACCATTCTAGAGATGAATGGGATCCGACCTATCGGAGCTTCGTTGGTAGAGTCGTCAGTGGTCGCTGACAGTCACCACGGTGTTGGAACTTCTCCTGTGTGGCAGGTCAATCCAGATCAATGGTGCGACGGCATGGACACAGGTGAATCATGTTTCCAACCGAAAGCCCCGGCGCGCGGGTCAATGCCGTCATCTTCGATATCGATGGGACTTTGGTGGACAGCAACGACGGGCATGTCGAAGCATGGCACGAGGCTTTCCGGAGAAGCGGTTACGCAATCTCTCGCGGCGCGATTCGCCTGGAGATCGGCAAAGGGGCCGACATGCTGATTCCCAGCCTGGTACCAGACGTGCCGGAAACGGAGCTGAATCAGATTGCGCAATGGCATGACGATATATTCCGCGCCGATTACCGACCGCGGGTCAGGCCGTTCGAGGGCGCACGGGAGCTCATCGAAAGATTGAGTGGCAGTGGCAGAGAGGTCGCCTTGGTGTCGTCGTCCGCCTCGACCGACGTGGACTACTGTGTCGAACTGCTGGATGTCCGGAGCAAGCTCCGGGCGGTGGTGTCTGGTGATGAAGTGCGGCGCTCGAAACCCGCCGGCGATCTGTTCGACCAAGTGTTGTCCAGACTACTGCCGGCATCGGCCGAGCAGGTTCTGGCGGTGGGCGATACGCCGCATGATGTAGCGGCAGCTGCGAGATGCCACATTCGCACGCTTGCGGTCCGATCGGGCGGCAGCTCTGAAGCCCGCCTCATCGCGGCTGGCGCGGCGGCCGTGTTTGCGGGCGTGAATGACCCGTCGCTGCTGGCTTACCTATCTCTTTGAGGCGACTTGGCAATGAGACTGATGCCGCTGAAGCAGTGCTTCAGCGTCGATTGACTGGGATATCCACATAGTGGGGAGCGCGTGCATCGCTGGCGGGAAACGTGTCGTGGAGCCCTTTGTCGACTCTCTGATCGGCTCGTATCCGTTCCTGGGCCCGCGCTGCCCGACGTTTCAGGGCTGAAAGCATGACCGCCGCGGCGAACAGGCCCGCCGATGCGGTGATTAGGAGTGTGGCGGGAATTCGGTGAGTAGAACCGGAGACGGTGCTGATGAGCATGAGCTGAAGCATCCTGAGCATGGTTGCTGGAAATGAACGCTACCTCGCTGCAACGCGAGAGTCGGTCGGGTTGGCGCTGCAAAGTCGGGTAAGTGGCTTCCTACGAGAGTCTATTCGGGCGCGGTGATTTGATGGGGCGTCGCGACAGGCTTCGATTCCGGGGAGCCCCGCTGGCGCAGCGTGATACTGAGCAGCACCATGGCCGCGATGGATAGAAATTCGCTTTGCCAGTTCTGCAGGGACTCGAACCAGAACTGAGCGCTGCCCACGTATTCCGAGAGAGCGATGGTGGGTTGGCCATGTAGCCGGCGTTGTTCGTTGACGGCTGCCCGGCCGCCCAGGGCATGCATGGAAAAGCTCATCAGGAACAGCATGAACAGCGCCAGGCTGAGCGAGCGCTCGTACACTTTCAGACGCCAACCCCCGCGTCTGACCGGACCGGGTACTCCAGGCTCATGAGCATGCACGCGAGGGTCCTCATCGACATTGGCTTTCCGATGCAAAGGCTTGGATTCGGCTGAGCCTTTTTGCAGCAGAAAAACAGTGAAAATGACGTACACGTACATCTGCAGGAATTCGCTCTCCCAGTTTTCGGCCGTGGCTTCGACGAAGGCGCCGCTGCGGAGATAGTCCACCAGGCGCAGAGGCGCTGCCGCATGTTCCTGCCGCTGATCGTTGAGGGTCAGCCAACCGGTGATGCTCTGTCCGACGAACGTCACGGCGAACAGGCTGAGCATGACAATGGATAGGCTGTTGTTGCGCCAGAAGGCTTTCATGACTTGGATTTTAGTGCGCTGATGGCATGGTGACGCTCGGAGGCGCCGCGAGTTTGCTGTCGGACCCCACCGACACCAAGGTGGGGTCCGGGATGATCGCGCTATGCGCGTCCGGTCTGCTGTCGCCGCCGAGGTCGGCGGAGATCGGTTCCCCGGAGATCGGTTCCATAGAGCGAGCGTTCCATCTCGAGCCAGCGGTCCGAGGCTTCATTGAACAGCATGGCCAGTTGCCGTCTGAACCAGCTGTGGCGTGGGTCGTGCTGATAGCGGCGATGCCAATGCTGCTGCACGTCGAACAGGTCGGGAAGGAAGGGCAGCGGCACCAGCCGCACCAGGGCCGATTCGGCGAACCGCATCGCCACCGCCAGCGGCACCGTGGCGATGAGATCGGTGTTCGACACGATGGCTGGCAGACTCAGGTGATGGGGAGTGCTCAGCACTACGCGACGCTTGATGCCTCGTCGCCGGAGTTGCAGTTCGAGGAGTTGTCCGCTGCGCGAGGGTGAAGTAACGACCACGTGACCGGCCGCCGCAAAGACTTTGGCGGTCAGCCTGCCGCCTGCCAGCGGGTGTCCGGACCGGACCATGCAGGCGAAGGTATGCCGATACAAACGTTGATGCATATGGGTTTGCGTCGACAGGTCCGGGTAGTAGCCCAGCGCCAGGTCCACTTCGCCGCTGGCGAGAACGTCCTGTACCCGGTCCTCGGCGTAGGCATCGCAACGCAGGGTGATGCCGGGAGCTGCTTTTTGCAGGTGACCGAGCAGGCGCGGCAGAAAGACCACTTCCGCCAAATCGGACATGGCGAGCCGGAACTCGGTGCGGGCGCTCGCCGGGTCGAAATCGGGAGGTGCCAGAATGCCCTCGTGCACCGTCGCCATGGCCCGGTTGGCAGCTTCGATCATGCGTTCGGCCCGGGGAGTGGGCGTCATGCCGGCCGAGTTCCGTACGAACAAGGCGTCGCCGCTGTGTTGACGCAGGCGGGCCAGGGCGGAGCTGAACCCCGACTGGCTCATGTTCAACAGTTCGGCGGCGCGGGTGACATGTCGTGTCCGGTCGAGTGCCAACAGGATGCGCAGCAGATTCAGATCGAAGCCGGGCGGCATCATCGTTTTCATAGATGATTACTTTCTAACTCATCGTATTGAAAGATTATTGTCCACTCCGCGAGAATGCTGCGCAAGCCAGGAGAATGCTGCGCAAGCTACGTGGCGGCTGTGGTGCCGCGCCGCGTCAAGTGAGACGGTCAATTGAGAGGAACGAGTGTGTTCATACGAAATTGCTGGTACGTGGCGGCGTGGGACAAGGAGGTGCCGGTGGAAGGCTTCCTGAGCAGGACCATTATCAATATCCCCTTGGTTTTCTGGCGCGACAGCGCAGGAGCGGTCGTTGCACTCGAGGACCGGTGTTGCCATCGCGGAGCCAAGTTGTCCATGGGGCGCCGTGAACAAGGAGGAGACCAGTTGCGCTGCATGTATCACGGTCTGGTGTACGACCGTACCGGTCGGTGCGTCAGTGCGCCGGCGCAAGAGCGGGTGCCCGCCCGGGCGAAAGTGCGCAGCTTTCCAGTGGTCGAGCGCCATCGCTGGATCTGGGTCTGGATGGGCGATCCCGCCCTGGCGGATACCGCGAACATTCCTGACACCCAGTGGCTCGATCACCCGCAATGGCGTTGCCTGGAGGGCTATATGCACTATGAGGTCAATTATTTGTTGATCGCCGATAACCTGCTGGACTTCTCACACTTGCCGTTCGTGCATCCGAGCACGCTCGGCGGTTCGCCTGATTATGCCGAGGTGTTGCCCAAGATGGAGCGCCGTGAGCGGGGTGTGCGGTTGACCAAGTGGGTCCCGAATACCGAACCACCGGCGTACTCAGCCAAGTACGCGAACTATCCCGACGGGGCGCGAGTCGACCGCTGGATGGACTACGATTTCGTCGTGCCCGGGATCCTGCTGATGGATTCCGGAATGGTGCCGGCCGGCGGCGGAGAGGCGGCCCGCAGGAGCCAGAGTTCCATCGCGTTTCGCGGCTGCCAGGCATTGACTCCGGAGACGGAGGCTTCGACGCACTACTTCTTCGGGCATCCGCACAATTTTCTGATCGACCGGCCGGAGGTGACGCGCGAGATCCATGACGGCGTCGTGCGGGCGTTCAATGAGGACCGGGCCATGATCACGGCGCAGCAAGAGAATCTGGCGCTGCAGCCCGACTTCAAGATGGTCCCGTTGACGGTCGATGTCGCGCTCTACCAGTTTCGGCGGGTCGTGGATCAGTTCATTGCCGCTGAACAGGCGAGCTGAGGTTTTTAGCCGGTGAGCCCTGGACCGGGGAGCACGGGCCGGTCACAACGCTCATCGGCCAGTGTCCATCGGTCGACAACCCCAGGTCGAGGGCCGGTCAACGTTGGGATTCGGCCGCGATCTTGCGCAGCGCCTGTTCGAACACTTCGGCGGGCTGCCCACCCTGGATCAGGTACCTGTCGTTGACGATCACGGACGGCACGGCATGGATGCCCTGTTGCTGGTAGAACTGTTCACGTTCCCGGACCTCTCGCGCATAAAGATCCGTGGCCAGGACTTCGCGGGCCCGTTCAGGATCGAGGCCGGCTTGTGCCGCCACTTCGACCAGCACCTCCCGGTCGCTCGGATCGCGCCCGTCGGTGAAATACGCGGTGAACAGGCCCTGCTTGAGTTCGCTCTGCCGGCCTTCCAGTTCCGCCCAATGCAACAAGCGATGCGCATCGAAGGTGTTATAGATCCGGCTGCGCAGGTCCAGATTGAAGACGAACCCCAGCGCCGCGCCGCGGGCGCGAATCGCTTCCTGGTTCTGAGCCTGCTGCTCGGGGGTCGAACCATACTTCTGGGTTATATGTTCGGCGATGTCCTGACCTTCCGGTGCCATCTGCGGATTGAGTTCGAACGGCTGGAAGTGGAGGTCGGCGATGACGTCGGTGCCGGTATTCCGCAGTGCCTGTTGCAGCGACCTCAGTCCGATCACGCACCAGGGGCAGGAAACATCGGATACGAAATCGATCTTCAAGCGCGTGTTCATGGGTACTCGGTTTACTCGGCTAGCGATTCGATATGGGGGCGATCCGTCCTGCTTCAAGTCAGCCCATGACTACATGAGTTCGCTCCCTCGAGGAGCTGTCGCCTGTGGTGGGCCATGCGAATTTAAATTGCACGATGCGGCCGGGTAGCGCAGCTCGCTGGAGCGCACCGCGGTTGAGTGCAATTTGGATCAGCCGCAATTGGAGATGGCGTCATGAAACATCCACTATTTCCCGTGGTGACTGTCGCAGCAGTTCTTTCGGTCGGGCTGTCAGCTGGTGCCGTGGCCGGGCCAGCGACTCAGAATCAAGCAGCGAGTCAGAATCAATCCGACGAGTCGACTCAGCCGGTCAAGGATGGCTGGATCACCACCAAGGTGAAAGCCGAGCTGCTGGCCACCGATGGGGTCAGGAGCGGCGATGTGTCGGTCGACACCCAGGATGGAGTGGTGACGCTGACCGGCGTATTGCCGAACGACGTGACCGTCAAGAAGGCCATTGCCGCGGCCAAGAGCGTCAAGGGCGTGAAGCGGGTCGAGGCGTCCGGCCTCAAGGCGAAAAGCTGATCCGCCCTTGCATTTGAACCTATTTCATTTCAACACACTGGAGATCGGCCGATGAACGAAGACAGAATCAAGGGTCAGTGGAAGCAGTTGACCGGTAAACTCAAGTCGCAATGGGGCAAGCTCACCGACGACGATCTGCAGGCGGCGGAAGGCGATCACGAGTATCTCGCCGGCAAATTGCAGGAACGCTATGGAATCGCCAAGGATGAAGCCGAGCGCCAGATCAAGGAGTTCAGCCGGCGGTTGTAGCCGCCCATCCGCGGCGGGACCCGTCAACGGGTCCCGCTCCCGGCCACGGTTGTACGTCAGGCGTCCTTGTCTTTTTCGATCAGCGCGTAGGCCGAGTGGTTGTGGATGGACTCGAAGTTTTCCGCTTCGACCACGTAGGCCCGGATGCGCGGTTCCTGGTTGCAGCGCAGCGCCACGTCGCGCACCAAGTCCTCGACGAACTTGGGGTTGTCATAGGCCCGTTCGGTGACGAACTTTTCGTCCGGCCGTTTCAGGATGCCGAACACTTCGCACGAGGCTTCCTGCTCGGCGATGTCGATCAGCTCTTCGAGCCACATGTGCTCGTCGATCCGCGCCTTGATGGTGATGTGCGAACGCTGGTTGTGCGCGCCGTAGTCCGAAATACGTTTCGAGCAGGGACAGAGGCTGGTGGCGGCCACCACCACCTTGAGCCACAGTTCGACCTTGCCATCGTGCACTTCGCCGATCAGCGACGCCTTGTAGTCCATCAGGCTCTCGACCTTGGTGACGGGCGCCTGTTTCATGACGAAGTAGGGAAAGCTCATCTCGATATGGCCGGACTGCGCATCCAGTTTCTCGGTCACCTCGAGCAGGATGGCGCGGAACGATTCCACCGAGATCTCGCTCTCGTTGCCATGCAGCACTTCGACGAAACGCGACATGTGCGTGCCCTTGAAGTTGTGCGGCAGGGCCACGTACATGTTGAAGTTGGCGATGGTGTGTTGCTCGCCGCGCGAACGGTCCTTGACCCGGACCGGGTGGAAGACGTCCTTGACCCCCACCTTGTTGATCGGAATCCGGCGCGAATCGCTGCGTCCCTGGACGTCTTCGATCGGGGTGGGTTGCGCAACGGCTTTGGGGGTCATGGTCGCCATAAAATTCGAGAATTCAACGAACAAGTCCAGGTGGGGACGGGGGAAGTATAAGGCAAGGGCCGGCGTCGACTGCCGGGGCGCGGGGAATGAGTGAAATTCCCCGCGTTCCTCGAGGCGCGCTAGGACGCCGCCGCGCGGGCGGGGACATGCCACCAGGCGCCGATGGCCTTTTCGATCGAGGTGACGTCCAGTCCGGCCGCCGCCAGGCAGTCATTGCGCGAGCCATGCTCGATGAAGTGGTCGGGAATGCCCAGTTGCAAGGTCGGCAGGTGATGGCCGTGGGCCACCAGGCACTCGATGATGGCGCTGCCGGCGCCGCCCGCGACCACGTTCTCTTCGACGGTCACGAGGGCCCGGTGACTGGCCGCGATGCGCAGCAGCAGTTCCTCGTCCAGGGGTTTGATGAAGCGCAGGTTGATCAGGGTGGCATCCAGCTGTTCGGCGATGCGTTCGCAGAATGGCACCATGGCGCCGACCGCGATGATGGCCAGTCCGCTGCGCCCTTCGCGGCGTGACTGCGCTTTGCCGAGGGGCAGGGCGTTCATGGCCGCTTCGACCGGTACGCCGGGGCCCTGGCCACGCGGATAGCGGACCGCGGCAGGTGCCCCGCTTTGTACCGCGGTGAACAGCATTTGCCGGCATTCGTTCTCGTCGGCGGGCGCCATCACCAGTAGATTCGGGATGCACCGCAGATAGGACAGGTCGTAGCTGCCTTGATGGGTGGCACCGTCGCCGCCCACCAGGCCGGCGCGATCGATGGCGAAGGTCACCGGCAGGTTCTGCAGCGCCACGTCATGGATCAACTGATCGTAGGCGCGCTGCAGGAACGTCGAATAAATGGCCACCACCGGGCGCAGGCCGTCACAGGCCATGCCGGCCGCCAGGGTCACGGCGTGCTGCTCGGCGATGGCGACGTCGAAGTAGCGGCCCGGAAAGCGCTTCGAATATTCCACCATTCCCGAGCCTTCGCGCATGGCCGGAGTGATGCCGACCACCAGCGGGTCGCGCTCCGCCATGTCGCACAGCCATTGGCCGAAGATCTGCGAATAACTCGGACCGCTGGCGCGCTCCTTGAATATCACGCCGCTCTTGGCGTCGAACGGGCCGGGACCATGCCACTTGATGGGATCGGCTTCGGCGGGCGCGTAACCTTTGCCCTTGCGCGTGATTACGTGCAGGAACTGCGGTCCCTTGAGGTCGCGCAGGTTTTTCAATGTGGCCACCAGGGCGTTCACGTCGTGACCGTCGATGGGGCCGATGTAATTGAAGCCCAGCTCCTCGAAGATGGTGCCGGGCAGCACCATGCCCTTCATGTGTTCCTCGGAGCGCCGTGCCAGTTCCCAGGCCGTGGGCATGCGTCGCAGCACTTTCTTGCCGCCCGCGCGCAGCGTGGCATACAGTTTTCCGGACAGCACCCGCGCGAAATAATTGGAGAACGCGCCGACGTTCTCCGAGATGGACATGTCGTTGTCGTTGAGGATGACCAGCATGTCCACGTCCAGGCTGCCGGCGTGGTTCAGGGCTTCGAAAGCCATGCCGCCGCTGAGGGCGCCATCGCCGATGATGGAGACCACGCGGCGCCGGCGGCCGATGCGTTGATTGGCGATGGCCATCCCCAAGGCGGCGCTGATCGAGGTGCTCGAATGACCGACGCCGAAGGTGTCGTATTCGCTTTCCTCACGGGTCGGAAACGGCGCCAGTCCACCTTTGAGCTTGATGGTGTGCAGGCGCTCGCGCCGGCCGGTGAGCACCTTGTGGGGGTAGGCCTGGTGGCCCACGTCCCACACCAACCGGTCCTCGGGAGTGTCGAACACGTAGTGCAACGCCACGGTCAGTTCGACGGTGCCCAGTCCGGCGGCAAAGTGCCCGCCCATCTGGCTCACGGTGTCAATCAGGTATTGACGCAGTTCGGTCGACACCTCGGGGAGCTGCGAGGCCGGCAGGGCACGCAGTTGAGCGGGCGAATCGAGCCGCGACAGCAGCGGATAAGCTGGCTTGGTCATGATGTTGCAGTGTAGCGCAATCGGCTTCAGTGCCGACGCAGCACCAGCCAATCCGACAGCGATGCCAGTGGGGCCGCCGCGGGGCCGAGAACCTGCAAGGAAGCGTGCGCCCGTTCGTGCAGCTCATGCATGCGCTGGCGAGAGGCCGCGACCCCGAGAATGGCGGGATAAGTGGGCTTGTCATTGGCCTTGTCGCCACCAGTGGCCTTGCCGAGCAACTGGGCGTCGCCCTCGACATCGAGCAGATCGTCCTGGATCTGGAACGCCAGGCCGATATCGGTGGCGTAGCGATCGAGCGCCTGCAGGATGTCCGGTTGCAGCGTCGGGCGGCAACCGGCCGCCATCAGCACGCTGGCGCGAATCAGCGCTCCGGTCTTGCGGGCATGCATGACCTCGACCTCGGCGGCGCTCAGCGCCTTGCCCTTGGCGGCCAGGTCGATGGCCTGGCCGCCGGCCATGCCGGCGGTGCCGCTGCCTTCCGCCAGCAATTGAACCAGGCGCAGGCGGACGGCCGGATCGGCCGGCAGGCCCGGGCCGGTGGCCAGCACCTGGAAGGCCAACACCTGCAGCGAGTCACCGACCAGGATGGCGGTGGCTTCGTCGAACGCCTTGTGACAGGTCGGCCGGCCGCGCCGCAGGTCGTCGTCGTCCATGGCGGGCAGGTCGTCATGCACCAGGGAATAGGCATGGATGAATTCGACGGCGCAGGCCGCGCCGTCCACCGCGGATTCCGGCAGACCGAGCGACTGGGCGGTGGCGTAAACCAGGGCGGGGCGCACCCGTTTGCCGCCGTTCAGCACGCTGTAGCGCAGCGCTTCATGCAAGCGGGCCGGGGGTGTCCCGGCGCTCGGCAGGCGAGTCTCCAATTCGGCTTCCACGCGCGCCTGCCAACTCTGCAGCAACCTGGCGAAGAGCGGGTCCAGGGCGAGGCTCGCGGAAGGGCTTTGGGACATGCCCGGGTCCATGTTTGCGGTGACCCTAGTGGCGGAGTCGGGGGCGGGCAGGTTGGCGGCGCCCATCAGGTCGTGCCGTCGGTGTCTGGCTCGAACGGGGCGGGGGCGAACTCGTCACCCGCCTCGGGATCGGCCGGGCCGGTCCGTCGCAACAGGATTTCCACCTTCTGCTCCGCCTTCTTGAGCGCCGTCTGGCAGGCACGGGTCAGCTGGACGCCGCGCTCGAATTGTTGCAGGGACTCGTCCAGCGACAGGTCGCCCTGTTCCAGTTTCTCGACGATAGCTTCAAGTTCGGCCAGGGAACGGTCGAAATCGGCACTTGCGGGATCGGGTTGAGGCTTGTTGCTGGTCACGAGCGGCGCATGAAGATCTGGCGCATGGGGCGCGGGCGGCGGCAAGCTTGCCCGGCACCATGGTGATGGTCAATCGCGTAGGTATTTGCGGCGTTGACGGGATGCGATGACAGGGCTAGATTGGCTTATGTCGAGTTAGACTCGGTCTAATGTTTATAGCGGGTTTCATAGCGAGGCATGCAGCGATGAAGAATCTCAAGGGCACCAGCACCGAAAAGAACCTGAAGGAAGCGTTCTCCGGCGAGTCCCAGGCGAACCGCCGTTATCTATATTTCGCATCGAAGGCCGATGTGGAAGGTTTCAACGACGTGGCCGCGGTGTTCCGTTCGACCGCTGAAGGTGAGACCGGTCATGCGCATGGCCATTTGGAATACCTGGAAGCCGTGGGCGACCCGGCCACCGGCCTGCCGATCGGCGCCACCTCGGCCAACCTGAAGGCGGCTATTGCCGGCGAGACCCACGAATACACGGATATGTATCCGGGCATGGCCAAGGCGGCGCGTGACGAGGGTTTCGACGAGATCGCGGATTGGTTCGAGACGCTGGCCAAGGCCGAGCGCTCGCACGCCAACCGGTTTCAGAAGGCATTGGACACGCTGTAAGCACGGTTTACCCGTGCCGCCCAATCCTTCGAGCGGAGACGGTGGCATGGTAACCAGCATGGTGGGTCGCCGGGCGTATGCGCCCGGCGGTCCTGCGCCTGAGTTCCGGACCATGGATCATGGGCCCATGCGTCCCGTGAGCCATGCGTCGTGAGTCATGAGCCAGCCTCATCAGCCAGCAAAGGGCGGACCCCAAGTGTCAGACAACAACAAACCGGCCCCGCCCCGCGAGGGCAGTCTCGAAGCTCCGACCCGTCACCCCATCGCCTGGCAGGAACCCGACTATCTGAACCGCGAATCGCTGTTCAAGGAGCTCGATCGGGTGTTCGACATCTGCCACGGCTGCCGGCGCTGTTTCAGCCTGTGCAACTCGTTTCCCACCCTGTTCGATGCCATCGACGAGTCCAGTAGCGGCGAACTCGAGGCGGTCGACAAGCAGGTGTACTGGGACGTGGTCGACCATTGTTATCTGTGCGACATGTGCTACATGACCAAGTGTCCGTACGTGCCGCCGCACTCCTGGAATGTGGATTTCCCGCATTTGATGCTGCGGGCCAAGGCCTTCAAGTTCAACGATAGCGCCAATCCGCGGCCTGTACGGTTGCGGGACAAGATTCTCAGCGCCACCGACGTGGTGGGAGCGCTGGCCGGGATTCCCGTGGTGGCCGAGATCGTCAACGCGGTCAACCAGACCGGCGTGGGGCGCGCCATGCTGGACAAGACGCTCGGCGTGCACCGCTCAGCCCCGGTGCCGAAATATCACAGCAACACCTACCACAAGCGTCATCGCCGCACGGCGCATCCGGCCATCGAGCCCAAGCCCGCCGGCGACACGCGCGGCCGGGTAGTGCTGTTCGCGACGTGCTACGGCAACCGCAATGAGCCGGACCTCAACGAGGACCTTGCCGCCGTGTTCGAGCACAACGGTATCGAGGTCACCGTGCTGCGGCAGGAAAGCTGCTGCGGCATGCCGAAACTGGAACTTGGCGACCTGAAGGCAATCGAAAAACTCAAGCAGGCCAACGTGCCGGCGCTGGCGGCCAAGGTGGCGCAGGGCTGGGACATCGTCACGCCGATCCCTTCCTGCACGCTCATGTTCAAGCAGGAATTGCCGCTCATGTTCCCCGACGACGCCCAGGTCAGGCAGGTGCAGCAGGCCATGTTCGATCCGTTCGAGTACTTGTGGGCCCGGCACAAGGCCGGACTGTTGCGCACGGACTTCAGTGGCCGGATCGGCAAGGTGAGCTATCACGTGCCGTGTCATCTGCGTGTGCAGAACCTCGGCCTGCGGACCCGCGACGTGCTGATGCTGGTGCCCGAGACCGAGGTGGATGCGATCGAGCGTTGCTCGGGACATGACGGCACTTATGGCGTCAAGCGCGAGTACCGTGAGGTTTCGATGAAGATTGCCCGCCCCGTGATCCGGCGTGTGACGGATGCCGGCGCCGATCACTACGCCAGCGATTGCCCGATGGCCGGACGTCAGATCGAGTCCGGGCTGGAGGCAGGCCGGGCGCCTACGCACCCGCTGAAATTGCTGCGCCAGGCCTATGGTATTTGAGTCGGCGCCCGTATCGGCGCGCTCGAGCGGCGCCGCCGCCTGACTGCCGTTCTGGTTGATTGTTGGCCCTTGCTGAGGGTGGATGTCTCATGTCGAATCCCAAACTGACCCGTTCCGACCTGATGAGCCTCGAGCAGTACTCCACCGCCCGCAAGGATTTCCGCGCGCGCGTGCTGGAACACAAGCGCCAGCGCCTGGTGCAGGTCGGGCCGAATGCCAGTTGGTGCTTCGAGGATCGGCTGACCATTCAGTACCAGGTCCAGGAGATGCTGCGGGTCGAACGTATTTTCGAGGCCGGTGGCATCGAGGACGAGTTGTCGGCGTACAACCCCTTGATTCCCGATGGCAGCAACTGGAAGGTGACGTTCCTGATCGAGTACCCGGACGTCGAGGAGCGGCGGGCGCGCCTGGGGGTCTTGCGGGGTATCGAGGATCGCTGCTGGGTGGAGGTCGAGGGATTGGGGCGCGTGTTTGCGATCGCCGATGAGGACCTGGAGCGCGAAAACGACGAGAAGACCTCGGCGGTGCATTTCCTGCGTTTCGAACTGACGCCGCAAATGACGGCCGCGGCCAGGAACGGCGGAGCCATCGCCGTCGGCATCGATCACGACAACTACCGGCATCAAGTCAGCCCGCTGCCGCAGCCGGTGCGCGATTCGCTGGCGCGCGATCTGGCGTGAACCCGATCTGACGTGAACCGCTTGGCGTAAACCGCCGGCCACCCTCGCAGCTTGCGCACACTCGTGGCAAGCGATGCTAAGATTCGCGCGCCTTGGGGTCCCGGAGAACTTTACTCCGTGGCAGCGCTGGCGCCGTTGCGCCTCGAGCGCAACCCCGAGCATCGTTCGAGCACCGTTTCCCACAGATCACAAGATCGGCACTAGATGGCCCAGTCGTATACCGCTTCCGACATCGAAGTACTCAGTGGACTCGATCCTGTACGCCGGCGCCCCGGCATGTACACCGAGACCAGTCGTCCCAATCACCTGGCGCATGAAGTCGTCGACAACTCGGTCGACGAGGCGCTGTCGGGGCATGCCAAGCGCATCGACGTGACCGTGTTCAAGGATGGATCGCTGCAGGTGGCCGACGATGGCCGCGGCATGCCGGTGGATATTCACCCGAAGGAAAAGGTCAGCGGGGTCGAATTGATCCTGACGCGGCTGCACGCGGGCGGCAAGTTCTCGGACAAGAATTATCAGTTCTCGGGCGGCCTGCACGGCGTCGGCGTGTCGGTGGTCAATGCTCTGTCGCAGAATCTGGAATGCTGGGTCAAGCGCGGCGGCAAGGAATACAACATCAGCTTCAAGGACGGCAAAGTCCGCAGCAAGCTCACGGTGGTGGGCGATGTGGGCAAGAACAACACCGGCACCACGGTGCGCTTCTGGCCCGATCCGCAGTTCTTCGAAGCGGTGAGCTTTTCGGTGCCCCGGCTCAAGCACGTGCTGCGTGCCAAGGCCGTGCTGTGCCCCGGCCTGCGGGTCACGCTGCACGTCGAACAGGGCGATGAGCGCGAGGAATGGTTCTATACCGGCGGCGTCAACGAGTACTTGCGCGAGGCCTTGGGGCAGGGCGAGTGGCTGCCGCCGGAAATGTTCTGCGGCAGCGTGACCGGCGAACAGGAAGGCGCCGAATGGGCGGTGGCCTGGCGTATCGATGATGGCGCGCGCGTCGAGGAAAGCTACGTCAACCTGATCCCCACCGCGCAGGGCGGTACGCACGTCAATGGCCTGCGGCTGGGATTGACCGATGCGATTCGCGAATTCTGCGAGTTCCGCAGCCTGCTGCCCAAGGGGCTGAAGCTCGCGCCCGAGGACATCTGGGATGGGGTCAGCTTCGTGCTGTCCACCAAGATGAAGGAACCGCAGTTCGCCGGCCAGACCAAGGAGCGCCTGTCGTCACGCGAGTCGGCAGCGTTCGTTTCCGGCGTGGTCAAGGATCAGTTCGGCCTGTGGCTCAACCAGCACCCGGAATCCGGCGAAAAAATCGCGCAGCTGGCCATCGCCGGTGCGCAGGCCCGGCTCAAGGCTTCCAAACTGGTCACCCGCAAGCGCATCGCCAGCGGTCCGGCGCTGCCCGGCAAGCTGGCCGATTGCTCGGCGCAGGATCCGGAGCGCTCGGAGCTGTTCCTGGTGGAAGGTGACTCGGCCGGCGGTTCCGCCAAGCAGGCGCGCGATCGCGAGTTCCAGGCGGTGATGCCGCTGCGCGGCAAGATCCTGAACACCTGGGAAGTGGATGCCGGCCAGGTGTTGCAGTCGCAGGAAGTGCATCACATCGCCATCGCGCTGGGCGTGGATCCGGGCTCGGACAAGCTCACCCAGTTGCGCTACCACAAGGTCTGCATCCTGGCCGACGCCGATTCCGACGGCCTGCACATCGCGACCTTGCTGTGCGCCCTGTTCCTGCGGCATTTTCGTCCGCTGGTGCTGGCCGGGCATGTGTATGTGGCGATGCCGCCGCTGTACCGCATCGACGTGGGTAAACAGGTGTACTACGCGCTCGACGACGCCGAGCGTGCCGGTGTGCTCGATCGCATCGCCGCCGAGAACCCGCGCGCCAAGCCGACGGTCACCCGCTTCAAGGGCCTGGGCGAGATGAACGCGTTGCAACTGCGTGAAACCACCATGGCGCCGGAAACCCGCCGCCTGGTGCAGCTCACCGTCGAGGCGCAGGACGAGGCCGACCAGATGCTCGACATGCTGCTGGCCAAGAAGCGGGCCGGCGACCGTCGTGAATGGCTCGAAACCAAGGGCAACCTGGCCGACGTCATGTAGAGGCGGTCCGGGTGAGGTTGGCATTTTCGGGAGCTGAAAAAACAGGAAGTTTTTTCCGCAGCCCTACAAGGAGGTACTTGCGGGCGGTCCCGAAAATGCCAACCTCATCCGGGCCGCCAGCTCTCGCTGACAGACACTAACGTATGAGCTTGATTGTAGAACCACCCGTATGACCGTACCCACCCAGCCGCCTCTGAACTTCGAAGGCATCGAGCGCCAGCCGCTGCGCACCTTCACCGAGAAGGCGTACCTCGACTATTCGATGTACGTGATCCTGGATCGCGCGCTGCCGCACATCGGCGATGGTTTGAAGCCGGTGCAGCGCCGCATCGTGTACGCCATGAGCGAGTTGGGCCTGTCGGCAGCCTCCAAGCACAAGAAGTCGGCGCGCACCATCGGCGACGTGATCGGCAAATTCCATCCGCACGGCGATTCGGCGGCGTACGAGGCCATGGTGCTGATGGCGCAGCCGTTTTCCTACCGCTATCCACTGGTGGACGGGCAGGGCAACTTCGGCTCGCCCGATGATCCGAAGTCGTTTGCCGCGATGCGCTACACCGAGTCGCGGCTGACCCGCTATGCCTCGCTGCTGCTGTCCGAATTGGGGCAGGGCACGGTGGACTGGACGCCGAATTTCGACGGTACGATGGATGAGCCGGTGCTGCTGCCGGCGCGCGTGCCCAACGTGCTGCTCAATGGTGCCACCGGTATCGCGGTCGGCATGGCCACTGACGTGCCGCCGCACAACCTGCGCGAAGTGGTGGCGGCGTGCATCCGGCTGCTGGAGGACCCCGAGACTTCACTGAGCGAGCTGTGCAAGCACGTCAAGGGGCCGGATTTTCCGACCGGCGCCGAAATCATCAGTTCGCGCGCCGAAATCAAGCAGATCTATCAAACCGGCACCGGCTCGATCCGCGCCCGGGCGGTGTTCGAACTCGAAGACGGTGAAATCGTCATCACCCAGTTGCCGTACCAGGTCTCCGGCAGCCGCATCCAGGAACAGATCGCCGCCCAGATGCAGGCCAAGAAGCTGCCCATGGTGGAGGACGTGCGCGATGAGTCCGATCACGAGCACCCGACCCGCATCGTGGTGGTGCCGCGCTCCAATCGCGTCGATACCGAACAGCTGATGGCCCATCTGTTCGCGACCACCGACCTGGAGCGCACCTACCGGGTCAACCTGAACATCATCGGCCTGGATGGGCGGCCGAAAGTGATGGACCTGAAGTCGCTGCTGCAGGAGTGGCTGACCTATCGCATCGGCACGGTCACCCGGCGCCTGAACTGGCGGCTCGACAAGGTGAACGCCCGGCTGCACATCCTGGACGGTTTGCTGGCCGCATACCTGAATCTGGACGAGGTGATCCGCATCATTCGCCGCGAGGAGGAGCCCAAGCCGGTGCTGATGAAGCGCTTCGACTTGAGCGAAATCCAGGCCGAGGCCATTCTCGAGACCAAGCTGCGCCACCTGGCCAAGCTCGAGGAAATGAAGATCCGGGGCGAGCAGAAGGAGCTGACCGAGGAACGCGATGAACTGGATCGGATCCTCAAGAGCAAGGCACGCCTGCACAAGCTGGTGCGCGACGAGTTGACGGCCGACGCTGAAACCTTTGGCGACGAGCGGCGCAGCCGCATCGTGGAGCGTGCCGCCGCGCAGGCCATCGACGAGACCGAATTGGTGGCCAGCGAACCGATGACGGTGGTGCTGTCGGAGCGTGGCTGGGTACGTGCCGCGAAGGGGCATGAACTCGATCCGGCGAGTCTGTCGTACAAGACCGGCGACTCGTTTCAGGCCGCGGCGCGCGGCCGCAGTACCCAACAGGCGGTGTTCCTGGACAGCACCGGCCGTGCCTACAGCCTGCCGGCGCATACTCTTCCATCGGCGCGAGGGCAGGGCGAGCCGCTGTCAGGGCGCATCGATCCACCCGATGGCGCGACGTTCGCGGGGGTCATGATCGGCGAGCCTGAGGAGCGCTGGGTGATCGCTTCGGATGCCGGCTATGGTTTCGTGGTCAAGCTGGGCGAGCTGCATTCACGCAACAAGGCGGGCAAGGCGGTGCTCAAGGTGCCGGAAGGGTCGGGTGTACTGGCGCCATCGCAGGTCGCCGCTGCCGATGAGGCGCTGCTGTGCGCGGTCAGCAGCGACGGCAAGTTGCTGGCGTTCCCGGTCAAGGAATTGCCCGAATTGCCGCGCGGCAAGGGCAACAAGATTTTCGGCCTGTCGTCCAAGAAGGTGGCCAGCCGTGAGGAATACCTGGCAGGGATTGCCGTGGTCGCGCCAGGCCAGAGCCTGCTGGTGTATTCGGGGGAGCGTAAAATGACGCTCAAGTTCGCCGAACTGGCCGACTATCGGGGCGAGCGGGCCCAGCGTGGCGCCGTCTTGCCGCGCGGCTGGCGGAAGGTGGAGCGGTTGGGGGTGGAAGGTTGACAGGGGCGTCGCGAGGGCTTTTACCTGCCGGGTCGGCTGTAATGTTCAGCCATGACATAATGCGTTGCCCAGGCCCCTTGGTTATGTGATGGTGCGCACACTTGGGGCGCTGTGGAGTGTGATGCAAGGCCATCCGGTTGCGTCCGCCCTCCCTTACGATCCGGGAAACTTGGGGTTCCTGGGCCGGCACTGGGCGTGGTTCAAGGTCCTCGTGGTCAAACGTAATGGCGCGAACAAGCCAGTCGGGATTCACATTGATCGAGCTGATGGTCACGGTAGCCGTGATCGCGCTGCTGGCCGCCATTGCGGTGCCGAGCTATCGGCAACACGTGATTCGTGGCAAGCGCTCGGCCGCCCAGGCGGTAATGATGGATCTCGCCAACCGCGAGCAGCAGTACCTGCTCGCCAATCGCGTGTACGCCGACAAGACCGCCCTGCAGTCGAATGGTTACGCGCCGGCACCGGAAACCACACGGGATTATGACTGGGAGGTCGACGCCGAAGCGCCGGACGATGGACCGCCTACTTTCACTATTACTCTGACGCCCCGTGCCGGTGGCGGACAGGCCGGCGACGTCACGCTCACTCTGGACCATACCGGGGCGAAAACCCCCGCGGACAAATGGTGATCCGGTGCCCGCCGCAATGACAGCAAGCCGTGGCTGGTCTGGTCCGCGTCAGGGGGGAACGACCCTGATCGAGGTGCTGGTCACCATCATCATCCTGGCCTTCGGCCTGTTGGGCCTGGCGGGACTGCAATCGCGGTTGCAGGTGTCGGATATGGAAGGGTATCAGCGGGCGCAGGCGCTGGTGCTGCTGAACGACATCGCCAGCCGCATCTCCACCAATCGCAGCGCAGCCGACCTTTACGTCACCACGGCGGACAGCCCGCTGGGGGCGGGCATGACCTGTCCGACCAGTGTCGACACGCGGCAGGAGATCGATGCGGTTCAATGGTGCACCGCGTTGCAGGGTGCGGCCGAGATAACGGGCGGCAACAAGGCTGGGGCCATGGTCGGTGCCCGCGGCTGCGTGGAAAGCCTGTCCAACCGGGAATACTTGATTACGGTGGCCTGGCAGGGCCTTGCACCGGTCTCGGCGCCGCCGCCGAGCGTGGCCTGCGGCAAGGATCTGTACAACGGCGAGACTGACTCGGCGTGCAGCGCGGATCGCTGCCGGCGTGTAGTAACCACGATCGTGCGCATCGCCGACCTGAAGTAACAGCCATGCCGTACGGTTCACACATTCCGGCGCCCGTTGCCGCCACTCCCCGATCGAGCGGCGGCTTCACGCTGATCGAGCTGATGATCTCGATGACCATCTCGCTGCTGATCCTGGCGGCGCTGGTCGGTTTGTTCGTCAACATTTCGCGCAGCCAGAAGGAGATGGTGAAGACCAACGGCTTGATCGAGAACGGCCGTTTCGCGGTCCAGCTGCTGGAGGGCGATCTGGTGCATGCCGGGTTCTGGGGCGGTTACGTTCCCGGCTTCGACGACCTGACGTCGGCCGCCATCCCGGGGGATGCTCCGGATCAAATCCCGAATCCCTGCCAGGAGTACAGCACCTGGGACAGTTCGTACCGGTCCGCGCTGCTCGGCATTCCCGTGCAGTCGGACGATAAGCTGCCGACCGGCGCAGGCTGCCTGACGCCGTTCACTCAGCGCGCCGGTACAGATGTGCTGGTGGTGCGGCACGCTGACACCTGCGTCCCCGGGGTGGGTAACTGCGAGGCCGATGCCGCGGGCAAACTGTACTTCCAGACTTCGTATTGCGCCGCCGAGAAGAGTGCCGGCATGGCGCAGACGGCGACGGGCAATTCCCTCACGCTGCAATCGACGGCTTCCGCGGTGAACGACGCCTATGTCGGGTTGATGATCCGTACCACCGGTGGCACCGGCCGCAACCAGTATCGAACCGTCGCGTCCTACGATGGCAGCACCCATGTCGCGACCATGCTCACGCCCTGGGACATCATCCCGGACGGCACCACCACGTACTCGTTCGAGTATGTGCTCGGCACCAGCGCCTATCCGCTGCATAAAATCGATTGTGACGGCACCGGTACGCCGCCGACCCTGCCGATCACCGGCGGCACGATCGCCGACAAGCGCCGCTTCATTTCCGATCTGTATTACATCGCCGATGTACCGCACCCGGAGCGGGACGGCGAAGTCATTCCCACCCTGGTGCGCTCGCAGTTCGACCTGGTGGACGGCACGCTGGCACAGCAGGCGCCGCTCGCCCTGATCGAGGGAGTCGAGACGTTCAGGGTCGAGCTGGGCATCGACAATCGCAGCGACACGGGTGCCTTGGTGAACTATGCGGACGCGGTGAACTGGGCCGATCCGGTCCTCAAGACCTCGCCCACCAATCGCGGCGACGGGACGCCGGATGAATTCATCCGCTGTACCACGGCGACACCCTGCACGGCTGCGCAACTGCGCGACGTGGTGGCGGTCAAGTTGTATGTGCTTGCCCGCAGCCGCGACACGACGGTGGATTACACCGATACCAAGACCTACTGCCTGGGTGAGCCGAATGCGGATGGCACCTGCCCGACAGCGGCCACCATTGCCGCCGCGAACGACCATTACAAGCGTCACGTCTTCCTCACCAGCGTGCGTCTGACCAACGTCTCCGGCAGGAGAGAAACACCATGAGCCACGGCAGCATTGGGTCTGGTTTGGCTCAGCGCGCTCAGCGCGGTGCCACGCTCATCGTCGGGCTGATCATGCTGGTGTTGATCACCTTGCTGGTGACCAGCGCCTATACCATGAGCACCTCCAATCTCAAGTCGGTCGGCAACATGCAGAGCCGCGACGAAGCCATTGCGGCCGCCAACAAATCCATCGAACAGGTGCTGAGTTCGCCGTTCACCAACAAGCCGACCGGCGAGGCCATCAATGTCGACATCGACAACGACGGTACGGTCGACTACGAGGTGGTGTTCAACCAGCCGGCCTGCGTCAGTGCCACCCGGATAGCGGGCACCGCCGCGCCCGGCAGCAGCATCAGCCTGGGCGCGGCATTTTCTGTGATTACCAGCGATTACTATCAGACGATCTGGGATCTCGACGCCAACGTCACTCACAAGAAGAGCGGCACCTCGGTACGAGTGCGCCAAGGTGTGCGTGTGCTGTTGAGCCAGGCACAGTACGACTCGGTGTGCAAGCCATGAAGCCAGCGATAGCCCGGAGCCGGACATGAAAACTCGTTTCTCGACCGCACTGGCCGCCGCAGTGCTGCTGGGGTACGGCGCGACGGCCAACACGGAAGACATCGACCTGTTCGTTGGTACTCAAAGCAGCGCCAACGCGCTGCCGAACGTGTTGTTCGTGATCGACAACACCGCCAACTGGAATCAGGCCTTCGCCAATGAAATGTCGGCGCTGGCGAATACGTTCGAAGAGCTGCCGCTGAACGAGGACGGGACCGCCCGATTCAATGTCGGCATCATGCTGGCCAACGAGACCGGTTCGCCCAACAACAACATTTCGGGCGGCTATGTGCGGGCGGCGTTCCGGCCGATGACACAGGAGAACAAGGACAAGTATGCGGACCTGATTCGCAGCCTCGACAAGCTCGGCGACAAGGGCAATGGCGGCTACTCCGCCATCACTCTGGCCGAGGCGTACTATTATTTCTCCGGCGGCACGCCCTATGCGGGCAACAATAAGGTAAAAACCGACTACGCCGGCAACGTCTACGGTACCGCGGCGTCCAAGGCCATCTATGCGCTGGGTGACAATGCGCTGAGCGCGTTCGACGGCACGCGTTACAACTCTACCGCCGCCGCCAGCTGTGCCAAGAACTACATCATCTACATCAGCAACGGCCCCAATCAGGAGAATGCCAGCGCCGATGACCTGGCCAACGCCAGGTTGACCGCCGCCGGCGGCAACGCCGAGCAAATCGCTTTGTCGCCTACCGGCTCGCAGAAGAATCCGAGCGACGAATGGGCGCGGTTCATGGCGACCAGCCCGCTCGGCATCGTGACTTACACTATCGACGTGAATCCGGTGACCAAGGGCCAGGGACCGGGCTGGACCGCCCTGCTGCGCAGCATGTCCATTCAGAGCAAAGGGGAGTATGCCGCGGTCGATTCGAGCGACGGCAGCGGCAAGCAGATCCAGGAGGCCATCAACAAGGCCTTGTCGAAGATTCAGGACGTCAATTCCGTGTTCGCCGCGGTGAGTCTGCCGCTGAGCGCCAACACCCAGGGCAGCTACCTGAATCAGGTCTACATCGGCATGTTCCGCCCTGACGTGGAGGCGCGCCCGCGCTGGGCCGGCAATCTCAAGCAATACAAGATGGGCCTGATCGACGGCGTGCTGGCGCTGCAGGACGCGGACGATAACGACGCGATCAACAGTCTCACCGGGTTCGTTGCCGGATGCTCCCGCAGTTTCTGGACTCCGACCACGGTCGACGATAAGTGGGCGTTCAACCCGCAAGGCACCTGTGCTCCCACTCCTCCGAACAGCACCCTCGAGGAGCAATACAAGGCGTCGAATTTCCCCGACGGCAATGTGGTGGAGAAGGGCGGGCAGGGCTACACCCTGCGCGAGCTGGCAGCGCCGCCTGCCTTGACGACTTGCTCGCCGACCTTGGCGTCGTGTACCGATCTGACGAAATTCGACGCCACCAACACAGATATCAGCGCGGCGTTGCTCGGTGTTTCCGATACGGAACGAACGGCGTTGATCAACTGGGCGCGTGGTCTGGATCTCGACGATGAAAACCTGAGTAAATCGATCACCGACATACGTCCTTCCATCCATGGCGACGTGGTGCACTCGCGGCCGGTGGCGGTCAATTTCGGCGATGTCGCTTCGCCAAAAGTCATGGTGTTCTACGGCAGCAACGACGGTGTACTGCGCGCCATCAACGGTGGTCGCACCGGGAGTATCGGCTCGGTCGGTGCTGGCGGCCAGCTGTGGGGTTTCGTGCCGCCGGAGTTCTACGGCAAGCTCAAGCGGGTGCGGGACAATGACGTACTGGTCAGCTATCCCAATATCACCGACACCACCGCGCTGCCGAAACCCTATGGCATCGACGGTCCGATCGTTGCCTATCAGAACGGCGCCAGCGCATGGATTTACGCTTCGATGCGCCGCGGCGGCCGGGCCATATATGCGTTCGACGTGGACGCGAGCGATACCGATCCGACGTTCGAACTCAAGTGGAAGCGTGGCTGTGACACCAGCGGTTGCAGTACTGACTTCGATGGCATCGGTCAGACCTGGTCGGCGCCCAAGGTCTTGAAGGCGGCTGGGCACGGTGCTGGAGCCACGCCCTTGTTGATCGTGGGGGGCGGTTACGACCCATGCGAGGATGTGAATCCGAACACCTGCACGGCCTCGACCAAGGGCAACCAGGTCTATGTGATGGATGCGGACACGGGGGATCTGCTCAAGACGTTCTCCACCGACCGCGCCGTGATTGCCGATGTGGTGGTGGTACCGAATCCGTCCACGGGTCTCGCGTTGTATGCCTACGCGGTCGATCTCGGCGGCAACGTCTATCGCATCGACATCGGTACCAAGGACACCGCCGATTGGACCATGACCAAGATTGCTTCGCTCGGCTGCGACAGCACGTCGACTTGTACGCTCAACCGCAAGTTCATGTTCGCGCCCGACGTAGTGCTGGAGGGCGGGACGTACATGCTGCTGCTCGGGTCGGGCGATCGCGAGAAGCCGCGCAATTACACCAATACGGTGAACAACTACTTCTTCATGATCAAGGATCGCCCGGCGGACGGCACCTGGCTGTCCTCGGAATCGGGTACCTGCGGCAGCGCCATCATCTGCCTCGACTCGCTGGTGCCGATACTCGATGCGAACAATCCCTCGAACGAGGATCTGGCGGCGAAAAAGGGCTGGTACCTGGGGCTGCTCCAGGCCGAACAGGTGGTGACGCCTGCGCTCACCATCTTCGGTACCGTGACCTTCAGCACACACAAGCCCGACATTCCCACGCCCGGCGAATGCAGCGCCAATCTCGGCACCGCCCGCGCCTACAATATTTCGTACGTCAATGCGGCGAGCCAGAATGGCACCAAGGATCGCTCGGCGAAATTGCCATCGCTCATCGGTCTGCCGCCGCCGCCGGTGGGCGGCGTGGTCACCACGGACGATGGTAAGACCTTGCCGTTCCTGTTCGGTGGCGATGCGGCTTCCCCGATCAAACCCACCGAGCCGAAGACACCGGCTACCACGGTGCCGGCGCAGCCGAAGAGCCGCGTCTATTGGTACATCCAGCGCTAGCGGGGGCTGCCGGCATGCGTATCCGCTCCGCCCTGGCCGGTTTCACCATCATCGAAATGATGGTGGCCGTTGCGCTGGCGGCGATCCTGCTGGCCATCGCGGTGCCGTCGTTCAAGGATGCCAGCCTGGGCAGTCAGTTGCGCTCGGCGTCGAGCGAGTTGATGGTCAGCGCCAGCCTGGCGCGCAGCGAGGCCATCAAGCGCAATGCCCCGGTCGAATTGTGCACGTCGTCCGACGGCAAGACCTGTGGCACGGGTGGCTGGCAGCAGGGCTGGATCGTGTTGAGTGGCGGCACGGTGATCCAGAGCCAGCCCAAAGCGCCGCCCGGCTTCCTGATCACGGCGTCGGGCGGCAAGACGACTTTGAGTTTTCAGCCCACCGGTGTCGGTGCAACCGCGGCCACGTTCACCATCTGTCGCGCCACTCCCAACGTCGGCAGCCAGGAGCGGGTCGTGACCATCGACGCGGCCGGCCGCGCTTCGGTGGAGAGAACGACGACCGGAACCTGTTCCTGAGCAATGGCGGGCCGGCTCAGCCCAGCACCACCTGCTCGGGCTCATGCACGAAGTAGCCTTGGATGAACTCGATGCCGATCTGCCATAACACCGCCATGGTGTTGGCGTCTTCGACGCGTTCGGCGATGGTGTGGACACTGCGTGACTTGGCCTGGTCGACGAAGTCGCGGACCCGCTGCTGCAGGTTCTGATCCACGGCGAGGCCCTGCATCAGGGTGCCGTCGATTTTCACGAAATTCACCGGCAGGTGCGCCAGCAGGCGCAGCGGGTCGCGGCCGGAACCGAAGTGTTCGAGCGTGAACTGGAAGCCAGCCTTGCGCAGCCCCTGGGCCAGTTCGGTCACGTCCGCCAGGTAGTCGGCGGCGACGTGCTCGCTGACCTGGAAGGCGATATGCGCCGGATCCAGGCGCGCGGCTTTCAGCTGGTTGGTGAGCCAGGGCAGCAGAGATTTGTCGCGCACCGAGTCTTTCGACAGCCGGATGAACAGCTGTTGCACCTTGCGGCTGGCGCAGAAGGCCATCGAGGCGTTGATGATCCAGCGGTCGATGTTCTTCATCAGGTCGTTGCGCTCGGCCATCGGCATGAATTCGGAGGGCAGCAACTCGCGGCCGTGTTCGTCCACCATGCGCACCAGCACATCGAACATGCCGTGGTCGGCGCCGAGCAGGCTGGCGATGGGCTGCTGCATCAGGCGGAAGCGGTTGTCACGCAGCGCCGCCTTGATGTGTTGCACCCAGGTTTCGTCGGCCGCCTGTTGGCGCTGATCGGCATCCTGGCGCTCGATCGCCTGGACGTGGTTACCACCGGCTTGGTGAGCCGCGCGCCGCGCTTCAATGGCGTCATCCAATGAGGCGGCCGCATCGGGGGTGCGCGGATCGATGGTTGCGATGCCGATGCTGCAGGTACAGGAGATCTGCTTGTCGCCGGCGCGCAGCACGTGGGTGGCGACCTTGCGGACCAGGTTGTTGGCCCAGGTCTCCACGTCCCGCGGCGAGCCGCGTTCGAGCAGCAGCATGAAGGTGCCGTCGCCGAAACGGCCGAACAGGTCGCTCGGCTGTCGCGCCTCGTCGATCAGTCCGGCAAAGCCATGGATCAATTCCTCGGCGTGCAACGAGCCGGCCTTGTCCAGCAGGCTGCCGAGCTGATCCGGCTCGATGCTCACCAGTTGGCGCAGGCCCGCCTTCAAGGGACTGGCGATGGTCTGCCTGAAGGTTTCGATGAAGAATTTACGTTGGAAGGCGCCGGTGGTCGCGTCGCGCTCGAGTGCGTCGGTCAGCTGCTGTTGCAGGCTGATGTCGTCGCTGTCCCGCTGGCGGGCCGCGACGCACAGTTGGACCGCGGGCTCGCCCTCGAATTCCGCCGGCGCCAGGTCGATGTCGAGCGACACGGTGGAGCCATCGCGCAGCACGGCCGGTGCGCGCAAGGCGTGATGGGGCCACTTGCCTTGCAGGCAGGCGACCAGTGCGCCCTTGATGGCCGCGTGGGCGCCGGGCTCGAAGGTGTCCATGATGGGGGCGCCCACCACGGCATCGCTGTCGGCATGACCGAGCAGTTCCAGCCAGGCGGGATTGGCGTCGACCACGATGCCTTCCTGCACATAGGCGATGGCATCGGCCGAGGCCGCCATGAAGGATTTGAGCTGGTCGCGATATTCGCGGGCCGAGTTCAGGGTGCTGTTGAGCGCGCGGGCCTGCCGGTGCGCTTCCAATTCGCGCGTCACCACTGCCTGCAGCCGCGTCGGATGCTTCAACGTCACTACGTCATGGGCGCCGGCCCGCATCGCGGCCGCAATGATGTCCTCGTCGGTCTGGTCGCGCACGATGAGCACCGGCACGGCGGGGGCGAATTGTTTCGCCACCGTCATGATTTTCACGGTTTCGGCGGCGTCGGGGCCGGCGCAGCCGATCAGCAGGTGAGGGTGCAATTGCACCAGCGCCTCGCCCAGTTCACTCAGCTCGCGCACCCAGTGGCAGCGCACCGCGTGACCGGCATTGCGCAACGTGCTGTTGAGGGTCTCGACATTGTCCTCCTGGCGGGTCAGGACAATCATCGGAACTGCAGCTTGCTCGGCCAAGTCTTCACTCCAGTCGCTAGCAGCGGTGCGACTCACGACGGGTCGCACCCCTGGATTTTGTCAATAATCGCCCCCGTCCAATGTGACGGGCGTCTTGGATGGCGCGCCGGGAACCTCGCGGACCAGGCGGGGCACCAGGTAGCCCGGCAGCCGGCCCATCAGCTCGGCGTGCAAGCGCACCGCCACCGGCTCGGCCACCTCGAAGTGCGCCGCCCCCTGCACCCGATCCAGCAGGTGCAGGTAATAGGGCAGCACCCCCGCGGCGAACAGGGCCTCGCTCAACTCAGCCAGCGCCTGGACCGTGTCATTGACCCCGGCCAGCAGTACCGATTGGTTGAGCAGGGTGGCGCCGGCCGCGGTCAGGTCCCGGCATGCGTCGCGCACGGCCTGGTTCAGCTCGTTGGCGTGGTTGGCATGCACCACCACGACCTTCTGTAACGGCAGGTCGGCCAGCCAATTTAGCAATCCGCGGTCGACCCGGGCCGGCAACACGATGGGGTAGCGGGTGTGCAGGCGTAGCCGCCTGATCTGGGGCAGCGAGGCCAGCCCGTCGGTGAGCTGCGCCAGGCGCCGGTCGCTCAGGCTGAGCGGGTCGCCGCCGCTCAGGATCAGCTCCTCGATGGACGGGTCGGCTCGCAGGCGCTCGAAGGTGGCCCGCCAGCCGTCCGCCAGCGGCGATTCGTCGGCGTAGGGGAAATGCCGGCGAAAACAGTAGCGGCAATGCACCGCACAGGCGCCGGTGGTGACCAGGAGGGCTCGACCTTGGTATTTGTGCAGCAGGCCGGCGCTCCCCGCCCGGCTGGCCAGATCCCCCACGGGGTCGAGCCCGAATCCCGGGCTGGGTTGCAGTTCAGCCGCTACCGGCAGCACCTGCAGCAGCAGCGGGTCGCGAGCATCGCCATGACGCATCCGGGTCACGAATTCCCGGGGTACGCGCAACGGGAAGCCGGCGAGGGCCGCATGCGCCGACGCCAGGCCGGCCGGGTCCAGACCGAGCAAGGCGCATAGCTCGGCGGGGTCGGTGATGGCGTCCCGCAGCTCCTGCTGCCAGCCGGCATAGGCCGGGACGCGGGGCGGTGCCTGGGCTATATCGAGTCGGGCATTCATTGAGTGGGTTTGAGGGGGCGGGTTGGCGGGCAATTCTGGGTGATTCTAGAAGATATTGGGATCGCGCTGGCCTGGAATGGAGCTTGCGGCTATCATCTGCGCCCTTTTCAGGCACCCTCCAGCGGACTTCAGGAGGCGTGCCGCGGATTTTCGCAGATCGTTTTCAACTCTCACACCCCCAAGCGAGCGGGCGCGCATACATGGGCACCATTTCCACCAACGAGTTCAAGTCTGGCGTCAAAATCATTCTCGACAACGACCCGTACTCCATCGTCGAGAACGAAATGGTCAAGCCCGGCAAGGGGCAGGCGTTCAACCGGGTGCGCGTGCGCAACCTGAAGACCGGCCGCGTGATCGAGCGCACCTTCAAGTCCGGCGACAGCGTGGAATCGGCCGACGTGGTCGAGACCGACATGCAGTATCTGTATGCCGACGGCGAGTTCTGGCATTTCATGGTGCCGGATACGTTCGAGCAGTTCACCGCGGGCAAGGAAGCCATGGGTGACAGCGTGCAATGGATCAAGGACGGCATGAACTGCGTGGTCATGCTGTGGAACGGCGTGCCGCTGAACGTCACGCCGCCGGCCCACGTCGAACTGAAAATCGTGGAATCCGATCCTGGCGTGCGCGGCGATACCGCGACCGGCGGCGGCAAGCCGGCCAAGCTGGAGACCGGCGCCGTGGTGCGCGTGCCCTTGTTCATCAACGAGGGTGAAATGATTCGCGTCGACACCCGCACCGGCGAGTACATCGCCCGCGCCAAGGGGTAAGAGGTCATCGGCACGACACTTACGTGTCGTGCCGATGGCCGGAAACCGCCTCCATCAGGATAGCCACGACCCCTTCCAACCCGCGCCGGTCGTCCTCGTCGAAGCGACTCTGCCGCGGGCTGTCCAGGTCCAGCACTCCCAGCACCTGGTCACCCCGTAGCAACGGAATCACGATCTCCGAGTTGGACGCGGCATCACAGGCGATGTGTCCGGCAAACTCATTGACGTCGCGCACGATGATACTTTCACGCCGCACGGCGGCAGTTCCGCATACCCCCTTGCCGAGGGCGATGCGCACGCAGGCGGGCTTGCCCTGGAAGGGGCCGACCACCAGTTCGCCCTGCTTCAGCAGGTAGAAGCCTGCCCAGTTCAGCACCGGCAGCGCGTGAAAAATCAGTGCGGCGCTGTTGGCCAGGTTGGCGATGAAATCCGTTTCGCCGGCGAGCAGGCCGCGCAACTCCTCGTGCAACTGCGCATACAGTTCGGCTTTGGGCAGGGCGGCCGCGGCCGCGGCGTCGAGTTTGGATTCGTGCATCAGGTCCTCCTCAGGCGCGCTCGAAGCCGAAGGCCAGCACTTCGCGGATGTGCCGGGCGCCCACGGCGCACATGACCAGCCGGTCGAAGCCCAGTGCCACGCCGGAACAGTCCGGCAGTCCGTGCCGCAGGGCGCCCAGGAAATGTTCATCCATGGGCATGGCGGGCAACTGCCGGCGGGCGCGTTCCGCCAGGTCCTGGGTGAAGCGGGCGCGCTGCTCGTCACTATCGGCCAACTCGTGAAAACCGTTGGCCAGTTCGAGGCCGTCCAGATAAGCCTCGAAGCGTGAAGCGACCGGCCCGCGCGTCCGGGCCAGCGCCGCCTGCGAGGCCGGATAGTCGTAAACGAAGCTCAGCCGGTCCAGTCCCAGCCGGGGTCCGACCAGGGTGCTCATGATCAGGTCCAGGCAGCCGTCCCGGTCGCCGTGCAGCGAGGCGGGCACGTCGATGCCGGCACTTTCCAGGCGCGCCACCAGCACCGCCACCGGATCGTTGAAAGCGTCCACGCCGGCGTGTAGTTGCACCGCTTCGCGATAGCTCAAGCGTTCGGCGCGATCGAAATGACGTTCGGGCGGCAGCACGGCGCCGATCAGCCGTTCCACGTCCGACATCAGCGCATGATGATCCACCCCCAAGCGATACCATTCGATCAAGGTGAATTCCGGGTTGTGGTAGCGTCCGAGCTCACCGTCGCGATACACCCGGCACAGCTGCCAGATGTCGCCGCAGCCCGCCGCCAGCAGGCGCTTCATCGCATACTCGGGAGAAGTATGCAGGTAGCGCGGCTGGCCGAGCGCGATTGCGGCAACGCTGGCCAGGTGCACGTCGGTGACAGCGGCGGCGCTGAGAGTGGGCGTTTCAACTTCCAGCGCGCGCGTGGCCGCGAAGTATTCGCGTACCGCCCGCAACATGCGGGCCCGTGTTTCGAGGGTCGCAACAGCCGCGGTGGGTTGCCATGGGAGGGGACTCGCGGCTGCCCGATCGTCGCTCATCGCAGTTGTCCGATGGCGGCACCGAGCTGGACCTTGAGCTCGGGCCGCAGTGTGCTGGCCCACTGGGCCCGGCCGCGCTGGAACACCAAGATCACCGTGGACCCCATGTTGAAGCGGCCGAGTTCATCGCCCTTGGCAAGCTCGGTGCCTACCCCGGTCTCGATGCGTTGCGGCGTCTTCCGGCGCCGTGGCGGCGGATTGATCTCGCCGCTGGGCACGGTGGCCATGCTGCCCACGAACAAGGCGCCGACCAGGATCATGGCCATGCGTCCGTAGTCGGTGTCGAAATCGCAAATCACCCGCTCGTTGCGGGCGAACACCCGGGGGACCGCCCGCACGGTCGCGGCGTTGACGCTGAACAAGTCGCCGGGTACGTACACGGTGCTGCGCAACCGGCCGGTGAGCGGCATGTGGATGCGGTGATAGTTGTAGGGCGCCAGGTAGATGCAGGCGTAGTCGCCGTCGGCGTAGGTGTCGACCGCCTCGGCATCGTTGGCCAGCAGCTCGGCCAGCGAATAGTGCCGGCCCTTGGCCTGTATCAAGCTGCCGTTGTGAATGCCGCCGCAGCGACTCACCGTGCCATCCACCGGACAGGCGATCGCATCCGGTGCCGCTACGATGGGACGCGCGCCAGGACGCAAGGCGCGGGTGAAGAAATCGTTGAAGCTGCGGTAGGCCAGCGGATCGGATTGCAGTGCCTCGGCCATGTTCACGTCATAGCCACGCAGGAAGTTGCCGATGATCAGTCGCTTGATCGCCGGCGACTCGCAGCGCGTGACGCTGTAAATGAAACGTGACAGCAGGTGCTTGGGCAGCACGTATTGCAGCGTGGCGAACAATTTGTCGCCCAGGCTGGCGCCCAGGTTGTCGACTTGGTTGGCGGCTTCGGAAGCGGTATCGGTCATGATGGAGACAATTCCAGGACGAGGTGGCCGCGCGGCCTTCAGTGCTGTGCGATGAGCTGGCGATAGTCGGCGGCGATGACGGCAGGCGTGTGCGGTGTCGAGAACAACGCGCGCAGCGCTCCATCCGGGTTGACGAGGAAGATGGCCGCCGAGTGGTCTACGGTGTAGTCGCCATTACTTTGAGGACTGATCGCCACCGGCACTCCCATCGCCTGAGTGAATTCATCGATGGCCGCCGGGGTCCCGGTGACGCCGGTGAAGGATTTGCTGAAAAATTTCACATAGGAAGCGAGTTGCTGGGGCGTGTCGCGTTGCGGGTCGACCGACACCAGCACCACTTGCGGCCTGAGTTCGGTTGGCAGGTCGGCCAACAGCTTCTCGGTCTGCGCCAACATGCCCAGTGTGGTGGGACAGACGTCCGGGCAATGAGTGAAGCCGAAGAACAGCAGGCTCCAGCGCTGTTTGAGCCGGGACGGCTCGAAGGCCGCGCCGGCATCGTCGATCAGGCTGAAGGCGGGCAGCGGGCGGGGCGGGGTGAGCGCGGTCGCTTTCTGCAGTGACAACGTCCTGTTGCCGCCCTCGAACAGCATGCGTGCCGACCACATGCCCCCGGCAATGGCTACAATGGCGACCGCGGCGGCGATGAAAATGGATGCGTTGCGAGGCATGGCGTACCGTTTCAGGCGGGGCCGGGCCCTGGGAACGGGCCTGGTAATCGCGAAGTATCGCACGATGCCGCCAGTCGCGAACGGTTGCATGAGCTAACGGTATGTCCTCCCCACAAGAGTCCCTCCCCACCACAGTGGAGCAGTTCATCCGTCACGGCGCCAGACGCCTGGCGGATGCCAACGTATGGTTCGGCCACGGCAGCGACAATGCGTTCGATGAAGCGGCCGAACTCGTATTTTTCGGCGCGGGCCTGCGGCATGAGGATGCCCCTGGGGTCTACTCCAGGCAGCTCAGCCAGCGTCAGCGTGACGACGTGATGCAGCTGTTCGAGCGTCGCTGCCGGGAACGCGTGCCCGCGGCCTACCTGACCCATCGGATGTGGTTCGCCGGTCATGAATTCTATGTCGATGAACGGGTGCTGGTGCCGCGCTCGCCCATCGCCGAACTGATCGAGGCCCGCTTCGAGCCCTGGGTCGAGGCCGAGCGCGTGCATACCGTGCTGGACATCGGCACAGGATCGGGCTGCATCGCCATCGCCACGGCGCTGGCATTCCCGGAAGCATCGGTGGATGCCGCGGATATTTCCGAGGACGCGTTGGCTGTCGCCAGGATCAATGTCGAGCGTCATGGGCTCTCCGGGCGCGTGCGGCCGGTGCGTTCGGATGTGTTCGGCGCGCTGGCGGGGCGGCGTTACGACGTGATCGTGGCCAATCCGCCTTACGTGGGCAGCGAAGAAATGGCCGGGTTGCCGCAGGAGTATCTGCGCGAACCGCGGTTGGGTCTGTACGGCGGCGACGATGGCCTGGACGTGGTGCGCACCATCCTGGGGCAGGCGCATGCGCATCTGCAGCCGGGCGGCATTCTGATCACCGAGGTCGGCAACACCGAAGAGGCTCTGGTCGATGCCTTCCCGCAGGTCCCTTTCACCTGGTTGGAGTTCGACCGAGGCGGCGGTGGAGTGTTCCTTCTCACCGCGCAGGAACTGGCGCCATTGGCGAGGTCGCCTTAGCGGTTGCAGCCGCAGCGGTTAGAATCGCGCCCGCAAGTTTTCAGATCCCTTCAGTCAGCGCGGTTTCCCTATGTCCGGCAACACCTTCGGCAAGCTGTTCTCCGTCACCACTTTCGGTGAAAGCCATGGGCCGGCCTTGGGCGGTATCGTCGATGGCTGTCCGCCCGGACTGGCCTTGTCCGAGAGCGATATCCAGCCCTTCCTGGAACTGCGCCGCACCGGGACCTCGCGCCACACCAGCCAGCGGCATGAGCCCGACCGGGTCAGGATCCTGTCCGGCGTGTTCGAGGGCCGGACCACCGGCACGCCCATCGGTCTGCTGGTGGAGAACGAGGACCAGCGCTCTCGTGATTATGAGAAGATCAAGGATCGCTTCCGGCCCGGCCACGCCGACTACACCTACCAGCAAAAGTATGGCTTCCGCGACTACCGGGGAGGCGGGCGGTCCTCGGCCCGGGAAACGGTCATACGGGTGGCCGCCGGCGCGATTGCGCGGAAATACCTGAGCGAGCGCTTGTCGGTGCAGATTCGGGGCTACTTGGCCCAGCTCGGGCCGCTGGTACTGGAACCCAAGTCCATTGCCATGGCCTATGACAACCCGTTTTTCAGTCCCGATCCCGACCGGTTGGAGGAGCTCGAGGCCTACATGGTCAACCTGCGCCGCGAGGGCGATTCGGTGGGGGCGCGCGTGACGGTCGTCGCCACCGGCGTGCCGCCGGGCTGGGGCGAGCCGGTGTTCGACCGGCTGGATGCCGACATCGCCCATGCCATGATGGGCATCAATGCGGTCAAGGGGGTGGAGATCGGCGCGGGTTTCGCCTCCGTGGAGCAGAAGGGCTCGCAACATCGGGACGAACTGACGCCGCGGGGCTTCCGTTCGAACAATGCCGGCGGCGTGCTCGGGGGTATCTCCTCGGGGCAGGACCTGGTGGTCAGCATCGCCCTCAAGCCCACTTCGAGCATCACCGTGCCGGGCCAGACCATCGACCTGGCCGGCCGGCCCATCGAGGTGGTGACCACCGGGCGCCACGATCCTTGCGTCGGGTTGCGGGCCACTCCCATCGCCGAGGCCATGCTGGCTCTGGTGCTGATGGATCATCATCTGCGTGATCGCGCCCAGAATGCGGAAGTGATACGAACGACGCCGGTCATCCCAGCGCAGAGCGCGGATTAGGCAGCTGCCGCCTCACGGGCAATTGAGAGGTTTTTCTTGCGGGGCACCTTACTAAGCGCCGCGACTTTACGGTACTGTTGCCGCTTCTTGCGCTGCAGCGCGCAAGGGATTACTGCGCCACACACAATCTCGAGGGGTCGGTTCGCGCGTCATGAGTAGAAGCTGGAATGTAGCGGTGGTCGGTGCCACGGGCCTGGTAGGCGGCACCATGTTGTCCATCCTGGAGCAGCGCAATTTCCCGGTCGATAAACTGTATCCCCTGGCCAGCGCGCGCTCGGTGGGCCGCACCGTCAAATTCAAAGGCCAGGACGTGCCGGTGCAGGACCTGGAGACCTTCGATTTCTCCAAGGCGCAGGTCGGACTGTTCTCGGCCGGCGCCAGCGTTTCCAAGGTGCATGCCGTGCGCGCCGGCGCCGCCGGCTGCGTGGTGGTCGACAATACCTCGCAGTTCCGCTACCAGGACGACATTCCCCTGGTAGTCACCGAGGTCAATCCGCACGCTATCGCCGGCTATCGCAAACACAACATCATCGCCAACCCGAACTGTTCGACCATGCAGATGCTGGTGGCGCTCAAGCCGCTGCACGATGCGGCGCACATCGAGCGCATCAACGTGGCCACCTACCAGTCGGTGTCCGGGGGCGGCCAGAAGGCCATGGACGAACTGTCGTCCCAGGCCGCGGCACTGGCCCGGGGGGAGCCCGCCACCCCGAAAATCATCGCCAAGCAGATCGCCTATAACTGTGTCCCCCAGATCGACGTCTTCCTGGACAACGGCTATACCAAGGAAGAGATGAAAATGTACTGGGAGACCCAGAAGATCCTGGAGGACAGCAGCATCAAGGTGAACGCCACCGCGGTGCGGGTGGGCGTGTTCCTCGGGCATTCCGAGGCGGTCAACATCGAAACCCGGCGCAAGCTGTCGGCGGCCCAGGCCCGCGACCTCCTGTCCCGGGCGCCCGGCGTGGTGGTGGTGGACGAACGCCAGCCCGGCGGCTACCCCACCCCGGTAACCGAGGCGGCGGGCCAGGATCCGGTCTATGTCGGACGCATCCGTGACGACATCAGTCACGAGCACGGTCTGAATCTGTGGATTGTGTCCGATAACATTCGCAAGGGAGCGGCGTTAAATAGCGTGCAGATTGCCGAGATTTTGGTGAAAGATTATCTCTAGGCTATAGTTACGCGCCTAAAGTCAAGCAGCACTTGAACATCTGGCGGCAAGGCATTCTTGACGGTATCGGGAGAGCTGATGAGACGACATTTGCCGCACCTGTTACTGACAGGCGCATTGCTGTCCCCGGTCGGCGCATATGCGCTGGGCCTGGGCGAGATCCGTCTCCATTCGGCCCTGAACCAGCCGTTTGACGCCGACATCGAGGTGGTGGCGCCCACCCGCGAGGAGCTGGCCGAGCTCAAGGTGAGCCTGGCGCCCAACGATTTGTTCGCCCGGTACGGCATCGACCGGCCGGCCTACCTGTCTGCGTTCCAGTTCGCTATCGCACGCAATAGCGACGGCCAGGTGGTCGTCAAGGTGACCTCGAACCGCTCGGTAACCGAGCCGTTCGTGACCTTGCTGGTGGAGGCCAGCTGGGGACGGGGACGGGTGTTGCGCGAATACACGGTGCTGCTCGATCCGCCGGTGTTCACTCCCACGCAGCCGCAGTCCAACCAGCCGGTCACCGCCGCCCAATCGGGGGCGCAGACCGAGGGTCGGATCGAGCGGCCGGCCGAGCAGGCCGCCCGCCAGGAACCGCCGCGGCCCCCGGCTCGGACCCCAACTCAGACACCGGCGCAGCCTCAAACTCAGGCCCAACCAGCCGCGCCCGCCCGGGAGGCGCCACATCGGCCGGCACCCGCCGCGGTGGCCGGCAGCACCTACACGGTCGAGCGCAACGACACCCTGTACAAGATCGCCCGGGCCGTCAGTCCTGAAGCCGGCGCCGGTGGCCTGAACCAGACCATGATGGCCTTGTTCCGGGCCAACCCGCATGCCTTCGCCGGCAATATCAATGTGCTGCGCTCGGGCAGCGTGCTGCGCATCCCCGATGCCGCCGCCATCGAGTCGATCTCCACGGCGCAGGCTTCGGCTGAAGTCGCCCGCCAGCAGGAGGCGTGGACCAGCGGCACGCCGCAGAGCGATACGGCGGCCCATCAGGAGCATTTGCGCCTGGTGACGCCGAAGGAGACACCGGTCGCCGCAGCGCCCGCGCCGGCAACGCCCGCCGCGACGGACAAGACGTCGACCGCGGCTGACGCTCCCGGCGGCGATCAAGCGGCCGCGGACAAGCGTGTCGCCGTGCCGAGCCCGGGTCTGGCGGACGTACAGCAGAACGTCGCACCACCCGCCGAACAACAGCCGGCTCCTGCCGCAGCTCCCGATGCGACAGCGGAGCAAGCTCCGGCCGCCCAGGCTCCAGCCGAGTCCGCTGCCGAAGCAAAGCCGGCCCCACATCAGCCGCCGCCGCCCGCCCAGGCCGCGCAGGAATCCGCGCCGTCCTTGATGGATCGCATCGTCGCGCTCTGGTGGGTACCGGTGGCGGCGGGCGTGTTGCTGGTCTTGGGACTGCTACTGGCATTCCTGCGCCGTCGGCGTGAAGCGGCCGAGCTGGATTCGCTCGATACGTTGACGACGTCGGCACCGTTCGAACCGGAACAAACCTCTGCGGCGCTGACCAGAGTTCGCGATCGCGCCGATGCTTTCACGGTGCCACGCGATGATGTATTCCAGGAGTCGGAACTCGAATCGACCGACCGTGGATCGATCGATGATGGACTGGCCGGCTTCGATGCTGAGCGGACTGCGCGGGATCCGGGCGCATTGCCACTGGACCGGGAGTTCGACGACGAACCCAAGACCCGGCCGGTGATCGAGCCGCTGCCGGGCTTCGCCGAGCCGCGCCTGGCCGACGATACCCTGAGCAGCGAAACCGCCGTGCATTTCGACCAGGCGGATGCGCTGGCCGAGGCCGATTTCCACATGGCCTATGGCCTGTACGACCAGGCCGCCGACCTGGTCAAGATCGCCAGCGACCGTGAGCCGGGGCGCCGCGATCTGAAGTTGAAGCTGCTGGAGATTTATTTCGTCTGGGGCAATCGCGAGCTGTTCCTCGACACGGCGCGCGAGCTGTACCAGACCCGCGATCAAGCGGCCCCGGGCGAATGGGACAAGGTGGCCATCATGGGACGTCAGATCGCGTCCGAGGATGCGATGTTCCAGGCCGAGGCTGGCGCGCACGTCGACCTGGTGGACGTGAACCTGGAAGGTGGCGAGAACCGTGTGGACGTCGACCTGTTCGCCGAGCCCGGCGATGGGCGTTCGCAGGGTCGGGACATGTCGTTCGACAGCGGTGTGTTGCAGGGGGGGACGGCGCTGCACGCCGGCACCGGTAACGATGCCGACCTGGATTTCCTGCTCGATGAACCCGCGGGTCGCGACAGCGCCGATGAGCCCACTCGCGAAATGGACTCGCTGGCACGCACCCAGGAGACTCCGACGGTCGAATCGCCCCTGATCGACTCTACTTCGCAGAGCCCGACGGTGGAGTCGCCGCAGATCGATCGCACCTCGCAGACCGTGCGCGAAAAAATCGATCTTTCGGCGTTCGCCCTGCCGTCGTCCGCCAAAGCGGGCAGCGGCGTCGATCAGACCGCCGAATTGTCGATCGACGATCTCGGGCTAGATGTGAAGGACCTGGAAGAAGCGGCGGGAGCTGAAGATTCCACCCAGCTGGCCGACCTGGGTTCGTCGCTGCACAGCGGCGATACCACCGCCGGTGTCACGCGTGTCTTGCGTGATGACGAGATGACCCAAATGGCGCCCTCGCTCGGCAGTTTCGATCGCACCGAGGAGGTGCCGCGGGTCCAGCCGACCGCCGCCGATGACGAGGCCTTCGATCTCGAGGGCACCGGCACTATTTACGTGGACCAGGTGGACCTGGCGGGCGTTGCCGCCGGCGACACGGTGGAGCAGCCCAAGCCCGACATCGATTCCACCGCGGCGCTGGTCAGGGTGAACCCACTCGACGTCGATCTCGATCAGCTCGACGGGCCGCAGGTCGAAGGCGACACGGTGCGGCAGCCTGCCGACGAGGCGGACCGGTTCTCCGACGACGTGTTTGCGAGCGTGGATGCGGCGGCAGGCGATGCCGCGGCTGCGGCCCCCGCTGACGATCATGCGTCGACCAACAAACAGTACCTGGGTGACATGGAGTTGTCGGAGCTGGAGCCCGTGACCATGAGCGAGGTCGGCACCAAGCTCGACCTGGCGCGCGCTTACATGGACATGGGAGATCCCGACGGCGCCCGCAGCATTCTGGAAGAAGTGCTGCAGGAAGGGACCTCGAGCCAGAAGCAGGAAGCGCAGCGCCTGCTCGATTCCGTTCGATAGCCATGGTGCACGGCACGCCTCGGCGTGCCGTGCACGCTTGAGTTCTGTTGTCCCATGTCCCGCATCGCTCTTGGTATCGAGTACGACGGCAGCGCGTTCTCGGGCTGGCAGTCCCAGACGCATGCCGTGAGCGTCCAGTCCGCCGTCGAAACGGCACTGAGTTCGGTCGCCGATCACCCGGTCGAGGTGGTGGCGGCCGGTCGCACGGATGCCGGCGTGCACGCCGCGATGCAGGTGGTGCACTTCGATAGCACCGCCATTCGCACGGCACGCAGCTGGGTGCTGGGAGCCAATTCAGGGCTGCCGCCGCAGGTCACCGTGCTGTGGGCGCGCGAGGTGCCCGAAGGCTTCCATGCCCGCTATGCGGCGATGGCCCGCAGTTATCGTTATTACATCCTGAACCGGCCGGTACGCCCGGCGCTCGGCGGCCAATACGTCTCCTGGGTGCGTCGCCCGCTGGATCATGAGCGGATGCACGCCGCGGCTCAGCAACTGCTGGGCGAACATGATTTTTCCTCGTTCCGGGCGGCGGAATGCCAATCGCGCACGCCGATGCGCCGACTCTATGGAATCGAGGTGCAGCGCCAGGGCGAGATCGTGGTGGTGGCCGTCACCGCCAATGCCTTCCTGCACCATATGGTGCGCAACATTGCCGGGGTGTTGATTGCGGTGGGCTGCGGCGATCAGCCCGTTCAATGGGTTGCACAGGTGCTGGCCGCCCGGGATCGCACCCGGGGAGGGGTGACGGCGCCGCCCAACGGGCTGTATTTGAGCGGGGTTCGGTATGCCCCGGCGCTGGGCCTGCCCACCGAGGCGGGCCCGGTTCTGGCGCCCGGCCTGTCACCTGGCCCGCTATTGGGAGCGTCGCCTGGCTTGCCCGGCGCGCCTGGACCAAGTATAGATGCGCCCCATCAGATTTAAGGATTACCGATGACTTGGTTCGAGAAAATCATGCCTTCGCGCATCAAGACCGAGCGCCGTACGCGTTCGGTCCCGGAAGGCTTGTGGATGAAGTGCGCGGCTTGCGACGCGGTGTTGTATCGGGCCGAACTGGAACGCAACCTGCACGTCTGTCCGAAGTGCGGTCATCACATGCGCATTGGCGCACGTGAACGCCTGGATCGTTTCCTCGATGCCGATTCGAGCACCGAACTGGCCAACAACGTCGAGCCGGAAGATCCGCTCAAGTTCCGCGACAGCAAGAAGTACCGCGACCGGCTGACGCAGGCGCAGAAGACCACCGATGAGACCGATGCGCTGATCGTCATGAGCGGGACGCTGCTCGGGCTGCCAGTGGTGGCCTGCGCGTTCGAGTTCGAGTTCATGGCCGGCTCCATGGGGTCGGTGGTGGGCGAGCGCTTCGTGCGCGCGGTCGAGCATTGCATCGAGCAACGGCGCTCCCTGGTGTGCTTCTCGGCCAGCGGCGGGGCCCGCATGCAGGAAGCGCTGCTGTCGCTGCTGCAAATGGCCAAGACCAGCGCGGCGCTGTCGCGCCTGGCGCGTGAGCGCCTGCCTTATGTGTCGGTCATGACCGATCCGACCACCGGCGGCGTGTCCGCCAGCCTGGCCATGCTGGGTGACGTCAACATCGGCGAACCCAAGGCATTGATCGGCTTCGCCGGCGCGCGCGTCATTCAACAGACCGTGCGTGAAACGCTGCCGGAGGGCTTCCAGCGCAGCGAGTTCCTGCTCGAGCATGGCGCGCTCGACATGATCGTGGATCGGCGTGACATGCGCGACCGCGTGGCTGGGTTGCTGGCCATGTTCACCAACCAGGCGCTGCCCACCGCTTGAGCCGCGAACGCTTTTCCACGCTGTCGCAATGGCTGGCGTGGCAAGAACAGCTGCACCCGAGTGCCATCGATCTCGGGCTGGCGCGTTTGAATCGCACGCTGCAGCGTTTGGGATGGCGCCGTCCCGCATGTCCGGTCATCACGGTCGGTGGCACCAACGGCAAGGGGTCTTGTGTCGCGCTGCTCGAACGCATCCTGGCGTCGGCAGGCTATCGGGTCGGCACGTTCACCTCGCCGCACCTGTTGCGCTATGCCGAGCGCATCCGGATCGCCGGCCGCGAAGTTTCCGACGCTTCGCTCATGGCGGCCTTCGAGCGGATCGCCGATGCGCGCGGCGCTGATACGCTGACGTTCTTCGAGTTCAATGCGCTGGCGGCCCTGCTGGTGTTCGAGACCGCGGGCCTGGATGCCATGGTGCTCGAAGTCGGGCTGGGCGGACGGCTGGATGCAGCCAATGCGGTCGATGCCGATGCGGCCTTGGTCAGCTCCATCGCGCTCGATCATTGCGATTGGCTGGGCCATGACGTGGAGAGCATCGGCCGGGAAAAGGCGGGTATTTTCCGTCCCGGACGCCCCGCGATCTTCGGCAGCCGCGACATGCCCGAGTCGATCCAGACGGTGGCGGACCAGGTCGGCGCCCGGCTGTTGCGCCTGGGCCGGCAGTTCGATCATCGGCGTCACGGTGAAACCTGGTCATGGCAAGGCGTTGCGACGCGTCATGACGCTCTGCCGCCGCCCGCGCTGGTGGGCGACATCCAGTTCGACAATGCGGCGGCGGTGCTGGCGGTCTTGGAGAGCTTGTCGCAGCGCTTGCCGATCGAGCGCGCCGCGGTGGAGCAGGGGCTGCGCGAAGTTCGTCTGCCCGGGCGTTTTCAAATCCTGCCGCCCCGTGCCGCAGGTGCCGGTGCCGAATGGATACTGGATGTGGCCCACAACCCGGCGGCGGCACACACCCTTGCGCATCAGCTTGCCGCACGCCCCACGGCGGGGCGCAGCATTGCGGTGTGCGGCATCCTTGGCGACAAGGACATGGCCGGAGTGGCCGAGGAATTGCGCGGCCGTTTCGATGAATGGCTGGTGTGTGGCTTGGACAGCGCCCGGGCGGTACCGCCGGCCGAACTTGCGCACCGCTTGGCCGAGCATGGCGCCAACATCGCCATGACCGCGCCCGACGTCGTGACGGCATGCGAAGCAGCCCAGGCGCGAGCTGGAGCGGGGGATCGAATCGTCGTATTCGGTTCCTTCCTGACGGTGAGCGCGGCGCTGGCCTGGCTGCAGGCTGGCTGAAGTGAGTGAGCCGCAACGCTGCGCCAGTTCACTTATACTTCGCAGTTGTGGAACGTCATGTCAAAGAACGCCTGATCGGTGCCGCGGTACTTGTTGCCGCCGGCATCATTCTCATCCCCGAGATGCTGTCGGGTACGCAACCCGCGCCCGCGCCCAGTCAGCCGGCCATCACTTTGCCGCGTGCCGGCTCGACGGCTGATCAAGCGGCGGCTCCGGATGCGACGCAGGGGACCAGCGGCACGGCACCGCTCAAAACGTACACCATCGACCTGAGCCGGACCCCGAATCAGGAGGCCGATCCTGCGGGGGCGTCGGCAGCCGCCGCGGGCGGTGCGTTGGATGATCGTGCGCCACCGGCGGAGCTGCCGCCGGCGCCGGAATCGTCCCCTCCCGAAGGGCCGTCAGCGGCTCAGGCAAACCCTGAATCGAGGGAGCCGGCACCTGCCGACAAACCCTCCACAGCGGCGTCCGCGGCAGCGAAGCCGCCGGCTCGCGTGAATGCGCCCAGCACGTCGACAGTCCCCGCAACGGCGGCGCCCCCGCCGGCCAAGCCGGCTGCAGCGGCCAAACCGGTGGCGGCGGAGGATGGCCCAGCCGGCTGGGCCATCCAGATGGGCAGCTTCTCCAGCCGTGCCACGGCCGATCGTATGGTGAAACAGTTGCGTGCCAGCGGCCAGCCCGCATTTGTGATGCCGGTCAAGTCAGGCTCGGCGACCTTGTATAGAGTGCGCGTGGGGCCGATGAAGGATAAACAGGCGGCTCAGCAGTTGCTTGGCAAGCTCAAGTCCGTGGCCGCGGGCGCCAGGCTTGTGCCGCATCCGTAGTGTAGAATTTGCGCGCTTCCACCCTCTACCTGGCGTCGCATCCATGAATGGTGCTGACTACCTCATCGCAGGCATTCTGGTGTTTTCCATCCTGCTCGGCATGTATCGCGGCTTCCTGCGCGAGTCGATTGCCTTGCTCGCATGGCTGGGCGGCTTATGGCTGGCCTGGCGCTATGCGCCAGTGGTGGAACCCCTGCTGGGCGGCCTGGTCGCTACACCGCCGGTGAGCACCTGGACGGCGCGCACCCTGATCGTGGTCGTGGTGATCATTGCCGGCTGGCTGCTGTCGGGCCTGCTGACCCACCTGATACGGCATTCGGGGTTGAGCATGGCGCTGGATCGGCTGCTTGGCATGTTCTTCGGCTTCCTGCGCGGCGCCGTGGTGATCTCCGCGCTGGTGTTGCTGGCGCAGTTCGCCCAGCTCGAGCAGGTCAAATGGTGGAAGAAATCGGTGCTGATGCCGTATGCCGAGGAATGTGCCGGCTGGATTCACGCTTTTGCGGAAACCGGCCTGAAAATCCTTGAAGAACAGGCACGCGCCCCCCATTCAGCTCCCTCGACCTTGGTGTCGTGGGCAGCGTCCCGCCAAGAGCCTCAGGTTCCTGGTCGTCTCTTTGCCCAGTCGTCCAGTCTGAGGGCCTGAAATCGCATGTGCGGCATCGTCGGTATCGTTGGCCACTCACCGGTGAATCAGCAACTCTATGATGCGCTGACGGTGTTGCAGCATCGCGGCCAGGACGCCGCCGGCATCATGACCTGTCACGAGGGGGAGCTGTTCCTGCGCAAGCAGAACAGCCTGGTGCGCGACACGTTCCAGCAGCGGCATATGTTGGGTCTCAAGGGCAACATCGGCATCGGCCATGTGCGCTATCCCACCGCCGGCAGCGACAGTTCCTCCGAGGCGCAGCCCTTCTTCGTGAATTCTCCCTATGGTATTTGCCTGGGGCACAACGGCAACCTGACCAACGCCACGGAACTGGCCGAAGTGCTGATCCGTGAGGACCGGCGCCATCTCAATACCAGTTCCGATTCCGAGGTGCTGCTGAACGTGCTGGCCAGCGAGTTGTCGCGTGCCGGTACGCCGCGCGCCTCCGCCGCCGATATTTTCTCCGCCTTGAGCGCTGTGTATCGGCGCTGCCGGGGTGCTTACGCCGTGGTGGCCATGATCGTCGGTCATGGCCTGGTCGGCTTTCGTGACCCGCATGGCATCCGTCCGCTCGTGCTGGGGCGTCGCGATTCCGCCAGCGGGCCCGAGTACATGCTGGCTTCGGAGAGCGTGGCGCTCGACATGCTGGGTTTCGCGCTGGTGCGCGACATCGGCCCCGGCGAAGCGGTATTCATCGATGAGCAGGGCCGGTTCTATTCGCAGCAGTGCGTGCCGGCAGCCAGCAACACCCCCTGCATCTTCGAGTACGTGTACCTGGCACGACCCGACTCCATCATCGACAACATTTCCGTGCACAAGGCCCGCCTGCGCATGGGCGATCTGCTGGCGGAGAAGATCCGGCGCATATGGCCGGACCACGATATCGATGTGGTCATTCCGATTCCCGATACCAGTCGCACCGCCGCCGTGCAGGTGGCGCAGCTGCTGAACGTCAAATATCGCGAAGGGTTCGTGAAGAACCGCTACATCGGTCGCACGTTCATCATGCCGGAGCAGCAGCAGCGCGCCAAGTCGGTGCGTTCCAAACTCAACGTCATCGACCTGGAGTTCCGCGGCAAGAACGTGCTGCTGATCGATGACTCCATCGTGCGTGGCACGACCTCGGCGCAGATCATCGACCTGGCGCGCGAGGCGGGTGCCCGCCGTGTGTATTTCGCTTCCGCCGCGCCGCCGGTGCGCTTTCCCAACGTGTACGGCATCGACATGCCGGCCGCCAGCGAACTGGTGGCCGCGGGCCGCACCGAACAGGAAGTGGCCGACCTGATCGGTGCGGACAAGCTGATCTACCAGGATCTGGTCGACCTGGTGCGGGCCTGCCAGCATCACGATTCAGAGGTGCATCAGTTCGACACTTCCTGCTTTTCGGGGGAATACGTGACCGGGGACGTGACGCCGGCCTACCTGGCCCGCTTGCAGGAAGAGCGTTCCGATCAGGCCAAAGAACGCCGCCGGCAGGCGCATCGGCGCGCCTTGAAGGCAGTGCGCGCTGTATAGGCGTGCGCATGGTGTGAGGAGCGGGGGTGTGAGGCGAGGGCGTGTGAGGCGAGTCTGGGCGCCATGATCGCAGCATCCGCTTCGCCGCTGACGCGGCCGCTGTCTGGAGTGGCTGCCAGCGCGCCACGGCTGCTGATCGTTACCGATCATTCGGAGCTGGCACGGGCACTCGAACACCATGTCACCACGATCTGGCCGGAAGCGGAGTGCCGCACCCATGCTCCCCTGAGCCGGGGCCCCCTGCATCCCGGTTTCACCGCCCTGGGCTACGACGCCGTGCTGCTCGACGATGCGGCGGAGCAGGGGCGGGGCCTGCACTGGCTCGAGGACTGCCTGCGACGCCCCGGCTTCGCGCCCATCCTGTACCTGGCTCCCAAGACTGCAACCGAAGTGGCGCGGCGCGCGATCGAGCAAGGAGCGGTCGATTGCCTGGCGCGCGATCGCATCGACCACCGCCGCTTCGCCACCAGCCTGCGTGAAGCTGTGCTGCGGCGGCGCCAAAGCCAGACTCTGCTGCGTACCAGCGCGCAGGCGCAGGACATGTCCCGCTTCGGCCAGGTGACCATCCGGGGCCATCGTTTCGTGCGTGAGCTGGCGACTGGCGGTACCGCCATGGTGTATCTGGCTGAAAGTGAGCGTGCCGCGGACATGGTGGTGCTGAAAGTGCTGCGCGCGGCCGCTACCGAAGCGGGTGAGGATCAGGGCCAGTTCGCGCGCTTTCTCCAGGAATACGAACTGATTTCCCAGATGCGCCATCCGAACGTGGTGCGCATCCATGATCTCGGCGTGGCCGACGATCACGCCTTCATCGCCATGGAGTATTTCCCTCTCGGCGATCTGCGCTCCCATATCGCGGGGTCATTGATGCCTGAGATGGCGTTGGATTACTTGGCGCAGATTGCCGGTGCGCTCGAGGCAGTGCATGCCGTGGGGGTGCTGCACCGCGATCTCAAACCCGGCAATGTCATGTTGCGTACCGACGGTTCGCTGGCGCTGATCGACTTTGGCCTGGCCAAGCAGGTCGAGGCACAGGTGCGTATCACTCACAGCGGGGAGATCACCGGGACGCCCTATTACATGAGCCCGGAGCAGGGGCACGGCCAGGCGCTCGATGCGCGCAGCGACCTGTACAGCCTGGGAATCATGTTTTATGAGATGCTGACGCGTCGTAAACCGTACGTGGCGGGATCGGCCATGGCGGTGCTGTACCTGCACGGCAACGCTCCCTTGCCGACGCTGCAGGGAGAGCTGGCCCGTTACCAGACGTTGCTGGAGCGCCTGTTGGCCAAGGATCCCGCCGCCCGCTTCGACTCGGCGCGGCAACTGCTGGCGGAGCTGGAGACGCTGCGCGCCCAGACATGACGATGAACGCGGTCAGCGAAACAGTCTCGAATCCGGCGGAGGTGCTGCTGGCGGCCACGCCTGCGCGTTGGTTCGAGGTCGCCACCGATCGTTGGCGGGAGCTGCTGATCGATCATGCCAATTGCGAGAAGAAGGCGGCTTCGACGGCCCTGAGCTTGATCTTTTCCTACCCCGAGGATTTCGCGCTGACCGAACGTCTGTCGCGCCTCGCGCGTGAGGAACTGAGGCATTTCGAGCAGGTGCAGAAGCTGATGCGCGAGTTGGCGGTCCCTCATATGCGAATGGCACCGTCGCGCTATGCCGAAGGACTGCGTCGCGTGCTGCGGAGGAATGAACCGGGGCGCTTGCTCGACCTGCTGTTGTGTGGCGCCTTGATCGAGGCGCGTTCGTGCGAACGATTCGTCGGGTTGGCGCCGAGCCTGGCTCAGCCCATGGGGAACTTCTATGCCGCCCTGGCACAATCCGAAGCACGCCACCAGGGCTTGTATTTGCGGCTGGCGCAGCAGCGTGCCGGACAAGAGGACTGGCAGCGACGGTTGCAGCAGATCGCCACCGTGGAGGCGGAACTCGCCACCTCACCCGATCCGCAGTTCCGCTTTCATTCAGGTTGTCCGGCGTAACCCGGCCAGCTCATATCCCTGTTCGTTCCAGCGCAGCACGCTACCTTGCTCGTACCAGTCGCCGAGCACGATCCGGGTGGCCGGCCGGCCATCCAGGTCGAGCGGGTGCACGGCCGGTCGATGGGTGTGCCCGTGAATCAGGCAATCGGTGCCGGCCTGGCGCAGGGCTGCTGTCACGGCCTGCGGATTCACGTCCATGATGTAGGGCCTGGCCTTGTCCATGGCGTCGATGTGCGCTTTGCTGCCGGCGCGCAGTTTTTGCGCCAGTCGCTGTCGCTGTGCCAACGGCAGGCTGCGTAACAACAATTTCACCAGGGGATTGCGGACGATGCGCCGCAGACGCTGATAGGCGTGGTCGTCGGTGCACAGGGTGTCGCCATGCATGAGCAAGGTGCGGCGGCCGTAGAGATCGAGCACGATGCTGTCGGGCAGCAACTGAACTCCAGTGGCGGCACTGAAGCGTTTGCCGAGCAGGAAATCGCGGTTGCCATGCATGACGTAGCAGGGCACGCCACTGGCAGTCAGCGTGCGCAGCGCTTCCATGACGGCTTGCTTGCTCGGGTCAGGATCGTCCTCGCCGATCCAGGCCTCGAACAGATCGCCCAGGATGTACAAGGCGCGCGCGGTGCGCGCCTCGCCGTCGAGAAATTCGAGGAACTGGCGCGTGATTTCCGGCCACTCGCCGTCGAGATGCAGGTCGGAAATGAAGAGGGTGGTCACACCGACCGCCTCATTTCATTTCCTCGATTTTCTCGATCACGATCGGCTTGAGCGGCGCATCCTTCTCGAACGGGCCGACCTGGCCGGTGCCCACGGCGCCGATTTCATCCACCACGGTCATGCCTTCGATGATCTTGCCGAACACCGCGTAGCCCCAGCGGCTGGGCTGTGGATCCAGCGCCGCGTTGTCGGCGATGTTGATGTAGAACTGGGCATTGCCGCTGTGCGGGGCGCCGCCCCGGGCCAGCCCGACCGTGCCGCGCCGGTTCGACAGGCCGTTGCCGGATTCGTTCGGAATGGCGGGGCGGGTGGGCTTTTCCACGTATTGGGGGTCGAACCCGCCGCCCTGGGCGATGAAGTTGTTGACCACGCGATGAAACAGGGTGCCGCTGTAATGGCCGGCGCGCACGTACTCGAGGAAATTGGCCACCGTCAGCGGTGCGCGGGCCGGGTCCAGTTCGATGACGAAACTGCCCATGCTGGTGTAGACGCGGACCAGCGCGGGCTCCTGGACTGGCGCAACGGCCGGCTCTTGCGCGGCGTTCGCCGCCCCGAATCCCAGTAGCAGCGCGAACCCGAGCAGCAGTGGCGCCACGAGGGCCAGGGCGCCAGCCCCCAGGGTGCGATTCTGAAGCGACCCGTGCCACCATGAGCGGCTGGAATTGGTGCGGCGAGCGGTTGGCAGAGGACGAGGAAGGCCGGCGGATGGCAAGGCGGGACGCTGCATGTACCTGTATCCATGGAGAACGAACCTCCCCATCTTAACGCGTCACGGACCGGCCGCAGGGGAAGATTCCCGGCGAGACGTATAGAATGACCCGCTTTTGCGGCTCCACGCTCAACCATCAACCGATGTTCAACGCCCTCGTCACGCGGTTCGCTCCCAGCCCCACCGGCCATTTGCATCTGGGCAATGCCCGGACCGCGTTGCTCAGCTATCTGGCCGCGCGCAAGTCCGCGGCGGGCAGGTTCATCCTACGGGTCGAGGACACCGATGAGGCGCGCAGCACCGAAGCTTTCATGCGGGAACTGTTCGACGATCTGCGCTGGCTGGGGTTGACCTGGGACGAAGGACCGGACGTGGGCGGGCCGCATGCTCCGTATCGGCAGCAGCAGCGGGGGGCTCTGTATGCCGACTGGTTGAGCAAGCTGGATACCGCCGGCCTGATCTATCCCTGTTTCTGCACACCCGCCGAGTTGAGCATTGCGCGTAAGCAGCAGTTGGCGGCGGGCAAGCCGCCGCGTTACCTCGGTACATGTCGCTCGCTTACCGCGGAGCAGCGTGCGGAGCGCGTCGCCAGCGGTAAACCGGCCGCTCTTCGATTCAGGGTGCCGAATGGGGAAATGGTGGAGTTCACGGACGTGGTACACGGTGAGCAGCGTTTCGCCACCGACGACATTGGCGATTTCATCGTGCGCCGCGCGGACGGCAGCACAGCTTTTTTCTTTTCCAACGCCATCGACGATGCGTTGATGGGGGTCACGCTGGTGCTGCGGGGGGACGATCACCTTGCTAATACACCGCGCCAGATCCTGATTCTGCGGGTGCTGAGTTTGCCGGTGCCGAGCTATGCCCATGTGGCCCTGCTGCTGGGAATGGATGGCGCGCCGCTCTCGAAGCGGCATGGTGATACCAGCCTGCGCGATTTTCGCTCCCGGGGTTATCTGCCTGGTGCGCTATGCAATCACCTGGTGCGCTTGGGACATAGTTGCGCATCCGATGGCTGGCTGGATCCGTCGGCCATGCCCGCCGAGTTCGACCTGCAGCGACTGGGGCGGGCCGCGGCGAAGTTCGACGAAGCGCAACTGCGTCACTGGCAGAAGGAGGCGTTGGCGCGCCTGTCGGACGAACAATTCCTGGAGTGGATCGCGGGTCAGCTGCCAGTTGGCATTGCCGAGCCACAGCAAGCGGCCTTCGTGGCCGCCATTCGCCACAACGTCGAATTTCCTCAGGACGCAGGGCATTGGGCGCAGGTGGTGTTCGGTGAACTGGAAGTACCGCAAGCCGAGGCGGCCGCGGCGATCCGTGAAGCCGGCGCGGCGTTTTTTGCCGCCGCCTTGCAGGTCTTCGGAACCGGCATCGCGTACAAGCAGGCTGCGCGCGAGATCGGTACGCTGACCGGGCGCAAAGGTCCTGGACTGTACATGCCGTTGCGGGCGGCGCTGACCGGTGTGACGCATGGACCCGAGCTGGGACCGCTGCTGGCCCTGATGAGCGAATTGCCGGGGGCACCGGAACGGCTTCGCGCCCGCCTGGCGGCAGCGCAGCAGCTGGCCGGCACCTCATCCGACCCTTCGTGAATAGTTCATCATGATACATCTGTTCGATTCCCTGACCGGCCGCAAGCAGGCTTTCCAACCGCTGCAACCTGGCGTGGTCCGCATGTATGTGTGCGGTGACACGGTCTATGACTATTGCCATATCGGTCATGCACGTTCCAAGGTCGCCTTCGACGTGGTGCGGCGCTATTTCCAGTATCGCGGTTTCGCGGTCACCTTCGTCCGCAACATCACCGACATCGACGACAAGATCATCAAGCGGGCCGCCGAGAATGGCGAGAGCGTGCAGGCGTTGACTGCGCGCTTCATCGGCGCGATGCACGAGGATTACGACCGGCTCGGCATCCTGCGCCCGGATCACGAGCCCAGAGCCACCGAGCACGTACCGGGCATCATCAGCATGACGCAGCAGCTGATTGACAAGAATTATGCGTATCAGGCCGCGAACGGCGATGTCATGTATTCGGTGTCGGCGTTCTTGCCCTACGGCAAGCTGTCCGGCAAGCACCTGGCGGACCTGCGGGCCGGTGCCCGTGTCGCTGTCGAAGAAGCCAAACGCGATCCGTTGGATTTCGTGCTGTGGAAACGAGCCAAGCCGGGCGAACCGTCGTGGCCGTCGCCTTGGGGGGAGGGGCGCCCCGGCTGGCACATCGAGTGCTCGGCCATGACCCAGGACATTCTCGGGCCGCGCTTCGATATTCACGGCGGTGGCCTGGATCTGAAGTTTCCGCATCACGAGAACGAGATCGCCCAGTCGTGCGCGGCCACCGGCGATCAGTTCGCGACCTATTGGATGCACAACGGCTTCGTCAACGTCGACAACGAAAAGATGGCCAAGTCGGTGGGCAATTTCTTCCTGATCCGCGACGTGCTCGACTCGGGGCATGTGCGCGACCCGGAAGTGCTGCGCTTCTTCCTGATGTCCAGCCATTACCGCGGTCCGATCAACTATTCGCTGACCCAGATCGAACAGGCCGATGCTGCGCTCGGCCGCCTGTACATGGCGCTGCGCGATGTCGAACCGGCCAGCGGCCAGCAGCGTGGCGATGCCACCGCACGCTTCGAAGCCGCCATGGACGACGACTTCAATACGCCCGAGGCTCTCGCTGTATTGCAATCGTTGGCCAGTGACATCAACCGTGCGCGGGCTGCGGGGGACCAGGCATTGGCAGCCAAGCTGGCGGCCGAGCTGAAGCAGTTGGCGCAGGTGCTGGGGGTGCTGCGGTTGGCACCTGCGGCCTATCTGCAGAAATCCGCGGCGGCGGCCAATAGCGGTGAGACACAGGTCGGCGGACTTGCGGATGCCGCCGTCGAAGCGCTGATCGCGGCACGGGTCGAGGCCAGAAAGATCAGGAATTTCAAGGAGTCAGACCGGATTCGTGATGCGCTGGCCGAAGCCGGCGTGGCCCTGGAAGACAAGCCTGACGGCAGCACCGCCTGGCGTAGAACGTGATTGAAAGTTGACCGGAACGTTACCCGGCCAATCTGGACCCCGAACCGGGTCAATTGCCTACATGAGAATAGCGATGAGAATTATTCTCATGTAGTATTGGCTCATGTCCGCTGTTCTACCCATGGTTGAATTCGGTGAGGCCCCTGCCAGCCACTCGCTGGTGGGCCTGCGAGTGGGCGCTTGCGCCCGGATCGTATCAGTGGCGGCGTCCAGCGCCGATATTTCCGCCGAGATGCTCAGACGCCTGGTGGACCTCGGCTTCCGCGCCGGTGAGACGGTGCGAGTGATCGCCCGTGGCCCTGTGGGCGGCGAGCCTATCGCCGTGCGCATCGGCACAGCCACCTTTGCTTTGCGCCGCCAGGAAGCCGCCTGCATCGGCATCATCGCTTAAGGTCATCATGAGTGCAGCCATCGCGGATGCGCCACAACTCATTGCTCTGGTCGGCAATCCCAACTGCGGCAAGACCGCGCTCTTCAATCTACTGACCGGCAGCCGGCAGAAGGTCGCCAACTACGCCGGCGTCACCATCGAGCGCAAGGAAGGAATCGCGGTCACACCCTCGGGTCGCCGCGTGCGCATTCTCGATCTGCCCGGGCTCTACAGCCTCGAGCCGGCCACCCCCGATGAGCAGGTGACCGCCGACGTTCTTGCCGGGCAGCGCGCCGGTGAAGGCCGGCCCGACGCCATCATCTGCGTCACCGACGCCACCAACCTCCAGCTCAACCTGCACCTGGCGCTGGCGCTCAGGCGCCTGAACATCCCCATGCTGATCGCCTTGAACATGAGCGATCTCGCGCAGCGGCGTGGCATCCGCATCGATCGGGAAGCGCTGGCGCGCGAACTCGGGGTGCCGGTGGTCGAGACGGTGGGAGTGCGTCCCGCCGGCATCGCCGAACTGCTCAAGCGCCTGGAACACGAATGGCCGTTGCGCCGGGTGACGCCGGACCCACAGGCTGGGGGGGCAATCGACAACTCGCGCGATCACGCGGAGGTCATGAGGATTCTGACTGCCGCCACCGCCGGGACCGAGTTGGCGGATACCTTGAGCGATCGGATCGATCGAGTGGTATTGCATCCGGTGGCCGGGCTGGCACTGCTGGCGGTGATTCTGTTCCTGGTCTTCCAGGCGGTGTTCGCGTGGGCGCAGTGGCCCATGGATGCGATCGAGGCCGGGGTGGCGGCTTTGGCGGATGGGTTGAGCGCACTGTTGCCGGACAATGCGTTGCGCAGCTTGCTGCTGGACGGCGTGCTGGCGGGGGTGGGCAGCGTGCTGGTGTTCCTGCCGCAGATCATCATCCTGTTCTTTTTCATCCTGACCTTGGAGGAATCCGGCTACCTGCCGCGCGCGGCCTTCCTGCTGGACCGGCTGATGGGCAGTATCGGCTTGTCCGGGCGTTCGTTCATTCCCTTGTTGTCGAGTTTTGCCTGCGCGATTCCCGGCATCATGGCGACGCGCACCATCCAGGATCCACGGGCTCGGTTGACCACCATCATGATCGCGCCGTTGATGACCTGTTCGGCGCGCTTGCCGGTGTACGCGCTGATCATCGCGGCCTTCATTCCCCGCCAGACCGTCTGGGGGGTGTTGGAACTGCAGGGGCTGGTGCTGTTCGCTCTGTATGTCGCCGGCGTGGTCGGCGCCATGGCGGTGGCGTACGTGTTGAAGCGCTGGGAGCGTGGATCGCGTTTTCAGCCCCTGATGCTGGAGCTGCCGTCCTACCATTTGCCGCACCTGCGCAGCCTGGTGATCGGCCTGTGGCAGCGGGTACAAATCTTCCTGACTCGCGTCGGCACCATCATCCTGTCCCTGATGATCATCATGTGGGCGTTGAGTTCGTTTCCGGCACCGCCTGATGGCGCTACCGGACCGGCCATCCAGTACAGCATTGCGGGTTATATCGGCAGCGGACTGGCGGTACTGTTTGCACCGATCGGCTTCAATTGGCAGATTTCGTTGGCGCTGGTGCCTGGCTTGGCGGCGCGCGAGGTGGCTGTAGCGGCGCTCGGCACGGTCTATTCGTTGGCCGCGACCGGCGATGAAGTCAGCGGTGCGCTGACACCGTTGATTGCGGCGTCGTGGTCCCTGCCGACCGCGTTGTCGCTGCTGGCCTGGTATGTGTTCGCGCCGCAGTGCCTGTCCACTCTGGCGACCGTGAAGCGTGAAACCAACTCCTGGCGCTATCCGCTGATCATGGCTGGCTATCTGTTCGCGCTGGCGTACCTGGCATCGTTCCTGACTTATCGCGTCGCCTTGTGGTGGACGGGGGGTACATGAGCGCGTTCATCGCCAATGTCATCGTTTATCTGGTGGTCGCGCTCAGTGTCGGCTACGCAGCCTGGCGCTTGGGGCCAGTCAGCTTCAGGCGGTGGCTGGCCTTGCGGCTGCAGCGTAGATTCCCCGTTTTGCTGCGCAACCTGCCGTTGTCGGTGGGCGGTTGCGGCAGTTCTTGTGGCGGCTGCAGTCTCGCAGCGAAGCCTCGCGCCACGCCGGCTGAGTCCAGAGTCAGTACTCAGATTCCGATTCGAATTCACCAACCCAAACGGTAAGGCGAAAGCCGAAGCCGTCGCCCCCGCGACCTCGCACGGGTAGCGCACCTGTGACGAAATCTCACATGGTCATTCGACCCGCTCGAGGGTGACGCTCTGCGCGCGTTCGGTGTTGAAGCTCAGGGAACGAATGCGGCCGCCGCGGTCCCGCTGGAACAGCACCGCTTCGGTCCACCATAACTGCGATTCGAAACGATCAGTGACCACCTGGCTCAGTGTGATCGGCTTCGGCGTCCACAGCGAACTCAGGGGCAGTCGGTCGCCATCGACCCGCACATCGTAGGTGATATCCAATTCCGCGCTGTGATAACGCCCTGCATAGGGCGCCAATCCAGCGGCATTCAACCGCGAAGGCTCGGCCCGCGGATAGCGCAGCGGTGCGGGCTCGTAGAAGTTTTTGACATCGAGCGCCGTTACCCGGCCGTTCGCGTCACGCACCGGCCGGATGCTCTCCCATTGCGGATCGCCGAAGTCGAAGCTGCCGTCCTGCCGCAGTACGGCGTTCTTGCGCTCGCCTCCGTCGTAGGTGCGGAACAGCTTGCCATGTTCGAATTGCAGTCGCAGCGGCTTGATGTGCTGCCGATACTCCGGCCGCACGTACAGGCCGGCCAGCGGCACCGCGTCGGCGTTTGGGTCTTCCGGCGCCGGCTCGGGCTTGGATTCCGGCGCAGCCGACTTCGGTAGATACAGCTCGGCAATCGCCGTTGCCTTGGCGCGCAGGTTGAATGGGACGTTGGCGGTGATGATGACCGCGAAGTCGTCATCCGGGTAGTAGTCGAACTGGGAGCGGAAGCCGGCGTCGGAGCCGGAATGGCTCACCCGGGTATGCTCATCGACCTTGTCGCGAACCAAGCCGAAGCCGTACTCGATGGGCGTGCCATCGTCCAGGGTGCCGTTGGTGCTGACCTGGTCGATCAGGGCTCGATCGCCCACCTTTGGCTGGGTGAAGTTGCCGGCCCACTTGGCCATGTCCTCCACCGTGGTGAACAGGCTGGTGGCGCCGACATTGTCATAGTTCAACAGCGAGCGCTTCAGCCGTTTCTCGTGGTTCCTTTTCGATCTGATCCTGATCCTAGCCAATCCGGTCTGCCCGCAAATCGGAGATACTACCGAACCCGATGACCTTGATTCGGCGGGAAAAAAAAATCGCCGGGAGCGATTTTTGACATCGCTTCAGCGGTGGCCCCGAAGGGGTGACCGCCAGGGACGGTGGTCGCAAAAAAAAGTGGTGTCTATCGGAGGCGCCCGGCCAGTCATATAGTGTGGGGTGGGTGTATCACCCGCCCGGTGCTCGACTGGATAAAGGGGCAAGGTGAGTTCAATTCAACCTGCAGTGGAGCTGGTGGCCGAGTTGTTCCGGGCCCGTGGGGATGACCTGCTCGGTTTCCTGCGACGGCGCCTGAACAGCGAGGCCGACGCGTATGACATTGCTCAAGAGGCGTATCTGCGGTTCATTCGCCTGGCGGAGCCGGAGCGGATCGACAATGCCGAGGCGTACTTGTTTCGCATTGCCGCAAACCTGCTGTGGGAACATCGAATGCGCGAGAAGCGCATGACTAGCGAGATCGAGGCGGCTCTGGAGGTCGAGACCGAGCACACGCCGTTGGATCTGGCCGTCTCGAGCCAACAGGTACAGCGATTTCGTCAGGCATTGGACGGTCTGCCGGCGACGCCGCGGGCGGTGCTGATCCTGAGTCTCCGGGATGGCTTGACCTATGAGGCGATCGGCTCCCAATTGGGGGTGTCAGTCTCCATGGTGAAGAAACACATGCAGGCGGCGTTGGTGTTCTGCCGGCGTCGACTGCGGGATATCGAACCATGAACGCGAGGAGGCAAGCATGAGCCAGCCAAGGGATACGGCCACGGAGGAGGTCACCAGGCGTGCGGCGGAGTGGTTCGACAGGCAACGCGAAGGCGGGCTGTCCGCCACGGAACGGCAGGCATTTGCCCAATGGTTGGGCGAATCGCCGGTGCATATACGCGAGTACCTGGCTGTGAGCGAGACCTGGGGGGCGATGCGGACGAGCAGTCCGTGGCCCGAGGAATCGGCGGAGCAGCTCATTGCCGCCGCGCGTGCCGCCAGTACGGTGACCCGGTTGCCGCCGCAGACACGGTCTATTCAAAAGAGCTTGCGTGAAAAGCGCTCGCGCCCCGGTTTCCATCCGTCGCGCTGGGTCGCGTTTGCCGCGACCGCTCTGGTCTGTGTTCTGGCCTGGGGCTTCGCCGGCTGGGTCGGGTTGCCCTGGGCGGCACAGAACAGAATCGCCACCGCTCGAGGTGAACAACGGTCGATCGTCCTGGCGGACGGGTCGGTGATCCAGCTCAATACGCTGACCCGCGTGCGCGTACGGTATGAGAACGACCGGCGCGTGGTCGAATTGCCGGAGGGAGAGGCATTCTTCAGGGTGGCTGCCGATACGCACCGTCCTTTCGATGTGGTGACTCCGCTCGGTACGGTGCGAGCTGTAGGCACCGAGTTCAACGTCTACAATCGCGCCGGCGACATGCGCGTGGTGGTGGTGGAAGGTAAAGTGCGGGTGGCCTATGAGAACCCGCGTTCGGCACCGGCCGCGGGCAGGAGTGTCGTACCCCTCAAGGCTCGGCAATCACTCGAAGTCAACGCGAGCGGGGCCGTGACACCCGAGGATGGCCAGCACAACGTGGAGACAGCGACAGCCTGGATGCAGCGACGCCTCGCGTTCGAAAACGAGCGCCTCGATGTCATCGTAAGCGAGTTCAATCGTTACAACCGGCAACAGATGCGCATCGCCGACGATGAGCTGTTGCAGTTGCGCATCAACGGAATTTTCAATGCGGACGATCCGGGGGCCCTTACCAAGTATCTGCAGCGTATCCTGGACGTCGAGGTCGAAGTTACCCCGGAAAACACCCTGGTGCTGCGCCGGCGCAATAAATCGGTGTCTGTTTACTGATGTCGTCCAGTCATCTCTCTAAAGAAAGCACGCCATTCAAGTGCTATCTATGGGGAGCGATCATGCTGTGTCGATCTGTTGTCGTTGGTTCGGTGGAACTCGGAGATGTGGCTGGGGTGCAGGATGCTCATGGAAGCGTCCGTCAGGACACTCACATGATGCTGGATATTCCAGCGCAGCCTCTGGTGCAGGCGCTGCGACAGTTCGCCGATCAAACAGGCTTGCAGCTGGCCTATGAGGCGAAGCTGGCCGAGGGGCAGAAGAGCTCGCCGGTGCATGGGACCGCGGACGTGCGCGAGGCACTGCGGCAGTTGCTGCTCGGAACCCAGTTGCAGTTCGAGTTTCTCGACGATCGTACGGTCGCGCTGTCCGCACCGAAGGCATCGGGCGGCGCCGCGGGCAGCTATAAGTATGAGCGCGCATCGACCAGGCTGTCATTGGCCGCGGCGATCTTCGGCATCCTGCAACCGTTCGCCGCCTCCGCCCAGTCGGCGTCCTCCGCCGATGAGACCATCGAGACGGTCAACGTGTTCGCCACTCTGGAGTCGCAGCTCAGCATCGGCTCCAAATCCGGTAGCACCCTGCGCGAGACTCCCAAGTCGGTCACCATCGTCACCGGCGAGCGCATCGAGGCGCAGAATCTGACTTCTCTACAAGAAGTCTTGATTCAGACCACGGGCGTGACCGTGGGTGCCTTCAATCCGCTGGAAACCTTCTACTATGCCCGCGGTATCAGACTGGAAACGTTGCAGTTCGATGGCGGCGCACCTGCCTACACCGGCGGACTGGGATTTTTCTATACGCCGGATACGGCAACTCTGGAGCGGGTGGAAGTGCTGCGTGGTGTGGATGGCATGTATTCCGGCGCCGGCGAACCCGGCGGCGTGATCAACCTCGTCCGCAAGCGCCCGGGACGCACGGCCGCGCTGCATGTGAATCTATCCGGCGGCACCTGGGACAACTACCGCGCCATCATCGACGGCACTTCGCCGCTGGCGCTCGATGGACGGTTGCGCGGACGGGCTGTCGTCTCGTACATGGATCGCGGCTATCACCAGGACCGCTATACCACTGAAAAGCAGATCGTGTATGGCACGCTGGAGTTCGATGCGACCGACAGCACGCTGCTCACCGTGGGCGCGAACTACGAGAAGCGTGACGACCAGGGATTCCCGGCCTGGGGCGGCTTGCCTCGCTACACCGACGGCCGACAGCTCGGACTGCCGCGTGAGTACAGCACCGCGCCGCGCTGGGCGCACTGGAACTTCGAGACCAAAGAGGGGTTTGCCCGAGTCGAACAGAAGTATGGTGAGACCGGCGTGGTGCGGCTCAACCTGAGCCAGATCGAGCAGGACAGCAAGATGGACTATGTAACCATCTTCGGCGCAGTGGACCCTCTGACGCTGCTGGGCTCGCGGGTCTACGGCTCGAAGGCCGACTATTCCAGCATTCAGCGCCTGGCCGACTTGTCGGCCAGCGGCGAGTTTTCGTTGTTCGGCCGCAATCACCGCTACACGGTGGGCACGGACTACGCCGCGCTCGATGGTGGGGAGCTCGACTACGCCCTGCCGGGCTTTGAATTCGGCGATAACGTGCCGATCAACTATTTCAGCTACGATCCGAGCACGATTGCCCAGCCCACGGCGGTTCCGCTCGCGTACTACCCGAAGCGGGTGCAGTCACAGCAGGGCTTCTACGCGACACTTGGTTTCCAACTGGCGGATCCGTTGCGGCTGACGCTGGGTGGCCGCTATGGCAAGTTCAAGTACGATGAGGCATACCGGGCCATCGATACGGGCACGACCAGCTATCTGCGCTATGACGATCAGGCATTCATTCCCAGCGCGGCGTTGAGCTATTCGATCGGCAGGAACTGGACGGCCTACTTGAGCTATGGAGAAACATTCAAGGCCCAGGCCAACCTGCTGGAAGGCCCGCCGCCGGGTGGTAACCCGTTGTCACCCATGAAGGGTGACAATCTCGAACTGGGTATCAAGGGGGACGTGTTTGATGGTGTTACCGCGGCTGCGTCGGTGTACCGGCTTACTCGCGAGGGACAAGGTGCGGCTGATCCTGCGTACGCGGGCATGGGTACGACCGATCCCTCGGACGGATCGCGGTGCTGCTACATCCAGCGGGGTAATGTCACCGTCCGGGGCGCGGACCTGGAAATGTCCGGCCAGATCATGTCGGGTTGGCAGGTGTTCGGCGGCTACACCTTCACCGAGACCGAGTATGAAGGCAGCCCGTCGGCGGCAAGCACGCTGGGCAGAACGCCCAAGCACCAGCTCAAGGCATGGAGCACGTATCGTCTGCCAGGCCGGCTCTCGCCATTTACCGTCAATGTCGGTGTGACCTCACAGAGTACCGCTTACTATGGCGTGTATTCCTACGGCGGCATGACGCTGTGGAATGCGTCGCTGCAGTACGAGTTGACTGACAAATGGACGCTGGCGCTCTACGGCGACAATCTCACGGATAAAGAGTATTGGCAGCCCACCGGTGCTCTCGGCCGCCAGAACATCTACGGCGTACCGCGCAGCTTCACTCTCTCCCTGCGCGGGCACTGGTAATCCCATCTGAACCCGCACGTCACGCGCCACTGATTGGCGCGTGACGTGCGTTCTTGCCATTCATGCCTGCCGTGCAGGCTTGCCTCCATGCTTGTCGTCCAATAGGGGGTCCGAGATGATCCAAAGAATTCGAATGCTGTTTGTGTGCCTGGGTTTGATGCTGGCCGCGTCGAGTGTCTGGTCCCAGACGGCGGCTCCGGAAGCTCCGGTCAAGTCTGCGGCGGCCGAGCAGCCCCGCCACGACATCGACATCCTGTCGCGGAAGCTGGATGTGCTGTTGATGTTCCAGAAACTGGGGGACATCGCCGAGATCGACGAAATCCGTTACACATCGCTGCCAGGCCGCAACAGCAATCCCACTGGACTCGGGGCCGGCAATCCGATGGTCATTCCCGCGTACACCTTCGTGCCCAAGGCGCTCGGCAATCGCAAAGCGCCGTTGCTAGTGTTCGTACACGGGGGCGTGCACGGGCGCTTCAATTCGGTGCGCGTCACCAGGGAACTGCTGCAGCAGGGCTATGTCATTATTGCGCCGGAGTATCGCGGCAGCACCGGTTATGGCGGTCACATCTACAGCCAGATCGATTATGGCGGCGCTGAGATCGACGACACCAATGCGGCCCGCGACTGGGCGGTCGAGAACCTGCCGAACGTCGATGCCTCGCGGGTCGGCATCATCGGCTGGAGTCATGGCGGATTTCATGCCTTGATGACCGTGTTCCGCTGGCCCGATAATTACAAAGTTGCGTTCGCCGGCGTGCCGGTGAGCGACCTGGTGCAGCGCATGGCCTATCAGCCCGATTATCCGGCGACGTTCAAGGAGTTCCTCGGCAAATCGGTGCGGGAGGATATCGCGGAGTATCGGCGTCGCTCTCCCGTCTACCATGTCGACAAGCTGCGTACCCCGTTGCTGATCCATACGACGACCAATGATCAGGACGTGAGCATAATGGAGGTCGAGCACCTGATCACGGCGCTCAAGGCGGCTGGTAAAAAGTTCGAATACAAGATCTTTGACAACGCTCCTGGCGGTCATGGATTCGGCGAACTCGACACCGCCGTGGGTCGTCAAGCAAGGAAGGAAATCTATGCTTTCCTCGCCAAGCGCTTGCGGCCGGAGAAGAATTAGCAGGGCGGGCTAAACCAGGTGGAATATGCACTCATTTACCTTGCTTGCTAGGTCGACGCTTCATCTTTCGACCATCGCGGCCGCCGGCTTGACGGCGGTCGCGATGGCACTCGCGGGGTGCGCCCCAAAACAAGGAACGAGCACGTCGGCGGAGCTGAAGCAACGCTACGAGCATGCGACGGGATATCTGCCATGGACGATCAGCAAGCAGGTCTCCGGCATGAGCATCGATCCGGAGTGGAGCGCCGATGGCAAGACGCTGCGTTACCAGTGGGCGACCTCCGCCGGCAATACCCATTACGAGGTCGACCTTGCCGCGGGTGACGGAAAGCGCAGAGAGGTCGAGCCGCCGCAGCCGCACGCTCAGGCGGTACCGGTTGCTGAGGGCGATGTGCTCGTGTCGCCGAACGGGCGATGGGGTGTCAAGATCGTCGAAGGTAACCTGTATCGCGTCGAGCTGACGAGCGGTCGGCAGATGCAGCTCACCACCGATGGCGAACCGGACTACGTCTACGGGCTCGTCCCCCAGTGGGCGTCCGCTTCCTTGACCGCGCGGCTGGCTGGCCGGAAGCCGAAGCCGTATGGGGTGTGGTCGCCTGAGGGCGATCGATTGCTGACCTACCGTGTCGACGAGCGCGGTCTGTACAAGCTCCCACACCTGGTGGCGGTGGTCCCTGGTGCCAAGCACCAGGTGCCGTACGTGCATTTCCAGAACACCGCCTGGCCCAGCAGCGAGCGGCGCCAGGAAGCCGAACTGATGGTGTTCGACCTGCTCACCGGCAAGCGCACCAATCTGGCGATTCCCAAGCCGGGCATCGGATACGGGCCGACGCCGGAGGGGGGGCTGAGGTGGAGCGCGGATGGAACCAAAATCTTTGCGGCGCCGGAAACCCGTGATTTCCGCTCGATCACCTTGTATGAGGCGGATGCGGCGACTGGCCGCGCGCGCGCCATTTTGACCGACGGACCGGCCGCGACAGCGTTGCAGCCGGAGGTTGATCAGGCCGCACGCTTTCTTCCCATCGGCAACGGTGCGGAATTCATCGCCTATTCGGAACGCAGCGATTGGGGCCATTACTATCTGTACGATGGCAAGACCGGCGCACTCAAGAATGCCATCACTTCGGGCGAGTGGGCGGTGCATGGTGTGGCGCACATCGATGAGGCGGGGCGGTGGCTGTATTTTCTCGCCGGTGGCCGCGAGTCCGGTCACGATCCCTACTACTCTCACCTGTATCGGGTGCGTTTCGACGGCAGCGGGTTGACGCTGCTGACACCGGAGGATGCGCAGCACGAAGTCGCATTCTCACCGGATGGGAAATTCTTCGTCGATACGTATTCGACGGTCGCGCAGGCACCGGTGCATGTGCTGCGTTCCAATACGGGTACCACGATTGTCGAACTGGGACACGCCGATACGAGCCGATTGGAGCAGCAGGGCTGGACGCCGCCGCGGCGCTTCAGCGTCAAAGCCGCTGACGACAAGACCGATATCTATGGGGTGTTGTTCCTACCGGCCGATTTCGATGAGCGGCAGGCCTATCCGCTGATCGATGCGACATACGGGGCGAACTTCCGGATCCAGGCGCCGCGCTCGTTCCTGCAGGACCGGCAGAGTGCTCTCGCCCTGGCACAGTTGGGGTTTGTAGTCATGATGGTCGATGGCCGCGGCACTGCGTTGCGCTCACAGTCGATGCAGGATCTCGGCTTCGGCCGCTGGGATGTGAATCTGGCGGATCATGTCGCCGCCATCCGGCAATTGGCGGTGCGCCACCGTTTCATCGACGCCGAGCGGGTCGGGGTCTACGGCCATTCGGCCGGTGGTTACAGCACGGTGCATGCGATGCTGGAGCAGCCGGAGCTGTTCAAGGTGGGGGTGGCTTCTGCCGGCAGTCACGATTTCGATCTGTTCATTTACCCGGTGAACCGCGAACGAGGGCTGCCCAGCGAGTACCCGGATCATTACGAACCCACCAACTATGAGCACGCCGATCGTTTGCGGGGCAAGCTGATGCTCGCCCACGGCCTCGTCGATGATAATGTGCACGTCGGGGTCACCCTGCAGATGGCCGATGCGCTGATCCGCGCCAACAAGGACTTCGATCTGTTCATTCATCCCACGGCGAATCACCAGTCGTTCTACCGCAGCGGCTACGCCAACCGCAAGGTGTGGAATTACTTCGTCGAGCATCTGCGTAACGAAACGCCACCGGCCGACGTGCGGGTGCCGGATGCGGATTGAACTCGGGAATCGGGCTGAAAGGGTCTGTGTCACTTGGATATGCCAAGAGCGCTCGAACTTACGCCGCCGGAGCCTGTAAGCTAGGGGAATGCAGGCGAAATCAATGGGACCCTGGCGGTGGGGCGTCGCGATTTGGATCGCGGCCATCCTCGGTGTCGCTACTGCCTTGGTGGCAGGGCACGAATACTTCGAGCGCAGCCGTATTCACTCGCTCGTATTGGATGAAGGTGTACTCGCTCGGGTATATGGACGCAGCCACCTTGAGCGGGGTGCAGGCTCCACGCACAACTTGAAACTATGGCTGGACGGCGAGGCGGTGATCGACGTGCCGTCGACCGCGACGCTGACTCTGGGCTCGACGCTGATGGAAGTCGGCGCGGAGGGCGGCGAGCCCACGCGTTTCTACATCGACGCCTACGCCGCGCAGCCCGGTGCGCAGGTGCTGGTGCTGCGGGGCCATGTTCAGGTCCGCAAGGCCTATGCCTCGCCGAGACCCGAATCCTACCGCATCGGCCCCGGCGAGATGCTCATGGTGAACCGCGATATCGATTTGATGGAGAACGAGAAGTTCGCCCCGGTCGAGCTGCCCGAGTGGGTGCGCGGCGCCGATTCGACGCCTTAGCGGGCTGGTTACGCCTGGAACTCCACTTTCCGTCCAGACGGCTTGCTTGCGGCCAGCATGGGCGGCAGGGTAGTCGATTCCCGGGCTGTTCGGCATTTCCGCGAGGGCGCGTACCGGATTTCACCGCTCTGCTTGTCTCAAGCTGAGGTAACCTGTCTCTGGGGTACCTCACGGGGATGGAGATGGTCGACGCCGAGTCGCTGAAAGCCTGGTTCTGTCGAGAGATCCTGCCGCTTGAGCCGGGATTGATGCGCTTCCTGCGACGCAACTGGCGCAACCCCGCCGAGCTCACGGACCTGCGTCAGGACATCTACATCAGGGTGTACGACGCCGCTCGCAATGGGTTGCCGTTGCAGGCACAGGCATTCCTGTTCACCACGGCAAGGAACCATCTGATCAATCGCGCGAAGCGCGCGCAGATCATCTCTTTCGAGCTGGTGGCGGATCTCGAAGCGTTGTCCGCGTCC
>Ga0182745_1000097_pt1 | contig 123031 bp, 120 predicted proteins | sample eDN3rd30CKraftBY_FD_128523 | JGI IMG/M metagenome (GOLD analysis project Ga0182745, IMG submission 128523) | Enriched backyard soil microbial communities from Emeryville, California, USA - eDNA 3rd pass 30_C Kraft BY (version 2) (version 2) | ecosystem: Environmental > Terrestrial > Soil >...
ACAAATAAAAAAAATACAGGCCCTTCTGAACGAAAGACCTGTACGGAAATTTAATTATCTAACACCTAATCAAGTACTACAACAAAAAATTGCACTAGCTACTTGAACTTGGAAATTTTCAAATCATCAAATTACCACATTAAAACGCCCCCGGATAAACCGGGGGCGTTTTTGTTCTCAACCGTCCAAAGCTGAATTCGTTTATTATTGTTTCAGAAGTTTCTCAGAAGCGACTACGCGATTTTCACTCACGATCTGTACCAGGTACATGCCTTTGGTCAGTGAAGAAGCTTCAGTAACAGTCAGGCTGTTAAAACCTGCGTTCATGGTGGTTGAACGTGTAACCATTACCTGACCAGAGAGATTAATGATACGGATTTGTACATTTTCACGGGCTGCTGCAGTGTAACCGATACTAAACTGGCTTGTAAAAGGGTTAGGAGTAACCTGTACGGTGGTGTTGGTAGTATTGGCGAAACGCACACTGCGAACATCAGAGAACTTCACGTAGCCGCTGGGTTCTACTGCGCGGATGCGATAGTAGACAACTTTAACCTGTGTGTTTACCTGCTGATCGGCATACTGGTATTTCTGCATTTCCTCAGAAGACAGTACAACTGCGATGGTAGAGAAATTGTTGCCATCATAGCTGCGCTGAACTTCAAAGTTGGTAGAGTTGTCCAGTTGTGCAGACCATTCCAGCACCGGTACGTTGTTGCTCAGGTTAACGAGGAAGTAGTTCCACTTAACAGCAAGCGGCAAAGTAGCGGTTTCAGGAGCACATGCACCGATTGATGCATTCAGGGTATCAGGAGCGCTAAATACCTGGTATTTAACGTTGGGGTAAACATTTGTATTATGAGAATCGAAAATGGTATTGGGGTTGGAGCGGGTTACGTCGTATACGCGGATGGTATCTGACGTGTTACCTGCCGTACCAATGTTACCACCGCCGATCGTATTACCGGTGAAGTAGAAGTAACCGGCACCGCGGATCGTACCCCAGTTGGTCAGGTTAGCTGCTTTCACATATGCATTGGCAGTAGAGATGAGTGTACCACTGTTGGTAAGGTAAGAGTTGTTCTTGCTTACAGTTGACCAGAGAAGACCGTTATTATAAACAGTTGCAGATGAGTTGGAGATTTCAATTCCGTTATCGGCAATAGCGCGGCAGTTGTTCTGGAATACGCTGCTGGAAGCGAAAGTCATTTTTCCGGTAGCATAAAAGCGGCCGAGGTTGCTCAGCGTACCACCGTTTACATTGATATTACCATTTACCACGATGCTGCGGCGGTTGGCGAAGGTAGCGGCAGAGTTGATGCTGAAGTTACCGTTAACAACCATATCACCCTGGTTGATGAAGTGACCACCGCTGATATTCATGGCGAAATCGCCATTGAAGGTGATGGTAGCACCGAAGTAGTTATTGAAGGTCTGAGCGCTTTGCGCCATCTGGGCAGAACCGGTAACGGTAATATTGCCGTAGTTCTCCAGGCTGAAGCCGTTCAGGGTGCTGAAATTAGGGAGGGTAGCATTACCACGTACGATCAGTTTAAAAACGTAGTTCTGGAGGCTGTTAGGTCTGAAAGTAGCACCCTGCTCAACAGAGATTTTTGCGCCGGCATTCCAGCTCGTAATATTACCTGTGTAAGTTCCGGATTTGATGCAAAGGCTGTCGCCGGGGAGGAGATTGTAGTTAGTAGAACTACCATTGTTGACGTAAACAGTTTGTGCAGATGCCTTTTGGGCAAAGAAAGAGGAAACACTTAAAGCAACTAAAGTAAAAAGGGTAGAAATTTGTTTCATATCGTTTTCAGTTAGGGTTGAGATCGTTTTTATCCTGTTTTTGCGTCGGATTTTCCGCATCTTTTCCGAAGTATTTCCTGCGTTTTCCGCAGCCGTACATCGTAAGATGAGGCAAATGTATTGCAGGATTTACTATTTCCAAATAGTAAAACTACGCTCTGTCCCCATCCGTAAAATCACTTTTCTGAAAACTAGGTGAAAACCAATAATATAGAATAAAAAAGGCCCGCAGAATTTTTTTCTACGGGCCTGATTTCATGATATTTATCAACCTAAAAAAGGGCTGTTATTCGTCTTTTCCGTGGCAGTGTTTGTATTTTTTACCACTTCCGCAGGGGCAAAGTTCATTGCGTCCGATCTTCGGTGCCACTTTTACGGGTTCCTGCTTTACGGCCGGTCCGTTGTTGTCCAGGATATCGCGTTCATTGGCAGCATAATCCTGACCAGCGGCATCGATCTCGTCCTTGTTTGCGCGCATTTTGCTGTAATCGGTCTTTTCGATGCGGGCTTCGCGCACCGGCGCATTTTGTTCCTGTACCGGAATGTTGGAATGGGAGAGGAAGGAAACAATATCCTTGTTCACCTCGGCATCCATGTTCTTAAACTGACGGAATGCCTCTACCTTATATATTACCAGCGGATCTTTTTGTTCGAGGTAAGCGGTTTGTACGCTCTGCTTCAGGTCGTCCATGGCGCGGAGGTGTTCTTTCCAGGCATCATCGATCACCACCAGGCTGATGGTTTTTTCCAGGGAGGCGCTGAGCTCTTCTCCTTCTGTTTCCAGGGTTTTGTCCAGTGATGCCACTACGTTCAGTTGTTTGCGTCCGTCGCTGAAGGGAACCACCACATTTTCGATGTGCGCCCCCTGCGTCTGACGGATGTTTTTGAACACCGGCACTGCCTGCTGCTTCAATGTCTGTTTGTGGTCGTTGTAGCGTCCTGCAGACTCATTATATAATTGTGAGATCAGTTCATCCTGGTTGGTTTTCAGGAATTGCTCTTCCGTAATGGCTGTTTCGATGCCAAAGTGTACGATCACCGCCAGCTTAAAGCCTTCGTAATCGGCCTGTTCACGGAAGCTGGTTACCAGTCCTTCGGCTACCACGGCAAAGGCGTTGTCGATATCGAGTGAAAGACGGTCACCGAACAAGGCGTGCTGGCGTTTGCCATAAATGGCATTCCGCTGTTTGTTCATCACGTCATCGTATTCAAGCAGGCGCTTACGGATACCAAAGTTGTTTTCTTCCACTTTCTTCTGAGCGCGCTGGATGCTGTTGCTGATCATGCTGTGCTGGATCACGTCGCCTTCTTTGTAACCAAGGCGGTCCATCATGCTGGCAATACGTTCGCTGCCGAACATACGCATGAGGTCATCTTCCAGTGAAACGTAGAATTGAGAGCTGCCGGGGTCACCCTGGCGACCGGCGCGACCACGCAACTGGCGGTCTACACGGCGGCTTTCGTGACGCTCCGTACCGATAATGGCCAGACCTCCTGCTTCTTTCACATTCGGGCCAAGTTTGATGTCGGTACCGCGACCGGCCATGTTGGTAGCGATGGTAACGGCTCCGGCCAGACCGGCTTCCACTACTATCTGCGCCTCACGGGCGTGTTGTTTTGCGTTGAGTACGTTGTGCGGAATCTTCTTTTGCTGCAGCATACGGCTCAGCAATTCACTGATCTCAACCGAAGTAGTACCGACCAGTACCGGGCGACCGGCATTGCGCAGCGCTTCCACTTCATCGATCACCGCTTTATACTTTTCACGTTTTGTTTTATAAACAAGATCCTGTTTGTCTTCGCGGATCAGTGACCTGTTGGTAGGAATGGTTACCACATCCAGTTTGTAAATGCTCCACAACTCTGCCGCTTCTGTTTCGGCCGTACCGGTCATACCGGCAAGTTTGTGGTACATACGGAAATAGTTCTGCAGCGTGATGGTGGCATAAGTCTGCGTAGCGGCCTCGATCTTCACGTTTTCTTTTGCTTCCAGCGCCTGGTGCAGACCGTCGGAATAACGGCGTCCATCAAGGATACGGCCGGTTTGTTCGTCTACGATTTTGATCTGGCCGTCCATTACCACGTATTCTACGTCTTTTTCGAATAAGGCGTAAGATTTCAGCAACTGTTGTACGGTATGAATACGATCGGCTTTCTGAGAATATTCGTTGAGCAGGGCTTCTTTCTGCTGCAATTTTTCGTCGGGACTGTCAGCACCTTTTTCTACTTCGGCCAGTTTCACCGCGATGTCGGGAAGTACGAAGAACTCGGGGTCTTCACCGGAGCGTGTGATGGTGTTGAGACCTTTTTCGGTCAGGTCAACGGAGTTTTGTTTTTCGTCGATATGGAAAAGAAGTTCTGAATCTACCACATGCATGTTGCGTTGCTGATCCTGCAGGTAATAGTTCTCGGCCTTCTGCATTTTTACTTTGATGCCGGGTTCGCTGAGGAATTTGATCAGCGGGCCGTATTTCGGCAAGCCACGGTAAGCGCGGTAAAGATGGAGGCCGCCTGTTTTGGGATCGTCTTCGCCTTTCTCAAACAATTTTTTTGCTTCGTTGAGTGAGGCGCGAACGATGCGTTCCTGTTCCTGGAAGAGTTGCTGTACGCGGGGTTTGTGAATATGGTATTGCTGGTCATCGCCTTTGGCCACGGGGCCGGAAATGATAAGCGGCGTACGCGCATCGTCGATCAGTACGGAGTCAACCTCATCCACCATGGCAAAGTGGTGCTTGCGTTGCACCATTTCATTGGCGGAGTGCACCATGTTATCGCGCAGATAGTCGAAACCAAATTCGTTGTTGGTACCGTAGGTGATATCGGCGAGGTAAGCCTGCCGGCGTTCTTCGCTGTTAGGCTGGTGTTTGTCGATACAATCCACTCTGAGGCCGAGCCATTCGAAGAGCGGGCCGTTCCATTCCTGGTCACGGCGGGCCAGGTAATCGTTCACAGTTACGATGTGCACCCCTTCGCCGGCCAATGCATTAAGGTAAGCGGGTAAAGTGGACACGAGCGTTTTACCTTCACCGGTTGCCATCTCGGAAATCTTACCGGAGTGCAGTACTGCACCGCCGATCAACTGCACGTCGTAGTGTACCATGTTCCAGGTCACTTCGCCTCCCGCGGCAGTCCAGGTATTGGCAAAGAAGGATTGATCTCCTTCAATGCGGATATAAGGTTTTTTCACGCTCAATTCGCGGTCGAGCGGCGTGGCTGTGGAAATCAGTTGGGTATTTTCTTTGAAGCGGCGGGAAGCTTCCTTTACAACGGCGAAAGCTTCGGGCAGGATTTGCTCCAGTATTTCTTCAATTTTTTTATCCCGGTCTTTTTTCAGTTTGTCTACCGCCTGGTAGATAGCGTCTTTGCCTGTCAGATCGTTGAACGGAAGTGCAGCGGCTTCTTCGTTGCGGGCAGCAATTTCTTCATCGATGGAAGTCAGGTGCTCCCTGATGCGCGTGCGGAACTCCTGTGTTTTGTTGCGAAGCTGATCGTTGGAAAGAGATTGGTAAGAAGCAAAATACTCGTTGGTTTTGCCCACCATCGGCTGTATTTTTTTTACGTCTTTTTCGGACTTGCTTCCCCCCAGTAATTTCGAGATAAAACCAAACATGATTAAGTGTTATTGGGTATTGCTAAATAACGTTATTTGTGAATATTTGTGTTGTCAAAAAGGGTGCTATGGCTTCCCATGAGCCAATTTGACAGCCAGTGGATTATCCACAAGGGGGCAAAGATACGACTTAGTACGGTAGTTGACTATAAGAACAGTGGTGATAAACACGCCTCACCTGCGTTAATAAATGGTAAATATGAAAAAGCTGATAGTAATAATGTTTGTGTCCGCGATTGCAGGATTGACCGCCTGCAACAACGAGGAGATCGGGAAGGCAAAAGACGTAAATCCGGAGACTATTTATTTTGATTACCGTATTTCGGGAGACGAAGCTACGGGTCGTACCACGGTCCGCCTGCAATACCGGTTTGCCGGATCCGGCGGCACCACGCTGGTACTCGAAGATCCCAGCCGGGTAACGCTGGACGGGAAAATGCTGAACGTTGACAGTTCCCGCTTCAACGGAGCTTATTACGAAGCCGACATCGCCACTGATTCCTTTGCGGGGAAACATGAAATTGTTTTTACCGGTCCGGCGGGAAAAAAATACACGGAACAATTTACCTATACCCCTTTTCAACTGGGATTGCTTCCTGACAGTCTGTCTGCAGGGAAAGATCTTGTGCTGGAAATAGGTGGATTGGAAGAGGGGGAGCGGCTGCATCTGATGATGACGGATACCACTTTCCGGGGAAATGGCATCGAGCGCATCGAAAAGGTGAAGCAGGGCAGAATTGTGGTGCCGGCGGAGGAACTGACAGTATTAAAAAAAGGCCCGGTTTATTTAGATCTGAGCACGGATATAAAACGTAACTTAAAGGACACCACGCCGGAAGGCGGTGCGTTGTACCTTAATTACCGGCTGAAGCGGGAATTTTTGCTAAGGTGAGAGAGGAAGGAGTAAGGCTTAAGGTATAAGGCTTAAGGTATAAGGCTTAAGGTGTAAGGTTTAAGGGGTAAGGTTTAAGGGGTAAGTAATAAGTAAACAGCGAGGCTGTTTATTCACTTATTGACTTATTCACCTATTCACTCCCGAGGCTTCGGGATGACGATTCACCATTCACAACTGACACATATGCGTAAACTACTTATTCTCGGCTTCTGTTTCATCTCCACGTTAGCCGTTGCCCAAAAAAATGCCCTCGACTCTTTCAACCTGAAACGGGAGAAAAAACTGCAGCACGGTATGCTGGTGCTCAGCAGTTGGGCTGCAGCCAATATAGCCGGCGGACTGGTGTTGGGCAGCACCACCAGCGGTGAAGCAAAATATTTTCATAAAATGAATGCCTATTTCAACGTGGTAAACCTGACGCTTGGGCAATTAAGTTATTGGGGATCAAAGAAAAATGAAGGAAAGAAGATGACATTTGCCGGCTCTGTACGCACCCAGAACGGCATTGAAAAAACCTTTCTTTTCAACGCCGGATTCGACGGCGTTTATATGCTCGGCGGCCTGTACCTCCATGAGCGGGCCAACCGCCATACCGGCAAAAAACGTGACCAGTTCCGCGGATACGGCAACAGCCTGATCCTCCAGGGAGGCGCACTGCTGCTGTTTGACGGCATTATGTACCATATACAATCGAAACATGGGCGCTGGCTGGATAAAAAGCTGAGCGGGGTAGAACTGACCGCCGGAGCCGGGCATGCCGGACTCACCTGGAATTTCTGACCTGTTATCCACATCATGGGTAAGTAAATTACGGCCGGATATATAAAATATGCCTCCTAACCCGTACTTTTGCCGCCGAAACGAAAGGGCCGATAAGTCCTTCTAAAAACACTGATTACCATGGCTGGTCAATTAAAAGAAGTACGCAACAGAATAAAGTCCGTTCAAAGCACACAACAGATCACTAAGGCAATGAAAATGGTGAGTGCGGCCAAATTACGCCGTGCCCAGGATGCCATCATCCAGATGCGTCCCTACGCCAATAAATTGCAGGACATGCTCAGCAACATCGTGAGCAATAGCGAAGGTGATGTGGAAATGAAACTCGCTTCCGAACGTCCTGTTGAAAAAGTACTGTTGATCGCCATTACCAGCGACCGTGGCCTGGCAGGAGCTTTTAATACCAACGTGATCAAACTGACCAAAGCCCTGATCAACGAAAAGTATACCGAGCAAAACCGCAAAGGCAATGTGACTATCTGGAACATCGGTAAAAAAGGCTACGAACATTTCCTGAAAAACGGTTTCCGTGCCGATGCCACTTATAAAGATATTTTCCTCAACCTGACTTTTGAAAGCGTACAAAAAGCTGCACAGGCCGCTATGAAAGCTTTTGAAGAGAAAGAATATGACGTAGTGGAAATTGTGTACAGCCAATTCAAGAATGCCGCTACACAGCGTTTTGTCACAGAACGCTTCCTGCCTATTCCCCGTGTGGAGAAAAAAGAAGGCGATAACAAAAAAGCCAACTTCATTTTCGATCCATCGGAAGCAGAACTGGTAGCCGAATTGATGCCGAAGATCCTCAACACACAACTATACAAAGCCGTACTGGACTCCAACGCTTCCGAGCACGGTGCCCGTATGACCGCGATGGACAAAGCGAGCGAAAATGCCAACGAAATGCTCCGCAACCTGAAAATCTCTTACAACAGGGCAAGACAGGCGGCGATTACAACGGAGTTGACCGAGATCGTGAGCGGCGCCGCTGCACTGCAGGGTTAATCCGGGACGAAACTGCTTTGTTATTTTAATCCACAGCACAGGTTGCAAAATGTCAGTAACCTTCTTTGATGCATTACACCATAATGTCTATTTTGGCCGTTCGATATAGTGAATATACCGGGCAACCGGTTGGATTTTGAAAACACGATAGGTGATATGGAAATAACAAACCTGATACCCCATATTGAAGCGCTGATCTTCGCGAGTGACAAACCCCTGACTTCGCTTGAACTGACGGAATTGCTCAACAACGCTTTCGGCTTCATGGAAGATAAACTGACCCTCGACCAGATCGAAGCAGGCATCGATGGAGTAACCGAAAAATACAAATCAGAATTTTATCCCTTTGAATTGCGCCAGAGCGGTGGCGGCTGGCAGTTCCTTACCAAAAAGGACTACCACAAAACCATCGCGCAACTCAACGGTGACAAATTCCTGAAACGTCTTTCTGCCGCAGCACTCGAAACCCTGGCCATCATCGCCTACAAACAACCGGTGACCAAAGGTGAGATCGAAGCGATCCGCGGCGTAAGCTCGGATTATGCCGTACAGAAACTCCTCGAAAAAGAACTGATCATCATCACCGGCCGCAACGAATCGATGCCCGGTCATCCATTGGTATATACTACTTCTAAAACTTTCATGGATTATTTCGGTATCAACACCGCAGATGATCTGCCAAAAATCAAAGAAGTACTCGCCGAACAAATGGTAGAGCCCACCATCATGAAAGATGTACAGGCTGATGCTGAACATTTCGAAGGGGAAGAAGAACATACCGGCAATCCCGACGCAGAAACGGAAGACGATACACTGCTCTCCGTTACAGAAAACGGCGAACTGATTGCGAAAGAAAACGAAGACGACAACTAAACGTTCGTTCATAAATAGTTTTCCTGCGCGGCCCTGATGAAACAGAGCCGCGCTTTTTTTATCTTCGCCAGCTATGGCTCAATTAGCTCCGGAACAACTGACGCAACTCGCTGCACAATTTGGCACTCCCTTGTATGTTTATCACGCCGATAAAATCCGTGAACAATACAAGCAGCTTACCACTGCATTCAATGGAAGCAACGTAGTTTTTTTCTACGCCTGTAAGGCGCTTACCAATATTCACGTGCTGCGCTTTGTGCGTGACCTCGGCGCCAATGTGGACTGCAGCTCCATCAACGAAGTGAAACTCGCGCTGCATGCAGGTTTCCCCGCGCAGCGTGTTTTGTATACAAGTAACGGCATCAGTTTCGATGAAATCGAAGAGGCTGTTTCCCTTGGTGTCAATATCAATATCGACAGCTTGTCCAACCTGGCAAAATTCGGAAAGCGGTTCGCACACGATTATCCTGTGGGCCTGCGGCTTCGTCCGAATATCATGGCCGGAGGAAACCTGAAAATATCAACGGGTCATGATAAAAGTAAATTCGGTATACCGGTAGAGCAACTGGAAGAATTGCTGGCCGTTATACGCGAACATAACTTACACGTCACGAACCTACACATACACACCGGCAGCGAGATCAAAGACGTGGAAGTGTTTGTAAAGGGAATCGGTGTGTTGTTCGACATCCTGCATCATTTCCCCGAACTGCGCTCGATCGATCTGGGTGGCGGGTTCAAAGTGCCTTACAAGGAAGGTGATGGTGCCACAGATATTCCTTTGCTGGCGCAAAAAGTGAAAGAGGCTTTCGGTGCACATCCTGCTGCGCAAGAACTGCAGATCTGGTTCGAGCCGGGTAAATTTATGGTAAGTGAATGCGGTTACTTTATTACATCGGTTAACGTAATAAAAGAAACGGCGGCTGCTACGTTCGTAAGCGTCAACAGTGGATTCAATCACCTGATCCGTCCCATGTTCTATGATTCATTCCACCGCATCATTAATATCTCCAACCCGCAGGGACCGGTAAAAAATTACGCAGTGGTCGGCAATATCTGCGAAACCGACACTTTTGCCTGGGACCGTGAACTTCCCGAGGTAAGAGAAGGTGACCTGCTGGTATTCCTGAACGCAGGCGCATACGGCTTTGAAATGTCGTCCAGCTTCAATTCACGTTACAAACCAGCTGAAGTAATGGTGAATGGAGATGAGGTGAAACTGATACGCGAGCGAAGCAATTTTGAGGATTTATTACGGGGGCAGGTGCCTTTGAGCGGGCAATAAGGCAATAAGTGAATAGGTGAATAAGCCAATAAGTGAATAAGTCAATTGTGAGTCGTCAATGGTGAATGGCCTTATACCTATAACCTTACGCCTTACACCTTACGCCTCCCACCTTATTCTCTTAACAAATCCATCATACTCCGCTAACATTACCATTACACAAGCCAGCTACTTTCGCCGCAAATCAACCAACAAGCGGTATGAGAAATATCCTCCGGCTTCTGCCTGTACTGGCATGCCTTTTTACGTTCAATGCAAAGGCTCAAAAAACGTCCGTTCGCATTCGCATTAGCGATGAACAAAATCTCGCTTTACCAGGCGCATCTGTTACACTTTCTCCGGGCAACAACGGTGGCTACACCAACAGCAACGGGGAGGTTACTTTTGCAGCTTTACCGGCAGGTGAATATCAACTCACGATTTCTTACATCGGTTTTGCTACCCTGGAAAAAAACGTAAAGCTCGCCGGTACTTCCATGGAGCTCGCTGAAAAATTGAGCCCCGGCATTACCACCGACAAAGAAGTAATCGTAATGGGCGATCGTCTCAGAGGACAGGCCCGTGCACTCAACCAGCAAAAGAACAGCGACAACATTACCAACATCGTAAGCGCCGATCAGATCGGCCGTTTCCCCGATGCCAACATAGGTGACGCCGTTAAACGTGTGCCCGGTATCACTATGCAAAATGACCAGGGCGAAGCACGTAATATCATCGTGCGTGGTATGGGACCTGAGTTCAATGCCGTAACGTTGAACGGAGAACGTGTGCCTTCGGCAGAAGGCGACAACCGCCGCGTGCAGATGGACCTGATTCCAGCGGACATGGTACAAACCATCGAAGTAAGTAAAACATTGACAGCCGATATGGATGCAGATGCAATCGGTGGTTCGGTTAACCTCATTACCCGCGCTACACCCAATGGCCTGCGTATCGCAGGAACGATTGCCGGTGGCTACAACAGCATCCGTAATGGTTTTATCGGTACGGCCGGCCTGCTCGTTGGCAGCCGCACACGCAATCAGCAACTTGGATTTGTAGTAAATGGCACGTTCAATAAAAATGTATACGGCTCTGATAACGTAGAAGCCGTATGGAGCAAAGATGCCAACGGCAAACTTTTCGTGAGTGATCATGATATTCGTGTATATGACGTAACACGCATCCGCCGCAACCTGTCTGCAACAGTCGATTACCGTATCAACGCGCTCAATACTATTTATCTTACCGGTACTTACAACTGGCGTGATGACAAGGAAAATCGTTTCCGTCTCCGTCATCGTTACAGAGGTGATGCGGAAAATCCGAATCCTGCTGATCTTATTTATAATTCCGATGGTGATATCACAGGCTACCGCAACGGTGAAGTGTTGCGTCAGACCAAAGGTGGTATCAACAGCGGCCGCAACGATGGCCGCCGCCTGGAAGACCAGCGCGTACGCACGGCCGCTATCCGCGGTGAACATCTCTGGGGCAAACTGGCCGCCAGGTGGAGTGTACAATATGCAAAGGCTTCGGAAAAACGTCCGGAAGAACGGTATATTTCCCTCGGTCGCCGCAACATTACCGTGTCGCAAAACATCAGCGATCCCGAGACACCTGTGCTCACAGACCTCACCGCGATGCAGAACTACACCCGTTTGAATGAATTAACCAATCAGTTCCAGGACCAGTTTGAGCAAGACCTGAATGCCAAACTGAAATTCGAACTGCCTGTTTCTTTGATCACTAATCGCTCCGGCCAGTTGTATTTCGGTGGCCGTCTGCGTACGAAAACCAAGGAACGCAACAATACATTTTATTCCTATGAAGCCCTGGGCGCCAACGCGGCTCAGTTTGCCAATATTTCCCTGCTGCCACTGGTAGACCGGTCCAGTTACAATTTCTATCCCGGTAACAAATATGTGGCCGGCGAATTTGTTGATCCCCGTTTCCTCGGTGGTCTCAATTTCCGCGACCGTTCACTGTTTGATGAAACGGATGAGCCCGCCGAATACCTGGCAGGTAATTATCGCGCAAAGGAAACCATCACCGCGGGATATGTTGGATTGAAACATGACATCACAGCGAAATTGTCTGTAAACCTCGGTGTACGTGTCGAACACACTTCGATCAATTATACCGGCAACATCGTGGAAGACGAAGAAGACCTGAAAGGTACTGCTACACTGAAGAACAATTATACCGATGTATTGCCTTCCATCAACCTGAAATACCGTGTCAACAACAACCTTATACTGAAAGGTGCATGGACCAACTCACTGGCACGTCCTAAGTATTACGACTTAGTGCCTTATTTCAATATCAACCCGAATGACCTTGAACTGTCTGCCGGCAACCCTTCATTGGAGCCGGTAAGAGCCACCAACTTCGACCTGATGGCGGAGCAATATTTCCGTTCTGTGGGATTGATTTCTGCCGGTGTGTTTTACAAAAACATCGACAAGTTCTTTTATTCCTATATCGACAATCAGTATACACAGGCAAAATTTGCGGCTGATTTTCCCGGCGTAAGCAACCCGATTGCCGTGGGCGAAAACTGGGACTTTGCGCAACGCCGCAACGGAACCGGCGCGCAGGTATGGGGTGCTGAAATTGCGTTGCAACGGCAGTTCGACTTCCTGCCGGGTTTCTGGAAGGGATTCGGTATCTACCTGAACTATACCTATACACATTCAACCACCGAAGGAATTTATGTTGACGGGGAAAAGATCCGCAGTGATGTGAAACTTCCCGGCGCTGCTCCGCACATCTTCAATGCTTCGCTTTCTTATGAAAATAAAAAAGTAGTAGTCCGTGTTTCCGGCAATTTCACTTCTGCTTATGTGGACGACAGTGATGACGCGGGTTACAACGCCGATTCTTTTAATGACCGTTATTATGATAAACAGTTTTTCCTGGACGCAAACGCATCTTATGCCATTACGGGCAAGCTGCGTGTGTTCGGTGAGGCCAATAACCTGACAAATCAGCCACTGCGTTACTATCAGGGAGTCAAAGACCGTACGGCGCAATTGGAATATTACGGTCCGCGTTATAACCTCGGTCTTAAATTTGACTTAAGCCGTTAATACTATTTAAATATGCAGCAACTGATCAATAAGATTGCCAGCATCGTAGCTATTGCGTTGCTGGCGGCTTGTAACGGCGCTAAAAAAATACCTGCGGCCGATGTAGTGAAGCCGGTAGTGGTGACGGAAAAGGTTGTGTTTGATACAGATGATCCGGCTATCTGGATCAATCCGGCCGATCCGGCTGCAAGCCTTATCGTGGGCACCGATAAAGAAACCAATGGCGGCATATATGCGTTCGATCTCAACGGACGTATCGTGCGCAAAGTGGTGGGATTACAGCGTCCGAATAATATCGACATCGCTTATGGTTTTCGGCTTGGCGGTAAACCGGTCGATATAGCTGTTGTAACTGAAAGAGAAACAAACAGGCTCCGTTTTTTTTCCTTACCCGGCCTGACCCCGCTGGATAATAATATCGGCATCGATGTATTTGCCGGAGAAAAAGAAAGAGATCCGATGGGCGTCGCATTTTATACGCGTCCCTCAGATAAAGCCATCTTTGTGATTGCCGGTCGCAAGGCGGGACCTGCCGGAGGCTATCTCTGGCAATACCAGTTGGTGGATGATAAAGGTAAAGTAGCGTTGAAGAAAGTACGCGAGTTTGGTCGCTACAGCGGTCTCAAAGAAATTGAGTCTATTGCCGTGGATAATGAACTCGGCTATGTTTATTATTCCGATGAGCGCTATGGGGTGCACAAATACCTCGCCGATCCTGCCGCGAATAATAACAAGGAACTCGGTGTATTCGGTACCACAGGCTTCAAATCAGATCACGAAGGGATTTCGATTTACAAAACCGGACCGGCTACGGGTTATATTCTGGTGTCAAATCAGCAGTCGAACAGTTTCATGATCTATCCGCGGGAGGGCAGCAAGAGTAATCCTCACCAACATGAGCTGATTGCCGAAGTGCCGGTATTGGCAAATGAGAGTGATGGATCAGAAGTTACGAGTCTTCCGCTCAATGATAAATTTCCCAAAGGGCTATTTGTGGCAATGAGCAACGGTCGCGTGTTTCATTATTATGATTGGCGCGACATAGCGAAGCGTGCAGGACTTGAATAATTCAAAAGTCAAAATTCAAAAGTTAAAATGTGGCGATCAGGGGTGTTCCGGATCGCTCTGAAAATATCAGCCGCAGCGAAGTATGAACTTGCTGCGGCTGTTTACTTAAAACTTTTTTTGACTTTTGAATTTATCAAAGGTATTGTACCGTCATGCGGATCGTCATCTTGCCGCTGCCGGGAAGAGAGGCACCCATTACTTCGGTGGTGCCGTTGGAATCGGTGTTGATCGTTTTTTCTTTCATCAGCCCGGTAGTGCGATCGAGAATGATCTGTCCGGTAGAAACCTGGTTCTGCTTGTTAAGGGCCTCGGAGCCCATGATCTGCAAAGTCATGTTGATGGCCGCAGATCGTTTGAAGTCAACAATAATAGTCGAATCAGTAATGGCCGATAAAGTATACACAGTGAGAGCGGATTCAGAAGGGGTGAGGGTCGTATCTCTCCAACTGTCGCCGATACCTGTTTCTTGGTCGGGAAGCACTTTGAAAAAACTATTGCTGCCGCGTGCCGGAGGGTTTACCACATCCGTCATATCGCGCACCTGGTTGAGGATAACGGCGGAGCGGTCGTCGGAAGCGGGTGTTTCAAATTTTTCGGGGCGGGCCATCAATGTTTTACCGCTCTTGTCGATGATTACGTCGTAAGATTTGTTCAATACGTCGGCTATTGGTTTTCCAAATTCGCCCGACATATCCTTTTTGTTATCGGAGTCAAAGCTGCGTTTCGCGCCCATGCCTTCGAAGTTGAAAGCCAGCCTTTGCACCGAGTGGTGCAGCGTGCTGTTGTCTTCCGTAGCATTGGTGACTTTATAACTGTGAATGGTAACGCCGCTGGTTTTGAAATCGATTGTCTGGCCCATCGCGTCCTGCGTCATGGTACTGGTCTGATCCACTTTTATCTGGATAGTACGACCCGGCTCGAATTGCAGTTTACCGGTGACTTTTTGTGCCTGTTGTTGCGCATCAGCAGCCTGCGCCAGGCCGAGTCCCAGTACAAGCGCGAGGGATGATTTTAGGAAAGGGTGCATAGTCATAGTTCAAATTTGACGAAACTTCCGCGAAAAAGATGCAAGCGTGACGAAAAAAAGACAGATCCTTCTTTTTTCCGGTTGTTTTGGATATCGGACGAACTTGTTACATTTATCGCAAATACCTGCTTATGCCTATAAGAATGACCGACGATCCACAGGATCAGAACCAAAATGATTACAATGACGACAACGGGGGTGGCGGAGGCCGTGGGCCATCGGGGCCCGGCGGCGGACTGGGCGCACTGCTGCCGATGCTGTTAGGGCTTTTCAAGGGGAAAGGCATTATTCTTCTGCTGGCACTGGCTGCCGGGGCTTATTTCCTGCTCGGACGGGGCAACTGCAACCTCGGGGAGCTGGCTCAGCAGGCACAAACATTATTTTCTAAAAGTGGCTATAATTTCAGTCCGGATCAGTTTAATAAAGCATCGGTATACGAAGGACTGGAGGACGATGCCAACAAAAATCCGCTGCCCGAAGCGGTATCGTTGCGCCGGTTTGCACCCACCCGCGGAGACCAGGGACAGCAGGGAAGCTGTGTTGCCTGGAGCAGCGCCTATGCCGCACAAACGATTCTTACCTCGGCCGCTACGCACCAGGAACCCGACCAGATCGTATTCAGCCCCTCTTACCTGTACAACCAGATCAAACTGGAGGGTTGCCAGGGATCATACATCCAATTGGCCATGGAAGCGATGCAAAAAAACGGCGGCGTTCCGTTGAGCCAGTATCCTTATCGTGATGATGATTGCAACCGCGATCCCAGCAGTCAGTTCTCCAATGGAAGAAGCAACACGATCCACGGATTTACGCGCCTGACAAATGGAAACACGCAAACCATCAATATCCGTTCGATCAAAGAACATCTGGCGGGTGATGCACCGGTGGTGATCGGCATGATGGTAGGCCAGAGTTTTATGCAGGACATGATGGGAAAAGAACTGTGGACACCGCAGGGAGTAGATGCATCGCAGGTGGGAATGGGCGGACATGCCATGTGTATCATCGGTTACGACGACCGCAAATTTGGCGGCGCATTTGAAATCATGAACAGTTGGGGTGGTAATTGGGGAAAGGATGGCATTGCCTGGGTGCGATATGGTGACTTTAAAACCTATGCACGCGAAGCCTATGGCATTGATCCGCTTCCTAAATCGGCGAATGTAGCGGCAATTCCGCTGGAATGTAAAATAGGATTAGTGAATAACGAAACGAAGCAATATATCCGGTTACGTGCGGAAAATGGAAACAGCTTCAGTACCGTAACACCTATTCGCCCGGGGACGCGATTCAAAATGGAAGTACAGAATACGACCGAATGTTACATCTATATCTTCGGACAGGAGCAGGACGGAAGTTCTTATGTATTGTTTCCTTACCTGGCGCAGGGACAAACAAAATCGAAGCACTCGGCCTACTGTGGCATTACGGGTTATCGCCTTTTTCCCAAAGGACAATCGATGGAAGCCGATACGATCGGTAATCGTGATTACATTGCCATTGTGGTGAGTAAAAAGGAATTGGATTATAATGGCCTGAATAATTCGATCGCTTCTGCAAGCGGCTCTACTTATGCTGAAAAAGTGAATGCGGCACTACTGGGCAAACAATCACGCGCAGCGCGGTATGGCAGCGTAGCTGATGGGCGCATTGCGCTGCAGACAGCAGGAGGCGATGCCGAACTGGCCGCAACCATCGTGGCGTTTGACAAGCAATAAACTTATTGCTATAAAAAAATAGTTAATGACAGCCGCAGGAATGCGGCTGTTTGTTTTGCGATAACCCGGTCAACTGCATTAAAGGAGCCGGTACATACTGCACGGTAAATGTTTTGTATGCTGATTAAGTTTGCCCTGGACTTTCAGGTACGAAATGCGGCAGGTGGCTCGAGGAGACGTTGGAGAACGGATTTTATACTCTCGATTGTCTCCAAAAGAGCGTTAGATGACCTGGATATTTTATCTGTCTCACTTTTTTCTCCGTCCGTTTTTTTCCAGGTTGTTTCTTCTTTTTCACAAACGTTTAATTCCTTTAACCTTCTGTGAAGATATTCTGCCTGTATCATGGCGGCTACAAACTGCTCTGCATGTTTAAACTTTTCAGGATGTGCTAGTTTATTTTTCACTCCCTGGTACAGGATTTCTATCTCCTCATCTGTTTTGTCCTGAAGAATGGTATTATTTTTCATGAATTTTCTTTTTTTCCGGATGAGTTTAAATTGAATATGTTGCGGACCTGACCGAGCATACCGTCAGCCCTTTTTAGATCTGCCAGAATCTGGTCGAGATAAACCTGATAATTTCTTCGCATGTAACTCTCCACCTGCCGCTCGGCATTGACAAATACACCGGCGTTGATAGCCAATAAGAGCGTAACGATGATGCCTCCGAAAATCAGTATGTCATCCAGGCGTTTGTTGACTGAGACTATTCTCTCCTCGAGAAGCACCGTTTCATTACTGCTCGTTTCATATCGATGTCCCAATGCCATCATTCTATCGTCTGTGTTACTGAAACACCAGGCCGCTATTATCATAATCAACACACCTGCTAATACACCCATCAATATCTTCATCTACACCTCCTTTTCCCAAAACTACTACCCCGAGGTACGGATAGCCGGGAGGTAAGTACTTAAGTTGTCACGCCGGGAAAAAAACAATTCCTTACTCCAATAAAAAAAGGCCGCCAGACGGCGACCTTTCTTGTTTTATGTTGAGGAGTTATTGCTTCACAAAGTTGTAAACAATATAGATCGTACGCCCTTCAAATGCGATCGGTGAACGCGCCGTAAAAGCGCCATCCCCCACAGACGTCACCTCCAGGGAGTAACCATCCTCTACCTGGTGAGCCTTACTGTTTTTTACACCATCCATTTTCTTGAAATTGAAATAATCAATGCCGTTGATCGTACGTACAGACCATACAATCCGGCGCTCACCCGCCATACAGCCATTACCCGCCGAAGTAATATTATAGGTGCCAAAACCATTATTGGGCAAACTCCACTGGCTGCCATTGAAACATTCAATCGCCACATCGTCAAAGGCGGTCGTCTTCAACTGGGCATTACCCGTAACACCCTCGATCCGGGCCGATGTTACCGTCCAGTTACCTTTCAATGTGCCTTTTTGCAGTTTCTTGGTGCCGGAGCAAGACCAAAGCGTTACCGCCATTACCAGACCTGCCAGGAGATAAATTCTCTTCATGTTTTACGTTTTATTAAAATTAGCAATACAGATGCCAAAAAAGGATAGCCGTGCTACCAGACTGATAGACAACGTTGGAAAGAGGGGTAAAATGTTTAAATTGCCGTTGCTAACCGTCACCGGACGACAATTTTGTAATAAACAAATGCAAAAATAATGCGTATTTATATCTGTTCCTTTCTTGCGCTCTTTTTTAGTTTAACCGTTTCTGCGCAGGATAAGGAACTTTACCGCCCCAACGAAAATGCGGAAGAGGCACTCGGCAAGATCATAGCACAGGCGGGCAGGGAAAATAAACATGTACTCGTGCAGGTAGGGGGCAACTGGTGCATCTGGTGCCGCCGGTTCAATCATTTTGCCACAACCGATCCCACCATCGATTCGCTGATCAAATCATCTTTTGTCGTTTATCACCTTAATTACAGCAAGGAAAACACCAACGAAGCTATTCTCGCAAAGTATAAGTTTCCGCAGCGATTCGGCTTTCCCGTATTCCTCATCCTCGATGGAAAAGGTAATCTTTTGCACACACAAAATTCCGAATACCTGGAAGACGGAACAGGTTATGGTAAAGCCAAAGTCCTGGCCTTCCTGAAAGCCTGGACAGTGGCCGCGCTCGACCCCGCTTCGTACAAAGGAAAATAATTTTTGCCTATGCATATTGGCACTGCCCGGTTCCTGGCCATTATCCGCCATCCGCTCAAGTATCGTTGGTTTTTACTGACCCGCCTGCCCGCGGCTTTTTTCTCCGGGGTGCGCATCCGCACGATCGATAACGGGCATTGTGCAGTGTCGGTGCCGTATAAATGGTTTACCAGAAATCCTTTTCGCTCCACGTATTTCGCCTGCCTGGCCATGGCGGCGGAAATGAGCACCGGCGTATTGGCCATGGCACAATGTTATGGCAGACGTCCGGCCGTTTCCATGCTCGTTACAGGGCTTGAGGCTGCCTACACACGCAAGGCAAAAGGAATGTCTGTTTTCACTTGCAGCGATGGTGAACTCATCCGTCAGGCGATCGAAGAAGCGATCGCTACGGGCGAATCACGTACCGTGAGGGCCGAATCTGTGGGACGTAACGCTGCCGGCGAAGAACTCGCCCGGTTTCATATCACCTGGTCTTTCCGCCAGAAAGAAACCACGATTGTTTCACCGAATTAAACAACACGTATGAAGATTGCTTTTCATGGCGCCGCGCGTACCGTTACCGGTTCCAAACATTTGCTGACCTTGAAAAATGGTAAAAAAGTACTGCTCGATTGCGGCATGTACCAGGGCATGGGAAGAGACACGGACGCCTTGAACCGCGACTTCGGATTTACGGCTTCCGAGGTAGATGTGCTCGTTCTTTCACACGCACATATCGATCACTCGGGACTTATACCAAAACTCGTTGCCGATGGCTTTAAAGGCAAAATTTTCTGCACACCTGCCACTCGTGATCTTGCACATATTTTACTCGAAGACTCCGCGGAGATCCAGGAGGACGATGTAAAGTTTCAGAATAAAAAACGAGCTGCGGAAGGTATCCCTTACCTGCGGCCGCTTTACACATTGGCCGATGCTCAGAAAGCATTGGAGTTTTTTCATACGGTTGAATACGGCGAATGGTTCGACGTTACCGATGGAGTGAAAGCAATGTTCTCCGAGGCCGGTCATATCATTGGCAGTGCCTGCGTGAACCTCAAAGTGACAGAGAACGGTAAAGAAACGGCTATCACTTTCAGCGGCGATCTTGGCCGCTACCGCGATGTGATCCTGCGCTCACCCGACACGTTTCCGCAAGCCGATTACATCATCATGGAATCGACTTATGGCAATAGCCTCCATGATCCTGCGGTGACCACGCCTGACCTCCTGCTGGGATGGATACATAAAGCCTGCATCGAACAAAAAGGAAAACTGATCATGCCCGCTTTCAGTGTTGGGCGTACGCAGGAGTTATTGTTTGCGCTGAATCAGCTCGAATTGGAAAACCGCTTACCCGATCTTCCTTACTATGTCGACAGCCCTTTAAGTATTGAAGCCACGGAAGTAGTGAAACGTTTCCCTAAATATTTCAACCGGCAGATCCAGAAGATCCTGCAGTCAGACGATGATCCGTTCAGCTTTAAAGGACTGAAATATATCAAGTCCGTTGAACAATCGAAGATGCTCAACTTTCAGAATGGCCCGATGGTGATCATTTCTGCGAGTGGCATGGCTGATGCGGGACGGGTCAAACACCATATCAGTAACAACATAGAAAATGGCCGCAACACGATCCTTTTCACGGGTTATTGCGAACCGCGTTCTTTAGGCGGCCGGCTGCTCGACGGTGCAAAAGAGGTCAGTATCTTTGGCGTGGAGCACCAGGTAAATGCCACCATCGGACAGATCAGGAGTATGAGTGCCCATGGCGACTACGAAGATATGAGCCAGTGGCTTAGTTGCCAGCACCCGAAAGAAGTGAGGCAATTATTCCTCGTACATGGGGAATACGAGGTGCAGGAAGAGTTTAAAAGAAAGCTGGTGCGAAAAGGTTTTATGGATGTGCAGATACCTGAGCGTCATTACGAGATAGGGCTTCCATAGGGAGGTTTTGCCCGGATTTTATTTTCACATCTCTTTAATAACCGCGGCATTGTTTTTTCCGTTATTAAGTCAGAAGAACTGATTCTTCTGTTAATAAAAAAAGGAGAAAATACATGTTACGCAACGTTAAACTGTGGAGTACATGTTTGGCCTTTGTCTTTTTGGCGGCCGGTTGTGGTCCCACAGCACATATAGAAAAAGACGACAACACTGATTTCAGCCGGTACAAAACATTTGCCTGGCTGGATAAAGACGATAAGGGAAATAAAACCAGCGACCTCACCGAGCAGCGCATCCGCAAAGCCGTAAACCAGGAATTACAAAAAACAGGATGGCGCGAGTCCACGGCTAATCCGGATATAGTATTGAGTTACGATGTATTGGTCGAACGCTCGGTTCGCCAGGAATCTGATCCCGTTTATACCCGCCCATTCACGCGTACCTTTTACAGCCCCTATTCACGCCGGTTTATCAACGTTTACTATCCGTCGCAATTCGTAGGTTACGACAGTTATAATGTTCCTACAAGAGAAGGAACCATAACCATTACGATGATCGATGCCAATACAGATAAAACCGTTTGGCAGGGTTGGGCTACCGAACAACTCGATAGCCGCAATATCAGCAGCAAAGAGATCAACAGCTCGGTGAAAGCGATTATGCGTAAGCTGGATGTGGCGAAGAGGTGATTCAATAGGTCAATAAGTGAATAAGTCAATAAGTCAATGGATCAGGAAATTCACCTATTCACTTATTGACTTATTCACCATTGACGATTGACCATTCACGATTGACGATTGCCGAATCACTCCTACCTTTGCCGCAAAGGTCCGGACCAGGTTGGCCGGTTATTTCATGAAATCATTCCGCTATCTCGCCGCTGCTTTATTGGCTTTTATTATCTGGGGATTCTTTAGCCTGGCTATCCGCCCGCTGGCGGGCTATGCCTCGCTCGACATCCTGTTTTTCCGCGTTTTTATCAGCGTTACACTCATGATGGTGATCGGTGTCCTGGCCCGCCGCGCCGCCTGGAAAGAAACGATACAGTTATTCAGGAAAATGACACCCGCTGAGCGGCGCAATTGGTGGCTCGTCACCGCCGGAGGCGGCGCTTTGCTCACCGCTAACTGGTTTTTCTTCATTTACGTGATGAACCATGTAAGCGTGAAGGTGGCTTCCTTTTCTTACCTTATTTGTCCCATCCTTACAACAGTATTGGCCTTTTTTATTTTAAAGGAAAAATTGCGCTGGCAACAATGGATTGCCGTAGCACTCAGCCTGGTCAGTTGTGTAATGCTCGCACTCGGACATTTCGCAGATACAGCGTTCAGTCTCATCGTGGCTGTTTCCTATGCATTATACCTGATTATCCAGCGAAGGGCAGGAGGGGTAGATAAATTTGTTTTACTCACCATACAAATGGTTTTTTCGGCTTTGTGCCTGCTGCCGTTTTATCCGGTATGGGGACATAATCCCGGATGGGACGGCTTTTTCCTGGGCATGACTTCGCTGGTTGCCGTATGTTTTACCATCATTCCGCTGATGCTGAACCTATATGCCCTGCAGGGCGCTAATTCGTCCACGGTCGGCATTCTGCTTTATATAAACCCGCTGATCAATTTTGCACTGGCTATTTTTTATTTCGGGGAAAAAGTAACGGCCATGCAGTTGGTTGCTTATTCAATCATCGGTTTCTCGATCCTTTTATTTAATGCGCATTACTTCCGCGCGATGTTCACCAAACCAATGTGGAAAAAACCGCTGGACAGGATAAGCGGTCCCGGACGACGGAATGCTTAATTTTGCCGTTACATGTCTCTCTTTATTGCCTCTCTCAATTCCGGCAGCAATGCCAATTGTTATTACGTCGGCACCACCGAAACCTCGGTGCTGATCGACGCGGGATTGTCGTGCCGCGAAACAGAGAAACGCATGACACGACTCGGCCTTTCCCTGGACAAGGTGCAGGCGCTTTTTATTTCACATGAACATTCCGATCACGTCACCGGTTTGCCGGGCCTTTCCCGGAAATACCGCTGGCCGGTGTATATTACACAACCTACTCTCAGTTCGGCTCGCGTGCCGCTGGAAACGGAGTTGGTAAGATCATTCGTATCCGGCCAGGCCATCGATTTCGGACACCTGCGTGTATTACCTTTTTCCAAACATCATGATGCGGCAGATCCGTACAGTTTTGTAATAACAGCGGGAGAGGTGAACGTGGGCGTGTTCACCGATATCGGTCATTGCTGCGAACAGGTGATTAACCATTTCAAACAATGCACTGCTGTTTTCCTCGAATCCAACTACTGCGAAGACATGCTGGAAAAGGGGAAATATCCCTGGTTTCTAAAACAACGCATCCGCGGCGGACAGGGACATTTATCCAACGCCCAGGCGCTGGACCTGTTCTGTCGTCATGGACAAGGGATAAGTCATTTAATCCTCTCACATTTATCCCGCAACAACAACGATCCTCAACTGGTAGAGCGGTTGTTCAAAGAAAAAGCGGGCACTACCAATATTTATGTCGCATCGCGGTACCAGGAATCGGAGCTGTGGCATATTACTCCCTCATTTACCAAAACGCGGGCTTTACTAACCGCGGAAAAAAAGCGCAAAACGAAAATCGCTGTTGTGCAACAAGGTTCTCTTTTTTAATGTGTTGGGTCAATGCGTGCGGCCGTTAGTTGGCGGCACCTCAAAAAAAGAGCAGAAAAATCTTTTTTTATTTAACGAATTCTGTTAAGTTTGATTTGCTAAAACGAATTAGCAACGTATTTTTTACTCAAAACTGCTTGTCACATGTCTAACGTATCATTGCCTTTTGTTCCGGGCATTTCGCCGCCGGCCGGTTGATTGCTTACTTACTCCACCTTATCCGCTCCGACATCAACCGATCTGCTTATTCTCTAAATGCCATTTATGAAAAAAAGAACTGCTTTTGTATTTCGCCTCCTCCTGGCAGCCGCCACCAGCCTCGCCCTGGAAGGAGCAGCCGAAGCGCAGTCCATCATTGTTACCGGTGTCGTCCGCGAATCAAACGGCACGCCGGTGCAGGGCGCTACCGTCAGAGAGCGTTACGCTACTAACAACCGCACGCTTACCACCGTTTCCGGCAGCTACAGTATACCGGTAACCTCCGACACTTCTTCGCTTGTCTTTACGTATGTGGGAATGGAAACCGTCATAGAACGTGTGCGTACACGCCGCGTGATAGATGTAACCATGACCGTTAAACTCGGCGATCTCGACGATGTAGTGATCATTGGTTACAATTCTACCAAAAGAAAAGACCTCACCGCTTCGGTTTCGTCCATTTCCAAAGACGCCTTAACGGACCGCACTTTGTTTTCACTGGCAGATGCCATGAAAGGGAAAGCCGCCGGCGTACAGATCATTCAGAACGATGGCACGCCGGGTTCTGAAAACACGATCCGCATTCGCGGCGCGAGTTCCATCAGCGCCAGCAGCGCTCCGCTTTTTGTAGTGGATGGCGTATTGCAGGATGATATTAATACCCTCAGCCCGGGTGATATCGAATCTGTAGAAATTCTCAAAGACGCTTCGGGCACGGCCATGTATGGAGCACGGGGAGCAAACGGTGTTATTCTCGTTACCACCAAGATGGGAAAGGCCGGTAAAACACGCGTCGACCTTTATACCAACGTTGCCTTCCAGCGTCCGGGTAAGATGTATGACCTGATGAATTCAAGTGAGTATGCCCGCGCGCGCTATCTCGCTTCCTCCTACGTTTATTCGCCGCCAAGTACTACCAATCCAAATATTCCGGCAACCACGCAAGGCGGGTTGACTTATTTCCGCGATACACCATTTGGCACACCCGGCGGTTTCTGGGGTGTGGCACTGGATGCCACTTACCATGATTGGGATAAATACAACAGCCCCGATTCCGTGAACACAGACTGGCAGGGCGCCATGTTCCAAAATAGTATGGTACAGGAATACCGTGTAGGTGTAACAGGGGGATCAAAAGATACCAAGTTCTCTTTCCTCGGCGGCTATCTCGACCAGGGAGGATTAGTGATATTCAGTAACTACAAACGTTACAACGGACGTTTCAACCTGCAGCAAAAACTTTCAAAAGTAGTTACGCTCACCAGCAATATTGCAGCAAGCCGTACCATGACCGACGGTTATATCGCCGGTTCATTCAACGGTGGTATTTCTTCCAACGCCGTTGTGGCAAGCATGCTCGCCAAACCTCCCGTCAATCCACTTACACAAACGGATGTGGAAGACAATGAAGACGTAGATGGCTATATCAGCAACAACCCTTACACATTGGCGAAGCACGTGACCAATACCCGCCAGACCAGCGACTGGATCACGCGTATGGCCATTGATTGGAATATCTCCAATAATTTTACTTTCCGCGTCAGCGGCAACTATACCACCATCGGTACCAACAACGATGCTTATTATCCGAAGTTCACTTCAGCAGGTTCACGCTTCAATGGCCGCGCGGTGCTGTCACGCGCCACCAGCAACCGCTTTATGAATGAAAACCTGCTTTACTACAGGGGACGCATCGGGAAAAATCATCAGTTCAATGGTACTGCCGGAGCCATTTTTGAAACAAGCAAGGTCAACCAGATAACGGCCGAGAACCAGAATTATGATGTAGAGGTTTTAGGCGTATACGGTTTACAGAACGGTACCGTTCCCATCATTCCCACTTACAACATTACCAAATGGTCGATGGCCTCTTTTCTTGCACGTGGCGAATACAATTACAAAGGACGTTATTTGTTTACCGTTACTTTCCGCGCCGATGGCTCATCGCGTTTCAGCAGCACCAACAAATGGGGATACTTCCCTTCGGGAGCTGTTGCCTGGCGTATATCGGATGAGAATTTTCTCCGCAGTTCCAAAACGGTTTCAAACCTGAAGCTGCGCGCTACCATCGGTCAGAGCGGTAATACCGCCATTCCTTCTTACCTCACTTTGTCTACCATCGGTACTTATTTTTCACCCATGAATGGCAACACCCCTAATTACGGTGTGGTGGTGGAAAGACCCGAGAACCTTTCCCTTAAATGGGAAACTACCACACAAACCAACCTCGGTCTCGACCTCGGTTTGTTTGAAGACAAGATCAGCATCACCATCGAAGGGTACCTCAAACGCACAAAGGATCTGCTGATCCAGAAAGTAACACCGGGTTATACAGGATTCCGTTCTACCTGGACCAATCTGGGTTCTATTCAAAACAGCGGTGTGGAGATGAATATTGCTGCTGTTATCCTTCGTAAAAAATATTTCAGTTGGTCGGCAGATGCGAACATTGGCATCAACCGTTCAAAAGCCATAGAGATTGGCGCGGAACTCGGCATCGATCCGGGTGTGGTGTCAGGCGTTGGAACGTCCGCTATCATCCGCAATGGCCAGCCTATCGGGCAATGGTATGGTTACAAAACCGATGGTATTTACCAGACACGTGAGGAAATTCTTTCTTCCGGTCTTACCTCCATCAACGGTCAGCCCGTGGCAGATGTACGGCCCGGCACACGCCGCTTCATCGATCAGAACGGCGATGGCATCATCAATGCCGACGACCGTGTAATACTTGGTTTGGGACAACCTTTGTTCACCGGTGGTTTTACCAACAGTATCGGGTACATGGGTTTTAACCTGAACATGGTGATTCAATACAGCTATGGCAACAAAGTATACAATGCCAATCGTGTTACATTGGAGCAGGGACGTAACCCTACGAACATGAGCGCCGTGCTGGCCGATTCATGGAGACCACCGTTGTACGACATGACTACCGGTGCCCAGGTGGAAGCCGGCAATCCCAACAACCGGTACCGCATGCCCGGTGGCCCCGGCGAACTGCTGATGCTGTCGGACTGGATCGAAGACGCTTCGTATATCCGGCTGGCCGATGTTACACTTTCCTACACGATCACCGGCAAGCCGCTGAAACGCATCGGCGCCACTTCACTCGGCCTGTTCGTAAGCGGTAAGAACCTGCTGATCGCCACCAACTACTCCGGTTACGATCCCGAAGTAAACACACGCCAGGGAGGCTTTGGAGACCTGATGCCTTCACTCGACTTCTCGTCTTACCCGCGTTCCAAAGTGTATTCAGTGGGACTTAAACTTCAATTCTAACATTGCTAAAACCGGATGCATATGAAACATTTTAAAAATTATCCGCTTCTTCCCGTATTAGGTCTGTTGCTGATGGGTACGGTTTCCTGTAGCAAATTCCTGGAAGAAAAACCGGAAACACAGTATACGGCCGATAACTTCTTCGTAAATAAAACCACGCTCGATGCCGGGGTTGTCGGTATGTATTCATCAGTAAAGGATTTGTTTGGTGTTTATACCAATACGCCTCTTTTCATGACCGAGCTTGGCACTGATGAAGGAATGTTCAAAGGAACAAGCGGTGTTCGTTACAATTTCGACCGTCATACGTTTACGCCCAGTGAGGGGGCTATCTATGAATACTGGACGCGCCACTTTCAAATAGCGGCACGCGCCAACTCCATCATTGCTGCGGCGAATAAAGTCACCAGCATCAGCGATGCCGACCGCAAGACCATCATCGGTGAGGCCCGGTTCCTGCGTGCTTATGTTTATTTCCGCCTGGTGCAGGCCTTCGGCGAATTACCCATCATCGATGAACCGATCACCGGTGCGTTTGATTATGGCCTGCCGCGCCGGCCGATAGCGGAGGTGTATGATTTTATTGTGGCCGACCTGCAATACGCCACCGAAACCGGCGTACTCACACGGGAGAAGACGAATAACGGACATGCCAATCATTGGGCTGCCCAATCGCTGCTGGGAAAAGTATATCTCACCATGGCTTCTTCAAAAGAAGCGGCCAAAGTGCCGGGCTACGCAGGCATCTCCCAAACCACCAATGAATTGTATTCACTAGCCTGGGCGACTTTGAAAGATGTGAAAGACAACAGTGGCGCCGCGCTGCTGCCTGTGTATGGCGATGTGTTCAAGATCGAAAACAAGAACGTCAACGCAGAATCGATCTTCGAACTGCAGTTCAGTACAGTAGTGCCTTATGGTACGCAATGGACAAAAGAATACGGCATGATTGCCAGTGGCAGCATTAACGGCAATCCGGCTTATTATACCAATGCACTGATCGGTCAGTGTAACCTGGTATACGTTCCTAAGTTTTATAAATACTATAAACCTACGGTCCGCTCCGTCGATTATGACAAACGCCGCGTTTGGAACCTCAGCGATTCTCTGGTTAATGTGGTGAACAATGTTCCCTCCACGCTTACTTTTATCTGGGGTACTACCTTCTCGCCCGACAGTTACAACCAGACGGTGCTCGGACGTTGCGGCGTGACGAAATACCGGTGGGGTAATTCATGGAGAGAAACATCTCCTTACCTGTATTCCAATGCGCCCAACAACGTGATTGTACTACGGTTTGCCGATGTACTGCTCATGTTTGCCGAAGCCGACTACAAGAAAAACGGTACCATTTCGCAGGAAGGTCTCGATGCCATCAACCGTGTGCGTCAACGTGCCCGTGGACTGGATGCCGGCGGCAATCCCATTCCCGAATCAGCCACGCCAACGTTTAAAAATTATGTAGCTTCTGATATCAACATCAATGAAATTTTGATGGAAAGGGCACGTGAACTGTGTTTCGAATTCCAACGCTGGTATGACCTGGCTCGTACAGGTAAGTTTGAGTATTTCCTTGAACTCACGCGTTCCGCTACTTTTACCACGATCGTTAACACGAGCACCAGTTTCAATGCCAGTAAGCATTACCTGTTCCCGATCCCGCAATCGGAACTGGATCTTTCCACCAACAAAGCTGAATTCAAACAGAACCCGAATTATTAAAAACAATAACCGGTTAATAAATCCTGATTATGCAAAACATATTGCGATCTGTTTCACGATTTTTTCTTCTGACGATATTGGTATTTGTAGCTGTTGCCGGCCGAGCAGGCAACCCTCCTGCAGCATTTGATGTAGTGGTTTACGGAGGTACCGCTTCCGGGGTAATGGCTGCCGTGAGTGCGGCGCGTGAAGGTCAGCGCGTGGCGATCCTCGAACCGAAAAATCATATCGGTGGAATGGTAACCGGTGGTTTGTCCCGCACCGATATCGGCCGCAGGGAGGTGATCGGTGGATTGGCGAGAGAATTGTATGTACGCACCAGTGCCATTTACCGGAAAGACAAAGACACCATGTACTGGTTTCCGGAACCGCATGTAGCCGAAAAAATCCTCAATGACCTGATCAAAGAAAATAACATACAGGTATTCTATCAACATCGTTTGAAAGAGAAGGGCGGTGTTAAAAAGAAAAACGGGCGCATCACCGAGATCGTGATGGAGAACGGTGCTGCTTTTGCAGGAAAAGTGTTTATCGATGCCAGTTATGAGGGTGACCTGATGGCTTTTGCCGGTGTGTCATACATCGTCGGCCGCGAAGCGCAGAAAGATTTCAATGAATATTCCGCAGGTATCCGCGAAGGATACGGCAGACACAGCGCTTTTGATGAGCAGGGAAAACTTTTACCGAACGTATTGCCCAAATCGCCCGGAGCCGTAGGCGACGGCGATAAAAAAACACAGGCGTACAATTTCCGTCTTTCACTGACGAGCAACAAAAACAACCAGGTTGCCTTCCGCAAACCGGCCGGTTACGATCCTGCGCGTTACCTCGACCTGTATCGCAGTACGATGGAAACGATCAACCGGGTAGGGGCGGAGAAGGCTGCCGAACAGATATTTTCCATCAGCGGAAAAATCCCGAATGATAAAACCGACCTCAACATTGCCGACTATGTGGGCGGCAACTGGGATTATCCGGACGGCTCTTACAAACGCCGTGCGGAAATATGGCAGGATCATATCGACTATGTAGCCGGTTATATTTATTTTTTAGCCAATGATCCGCGCCTGCCCGACGCATTCAGAGCTTATGTAAGCAATTGGGGATTGTCGAAGGATGAATTTACCGACAACAACAACTGGCCTTACGAGTTGTATGTGCGCGAGGCACGCCGCATGCGCGGAGATTTTGTCATGATTCAAAAAGATGTGGTTTCGGATATGCAGAAACCGGATCCTGTTGGTCTCGGTTCTTACGGACTGGATGTACATCGTGTACAGGCTTATGCAGATGAAAAAGGTATTCTTAAATATGAAGGAGGTGTGCAACGCACCGAGCAGGAACGTATGAAACACATTCCCTACCAGATTCCCTATCGGATTCTTACGCCAAAGCGCAAAGAAGTATCGAACCTCCTGGTAACGGTTTGCGTATCGACCAGCCATGTAGTGTATTCCAGCCTGCGTATGGAACCACAATACATGATTATGGGCGAAGCGGCCGGTGCTGCGGCTGCTCTGGCCATTAAAGAGCAGAAGGCAGTACAGGATGTGGAGCCCAAAACACTGGGCCAATTATTGCTCAAATACGGCGCTTACCTGGAGTCGGATCTTAAGACACTGGAAGACCTGGAAAAACCTAAAAAGCGCAAATGAGATCGCGAAAGCTTTTTATCCATCCATTATTGTTAGCCGTATACCTGTTCGCAGGTGTCGCCATACAGGCTCAGCAGCAAAAAGATGCCTGGTGGCCTGTGCAGGCAAAGCCGCGTGCAATCGTGGTCTGCGAACCGGCCGGGCATGTGCGTGATATGAATCTCGCGCAGTCACTCGCGGGTCTTGCCGCGCTGTCGCTCAACGAAGGGAAAAAAGGAGATGCCGTATGGATAAAACACGAACGGGGTTTGTATGAAACCTATTATCAGCAACTGCTGAAGCGTACCGGTCTGAAACAAACGGCTTCGCTGTCTACCTGGGATCTGGTCAAACGATTCCGCAAACAGGGAATTGTGCAGGGATATATTTTATACGATATCCAACAGGCCGATAATCATATCAACGTGGCTACTGTATTTGCTTCTTGGCTGCATGGTGTGTTGATCGATGTAAAACAGGAAGCAAAAGCAAAAGCTGCAGGACTTTCCTTATTACAGGATGCGCGCGGACTCAACTGGACTGACAGCCTTTATGACCAGTTGTCGCCACGGCTGAATGACGCACTGCTGGTAATTGCGCAGCCGGGATATCCCAACAACCGTGATTATGCCATTGCGCATCGTGCTATGGTATACTATGGTGTGGACAGTTTATTTAACCGCGCCCTCAAACGCATTCGCCCGCTTTCGCCGGTCATTGGCTGGAACAAAGGCGATGAGTTCAAACAAATCGCGCCCTGCACAAGGGAGGGGCTGATCAATACCGCGTCCGACTGGTGTATGAATCTAACGGTGCTGTCAATCGATGCAAATAAGTTTAAACCAAAGCAGGTAGCCAAACTGGATCCAGCCACAATCAATTGGCAGGACACCGGCCGGTTCCATTCCTTTGTGATGAGCGACGGTGATAACATGCAATGGACAATGGGACATTTTCTCGATGACAAAGAGTATTGGGCCAATCCGTCGGTGTCATCGACCCGGTTGTCGTTTACCTCCTGCGTACTGAATCTTACGCAAGCGGCGCCGGATGTATACGAGGAACTCCGGAGGACACAGCAAACTCATTCGACGGTGGTGGAATATGGAGGTGGTTATTATTATCCTGATCTGTTTGGGATCGACCGCCCCGGCCGCGACAGCCTGTTGCGGGAATATGCGGCAAGGATAAATAGCCGTATGAAAAGCACAGGAACCACGGTATTTGGTTTTATTTGTAAAAATGTGAACAGTAAAGATGCACAGCGCGCTTATCAATTGTATGCGGAAGAGATCGAAGGACTTACCGGGATGATCGCCGTACAGTATTCGCCGTACAATGGTGGCCAGGGTAAAATATATTGGGTAAAAAATAAAAAAGGTATCGAAATACCGGTCGTTACCGCGCATTACCAGCTATGGGCTAATCTTACAAAGAAAGGCTCAGGCGACCCGGCAACCATTGCATCGCTGATCAATCAGCCGGAAGATAAAAAAATACGCTTCGACTGGACCATCGTGCATGCCTGGTCTAAATTCAGCAAAGACGCAACCTCGCCCGCTGCAAGAGGAGCAGAACCCGTAAAGTGGTGCGTGGATAAATTGGATAACACGGTAAGTGTGGTTAATATTGAGGAATTGTTGTGGCGCATCCGGATGGATCACAACCCGGAGCAGACGCAGAAACTAATCAAAGAGAAATTGTAAAAACGAGTATGGCATCTCTGAAAGATCTGGCAAAACTGGTAGGTGTATCGCCCACAACCGTTTCATTTGCACTGAATGGACGCAGCCGCGAAATGCGTATCAGCGAAGAGCTCACGGAGCGGATATTGGAAGCGGCCAAGGAATTGGGATACCAACCCAATAATATTGCCGTGGCACTCCGCACGGGTCAGACCAAGATCATCGGCCTTATCGTGGAAGACATTGCCAATCACTTTTTCTCCAATCTGGCAAAAACGATTGAAGACGAAGCCAGCCGCTTTGGTTACCGCGTGGTGTATTGCAGCACGGAGAACATGGCCGGCAAAGGAGATGAGCTCATCAATATGCTGCAACGTCAGCAGGTAGATGGCTACCTCATTACACCGGATGCCAGCATGGAAGAACGCATGACCGGTTTGCTGAAGCGGGATATTCCCGTAGTGCAGATTGACCGTTATTTACCGGGACTTGATTGCCCCTACGTGATGGTGGATAACCACCAGGGTGTAGTAAGCGGCGTGGAATTTCTGCTGAAGAAAAAGTATACACGGATTTCTTTTGTGACCGTGGATCTCGATATGATACAAATGAAAGAACGGAAACTTGGCTTTGTAGAAACAATGACCGCACACGGACTTTTCAAAAACAAAAAACAACTACTCGAACTACCTTACAGCTCCGTACGCGAAGATGCTGTGGAAAGAATTCAGACATATTTGGAAAAAGAAAAACCGCAAGCCGTTCTTTTTGCTACCAACTATGTGGGCATACTCGGACTGCGGGCCATCAAGAACCTGCAGTTGAAGGTACCCGAAGATCTCGCCGTCGTCTGCTTCGACGATAACGAAGTATTTGACCTTTGTACACCGGCTATTACAGCTATCCGTCAGCCGATAGAATCGATGGCGCGCGGTGCCGTAAAAATATTGATGGGGGAAATGGGGGTGGCCAAAAAATCTGCACGCAAGCAGGTGAAAATCCAGACAAGCATCGTACGCAGAGAGTCTGCATAAACCTGGCGTCCCGGCCTGTTAAAGAAAATTCTTTCAACAAAAGCTAAAACGAATTAGCAATAATGAAAAAATATATTTTATTTCTTGCACTCATCGCCTCTACGCTATCTGTGTACGCACAGAGCACGCCACAACAATACGACCTGATCGTGGTGAGCGGCACACCTTCTGGTATCATGGCAGCCATCGCCGCATCCCGTCTTGGTAAAACAGCTTTGATACTCGAGCGCACTTCCCACCCGGGTGGTTTGGTGGCGAACGGCCTCGGCGCTACAGATCTGATCACACGTGGCGCAACCGGTGGATTATTTCTTGAGTTCATCACACGCATCAAAAGCCATTATGTCCGTACCTACGGCGCCAATTCACAGCAGGTAAAAGACTGCACCAATGGTTATCATTTCGAACCATCTGTCGGTGAAAAAATACTGCTTGATATGCTCGCCGAAGCTAAAACGGTAACCGTACTCACCAACCGGCAGTTCGATGCCGATCCCGCCAACCTGGTGATGGAGAAGCAAACTATCCGCAGCATTCACATACTTAATCGCACAACCAATACACGCGAAACTTATCAGGGGAAAGTTTTTATTGACGCATCCTATGAAGGCGATCTTATCGCGGCGGCAGGCGTGCCTTTTGCCACAGGACGTGAAGGAATAGCGGAGTACAACGAGCCTTATGCCGGACAGGTGTACAAGTTATGGGGAGCGGAAGGGCAGGAGGCCGGCTCCACCAATCTTGGCGATAACGCCATCCAGGCTTACAATTACCGGCTGTGCCTGACCAACGATCCTGCCAAACGCATAGCTATTCCCAAACCTGCTGTCTACAACCGAGATGAATATGTTTCGATTATCAGCGACGTGCGTACCGGTGAGCATGCCGGCGTGGAGTGGGCACGTATGTCTCCGGCACAACGCGATTCGAATAGCTGGCGTACCTCGCGGGGATTACCGCCGGAGGGAAAGTTTATGCCGCAGGGCATGCAACGCCTGGTTAATAAAGTGATCGTACCAAACGGAAAAACAGATGCCAATAATCAGCATCGTGCATTTGTGTCTACCGATCTCCCCGAAGAAAACTGGCCCTGGGCCACTTCTTCCTGGGAATGGCGCGACCGCTTTGCCGAACGCCTGAAAAATTATACACTGGGATTGTTATATTTCGGACAAACAGATCCTGAATTACCGGAATGGTTTCGCAGCGAGTGCCTGCAATGGGGATTGGCCGCCGACGAGTTTACCGACAACCATAATTTTCCGCGACAGGTATATGTGCGGGAAGGCCGTCGCATGAAAGGACTTTATCTTTTCCGTACATGGGATGCTACACCTGCAGATAAAACAAGCCGCCCGCCCGTTCATGCTTCAAGTCTTACAGCCAGTCATTACGGCATCGATTCGCATGCTAACCGTAAAAGGGAAAAAGGAAGAACCGCACTGGATGGATTTTTAAGTTATTCTACCGCACCTTATACGGTTCCGTATGGCGTGATTGTTCCGCCCGGTATTACGAATCTGCTGGCGCCGGTACCAGCTTCCGCTACCCATCTGGGTCTTGCCACCTTACGCATGGAACCTTGCTGGATGGCACTCGGACAAGCGGCAGGTGTTGCCGCGTCACAACAGATCGATAAAAAAATACCTGTACAGCAGTTACCGGTGAAGGCGATCCAGGAAGAACTCATCAACCAACAATCAATCCTGATCTATTACCGCGACGTTACCTCCAGCCACCCGCAGTTCCGCGCCATTCAATTTGCAGGACTCAACGGTTACCTGCCGGCATGGGAAGCCAAACCGGATGACGCGGTGTCTTCGAAGGAATTGAGTGATTGGAGCAAACGTTCCGGTCTTCCGCTAAACAAACGCTTTAAGGCCGGTCAACATAAGAAGGCGGAAGTATTGCAATACATCTACGAACAAAAATTATCGCGTTCATCCAAATAATCAACGATGCGCCAGACTTTCATTTGCCTGTTTTTTATTATCACCTCTTTCGCTGCTGATGCACAGCAACCACGCGAAGCGGTGGATTATATCGACCCCATGATCGGCACCACCGAAGTGAGGTGGATGCAATACCCCGGACCATCTACACCGTTCAGTATGGTGAAGCTGAGTCCCGATAACAAAGAGGACGGCACACATGCCGGTTACAACCACGCTACGAATAACATTGCCGGCTTCAGTCACATCCATAGCTGGGCAATGGCGGGATTGCTGACCATGCCCACCAACGGCCCGCTGAAAGTACAGCCCGGAAAAATCGATCAACCCGATTCAGGCTATCGTTCGAGGTTTGATCATGCGGATGAAAAAGCATCCGTCGGCTATTACAGCGTATTGCTGAAAGACTATGGAATAAAAGCAGAACTCACGAGTACCTGCCGCACCGGTTTTCAACGCTATACGTTTCCTGCCTCTTCTACCTCCCGTATTTTATTCGACCTGAAAATTCCGACCGAATACCCTTACGAAGTAGACTGGGCTTCTATAAAAAAAGTGAACGATTATGAAATCGAAGGATTTTCCAAGCAACAAATGTTTAACTGGTTTGCCAGTTTATCGAACGACTACACCATTTATTTTGTGGCAAGAGTCGATAAACCAATGCGGTCATTCGGCACCTGGGTAAACCAGGACATCGATACCATCAACAATTATAACTGGGGGCATGGTGACGTAGGTGCCTTCATCGGTTTTCATACTACCGAGGGCGAGCAGATACAATTGAAAACAGGTATTTCATTTGTGAGCATGGAAGAAGCGCGCAAGAACCTGGCGGCTGAATCCGATCCTTTTGGATGGAACTTTGAAGCAGTGCGTAACCAGGCTCGCAGTGAATGGGCGCAGATCGTGAACAAAATAGAAGTGGAAGGCGGAACGGAAGATGAGCGGAGAAAATTCTATACCAATTTTTATCGTGCCTATTGTTCCCGCACCACTTTCAGTGATGCATCGGGCAAGTGGGTAGATATGTGCGAACAGATACGCCAGCTCAATGATCCGTCTTCACCCATGCTCGGCTCGGATGCGTTCTGGGGTGCCCAGTGGAACCTGAACCAGCTCTGGTCGCTGGTTACGCCGCGCGTAACGGCCAATTGGGTGCGGTCGTTCCTGGAGATGTATGATAAGGGAGGATGGCTGCCCAACGGACCGATCGGTCTTGAATATTGCGATATCATGGTCGGTCATCATGAGATGACACTCATCAACAGCGCTTACCAGAAAGGTATCCGTGATTTTGATGCGGAGAAGGCATACGAAGCCATGCGCAAAAACCAGGAAGTACAGGGTGAGGTACATCCCTGCGGAGGACTTGTCGGCAACCGGCAACTCGACCTGTATAAAAAACTCGGCTATGTACCCGATGGCAGCAACTGGTCGCGGTTCAAGGTATTTGGCTCACCCGATGAAGGACCAACATCCAACACCATCGACTATGCTTATGATGATTGGAATGTGGCGCAGATGGCTAAAGCATTGGGCAAGGAAGAAGATTATCGTTATTTTATCAAAAGAGCTTATAACTACCGCAACGTATTCGATAGCACGATTAAATATTTCCGGAGAAAAGATATTAACGGTAAATGGCTGGATTTTCATCTCGCCATGCGCGACGTGGAAAAGCCGCGGTATTCCTGGATGGGATTTGTAGAAGGAAATGCTTTTCAGTATTCTTTTTTCTTACCGCATGATGTAAACGGGCTGATAGCCATGGTGGGCCGTGATTCATTCAATGCGCGGCTCGCACGCGGTTTTGAATACGGAGCCACGATGAATTTCCGTCAGCATGGCAGCCCGATGCCTGCTGTCAACCACGGCAATCAACCGGGTATGCAATCTGCGTATTTGTATAATTATTCCGGTAAACCCTGGCTGACGCAATATTGGGTGCGCGAGATCATCAACAAATATTACGGTCTTACTTCGCAACACGGGTGGCCCGGCGACGAAGATGAAGGACAGGGCGGTGCCTGGCTGGTGATGAGCGCGATCGGTCTTTTTCAAATGGACGGCGGCGGTTCTACTAAACCTGTCTATGAAATAGGAAGTCCGATATTCAGGAAGATCACTATTCACCTCGATGAGAAATATTATCCCGGTAAAACATTTGTGATCGAAGCGAAAAATGTTTCGGACAAAAACAGGTATATCCGTTCAGCAAGGTTGAATGGCCGCAAATTAAATGCGCCCTGGTTTTATCACGAAGAATTGATTAAAGGTGGTAAACTGGAGTTGGAGATGAGTGCCACACCCGATAAGAAGTGGGGCACCCGTCCGCAGGATGCGCCGCCGTCGATGTCCACGGAGTGAAGGGGTAAGCAGTAAGGAGTAAGGAGTAAGAGCCACTATTGACTGATTGACTTATTCACTTATTGACGATTCACGATTCACGACTTTTAACTTTTGAATTATAGCTATGGACCGTAAAAATTTTATCCGACAAACTGCCCTGCTGGCCGCTGCGCTCGCGCCTGCAGGATGGGCAAAAGCCGGCGATCATTTTTCCAATGAGCAGCCTGCCGAACCCGTGACCATTATCAACGCCGGCGTTAATGGCAACAATACCAAAAATCTGCTGCAGCGGTTGGACACGGATTGCCTTGCGCACAAGCCCGCACTCACCATTCTGATGGTCGGCACCAACGACATGAACAATGGCAAACATGTGCCTCTGCCGCAGTATAAAACAAACCTGGAGAAACTGGCAGAGCAGATCCAGGGCGCCGGCAGCAAATTGCTGCTGATGACAATTCTCCCTTTTTATGAACCCTATCTGCTGAGCCGTCATCCGGCGGAGTTTTTTCAGCCGGAAGGACCATCGGGCAGAAGAAAAGCGGTCAATGATACGATACGTTCGGTGGCCGCGGCACGCAAAACCTATTTCTTCGATATCGGAATGCCTTTTGAAAAAGTCGGCAAGATCGGAACCGAAGAGGACAGCCTGTTGCGCAACGAAGCCAATAGCCAGAAAACCGATGGTGTGCATCCCACGCGTAACGGCTACCGGTTCCTGGCACTGGCCGTTAGTCAATACCTTATTTGTCAAAACCTGAATGCCGGTAAAATCGTTTGCCTGGGCGATAGCATCACCAAGGGTGATGGCAGTACAGACAAGGAAAGTTATCCCGCTTATCTTCAAAAACTACTCAGCTGAGAAGGGCCCAAATTTTTATGGAAAAAAAATCAACACTCCGTCAGTTATTGTCCATTCCTGTTATCGTGGCAGCCCTTGGCTACTTCGTGGATATTTATGATCTGCTATTGTTCAGTATTGTCCGTATTCCCAGCCTTCGATCATTGAATGTGGGGGAAGATCAGTTGCTTGACCAGGGCGTGTTCCTGATCAATATGCAAATGCTGGGCATGCTCATCGGTGGTGTGTTCTGGGGCGTGCTGGGCGATAAAAAAGGAAGACTTTCTGTTTTGTTCGGTTCTATCTTATTGTATTCCCTGGCAAACATCGCCAACGGTTTTGTAACCACGATCAATCAATACGCGCTGCTCCGCTTTATTGCGGGAATTGGTCTTGCGGGTGAATTAGGTGCAGGTATTACACTGGTGGCAGAAATACTTCCGAAAAATATCCGCGGATATGGTACAACCATTGTTGCGTCCGTGGGTGTGCTGGGTGCGGTACTGGCCTATTTTGTGGCAGATATGTACGACTGGCGCATTGCTTATTTCATTGGCGGCGGCCTCGGATTATTGCTCCTGATTTTACGGTTCAATGTGTTTGAATCCGGAATTTTCAAGGAAGTAAAAGAGCGGTCCACTCAACGTGGCAACTTCTTTTCACTTTTTACTTCCCGTAAGAGATTTATGAAATACCTGCGCTGCATCCTGATCGGTTTACCTATCTGGTTTGTGATCGGCATCCTCATTACTTTTTCACCTGAGTTTGCACAGGCTATCGGACTTACTACGCCTGTAGATGCAGGGAAAGCTGTCATGTTTGCTTATATCGGCCTTTCGCTCGGTGATATGAGCAGTGGATTGCTAAGCCAGTATTTAAAGAGCCGGCGAAAAACAGTGTTGATTTTTGTATTGCTTACGGCTGCGGCCATGACCATTTATTTATGCCAACGCTCACCGAGCACAACGGTCTTTTATGGTCTTTGTCTCCTGCTGGGATATGCCATTGGCTATTGGGCTTTGTTCGTGACCATCGCGGCGGAGCAGTTCGGTACCAATCTTCGTGCAACGGTTGCCACCACTGTTCCCAATTTTGTCCGTGGCAGCGTAAATGTATTCACGCCTTTGTTCCTGTTGGGCGCGCAACATTTCGGGCGGCTGGGTTCTGCGGGATTGATCGGAGGCGTTGCTATATTACTGGCCTTATCGGCTTTGTGGAAAATGGAAGAAACATTTACCCACGATCTGAATTATACAGAATAAAATCATTCACATGAAAAAAAGCATTTTTTTTATTTGCCTGCTGGTCGTTGCGTTCAATGCAACTGCACAGAAAGTATATGATATCTGTATTTATGGTGGCACCTCAGCCGGTGTGATAGCCGCTTACACAGCGAAGAAACAAGGAAAGACGGTGCTGCTGGTGGAGCCCGGCAATCGTCTCGGGGGGCTTTCATCCGGCGGGTTAGGTTATACCGATATCGGTAATAAATATGCGGTAACAGGATTAGGAATCGACTTTTACCGCCGGTTGGGAAAACATTACGGACAATTTGAGTCCTGGATATTTGAACCGTCTGTTGCGGAGAAAACATTTCAGCAATATATCCGCGAAGCAAAGGTGGAAGTGTTGTACCAGCATCGTATTGTTTCTGCCAGCAAAGAAGGCACGCAAATAAAATCGATCAGACTCGAAAATGTAACGGTGTCTCCCGTTGCCAATAAAACAATTACCGCCCGCGTGTTTATTGATTGCAGTTATGAAGGTGATCTGATGGCGAGGGCAGGCGTTTCGTATATCGTGGGCCGTGAAGCCGGCAGCGTTTACAATGAATCGTTCAACGGGGTGCAGGTACAGCCTTCGAAAACACCGCAGCGTGGCAACCAGATTCCCGATGGTGTCGATCCGTATAAAATTCCCGGTGATCCTTCAAGTGGATTGTTGTGGGGTATCAGCGACACAGTGCTGGCGCCCATCGGCAGTGGCGACAATCATGTACAGGCGTATAATTTTCGTATTTGTCTTACCAACGACCCGGCTAACCGTATTCCCATCACCAGACCGCCGGGTTATGATTCCAGCCGCTATGAAATCTTACCACGTTATATTGCCCGTCTGACCGTGCAGGATGATATCCGCGAAATACTCAAGTTCGACCTGATGCCCAATCACAAGACCGATATCAACAATGGCGGTGGCTTTTCTACCGATATGATCGGCATGAACTGGGCTTATCCCGATGGGGATTATGCCACACGCGCACGCATTCAAAAAGAGCATGAATTGTATAACAAAGGGCTGTTGTATTTTATCGGGCATGACCCGCGTATACCGGAGCCTATCCGCCATTTCATGCTCGACTGGGGATATCCGAAAGATGAATACACCGGCAACGGTCACTGGAGTCCGCAGATGTATGTGCGTGAGGCACGGCGTATGATCGGTGAGTATGTGATGACCCAGGCCAACTGCCAATCGAAAGTGGTGGTGAATGATGGCATAGGCATGGCTGCTTATGGTATGGACTCTCACAACACACAGCGGCTGGTAATAAACGGGATGGTTAAAAATGAAGGCGATGTGGAAGAAGGCGGTTTATCACCTTACCCGATTGCATACCGCTCGCTGGTACCCAAACGTACGCAGTGTACTAACCTGCTGGTGCCGGTCTGTCTCTCTGCCAGTCATATCAGTTACGGGTCGATCCGCATGGAACCGGTGTTCATGGTGCTGGGTCAGTCGGCGGCGCTGGCTGCCGTTCAGGCCATCGATAAAAAAACGGACGTACAATCTGTGGACGTTGCTCAATTGCAGCAACAACTAAAAACAGACCCCTTGTCCAATGGCACACAACCGGAAATATTAGTCGATAATACAGATTCTGCACGCGTGAAAGTAAGCGGACGCTGGTCGGTAAAAAAGGGAGGCACCTATGGTCCGGATGCCTTGTATGCATCAGTGCAGGATCAGCCAAGGTCTGTTACCTTTACACCTGCTGTTGCAAAGACTGGTGAGTACACGATATACACTTACGTGTTGCCTAAAATAACCAAAGCTTCTGCGGTTACCAACTGGGAAGTATTTGATGGAAAAAATAAAAAAGAAATCACGATCCGGCTGGCGGATGTGATCGTAAACGGACAAACCAATGGTGAGTGGGTATCACTGGGAACCTGGCAATTGCCGGCCGGAGAGAAAGCCACTGTTACGCTGACCAATAAAAATGCCAATGGCACCATTGTGGCGGATGCAGTGCTGCTGGTGCCGGTAAAAAAATAACAACCATGAAGAAAACCCTGTTTTTGTTTTTGCTGCTGCCTTCTCTGTTAAATGCACAGGTGAGCCGCCCGAAAAATGTAGTGGATCATGTCAACCCGTTGATGGGTACGGCCTCGAAACATGAGTTCTCCAATGGCAATACCTATCCGGCTATCGCTTTGCCCTGGGGCATGAACTTCTGGACACCACAGACCGGACCGATGGGAAATGGTTGGGCCTATACCTATGACTCGAGCAGGATCGTTGGGTTCAAGCAAACGCACCAGCCATCACCCTGGATCAACGATTACGGGCAGTTTGCCCTGATGCCGGCTACGGGTAAATTAGTTTTTAAAGAAACCGATCGGGCAAGCTGGTTCTCGCACAAAGCAGAAGAATCCAGGCCCTATTACTACAAAGTATATCTCGCCGATCATGATGTGGTAACGGAGATAACGCCTACCGAACGCGCAGCATTTTTCCGTTTTACCTATCCGCAAACAGATAGCGCATTTCTTGTGATCGATGCGCTGGATAAAGGCTCTTTCATCCGGATCTTACCCGACCAACGCCGCATAGAAGGCTATACGACCCGCAACCGCGGTGGTGTACCCGATGATTTCAAAAATTATTTCGTTATTCAGCTTGATCAGCCTTTCACAGCCTCCTGGATCTACCAGGATGGCAAGCTGGTACCGGGGGCGGGAGAGAAGCAGGCCAAACATACCGGCGCCGTTATTGGTTTCAAAACCATGCGGGGACAGCAAGTGCAGGCGCGCGTATCTTCTTCATTCATCAGCCAGGAGCAGGCGGCACTCAATCTTCAACGCGAGATCGGCAGCAAAAGTTTTGACGAGATAAAAACAACAGCCAAAGCAAGATGGAATGAGGTGTTGGGAAAAGTGGACGTAGACGGTGGCACGGTAGATCAGTTGCGCACATTCTATTCCTGTCTCTACCGTAGTGTATTGTTTCCCCAAAAACATTATGAACTGGATGCGTCCGGCAAGCCCGTGCATTACAGTCCTTACAATGGAAAAACACTACCCGGTTATCTCTATGCAGGTACGGGTTTTTGGGATACGTTCCGCTCACTCTATCCATTGCTCAATCTGCTCTATCCGTCGATCAATGCGGAGATGCAGGAAGGGTTGGTAAATGCTTACAAAGAAGGCGGGTGGCTGCCGGAATGGAGCAGTCCCGGTTACCGCAACAGCATGATCGGTAATAACTCTGCTTCCGTTGTTGCAGATGCCTACCTTAAAGGCTTACGCGGTTACGATATTCAGACACTCTATGAAGGCATCCTCAAAAGCACCAATAATGAAGGGCCGCTGACAGCGGTGGGACGCAAAGGTGTTTCATTTTACAATGAACTCGGTTACGTTCCCTATGATGTCAATATCAATGAAAATGCGGCGCGTACATTGGAGTATGCATACGACGATTTCACCATCTGGCAATTGGCGAAAGCCTTGAAACGTCCGCAGGCAGAAATAGACCTGTTTGCCAAAAGAAGCCAGAACTACCGTCATCTTTATGACCCTTCCACCCAACTGATGCGCGGTAAAAACAAAGACGGGACTTTTCAATCTCCTTTCAATCCATTCAAATGGGGTGATGCATTTACGGAGGGCAACAGCTGGCATTATACATGGAGCGTGTTTCATGATATACAGGGCCTGATTGATCTGATGGGCGGAAGAAAATCTTTTATACAAATGCTGGATTCCGTTTTCAAAATGCCGCCTGTATTTGACGAGAGTTATTATAAAAAAGTGATTCACGAAATACGCGAGATGCAGGTGATGAACATGGGACAATATGCGCACGGCAATCAACCCATCCAGCACATGATCTATCTCTATAACTACGCCGGAGAACCCTGGAAAACCCAGTATTGGGTAAGAGAGGTGATGAATAAACTCTATCTCCCGCAACCGGATGGTTATTGCGGTGATGAAGACAATGGGCAGACTTCGTCCTGGTATGTATTTTCTGCCATGGGATTTTATCCGGTATGTCCCGGTACGGATCAATATGTGATCGGCGCCCCGTTATTTAAGAAAATACGTTTGCAACTGGAAAATGGAAAGCAGATTCAGATCAATGCGCCTGCTGTTAATGAGAATAATTTATATGTGCAGTCGCTGAAGGTTAACGGGCAGTTGCATGCCAATAACTGGCTGAGTCATGCTGCACTGATGAAAGGTATGCGTCTTGATTTTACCATGCAGGCACAGCCCGATCTCAGGCGTGGCACGTCGCAGGCTGCTGCGCCCTATTCCATATCGGCTCCACAAAAGTGATGGGCCTGTTAAACCGAATTACGAGAAGAAAAAACCTGATCCATGGAAACAATAGTAGCCGGTGTTGATATCGGCGGATCTCACATTACCGTATCGTTGGTGAACCTGGCTTCAAGAACTGTAGTGGCCGGTAGCATGCAACGTGCAGGCATCGATGCCGCTGCAGATAAAGAAACCATCATTGAACAATGGTCGGCAGTTATCAAAGAATGTTTTAGTAAGGCGCGGGTAGCGCCTTGCCGTATAGGGGTAGCGATGCCTGGTCCTTTCGATTATGAACAAGGTATCTCGCAGATGAAAGACCAGGGTAAATTTGCCTCGTTGTATGGCGGGAATGTCCGTCAGCTTTTGTCTGCGTCGATTGGTATTGAGCCGGATAATATCCGTTTCACCAATGATGCTGCCTGTTTTCTCCAGGGAGAATTGTTCGGAGGTGTTGCCCGCAATCATCGTCAGGTGGTGGGTATTACATTGGGTACGGGGTTTGGAAGTGCCGTTGCGGCAGCCGATCGGGTCTGGGACGCGGATTTGTGGCAACAGCCTTTTGGTGGTAAAATAGCGGAAGAATCCTTTTCACACCGTGGTCTTTTAAATCGTTACCATGAATTAACCGGTAATACTGTTTTGAACGTTCGCGAACTGGCGGCACTGGCGGCTGACAACTATCAGGCGCGGCAATGTTTTGTTGAAATGGGTACGGGTCTCGGCCAGTTCCTGGCCCCGTTGATACATCAAATATCAGGCACGCTGCTGGTGATCGGTGGTAATATTGCCCGGGCATTTGAGTTGTTTGCCGCACCGCTTAATAACGAATTGGCCAGTCGTAATCTTTATCCGGAAATCCGCAGAACCTGGCTTGGCGAAGATGCTACCATAATAGGAGCAGCCAGCTTGTGGAGCACGGAACATGCATTGCAGGCTATCGGATAAACTACCAATGTAGCTGGTAATTGTTTCCTTCAAACTGAATGGTTGCACGGTTCCTGCCGTGAAAGGTGATGTTGGCCGTATAGACGTTCACAGGCTCGCCGCCTTCCTGGTATTGTATCTCCATAGCTGCAGTACCACTGGTGATTTTTGACGAGGTCTTTTCAATCAGCAGGTTGTCTGACGATAGAAGAATAACGTGGTTGAATACCTTATCTGTAAATTTGGAGGTGACAGGTCCGTTAAGTCTGTATCGTGTGGAAAAATGCCAGTTGTTTTCGCCGGTTCCCAGGTTGTCAATGATGTTGGCCATTTCTACATCGCCTTCCATACGCAGGCGCAGGGTTTCGAAACCGTGTATGCCATGAACCGGAAAATCCAGGTTTGACAGGGCGCCGCTCTGGCAAACCAACTGCCGTCTCACCAGGACACTATAAGCATAAGGGGTCAGCGAAAGACTACTGTTTCTTGTCAGCGTGGTATCAGCAGGCTGGCCGCAACTCAATTGTGATGCGCTGGCGACGCTGGCAATCTCCTCCACCATGTGAATAAAGCCACCACTGTTATTATGGGTGGATTGCTTTATCAATTCCAGCAAATCTGCCGGCCTGCCCGATAACAGATTGTCTTTATCTTTTTTACAGGAAAGAAAAAAGGTGGCGCAAAAAACGGCGAGTAAAAAATGAAGGGTAAGTACATTTCTTTTCATACGGCATATTTTAATGGATAAAGAAGTAAATCGTAGTCGTAGTATAGTGCATGTCGCCTGAAAAACCTGCCGCGCTGTTGGTTATTGCCTGGTCTGTGGTCTTAAAGATACAGTTGTGGTTATTGGGGGACGCCTTCGGTTTTGTTAAATCGTCATCCCGAAGCCTCGGGAGTGAATCGTCAATAAAACAAAAACAGCCGTGGTGCGTGTCTTCACGCACCACGGCTGTTCTCTTCGAGAGCCTCAGGGACCAAATGCCTTAGGCCGAAGCTTCGGCCCGAAGTGTCGGGCCTTATTCCTTACACCTTTCTTTTACCACTGCAACTGCACCGTATGTCCGTTGTTAAAGACTAATGTACCGGTATTATTGCCGTGGAATGTGAGGGTAGCGCCGTACTGTACCGAACGGCCGGTGCTTGATTGTCCAACGAATTGAAGCGTGGCCGTACCCGAAACAATTTTCTCCGTTGTTTTATTTACCACAATATTGCTGCCCGTAATGGTCAGTGTGCTGGAGAAGGAGCGGCGCTGGCGGATCTTGGACTGTTGTGTGCCGTTGCGTACATATTGCTGGTTGATGATCCATCCAGTAGCCGCAGGTTGCAGACCGGTAATGATAAGGTTGACGGTATTGTTGTCGGAGGAAGACATACGTGGTGCATCATAAGTGTTGTGTCCTGTATAGTTGAATGTGAACTGCTGAGGTACGCCGTTGTCACAAGTCAGGCTGCGGCTCATTTGTATATCATAACTCCAGGTGATGAGTGCGCCGGGAAGGCTTTGACCACTGAATGTGGTATCGCGGGTTTGTCCGCAGGTAAGGGGTGTGCGTCCTGCTACGCGTGCGGATGTTTCGGTTTGTAGAGCAAAGCCGCCGCTGTCGCCGGCTACGGCCTGTACCATTACATCGGCAGCATCGTCCTGGGTGATTTCGTTATCGGAGTCGTTATTTTTTTTACAGGAAGTAAAGAAAAGCAGTGTGGCGCCGATGGCCATGCAGAGCCGGCCGGCGAGAAGTCGTTTTGTTTCCATGGTTGATTTTTTGTAGTTTAAAATGATGTCAGCCTGGTGCCGGTTTGTGCGGTTCGTCCGGCTCCGGTTAATAGAAGGCAAAAAGAAAGCAACGTTTAACGTCCCGGGAAAAAAAATAACGGATCGGGGCAACGCGGCGGCTTCGGCCTGTCTCTTACCGTAAACCAACACTTATGACCCTATTCAGGCTTTTAACCGTAACCCTTTGTTTTTCTTTGCTGATGCTGTCGCTAAACAGTTGTCAGAAAGGCTTTTCCGACGAAAATTATCAACCCGATCCTCATCCCAACGATACGATTGTAGACTATATAAGCCGTTCAAGGGCTTCCGTACAAGGTTTTGTATTGGATGAAAACAATTTACCTGTAGCCGGTGTGCAGGTATGGGCCGATAATAATGCCAGTACCACCGATCAGTACGGCTTTTACCAGTTTAATAATGTATTGCTTCCTACCTCGGGCAGTGCTATCCGTGTTTCCCGTGAAGGTTACTATAATGCCAGTCGTGCATTCAGCCTTACGGACAATGGATTTGTGGAAGTGAAACTGATGAAGCGCACGGTTACCGGTACCATCAGTGCCGGTACCGGCGGCTCCGTAACTACCGCAGACGGCGCGCGTGTGGAACTGCCGGCGCAGGGCGTGGTTGTTGCCGCAACGGGCGCCGCTTATACAGGCGCAGTGTCCGTATCAGCCAAATGGATCAATCCATCTGCCGATCCCGGATTAATGGCGGCCATGCCCGGTGATGCAAGAGGATTGAACAAAGACAATAAGTTGCGTTTTACTTCCTCGCTGGGAATGCTGGCGGTAGAATTGCACGGCGATGCAGGTCAGTTGTTGCAGATTGCAAGCGGTAAGGAAGCCACGATCACTATTCCAATCATATCGTCTCTGCAGAGTCGTGCTCCGGCAAATGTAAGCCTCTGGTCCCTGGATGAAAAGAATGGATTCTGGAAAGAAGAACTGGCAGCTACCAAAACCGGCAATAACTATGTAGGCAAAGTAAGTCACTTCAGTTTCTGGGAGGCCGCTACGGGTTTACCGGTGGTGATACTCAGGGCACGGGTGGTCAACAATGCTGCGCAGCCGCTCGTCAACACGCCGGTAATCGTTACGCCGGCAGGTGTGCCCTGGATGGCGGGTTACGGGCGGTTTGGTTATACCGATGCAGCCGGATATATCAATGCGGTGGTACCGGCATCGTCTAACCTCACACTCGATGTAGCTACGCGTTGTGCTACTTCCTTATACTCTATCCCGGTTACAACCACCACGGCTGATCTGGATCTGGGCGATATTCAGGGCAACCTGGGGCAGGGAGCGGTCACACTGCAGGGAACGGTAGTGAATTGCGCTAACAATCCTGTCACCGATGGGTACATACAATTTTATGATGGCGGGTTCAATCACCGTATTCCTATCTACAATGGCAGCTTTAGTTTCTCAGGCGTAGCTTGTGTGAACACAACAACAAGTTACATTGTGGTCGACAGAACTACTTCCCGCCAGAGCCAGCCACAAACGATAACGCTGGCAGGCCAACACAACCTCGGAACGCTCAGCGCCTGTGCCGTGAGCAGTATTGCAACGCTGACTTACGAGATTGATGGTGTTAGTTATACAGCCAGCGAGCCTTCCCTGCAACCGGCCGGATACCTGCTCGCGCCTACATCGAGCGACTGGACACAGATTTTGGTTCACGGCATATCGCCTGACCGTGACTTCAGTTTTCAATTTAATGGCGGTACGGCTATTGGTAACGCTCACTACATAACGGAAGTATTCTGTAAAGGATTTGCAGGTGAAAGAGCCATTGTTACGGTGCCTTTGTCGGTCAATATAACTGAATACGGGAACGTGGGTGGATTTATCAGCGGAAGCTTCAGCGGGCAGATGTTTGATTTTGTGAGTGGTGCACCGTATAACGTGAACTGCCAGTTCCGCGTAAAAAGAAATAACTAAGTTGCTGCCGAAACCAAAACCAACGCTTTAACCAAGATCCTAACCGAGTCCTTGACAGAAGAAAATATAATAAAAGGGTGCATCCGCGGGCGGTCTGACTGCCAGCGGATGCTGTTTGACAGGTATGCAGGAAAACTGATGTCCCTGTGTCAGCGTTATGCGCGGGACTATGAGGAGGCCCAGGACTTTTTGCAATTGGGATTCATCCGCATATTCGAATACCTGCACCAATATCGCGGTGAAGGAAGCCTGGAAGGATGGATGCGCAAACTGGTGGCAAGAGTGGCGATACGCGAGATCAGCAAACGCAAATGGCACCTGGATGAATCGTCGATACCGGCAGCACAGCAGCTGGTGGAAGACCCGGCGGTATGGTCCAAGATCTCGGAAGAAGAAATCCACCGGCTTATTTGTAAACTGCCGGAAGGATACAGGTTGGTATTCAACCTGCATATAATAGAAGGATATAGTCACGAAGAAATCGGAGAGTTGTTGTCGATACAGCCTTCCACATCAAGATCGCAGCTGTTGAAAGCAAGACGCCTCTTGCAATCGCTTATTAGTAACCAAATGAACTGTGTCAAAGTATGAAACACCAATCCTTTGATGAATGGATGCGGCAAAAGGCCGGCGCTCATGAGGCGCCTGTGCCCGCCGATGCGTGGGAAAAAATTGCCGGCAGGAAAAAGAAGCGGCGACGCTTTTTGATCTGGTGGTGGATTCCGCTGGCAGCGGGGATAATGGTGCTGGGTTACGGCACGTATCATTATTGGGAAGCGGACCCGAATGAAAAGCAACTTGTAAACGCTCACGAATCAACTAACATAAAAGAAAAGACCGGGCAAAAAAATGTTGTGAGTGACCCGAAAAAAAATGAAACGGCCGAAGGGGTCAGGGGACAGGAAAATGAACATCTGTATTTGCAGACACCGGTAAAAAGCAAAGAGACCAACGGTTCGGATGGAGCCCTTAATCCAGGCGTCACAACTATTCGTGATAAACGATTCAATAAAAAATCCACCATAACAATTTCAGGCAAAAAAACCCAGACGGCTGTCCATACAGAAAATGATGAGAAAGACCAGCCAGCAACAGATGCGGATACGCGTGTGAAAACCGGTGATGAAAATGAGGTAACAAGCATATCTCCATCAGAAAAAGAAAACAATGTCAGCACTGACCTAGCCGGAACAATGGTGAAAAAAGAATTCACTTTTGATTCCATATATCTTCAACCGGAGAATGCAGTGCCGGCTGTTGCAAAAGCCAGACGTCAGCGCCAACATTTCGCAGAGCTATATGTGTCACCTTTTTTACCATTCCAGCAAGTGACACAAAATAAAGTAAGCCGTGTGCAGGAAACGCCGTTGATGAAACAGGAATTTGTCTCCTCCCGTATTCACTCGAAACCGGAAATGGGTTGGAGCGGAGGAATAAACGCAGGAAAACAACTTAACGCACGCTGGCAGTTGTTCACGGGCATTCAATACTCAACCTTTAGTGAAAAAATATCGATGGAAGGGCGTGAAGTAATTACGCACTACAACATCGTGCAGCGTATGGTCAGTCAGCCTGGCGGGCCGGTGCTGGTGAATGATACGGTAGAAAGTTATGAATACGGCACACGGCAAATAGCGGCATTGAACCGGTATCAGACATGGAGCATACCGTTGATGGCAGGGTACCGGTTGATGAACAAGCGGGGAGCATCATTGCAATTGCAGGGTGGTGCGGTGGTACATATAGCGCGGAAATACCAGAACAATATTGTTGGCGAATTTAATACGGACGATGGGGATAAGCGCAGCAGTAGTACTGTTGCCCAGGGGCTTGATCTGCATGCGGGTATGCGGTTTATATTGTATCCCCGGTCGCGGTTGCGGGTGTTTGCAGAACCGGCGGTGAGGTATAGTATAATGCCAACGCAGACAAGCGACATGCTCGAGCGCAAACGCCTGCATCAGGTTGGACTGTCGGTAGGATTGCAGTTTGGGTTTTGATAGGATTATACCTCGCCCATGTTGGTTTATTTTAAAAGAAGCCCTTGTTGGTCTCCCGACCAACAAGCAATTTTAAGGAGCGTGCATAAATACATTGAGTGACCATGCCGAAACCTAAATGGTTCTAACAGGTAAAAGCCCTGATGCCTTCCGATTGGGGATAATCTCATTCTGCTTTGGTTGTAAACCCATTGCCGATGATATTGGCGGCGATACCTTGGGATGAAAAATGGCTGCGATTATCACTGAGTATCCCTATTTCTTTACTGCATCTGTATGGAAGCATCAATTCATTTTTAAGAAAAGACAGTACAAAGAAATCATACTGGATAGTCTCCGTTATCTTGTCATTAACGAACGCATCCGCCTTTTTGCATTTGTAATAATGTCAAATCATATCCACCTGATCTGGCAAATACTGCCAGGGCATAGTCATAATGCCGTACAACGGGACTTTTTAAAGTATACAGCACGTAAGATGCAGAAAGATCTGACAATTAATAATCCGATGTTTCTGAAAAAACTCAGGGTAGATAAAGCCGATCGCAAATACCAGTTCTGGCAACGCAATGCTTTATCTACTGAATTAAGATCGAAACACGTATTCGATCAGAAGCTCAATTATATTCATCAGAATCCTGTTAAGGCGGGGTTATGTTCTTTACCTGAGCAATATCATTATTCTTCAGCAGCGTTTTATCAGACGGGCGTGGATGCCTTCGGGTTTTTGACACATGCTGGGGATTGGTGAGAACAGCCCTTGTTGGTGTTTACACCAACAAGGGCAGGAGGGGACAAGATGAAACTGTGATGTAGATGGTTTATCTGTTCGCTGTCCTATTCAGCGACTGGCCAGATTGACATCTATCTGAAAGAGTAAAACTTATATCACTTCCGCGAAAATGTACGGATTCACTTATCCAGTACATTAAGAGCCCCATCTTTATAAAAACTAGCAGGTAAGCAAGGAGACGTGCCTGCGGTCCCCAACATAACGCTGCCATCCGGCAATCCATTCCCCATTCCCCAAAATCTTTTTGCTTTTCATGAACTGACCCCCATACTTCTACGTTAATAGCTTCACCGGCACGGTTTTTTAATCCTACACCGGTTTATGCTATCATTATGAAACAGCTTTTGGCTTTAATTCTAATCTCTTTCTTATTTGCATCCTGCGACCACCATAATCCAGGACTGCATTTCCGTTATAACGAAATTGACGCGGAGGATGTATTGCCAAGACCTTACAAAGACAACAATTTTGCCGAAGACAGTCTTCCATTGCATCAGTTAGCCTGCAGCTACCGCAACGGGCAGATGGAGACGCAGGCCTGCATTTCCTACGCCGATAATTACGGCCTCGCCTCGGATTATTCCTTCCGCAACGATTCCATTTTTATCCATGTAAAGAGAGGAGAGAAGCGGGCCGACGTGTGCGATTGCACCCGCCGCTACCGGCTGCAGTACAAACTCAACGGACTACCCGAAGGACATGAGTATCCGGTGTTTTTGGTAATACGGTAGAAACAGCCGTAATAAGTATGGTGCCTGGCTAAGGTTGTTAAAATCCTTTGCGTCGTTGCTCCTTATGCCTCTTTGCGTGACGTCTCTCACGCAGAGACGCAAAGTAACTAAGGCGCCAAGATCAGTTGCCTGTACAGTTCATAGTTTTCCTCATCAAAACATACGAAAACGATGCGTTCGAAGCTGCTATGGAAAGCGCTTACCGCGGCTAGTGCAATCTCCGCTGCCAATGGTTTCGGAAAACGATAAATACCGGTACTGATATTCGGAAAAGCAATCGTTCGCAAACTATGCTCAACCGCCAGTTGCAGACTACTCTTATAAGCCGACGCCAGCAATTCAGCTTCTTTTTTCTTTCCGCCGTTCCACACCGGCCCCACCGTATGGATCACATGGTTGGCCGGTAGGTTACCACCGGTTGTTATAACCGCTTCTCCGACTTTACACCCGCCCTGGCGTGCTACAATTCTCCGGCAGTCCTCCAGTATAGCCGGACCTCCCGTGCGATGGATCGCTCCGTCCACACCACCGCCACCCAGCAAGGATGTATTGGCCGCGTTCACGATCGCATCCAATTCCATTTTCGTGATGTCGCCTTTTATTACCTCCAGCATAATTCAAAATTCAAAAGTCAAAATTCAAAAGTAAGAGGTGAATGGTCAATAAGTCAATAAGTCAATAGGTCAATAAGTCAATAGGCCAATAAGTGAATGGTCAATAACATCCTTATGCCCTATACCTTCAGCCTTCTACCTTACACCTTCTACCTTTATCCGAACAGATGTTCGGATAAAACAATTAACTATTTCTTTACAACCCATTCACCGATTTCCTCTTTTTTTCTGGAATTTTCTTTCGTTATTTTGGCGCCGATATGAGATTCGCCGCTTTTTTCCTGTACCTCATCGTTTTCCTGCTTAAAACAGGATTACCCGCACATGCCGCGCATATACCTGGAAAAAAGATTTCCCCTCAACAGATCATCATCGATCTCAACCTGACAGAAGACGAAGATCAAACGGTTTTCGAAGATGCTTCAGATGATGATAACGATCTCTACACGAAGGTTTATGCCGGTAACAACTGCGCCACCTTCGAGTCGATGCTTGCCTATTTCCATCATTGCTATAAAGCGCCCGCATCCTTCATCGGGCAACCGGTCGATCGCTGCATTGTACAGCGCGTACTCCGCATTTAAGTCGCAACCCCTATTGTCGCAATAAAGCGCACTCCCTTTATTTTATCTATTCGCCCGGTGAATACGTTTCCCCGCGTGTTCCCATTATCCAATCGCTACTATTTCATTTACAGTTATGAAAAGATTATTCCTGTTCGCAGGCTTGCTGGCATCCCTGGCCATCACGAGCTGTGCGTCCAAAAAAGAAACGAAAGAAGAAGCCGGCAAGTATGCCGTGACCACTCCACTGGTAATGGATACCTCCTTTACCAAAGATTATGTTTCCCAGATCCGTTCCGTCCGCAACGTGGAAATCCGCGCCCAGGAAAAAGGGTTCCTCGAAAATATTTATGTAGACGAAGGCCAGTTCGTAAAAGCCGGCCAGGTTCTTTTCCGTATCATGCCCAAGATTTACGAAGCCGAATTATTGAAGGCCGAAGCCGAAGCCCGCGCCGCTTCCATCGAGTTACAGAATACAAAATCATTGGCCGATAAAAATGTCGTTTCCAAAAACGAACAGGCCATGGCCGAGGCTAAACTTGATCAGGCCAGGGCAGAAGTGGCCCTCGCCAGGTTACATCTTTCTTTTACCGAAGTGCGCGCACCCTTCGACGGCACCATCGACCGCCTTCCCAAAAAACTCGGCAGTCTCATCGACGAGGGTGAATTACTCACCACACTTTCCGACAACAGCCAGATGTTTGCGTATTTCAATGTATCCGAACCCGAATACCTCGAGTACCAGACCAATGCCAAAAGCCGCGGCAGCAGCCAGGTGAACCTTTTGCTGGCCAACAATAAATCCCTGGCACAGCAGGGAATGGTGGAAGTGATCGAGAGCGAGTTCGACAGCGAAACCGGCAACATCGCTTTCCGCGCGCGTTTCCCCAATCCCGACCGCCTGTTGAAACATGGTGAAACGGGCAAGGTACAAATGACCATGCCGCTTAAAGACGCATTGATCATTCCGCAAAAAGCTACCTACGAGATCCAGGATAAGACCTATGTTTTTGTCGTGGATAAAGACGGCAAGGTGCATTCGCGCAACATCACACTTGCGGTCAAAATGCCTGATCTGTATGTAGTGTCAGGCGGCCTTTCACCCGATGACAAAATATTACTCGAAGGGGTGCAGAAAGTCAAGGACGACGATAAGGTCGGGTATGACTTCGAGAACCCCCGTGAAGTAATTGCCCATCTGCGTCTCAAAGCGGAATAGTCATTCACCCAAATCGTATTTTCCATGTTTAACAGATTTATACAGCGACCGGTGTTATCCATCGTGATATCACTGATCATCGTCTTTTTGGGTGTATTGGCCATGACCAATCTGCCCGTTACGCAGTTCCCTTCTATTTCTCCACCCAAAGTAAACGTTACCGCGGAGTATCCCGGTGCCAATGGAGAACTGATGATCAAGTCAGTGATCATTCCACTCGAGCGTGCGTTGAATGGCGTACCCGGCATGAAGTATATGGCCTCCGATGCCGGTAACGATGGCGAGGCAACCATACAAGTGGTTTTCAATCTCGGTACCGATCCCAACCAGGCGGCACTCGCCGTGCAGAACCGCGTGGCTTCGGTTGTAAACAAATTACCGCCGCTCGTTGTGCGCGAAGGCGTAAAAATTACCCGCGAAGAATCGAACATGCTCATGTACATCAACCTGTACAGCGAGGATGCCGGCGCGGATCAGAAGTTCCTTTACAATTTTGCCGATATCAATCTGCTCGCCGAACTCAAACGTGTTGACGGTGTAGGTTTTGCCGATATCCTTGGCAACCGCGAGTACGCCATGCGTATCTGGCTGAAACCCGATCGCATGCTGGCGTACAAGATTTCTGCGGATGAAGTGATGAAAGCACTCAGCGAACAAAGCCTTGAAGCTTCTCCCGGCAAAACAGGCGAGAGCTCCGGCAAACGTTCGCAGGCGTTTGAATATGTATTGAAGTATCCCGGACGTTTTACCAATAAGGAAGGCTATGAGAATGTAATTCTCCGCTCCAACCCCGACGGTGAAATCCTTCGCCTCAAAGATGTGGCCGACGTGGAGTTTGGCAGTTCGATGTACGATATTTATTCCAACCTCAACGGCAAACCTTCGGCCGCCATCGTTCTCAAACAATCTTACGGCAGCAACGCCAGCGAAGTGATTAAGAATGTGAAGGCGAAAATGAAAGAGATCAAAGCCAGCTCCTTTCCGAAAGGAATGAACTACGAGATCAGCTATGACGTGTCCAAGTTCCTCGACGCTTCGATCGATAAGGTATTGCATACACTCGTGGAAGCCTTTATCCTCGTGGGCTTGGTCGTCTTCTTGTTCCTTGGCGATTGGCGGTCAACCTTAATTCCTGCCATGGCTGTGCCGGTGTCGCTGATCGGTACGTTTATGTTCATGCAATTTTTCGGCATCACACTTAATCTCATCACACTTTTCGCATTGGTGCTGGCCATTGGTGTGGTAGTGGATGATGCTATCGTAGTCATCGAGGCCGTGCATGCTAAAATGGAGAAAGAAAAACTTTCGCCGCTCAAAGCCACCAAGAAAGCCATGCACGAGATAGCTGGTGCAATCATCGCTATTACCTTCCTGATGGCTTCGGTATTTATTCCGGTGGCGTTCATGTCGGGGCCGGTTGGTATTTTCTACCGCCAGTTTTCCATTACCATGGCAACGGCAATTATTCTTTCGGGTATCGTGGCGTTGACATTAACGCCTGCGTTGTGTGCGATGATCCTGAAGAACAACCACGGTAAACACCGCAGGAAGAATTTCCTCGACAAATTTCTCGACGGATTTAATAACACCTTCAACAGGGGTGCCAATAAATACGAAGGGTTCCTGGGTAAGGTAGTCCACCGCCGGGCATTGACGATGGGCGTGCTGGTGTTGTTTTGTATCGGCACCTGGTTCATCAACGGTCGTGTGCCATCGGGATTTATTCCCAACGAAGACCAGGGTATGTTTTATGCCATCATTCAAACCCCTCCGGGTTCTTCGCTCGAGCGTACCAATGAAATTGCCGAACGTTTGCAGAAAGTGGCCGAGACGGTAGAGGGAGTGCAGTCTGTGTCAGCGCTCGCCGGTTATGAAATTCTTACGGAAGGCACCGGCTCCAACTCAGGCACCTGTCTCATCAACCTGAAGAACTGGGATGAACGTAAACATTCGGTGCAGCAGATCATGACCGAACTCGAAGAAAAATCAAAAGATATTTCCGGCGCTACCATTGAATTTTTCCAGCCACCCGCCGTGCCGGGTTATGGTGCAGCGGGCGGATTTGAATTGCGGCTTCTTGACAAAGCGGGTTCCGGGGATTATAAAAAAATGGAAACCGTGAGCCGCGATTTTGTGAAGGAACTGGAGAAGCGGAAGGAGCTTTCATCTGTATTCAGTTTCTACAGCGCCAGTTTCCCGCAATTTATGCTTCGGATAGATAATGATATAGCCCAGCAGAAAGGTGTATCGATCGATAATGCGATGAACACTTTGTCTACACTCGTCGGCAGTAACTATGAAATCAGCTTTATCAAATTCGACCGGCAATACAAAGTGATGGTGCAGGCGGCCGCGCAATACAGAGCCGGGCCGGACGATATCCTGAAGTTATACGTGAAGAATGACAAGGATGAAATGGTGCCGTTCTCCGCGTTTATGCGCATGGAAAAAGTATACGGGCTGTCGGAGATCACGCGGCACAATATGTACAATGCTTCGGAGATCAGCGGATCGGCCGCGCCGGGTTATAGCAGCGGCGAAGCCATCAAAGTGATCAATGAAGTGGCGCAGAAAACATTACCCCGCGGATTTGGGATCGATTGGGCAGGTATTTCTAAAGATGAAGTGGCGCAGGGTAACCAGGCGATTTATATTTTCCTGATCTGTCTTGGATTCGTTTACCTCATCCTCGCGGCGCAGTATGAAAGCTTTATTCTTCCGCTGGCGGTGATCCTCTCGTTGCCGGCCGGTATATTCGGTGCATTTCTTTTGCTGAGTATGCTTGGTTTGGAAAACAATATCTATGCGCAGGTAGCCATGGTGATGCTGATCGGTTTGCTGGGTAAGAATGCGGTATTGATTGTGGAGTTTGCGGTGCAACGGCATCGTGCGGGTGCATCGGTGCGCCAGGCTGCACTGGAAGGAGCGAAGGTTCGTTTCCGCCCGATCCTGATGACTTCCTTTGCTTTTATCGCGGGCTTGATCCCGTTGGTGATTGCGAATGGCCCGGGTAAAATCGGTAACCGCACGATCGGTACGGCCGCAGCCGGGGGCATGCTGTTCGGTACCATCTTCGGCGTACTGATCATTCCCGGATTGTATTACATATTCGGTAAGATCGCGGAGAAACGCAAACTCATCAAGGACGAAGAAGAAAATCCATTAACAGAAGAAATTGATCACAATGTTTAAGTATAGTCTTTATATATGCGCGTTGGCATTGTTATTAACCAGTTGCCACGTGCCCAAAATAGTTGAGCCAGGCCGTCATACAGAATTGCCCGCTACATTTGGCACAAGCTCCGATACATCGGGTGTCGCTGCCGTTCAATGGCGTAATTTTTTTAACGACAATGACCTGGCGGCCCTCATCGACACGGCTTTGAAGAACAACCAGGAGTTGATGATTACGTTGCAGGAAATAGAAATTGCGCGCAACGATGTACGTGTACGCAAAGCGGCGATTGCCCCTTCGGTGAGTGTGGGCGGTGGAGCGGGCGTGGAGAAAGTGGGACGTTATACCAGCCAGGGTGCAGGTGATGCGAGTACCGAGATCAAACCCGGAAAAGAAATGCCCGATCCACTGGGCGACTTCAGGATAGCGGCCACGGCCAATTGGGAAGCGGATATCTGGAGAAAGCTGCGTAATGCGCGTGATGCCGCCGTTGCACGTTATCTGGCAACGGTGGAAGGAAAGAATTTTGTCTTAACCAACCTGATTGCCGAGGTGGCCAATGCTTATTATGAATTGCTTTCGCTGGACAATCAGTTGCTCATCGTGAGGCAAAATATCAGTTTACAGAAAAACGCGTTGGAGATTGTGAAAGTGCAGAAAGAAGCGGCGCGTGCAACAGAGTTGGCGGTGCAAAAATTTCAGGCGGAAGTACTGAAATCACAAAGCCTCGAATATGAACTGTTGCAACAGGTAAAGGAAACGGAGAACCGGATTAACTTTTTGCTGGGCCGTTATCCGCAACCGATCCCGCGTGAAACCACGCATTTCCTTGCGCAATTGCCGTCGGATGTGAGCACAGGATTGCCCGCGCAATTGCTGGCCAATCGTCCGGACATCAAACAGGCGGAACTCGAACTCACTGCCGCCAAACTGGATGTGAAAGTGGCGAGAGCGGAATTTTATCCTTCGCTGGGTATATCCGCGGCTGTTGGTCTGCAGGCGTTCAAGCCTTCTTACTTAATAAAAATGCCGGAGTCCTTGTTGTATTCGCTGGCCGGAGATCTGGCGGGTCCGTTGATCAACCGCGGCGCCATCAAAGCGGAATTCAATACGGCGAGTGCCAAACAGATCCAGGCTTTGTATAATTATGAACGTACGGTACTGAATGCTTACCTGGAAGTGTCGACCGAACTATCCAATATCGGCAACCTGGAGAAAAACTATGATCTCAAATCAAAAGAGGTAGATGCATTAACCCGGTCCATCGATATATCGAATGACCTGTTCCGTTCGGCGCGTGCGGATTATCTCGAAGTGCTGATGACGCAAAGGGATGCATTGGAGGCGAAACTTGAATTGATTGAAACCAAGAAACGGCAACTGGTAGCGGTAGTGAATATTTACCGCGATCTGGGTGGTGGTTGGAAATAGGGCGAATAGGGATAACCGGCCTTTGGGCCGGTTTTTTTATAAAAATTTATCGGCGTAAGTATTATGAAGTGCGACAAATGATACAAGCTGCATTATTTTTTCCACCCGGCTCCTGGTAAGCAGGGTTACGCCGCTCAAGTGCCCTATATTCATCTCCATTCAGTTATTCCTATACATTAACCTGCTAACAGGCTGTAACCCAATCAAACATTGTTAATGTTTGCGCTTTTATACAAGAATAATAGGCAGACTGGTAATAATAACCTACCTTCAGGATATTACGACACAAGTTCAACACCTCTGGTCTGGATCAGTTTTTAATTCTTACATTTCGATTGGTAACAATTTCCTTCTCCTCTTTACTCGATCTGCGGTCCTTTTGTCAATTTTTTACCTATCAATTTTAGTATTATGAACATGTATGTGTCAAACCTGGGCTTCCATGTGCAGGACGAAGAACTCAAACAACTTTTTGCAGCATTCGGAGAAGTGACTTCTGCCCGTGTTATCAAAGACAAGCTCACAGGACGCAGCCGTGGCTTTGCATTTGTGGAAATGACTTCAGAAGATGAAGCGCAAACCGCGATGAAATCGCTTAACAACAAAGAAGTAGAAGGCCGTCCGCTTTCTATCAGTGTTGCGCGCGAGAAAGAAAGTGCCCCCCGTCGCAATAACTGGTAAGAGAATATACCGTTGCCATAGGCAACATGACCTCTTTAATGCATGCGCAGCGGGAATTCGCTGCCATGCTTTTTATAATAAAAAAAAACGCCAATGACATTCAGTAAAGAAGATATGTGCTTTATTCATTACCGTTGGGAAAAAGAAGAACGACCGGCGGGCGAAGTTTTTTCCGGCGAACCGTCCAGACGTATATTCGATCCCTTTAATGGCGATCAGGTACTTTTTCTCATCAATTTTTATGGCTCGGTTGTCAAGTCTTTCGGACTAAAAGATGTTCATGCACTCGAACGAAAAATTGCCCATCAACTACCACTGGAACGTAAAAGTGAACGATCGGTTTATAACTGGATCGTTGAGTCCATGAATGTCATGGACGGCAATATGGCTTAGACAATAAATCAGTTATCAGTAAATAAGAGAGCAAGCATGGCTAAATCACGGGAAACGTATAACAAGAAAAGCAAAGAGCAAAAAAGAAGTAAAGAACGTCAGGACAAAAAAGAGAAGATGGAGGAGCGTAAAAAAAACGCCCAGAAAGGAAAGAGTCTTGACGAAATGATGGCATATGTAGATGAAAACGGAAACATTTCGGACACGCCGCCTGATCCGCGTGCGAAAAAAGTTTTCAAAGCTGAAGATATGCAGATAGGCATTCCCAAGGGGAATGAACGTGATACCACACATTCCGGAACCATCCAGTTTTTCAACGACGAGAAAGGATTCGGCTTTATCATGGATCATCAGCGCAACGAACGGATTTTCTTTCACCACAGTTCACTTACCGAAGAAGTTAACTTGAACGATAAAGTAACTTTTGAGATACAACCCGGTGACCGGGGCTGGGTGGCAGTGGATATCCGTAAAAAAGGACAATAAAATAACCGAGCAGCAATATGACTAACGATGTGATAGAAAAATTTGTGGAAGACCGCCAGCGGTCGAGCAAAATTGTACGTATTCAATTCAAAACGAGAGAAGCAATCACCGGATTGTTCATCGTAGCACCTGATTACCAGGAAATGAAAAAGAAAAATTTCTGGCGAATCGTGGCCGCTTCTAAACACGCCGAGTGGTTAAGTACAAAAAACCTTTCCTGCAGCCGGCTGTTCAGCGGCGGCGAATTTTCCAAAATAAGCGATCTGGTCGACAAAGGATAAGCAATTTATCCGCTGGTCAAGAGCTTTACTGACGTAAAAGGTGTAGTATGGACGGAGATATCCGGATTATCCGGGCAGAATTTTACAGTATTGCAAATGATGTTTTTCAAACGACTTACCGGTCGTTCAGGAAAGACGTGTCTTCGATGGACAGAAATACCAATGAAAATGTCCATCAGATGGCCATGTCCAAATACAGCAACCAATTACGACGAACGCTCGAGCATGAAGCGAATGCCCTGATAGCCCGTTGCCAGGGCATAGGGGTGCGCCATGAACTGAGCACCGCGCTGGTAGACACCATACGCTTTTTCCACGACGAATTTTTGCGAAAAGCAGATGAGATTTAACCGAATCTGTACATCCGTTATATACGTATATAACTTACGGAGCAGTGTGCCTGTGATAATGTGTTAGTTAGTATACAATAAAAAACAACTATGGCTTTTATAGACCAGATATTACAACGTCCCTCTTACGGATGGCAGAACGAGAAGGGAGAGTTAGTAGTTCCTTCCAATCGTACCCTTTTCAAAGAAGCATTTTCACGCCTCAATATATTTGCTTCCCGCAAAAACTGGATATCCGTATTGAGTATCCTGATGGTCGTTTGCCTCTTGCCATTTCTTTATTTTTTTATTACTGACTATTTTTCCTGGCAATTGATGCTGTTGGTTGCCTTTTACAGCCTGATAGTAATGGGAACGCATGGCACGGTCTGGTTTCATCGTTACTGTACACACAAAGCGTACAAGTTCAGCCATCCTTTCTGGCGTTTTTTAACCCAGCATCTGGTGATCAAAACACTTCCGGAAGAAATCTATGTGATCTCGCATCACGTTCATCATACCAAGTCCGATCAACCCGGCGACCCTTACAATTCGCGTGGTGGATTGTGGTATTGTATGCTGGCTGAATTCAACCATCAGCGGATAGCTCCGGATCTTTCCGAGACCGATTACCTGAAGGTCGCGCGTTTTATGCGCCATACCGGCGTGGAGATCAACTCTTATCAACAGTATAAAAAATGGGGCTCCGTAGCCAATCCCCTTTATACCATCGCCATGTGGCTGCTCAACTGGTCGGTTTGGTTTACGGTCCTGTATTTTATCGGTGGACCCGCGCTGGCCTGTGCTATATTTTCCAGTGCCCTGCTCTGGTTTGTGCTGGTAAGAGCGTTTAACTATACCGGACATGCTAAAGGGGAGGAGAAACATGTTGACGGCCTCGACTTTGACCGTAGCAATTTATCGGTCAACCAAACGCGTCCCGGTATCTTTACCGGTGAGTGGCACAACAATCACCATCTTTATCCCGGAAGTGCACGCGCCGGTTTTTTGAAATACCAGTTCGATCCTGCCTGGGTTTTCATTTATAGTATGTATAAGATCGGTATCGTTTCATCCTATCATGACTCCAAAAAGGAGTTTTTGAAGAAATACCGTGAGGTCCGGCGCTCACACTAGCGTTTCAGGCTGCGGTAGCCTCGAGCTCGCCTGAATTTTTTCGACGAAGCCCGCCTCGTAGATCAGTGAAGTGGCCAGACCAATCTGACTGGTAGCACTGAACATCCTGTCGCCCGGATCAGAATCCGTCATCACGTCTATTTTCAGCCCCCAACAGTCAGGTTATTTTTACGCAACTGTTATGGTTCTGTCGAGATAAATGTCCTGGATGTCGTTCAATAAGGCCACTCCATCTGCAAAAGGATGTTGAAATATTTTTCTTCCTGCAATGAGGCCGGACCCACCGGCCCGTTTGTTAATAATAGCGGAGAGCATAAGCTGTTTCCTGTCTGCCTGCCCCGTGGAAGCCCCACCCGAATTGATCAGTGGAATTTTTCCCATGTAGCAATTCATTACCTGGTAACGACAAAGATCGACGGGATGAGCGGAAGAAAGTTCGCTGTACACCCTGCTGTCTGTTTTGCCGTACGGCATCGTAGCGGTATTCAGCATATTATAACCGCCGTTGTTCTCGGGTAATTTTTGTTTGATGATGTCAGCCTGAATAGTGGCTCCGAGATAATTTGCCTGGCCGGTAAGGTCGGCAGCCAGATGCAGATCTTTACCCGGTTGATTAAATGCCGTATTCCGGAGATAACACCACAACACCGTAAACATTCCCAGGCTGTGAGCCTCCTCAAACAGTGCAGCTACCTCGGTGATCTGCCTTCGCGATTCGGCAGAACCAAAATAAATGGTAGCGCCTATGCCGGAAGCACCGAGGTTCCACGCGTCCCTTACAGAACCAAAAAATACCTGGTCATGTGTATTGGGGTAGGAGAGCAATTCGTTGTGATTCAGTTTGGCAATCATTGGAATTTTATGCGCGTATCTGCGCGACACGATTGCCAGGTTGCCTATCGTTGTGGCCAAACCGTTACACCCACCTTCTATGGCCAGTTCCACAATTTTGTCCGGATCGAAGTAAATTGGATTAGCAGCAAAGGACGCGCCGGCGCTGTGCTCTACGCCCTGGTCTACCGGCAGAATGGATAAATAGCCGGATCCTGCAAGCCTTCCATTGTTAAATATGGCCGCCAGGTTTCGCAATGTCTGCATACTGCGGTTCGAGAGGATAAAATTTTCTGTCAAACTACAGGGGGAGGGTAAATGCAGACGCTCTTTCGGCATCGTTTTACACTGATGTGTCAGCAATGCGAGATTGTCCTCGCCGATGAGATCAGTAATTTCAGTTGTGGTCATAATATAACACGCGCTTTAATGCCATAAGGGTTGTGTCACGTTGTTTGCGCTCGTACAATGCAGCAATCTATGGGTTTGGCAGTGGTCTGGCAATGATGAAGGTCAGACCGGCGGATGACAGGCGTTGAACCGGGATCATGTTGTTAAATGATATGTCTCAGTGGTGAAGTTTGTGTTATTGGATAGTTTGCGGAGATGAGCGGTGCTGAAAAAAGGAGTGGCAGGCTGATAAATTTTATAGCTAATTAATTTCTTTCGGTATGAATGGAGCGGTTACTATTACATTTAGTCCCTGTATTGACAAAAGTGCTGTTACAGGTAAGCTGATTCCGGATAAAAAACTAACGTGCAGCGCGCCGGGTTTTGATCCGGGGGGAGGGGGGATTAACGTTGCCAGGACGATCAGGAGGATGGGCGGTGAGGTTGTTGCTGTGTATCCGTCAGGTGGTTGTACGGGGCGGCGCTTGGATGAGTTGATGAGAAAGGAAGGTGTAGACACGATGGTTATTCCAATCAGTGCTGAGACCCGTGAAAACTTTAGCATAACAGAGGAATCGACTAACCGCCAATTCCGGTTTGGCATGCCGGGTACACCCGTAAAAGAAAGCGAGTGGGCGGGTATGGTGGATTATCTGGCCGGGATCAGTGGTTGCAGTTTCCTGATTGCAAGTGGGTCGTTGGCGCCGGGTATTCCGGCAGATGCTTACGGAATAGTAGCAGGCATTGCAAAGAAAAAAGGGATAAAATTTATGGCGGATAGTTCGGGCGATTCTTTGCGGTATGCCCTGAAAGAAGGAGTGTATTTACTGAAGCCGAATCTCGGTGAACTAAGCGCGCTGTCGGGAAAGGAATATTTACAGGAAGATGAAATAGTGCCGGCCGCCAGGCAAATAATCGCCAGCTATCCATGCGAAATAATAATTGTATCAATGGGAGCGAAGGGGGCATGGCTTGTTACAAAGGATGATCATGAAATAATACTTGCACCGTCTGTCCCGCGAAAAAGTACAGTGGGTGCAGGTGACAGTATGGTCGGAGGTGTTGTTGCCAGTCTTATGAAAGGATGGAATATTGCTGATGCAGCCCGTTTTGGTGTGGCCTGTGGTACTGCTGCCACGATGAACCCCGGCACGGCTCTTTGTAAAAAAGAAGATGCGGATTATTTATTTTCCCTGTTAAAAAAGCCGTCTTCTCACAATGTCGCCGGCCCTTCCTGAGATGTTTGAACTCAGGCGGGCGACGAGGAGTAAAAGTTGTTGCCCCTTCCCGGTTACCGGGAGAGCGTCAAACCCTTATGTCAATAAACGATGAACAGAAACACGAAAATTCTCAGCTGCGATACTTTTTAATCATTTGGAGATGGCCATCGTCCCATAAATACGTGGGCGAGTGAATATTTAATGTATCCGTGTTGGTCGTTGCCAGCGCCATCTTTTCCATCCGGGTATCAAAACTGCTTGTACCGTTAGTCAATAGCAGTGTACCTGAATTGACAATGTTGACATATAATTCTTCGGCTTCCAGGTCAGTCTTAAGTTTTTCCACCAAGGTGTTGTCGTAGATCAGTGAAGTGGCCAGACCAGTCTGACTGGTGCAGTCAGGGAGGTATCGGTAAAAATTTTTGAAAGTGCGGAAAGTGTGTTTTCCCCTTCCTTGAGCAGCCTGGCAATGCCCGGATCTGACATGACTGTTGTTGGGGTTCATGTTAAAGCTGCCGGCAGCCTGAGTGCAGTATATTCTTTTGTTTGGGCAAAGGCTGTCTGCGCAACAAGCAGTGTAAACATTCCTAAGTATTTCAATTGCCTGATCATGGCTGGCGGTTTATGATTTCTAATGCCAGATGCAGGAAGGTGAAGGTTTACATAATGCAAGGTTTATTTCGACGGAACGATTTGAGAGTTGACAACATCTCTGTATTTCATATGGGGTTAATGAAATAAGAAAAGTTTGAGGAAATTTATAGTATACTGTTGATAACTTACGGGAAATAGTCACTTACTTAACGGGGATAGACAAATCCGCATGTAAAAAGTTAGGTTTTTCCACTATTTCAACTTCTTAATTTACCCGCCACATCGTCTTTATAACTATAGCCAATTGGAATTTTGAGGGCCCCGATTTCGATTTCACCAGTACTAAATGCCGTTATCTTATTCCTGTTTACGATAAAGGATTTATGTATCCGTAAGAACCAGGGAGATAATTCTTTTTCTATTTTACTGATCTGGTATTTTACCAGTACTTTTTCTCCATTCTCAAGAGTAAGTTGTATAAAATCTTTGAGGCTTTCTATATACAGGATACCTGCTTCATTTACCTGGTGTGTTTTGGTTCCCGATTTCAGATAAAGAAAGCGAGGCGTAGCAGCTTGTCCTGAAGACGCTTGTGTTGGTGATTGTTTCCCCTGCCTGCTATAAAACTTCTCAACAGCTCCCAAAAACCGGTCAAAAGTGATGGGCTTTAGCAAATAGTCAATTATATCAAAAGCATATCCGTCGATTGCATATTCCCTGTGGGCGGTGGTGATGATTACTGCCGGGGGCGTTTTTAGTACTTTAAGGAGATCAATACCGGACAATTTCGGCATTTGTATATCGAGGAATAACAAATCTACCGGGTGTTTCCGCAACATTAGAGATACTTCCAGTGCGCTGGCGCAGACGCCTTTCATATCCAGGATTCCGGATTCTTCCACATATTTTTTCAGCAAATCCTGGGCAAGGGGTTCGTCATCGACAATAATACAGGAAGCGATCATGTCAGTTTTAATTGAAGTTGAACCACAAAGGTATCGGCTGTCTGGCTGATTTTCAACAAATGCTTGTTGGGGTATAGCAGCTGTAATTGCTTCCGGAGATTTTTCAATCCTATACCCTCAGCAACAGCGTTTGTGGAATCAAATGGATTTTCTGCTATAAAATTAAGCTCGCCGTTTGCAATGTGTGTTTTAATAGACAGATGAGCTATATCAGGTATTTTTTCTACCCCATGCTTGAACATATTTTCTACAATAGATAATAAAAGCAATGGAGCTATGGTATAGGAGGCATCGGTGTTATAATTATTCTCAACCACCAGGCGATCACCAAAACGGGTTTTTTGCAGGTCGAGATAATTGTCTAGTAAATGAATTTCCTTATCAATGGGTACGTAGGTGTCATTGCACCGGTAAAGCAGGTAATCCAATATCTGAGAAAGTTTATCAACTGCGGGAGCTGTGTGGTGCGATCGCTGTATTGCCAGCGAATAAATACTGTTAAGGGTATTGAACAGGAAATGCGGATTTAATTGTGATTTCAGCGCACTTAACTCAGCGATCACTTTTTCTTTTTCAATCCCTGCCTGCCGGCGTATCAGTTGTTGCCTTTCTATCAGCAGATATAGTATCACAAAAGGAAAGGCTCCGGACAGGGCACCCATTACATAATGACGCAGTAAAATTTTTATCTGACTAAGAACCTGTATTATTTTTTCCTGTCCGCTATGGTTACCCCCCAGTAATGGCTCCAGCACATAAATAACCAATATGCGTTGCAATACGGCGATTACATATATACCAATAATAAATTCCGCAATTCCCCTCCCTATTTTTTTCCCATCAATAAAGAAGGGGATGATCCGAAAACAAATAAAATAGCTGGTGATAATAATCGAGAACTGGTAGGTAAATACGATAAGAGCCCGTTCCGGAACCGTATAGCTATCTGATCCTGTTTCCCCTTCATGAAAAAAAATATTCATGGAAAAGTAAAACAGGTATAGTATTACCCAGAATAAGAAATGAAGTTTCCAGGAAAATGATTGTGGAGAGGGCATATTTTTCTTCATACAGAATAAAACTACAAACTCTCAATCACTCCTGCCGCGACTGAAACGAACAAAGGTCATTTAAACATGAACCACGTGTTTTTGGACACGTACCGTGTTTTCGTGCGTTTGTATCCATAGAGATCACGATTGCCGAATATTCACTTTTTGAAACGAAATGAAAACCAGATTTGTTGAAATAATTTATCTGTATGAAAAGAATATTTGCTCTTGTCATCGTAATTACCTGTGCATTGGGCACAAACGCTCAACGGAACCCGGATCCGGATAATGAACAGATCAGTTCTTTACTGGATGCTTTTATGACAGCAATCAAGACCCGTGACAGTAATTCCATGTTTTCACTTTTTGCTGATGTACCGGTTACCTGGGTTGGTGCCTGGCAGCCGCATACACTCAAAGAGAGGAAGGCAACAGGCCAAATGTCTGGCTATTGGGTGTCTGATTATAAAAGCTGGTTCAGATCTGTAATGGCCAATGGTTATAAGGAAGAACTTTTCAGCAACCCGGTAATCGTACAGGATGGTACGATCGGTAGTGTTTCTTTTGATTATAGTTATTGGTCAAACCATAAAAAAAGGAACTGGGGTAAAGAAAGTTGGGGCCTGGTAAAAATTGATGGACGTTGGAAAATTGTAAGCGTTATTTTTTCTGTGGAGTTGGAGCAGTACCGGCAACAACCAATAGCCCAGGCCGCTGATAGAACTATCCTTCATCCACCAATTGAAAAGTATCTCCAATCCTATATCGACACCGCGGATTTCAGAGGAGTGGTGCTGGTCGCCAAGGGGGACTCAATCCTGCACCACGGTGCATATGGGTTGTTTGATACGGAAAACAAGATTTCCAATCAACTGCATTCCAAATTTCTAATCGGGTCGCTCACTAAATCGTTTACGGCAGTAGCTATAATGCAGCTTGTGGATGCCGGAAAACTTGACTTATTTGCTCCGCTACAACAATATATTCCACAATTAGCTCCCGGGCTTGCCAGCGGGTTGACGATTCATCATTTGCTGAAACAGCAGTCAGGATTGCCTGTTTTTATAGACGATCTGACCTCTATCGATGTGATGGACATCAGTTCAAAAGAACTACTGGATGTGATTAATAAAGCAAAAAGAAGTTTTGAGCCGGGTTTAAAGCATGAGTACTCCAATATAAATTACACACTGCTGGCTATGGTAATAGAAAACATAAGCGGCATGTCTTATGAGCAATATTTGCAGGAAAAAATATTTACTCCATTACAAATGACACAAAGCGGAAATGAACGCCTCGTCAATACCCCTGTTGACAGGTCTGTAGGCTACCGGAATATCAACGGGGTAAAGCGACGTGTTCAAAATGTTGTATCCTATGCTTTGGGTGCAGGCGATATTTATGCTACCGCTTCGGATATCTTAAAATGGAGTAATGCTCTTCATTACGGTAACCTTTTGTCAGAAAAAAGCAAGGCTATGCTATTCGATGGTGGTTCGGAAGAGTGGGGGTATTATGGCTATGGATTCCGCATACAGCCGTATCTGCAGGCAACAGACACATCTTCCGCTGGCACATTAATCAGACATGGCGGTACTATGAACGGATTTATATCTAACTATCATTTTTACAAAGAAGACAACCTCACGATTATCCTGTTGAGCAATTTCCGCAATACACCTGTCAGATCACTTACCTACCGGATAAAAGAGATTGCATTGAATGTGGATCGCCCCGAAAGAAAAAAGAAATACAAATCGGAGTAGAAGGCCATCAGTGTGTCATAGATTCTTCCGCTTAGCCTCATACAGTTAAGGGTTTAGCGAAAATAAAAAAGGGCAAAATCAAATAAGTTTGATTTTGCCCTTTCTGGTAGACAATGGGGGAGTTCTACCGAACCCCGATATCTTGGAAATATTGGAGAGATTTTTTTCACTTTTTGCTGCGTGATCCTATAGAACCTTAAAAATTAAGTATATAACTAATGCAAGTATGGCACCTACAAAAAGAAACGCCATCGTAATTCTTCCGTAATACGCCGCTGGATTTCTTTCTTTCAGTTCCCGAGCTTTTCTTAAGGCTTCTTCTTCCTTTTCCTTGTTGGCAATTTCTTTCGCTGATTGTTCATCTAATTCAGTTTTATATTTTAAAATTCTACTGTCTTCATCCGTAGTGATGCTTGAAGTCAATAGTTTCAGCATTTCATCTATATGGTCATGCGCTAATGACACTTCATGTTGTTTGTCAAATGTTCCAATCTTTCTTTTTACTTCGATAACAACATCTGATCTTGTATCGGATTTTGAAGTCACGTTGATGTCGATATACACTCCAAAGCTTAAAAATTCCGATGCTTCAAAAGTAAAACTCTTGGTTAGTTCGTTAGTCTTAAACAGCTTATACTTTTTAGTAAACTGAGGAATGTGGAAAACTGCCAATGCAACTTCTTTAGATGAGTATTCTAATTCGACAGTTTTTTGTGGGTTTGGTAGCGCGTGAATCATAAATGAAGGTTTTGGTTGATAAAAGTCAAATTTTTAAAGGATTACAATTTATAAAGATTTGAAACTGTTATTGTTGATGCCGCTCTCTACAAACCACCAAAATAAAATACGTATACTGCGGCTAACTGATTGCTAAAATTATTAGTTTTATACTTTAAGTATGGAGCCGCTATGAGTACTACGATTAACACGAACCCCTGCCTCACTTGCCCGCAACGCCAAAATTGCCCTCTTCTTTCAGTGTCTGATATTTCTCGACGTTCATTGTGCTTACTGTATAGGAAAGCTCTTCCTGCGTCATCTTACGTTGTTTTGCCAGGACTTCGACGAGTAACTCCTGAGTTGTCTCCGCTACTGCGCGCTGAAGTAAAACATTATGCCGCAGTTCGCCTAAACTGAGATCCAGATCACGCTGCAGCCTGGCATTCTCTCGTTCCAACGCTGCGATATATTTTTCTTTATAATCAAACACCGAATCCGCTTCTGTTGGGCGATCAAATATGTTTATTCCTTTCTTATGGTTCTGGAACAGTTCATTGATCCGAGCCATAGTAGCCGCTGAGGGCTTTTTAGGATTCTCCTGAAGCCAATACTTTACTCCTCTATCAGTAACTCCTAGAACTTTTGCTATAGGGGATAGCCCGTAAACACTTATCAATTCCTGCACTTTTTCAAGAGACGACATTCCTTATGCTGTTTAATTGATCGTAATCAAGAAATTAAAAATAGTTCCAGAAAAACTTGGAACCGTTCCAGAACTGTTCATATATTTGCTTTACAAATTCGTCAACCAAATATAGCATTTATGAAACTGAGTGATACAGCGATTGGGCAAATAAGGGGAAATAGCTGGGTATCGAACAGGGTATTTAACCGGATTGGTCTTGCAATGAACAAGAACCCATTTACGATACTTCGCTGGTATAAGACAAATGCAGATAACGGCCCACTAACATCAACCGTGGCTCTGCAAATCATCGCCGAAGAAACGGGGTTGACTCAGGAAGAAATACTCGATACAAACGAAACCGTCGCGACATGAATGACGAAATGCTGCCAGATGATCACCCTATTTGGGATTTGCTTGTGGACGCGATCATTGGCATGATGGAAAACGATTCAAACAACCAACAATCATAAACAAAATGAGAACAGTAATCCTTGCGGTATTTGCCGCCCTTTTCCTCGCCTCTTGTTCAAAAGAAAAATTCCGTCCCGCTGATGACATGATGAACCCGATAAGGGTCTACAGCTCCCGTCCCTCAGTAGAGGGTGATCGTGTACGCATATACATCAACGGTGAATATGCGGGGAACCTGGTCTATTCTGCGCAGCAGCCAGGATGTGATCAGACACACTTTGTCGGCGTAAAAGTTCGCCGCGGCGATACCGCTGTGATTGAGTATGTCAACCCTGTTCATCCTTTGGAAAACAAAACACTTAAAGTTAAAACACCTACTCAGCAAGCTGGATGCGTCTTCTTTAATGTAAGATAATCCCTGGCCGTTGCTGACCTATAAACACCAGTTAATATCGTACCCTGTGATTGCTTTACCCACACCTGCTACGCTTCTTGCTTTTCAGCTTGCTTGGTATGCCCATCGCCTGACGACATCCCGGTCGATTGAGGAGAAGGCATTCATTCGGGAAACGTTGTGGAGGCTTAAAAAATCATTCAAATGAAACTACCCATGCTTTTTGGCCACGAGATAAAACAAACTGATATGACCGGAGTATTTACACTGCTGGCAGTATTGTTCATCGGTTATCTACTGTGTGTATGGTTTGAACGCTGGGCGAAAAAAGATCTCAAAAAATGATCATCATGGAAAAAGTACTGGCTTGTTTTTTCTACAGTGCCGCGGCTTCAGTCGTTATCGCCGTGACCGTTGGAATTATCGCAATTTATCACGCTGAGCGTCAGATGCGCCGGCAAAACCCCAAATAACATGGACTACACAAACATCAAAACCTTTGACGATGTATTCGTCGCTACCGGCGTGACTGAAGAACAGTTCGCGGCTAAGATCAACGGCATGGATCCTGACACTGCAGCCTATGAAAAACTGAAGTTGGTTGCCAAAGCCATCAACGGTGACTGGACTCCTGACTTCAGCGACGGGGATCAGGGTAAGTGGGAACCCTGGTTCTACTTCAGAGATAGTGCTTTCGACTTCGCCGTCGGCTGGCACCAGTACTCGTTCGTCGGCTCCCGCCTTTGCTTCGAAACGGAGGAAAAGGCTGAATACGCGGCTACAACGTTCATTGATGAGTACAACGCTTTTCTGAAATAAGCCTCGCTACCTATTTGCAAAAAACACCAATCATGAATATCAACGTAACAATTTCCGCGGCACCTGATCTGCTGCAAACCCTTCAAACTTTCGTGGGCCTGTTGACCGGCAAAACGAGTACTGATAAAAAGGACAAGCCTGTTAAGCCGGTCGTGACTACCCCTGCTACAGCAACTGAAGCCGCTGAACCGGACAAGGTCGTAACCCTTACGCAAATTCGCGAGTTGGCGACCGACCTGTCGCAGAGCCACGGCAAAGGACCTGCTGTCAAAAACTTGCTGAAACAGTATGACTGCGATACGCTTACCAAGCTTCCGCAGGAGCAGTACAACGCCTTTTTCAACGAACTGAAAGGGTTGTAATATGGCACATGCAATCCTTTCCCCCTCTGGCGCTTCGCGTTGGCTAGCTTGCACTCCCTCGGCAAGACTGGAAAGTACTTTCCCGGACCAGGCTGGCCTCGCAGCGCGCGAGGGGACGCTTGCCCATACGCTCGGTGAACTACTGATCCGGCGAGATAATGACTGGGTGACACCTCCCAAATTCGATAAGCAACTGGCTTTGATCAAAGCAGATAAGCTGTATCAAAATGAGATGATGGCCTACTGTGAAGATTATGCTGCCTACATCATGGAGAAGTTTGCCGCAGCAAAGATGCACACCGCCGATGCACAATTGCTTCTCGAACAGCGAGTCGATCTTACGGACTTTATCAAGGAGGGTTTTGGTACCACAGATGCTAATATCATTGCTGACCATACGCTCGATATCACGGATTTGAAATATGGGAAAGGGGTACCCGTTTCTGCTGTGGAAAACAAGCAGATGATGATCTATGCCCTTGGTAGCCTGAAGGCTTTCGGTCACCTCTACGATATACAGGTTGTTCGCATGACCATTTACCAACCTCGGATTCAAAATATTTCCTCTTGGGAAATATCGGTAACGGATCTACTCGCTTGGGCAGAAACAGAACTGCGGCCCAAAGCTGCACTTGCTTTCACTGGCGAGGGAGATTTCTTACCGGGTAAACATTGCCAGTTCTGCCGCGCACGCGCAGTGTGCAAAACCAACGCAGCCTTTAACCTGGAGATTGAAGAGTACGAACGAAGAGAATCCGATCTTCTTTCTGACTCCGATATAGCAGATATACTTGGTCGCGCGGAGGCATTAGAGAAATGGTTGAAAGCTGTAAAAGATCATGCCTTACAACAAGCGGTTGCCGGTAAAAGCTATCCAGGATATAAACTTGTCGAAGGACGCAGCGTCCGTAAATACGCTGATGAGGCGGCGGTGGAAAAAAGGCTACGGGATAACGGCTTTACTGATGCGCAAATCTTCAAACCGTTGGAGCTGTTGGGTATTACCGCACTGCAGGGTGAACTGGGTAAAAAACAATTTGAACAGTTGCTCAGTCCTCTTATCATCAAACCCGCTGGTAAACCTGTTTTGGTGCCATCGTCGGATAAACGTCCTGAACTCAATAACCTTGAAGCCGCTGTACGCGATTTCGATGATGGCTTCGAAGACTAGCATAGAAACAGCAAACTTTTAAAACACCAATAATGTCAGAACAAAAATCACCGACCAGTGTGTCGACAGGCGTCGTACGCCTCAGTTATGCCCATATCTGGGCGCCTTCCAGAATCGATGAGGAAAGTAAGGAGAAATACAGTACTGCGATCCTTATCGACAAGGCGGATAAGTCAACCGTTGACAAAATCAACGCGGCAATCGAGCACCTCGAAAAAGAAGCCAAAGAAAAGAACAAAGGAAAGCTGCCCAAAAACTTCAAGCGCCCGCTACGTGACGGGGATGAAGAAAAGCCTGAAGACGAGAACTACGCCGGAAAGTACTTCCTGAACGCGTCCAGCAGCCGCAAACCCGGTATTGTGAAACGTGTCAACGGCAAGTTGGAAACGATCACCGAAGAAGGTGAAGTATACTCAGGTGCCTACGTCCGCGTCGGTCTGAACTTTTACCTCTTCGATGTGAAAGGTAATGTCGGCATTGCCGCGGGCCTCAACAACATTCTGAAAGTAAAAGACGGCGAGCCGTTGGCCGGTGGTACTTCCGCCTCCCAGGATTTTGACGACGATTTCGATTACAGTGAAATCGACGCCGATGCAGAAAACGACAGCTTTCTCAACTAACCCCGCAAGAGCCTGTTTCGGCAGGCTCTTTTTAAATTTTTTAATATGAATAATTTAACCATATCGAAACAACACGTGCTCAGTGCCTACCGGTCCGAGAGTCTTGAAGGTAAAAAAGTTCTTGAAGCATTATTTGGCAACACTGTGTTTCAGCCAATCACTGATCGCGTAAAAACCTTTGCAGACGCCTGCGCCGTTGTTGGAACAACCGAACAGGCTGTCCTTGCCTTATCTCAAACAACCGATGGCCAAGCTTATGAAAAGTTGAAAGTAGTCGCCCAAGCACTCAACGAAGGCTGGCAGCCTGACTGGAAGAACGGCAACAAGTACAAATGGTATCCAGTATTCGACATGAGTGGTGATCGCCTCGTCTTCTACGGCGCCTACTTCTGGTACCTGCGCTCGGCCGTCGGCTCCCGCCTTTGCTTCGAAACGGAGGAAAAGGCAGCGTATGCCGGCAAACAGTTTTTGGATCTTTTCGAAACTCTTTTCGTTATCCAATGAAAGAACTTTCAATCGATATTGAAACTTTCAGCAGCGTTGACCTCAGAAAGTCGGGCGTGTACCGGTACGCAGAGGCGCCAGACTTTCAGATTCTCCTGTTTGCGTACAGCTACGGTGGCAAGGTTGAAATTGTAGACTTCGCGAACGATGAAGTTCTTCCTGATCAGGTATTGGCTGATCTCGTTAATCCGGATGTACTCAAAACTGCCTTTAATGCCGCTTTCGAACGTACTTGTATTGCTGCTTATCTGGGGCTTCAAATGCCTGCATCGCAGTGGCGCTGTACAATGGTAAAAGCGATGCAGCTTGGTTTGCCTGGCAGTCTTGATTCTGTGGCGAAAGCTTTGAAACTGTCTGCAGAGAAAGACAATGCCGGTAAGGCGTTAATCAAATATTTTTCCGTCCCTTGTAAACCGACAAAGACAAACGGCTTAAGGATCCGAAATCTACCTGCGCATGATCTGGTCAAATGGGAAGCGTTCAAAAACTACTGTATCCAGGACGTCGTGGTAGAAAAGCAGATCAGAGAATCACTCTCATGGTTTGAACCCGTACCGACTGAGCATAAAGTCTGGAACCTGGATCAAAAGATCAATGACACCGGGATCATGCTAAACGCTGAACTCGTTAACAATGCTATTGCCTTTGATCTGGCCTTTGCAGAAAAACTGAGTACCGAAGCGGCTGTCTTGACCGGTCTTTCAAATCCAAACAGTGTTGCACAGCTTAAACAGTGGATTTTGGATACCTCCGGCGAGGAGGTTGACAAACTGAATAAAGACACCCTACCAGAGCTGATCGATAAAACGGACGACGAGGTGTTACGGCGTGTGTTAGAACTCCGTCAGCAGATGGCCAAAACATCCGTCAAAAAGTACCTGGCTATGCGCAACGCGATCTGCCGCAATGGTAGAGTGCATGGCGTTACGCAGTATTACGGTGCTGGGCGGACAGGACGGTGGGCCGGTCGTTTAGTCCAGGTGCAGAACTTGCCAAAAAACGACTTGTCTGATCTTGACCTTGCCCGCCGTATTACCCTGTCCGGTGATATTGATACCCTGGAACTCTGTTTCGGTAACGTGCCGGACACCCTTTCTCAACTCATCCGTACCGCTTTTGTTGCGCCTGCAGGAAACCGCCTCATCCCTTCTGATTTCTCTGCTATTGAGGCGCGCGTAATTGCGTGGCTGGCTGGCGAAAACTGGCGACTGGAAGTCTTCAAAACACACGGTAAAATATATGAAGCTTCAGCCGCACAGATGTTCGGTGTACCGATCGAATCCATCAAAAAGGGTTCTGATCTCCGACAGAAGGGGAAAGTGTCAGAACTGGCTCTTGGTTACCAGGGTGGCCCAAATGCCTTGGTTAAAATGGGAGCGCTCAAAATGGGATTACAAGAGGAAGAACTGCCTAAGCTGGTCAAGATGTGGCGCAATGCTAATAAGAAGATCGTCGCGTTTTGGGATAGCGTCAACAGGGCTGCTATTACCGCAGTTGAAACCGGCCGCACAGTCTCTCTGCAGCACCAAGTCGGCTTTCAAGTTTACAAGGACATCCTGTTTATTCACTTGCCGAGTGGTCGGAAGCTGGCTTATCAACAGCCTCGGTTGCTTGATGGGAAATACGGTCCTATCGTTACTTACTCCGGAACTGATCAACAGAAAAAGACCTGGGGCCGGCAGGAAACCTATGGTGGTAAACTGGTCGAAAATATCGTACAGGCGGTATCGCGCGACCTGCTGGCAGACGCGATGCTTCGCCTGGATGCGGCGGGTTATAAAATATGCATGCACGTGCATGACGAGGTTGTCCTGGAAGTTCCCACGGACAAGGGATCACTTGACGAGATCGACGCAATTATGGGAGCGTCTGTTCCCTGGGCCTCAGGGCTGCCTTTAAAAGCAGACAGTTACGAAACACTTTACTACAAAAAAGATTAAACGTGAAAACGGATACGATGATATCAATGTGCGATCTGACTGGTAAGATGGCTGAACCTTGGGCGGAAGCTGGATATACATGTATATGTGTCGATATCCAGCATTCAATCAGGGCGACAAAACGATGTGCGCACCCTGTCAAACATTTTCCATCGGGCGGATCTATTCATTTCGTTTGGGGAGACGCCAGGAGTTGGAAGCCATCAATGTTTTGTAAAGATTTCTTCAATCGGTATATCATCCGATTCGTGGCTTGTTTTCCTACTTGTACCAATCTGGCCGGCAGCGGCTCGCAGGATTGGCAACTCAAAGGAATTGCAATGCTTACCGACGGTCTGATGCTATTCAACGCTTGCGAGCAGATATCAGATTGGTCCGGCGCGCCATATTTAATTGAAAACCCTGTTGGTGTTGTCCCTGCACATCACCGGAAGCCAGACTATTATTTCCAGCCGTGGCAATTCGGCGACCTATACCAAAAGAAAACATGCCTTTGGTCAGGTAACGGATTCGTCATGCCAGAGGCAGAATACATCTTCAAACCGGAAGGTGTTACGCAAAAGATATGGCTTACCCCCCCGGTCCGGATCGTCAGAATGAAAGGTCAAAAACGCCGACAGGATTTGCTCGGGCAGTTTTCAACGCTAATAAATTCTTGAACCAATAAAACACCAATCATGCAAACACTACAGACTCCCAAACAAACAGTTATTGACCTTTTCAATAACTCCAACACAGTAGAACGTGCCGTTCTTATCAAGCTGTTCGGCGACTCCTTTCATCGGCCAATTACAGAACGCATCCAGACCATTGAGGATGCCTACGCCGAATTAGGCCGCAAACCTGAAGATTTCCGGCCATACAGTCAACCGCCAAATCAGCGCCAGGAAGCCATGAATGCCATGGCAGATATCTGGACCGTTGTTGAAGCCGCCAACGAAGGCTGGCAGCCTGACTGGAAAAACGACGATGAATACAAATGGTACCCATTCTTCGATATGAGTGGTGATCGCCTCGTCTTCTACGGCGCCAACTACTGGGGCCAGGGCTCGGACGTCGGCTCCCGCCTTTGCTTTCGGACTCGTGATTTGGCCGAGCATTTTGGTAAAAAATTCATCGAGGTATATGAGAAATTCATGTGCTCCTAACCTTCAAAACTTTCAAAACACCAATCATGACAAAAGTCATCTCCTTCCTGTCAGCTTGTAAAAAGCTCAAAAGAGACCCTAAGAAACTCCCCGTCGTAAAGGGTTTGCCAAAGATCCATGCTGAGGCCATTATCGCCCAGTATAAATTATGGACCATCGCTGACGCAATCCGCGATGGCTGGAAACCGGATTATAGCAATACCGATCAATGGAAGTGGTACGCTTACTTCTACTTTGAGTCTGCAAAAACAAAACAAGGCCGTCCGACCCTCGTCTTCGGCTGCGCCGCCTACTGGAACCGGGCCTCGTACGTCGGCTCCCGCCTTTGCTTCGAAACGAGGGCACAGGCTGAATACTTTGGTAAGAAATTCATAAAGCTGCACCAGCAGGTTCACCGAATGGATTAACGTATTCAGGTCGTACGTGTCAAGGTTGCTGCCGCTCTTCGGCTCTTTGCCTCGTCTTCAACAACGCCAACAACTGGAACCAGAACTCGAACGTCAGCTCCCACCTATGCTTTAAGAACTCAGACGACGTAGACCTTACCTCTTGGTAAAAAATAACAATAATTAGTAGGGGCGGTGGTACCAATCCGGGAAGCCTACCCGAACAAAGCAAAGTTTTGTGAAACGAATATCTAACCTTTTTAACCAGATATGCAGCGTCGAAAATTTACGCTTGGCCGATCAGAAGGCCCGCCGTGGTAAACTGGATCAGTACGGTGTAAAACGACATGACCAGCAACGGGAGGAAAATCTGCTGGCTTTACATGAGCAACTCGTCAACCGGAATTATCGGACTTCAGAATACTTGGTACGCACAATTGTTGAACGGAAGACCCGGGTTGTCTACAAACTCCCTTATTACCCGGACCGGATAACGCATCACGCGATTATGAACATCCTTGAACCGATTTTTGTCGCGCACTTTACTGCCGATACCTATTCCAGCATCAAAGGCAGAGGGTTACACCTGGCAGCGGATAACGTTAAAATCGCGTTACGGGATAAGGTGAATACTGCCTACTGCTTGAAAATGGATATCACGCAATTTTATCCTTCGATCAATCACGATATTCTGAAAGCTCAACTGCGTCGAAAGTTCAAAGATCTCGATTTGTTATGGCTGCTGGATGAGATTATCGATAGTGCGCCCGGCGTACCCATCGGGAATTATCTGAGCCAGTACTTTGCCAATTTCTACCTGACGGGTTTTGATCGCTGGGTCAAGCAAGAAAAGGGTGTACGGTATTACTTTCGATATGCAGATGATCTGGTCATCTTCGGTGCCGATAAACAGACGCTGCATGCACTGGCTGCTGATATCCGGCATTACTTGTCAGCCAACCTGAAACTTTCAGTAAAGGACAACTACCAGGTATTTCCAGTAGCTGCGCGCGGCGTTGACTTCCTTGGCTACAAATTCTATCACACGCACACGCGTCTTCGCAAATCCATCAAACGACAGTTCGCACGAAGGCTGGCAAAAGGAGCCAGCGGGCAGACCGTTGCCGCTTACTGGGGCTGGGTGAAGCATTGCAATAGTCGCAACCTCATGAAAAAATTAACCGGTAAAAAATCATTACAAGCATGACCATTGATATAAACCATGACGGTAAGATTGATATCGCCGTCGGACGTAATCGAAAAGAAACACACTGGAAAAACAAAGAACTGAAATGGTCGGAGCTGGTAAAAAAGCTGTCCGAAACGCACCGTACTGCGGAGACTGTTAAGGAGTACATGGCCTCTAAAAAACCACGACAGGATGAAATCAAAGATATAGGCGGATTCGTTGGAGGATACCTTTCTTCAGGCCGCCGTAAGCCGGAAAACGTAGTGCACCGGCAACTGATCACCCTTGACCTGGACTCCGCACAGGCGGACATGTGGTTCAACTTTACGCTGCAGTACGGATGCGCCGCCTGCATTTACTCGACCCATAAGCATACCGCCGCCGCGCCGCGGATCCGTTTGGTAATCCCGCTGGACCGTCCTGTCTTCTCAGATGAATATGTTGCTATAGGTCGACGCATTGCCGGTGACATTGGTATTGAAGATTTTGACCACACCGGTTTTCAACCTTCCCGGCTCATGTACTGGCCCTCTACTTCGAAAGATGGCGAGTTCCTATTTGAGTGCCAGGACGGTCCGTGGTTGTCGGCGGATGAAATACTCAGTCGGTACAGGAACTGGCGGGATTCAAGTGAGTGGCCAGTCAGTCAGCGCAACGACAATGTGATCCAAACCGCCATTAAAAAGCAAGGCGACCCGCTTGAAAAGCCGGGTGTCGTTGGGGCCTTCTGCCGCACCTACGATATTCACCAGGCAATCGATACGTTTCTTCCTGATGCCTACGATGCCTGCGATGTTGAAAACCGATACACGTACAAAGAAGGCAGCACGTGGGCGGGACTGATTGTGTATGACGGAAAATTTTCTTACAGCCACCACGGTACGGATCCAACCAGTGGAAAGCTATGCAATGCTTTCGACCTGGTGCGCCTGCACAAATACGGTTTGCTCGACGAGGAGGCAAGGGAAGGTACACCGGGGAATAAATTACCGTCGTATACGGCTATGATTGATTTTGTCACCAAAGATCCTGAGGTCCGTAAAATGATTGTCAGGGAGCGATTGCAGGAAGCCGAAGATGTATTTGGAACCGAAGATGAAGATGCCAGTGAAGAACCGGAAAACGATGATTGGAAAGAGCAACTGGACATGGACAAAAAGGGCAATCTGCACAGCACTATTAACAATGTGGTGCTGATCATGGAGAACGACCCGAAACTTAAAGGCCGTATCGCCTACGATGAGTTTGAACAGCGGTTGATCGCTACCCGGAACTTACCCTGGCGAAAGATCAACCACCAGAACCGATACTGGTCAGATAAGGATGACGCCAATATATCCCTGTATTTGGAAAAGCTGTATGGTATGCCCGCGGCAAAGCTTGACACCGCGATTGGGGTGATCAGCGAAAAAACCCGGTTTCACCCGGTACGCGACTACCTCAACACGTTGCAGTGGGATGGGGAGCCACGTGTCGAAACATTGTTTGTCGAATACATGGGCGCAGAAGATACGCCGTATGTGCGGGCTGTTACTCGTAAAACGATCACGGCCGCGGTGGCACGGGTGATGCAGCCAGGGGTTAAGTTCGACTATGTATTGACTATTGTCGGTAAACAGGGGCTGGGTAAAAGCTCCCTGATCGGTAAACTTGGCCGGCAGTGGTTCTCTGACAGCTTCACCACCATACAGGGGAAAGAAGCTTTTGAACAAATACAGGGTGTGTGGATCGTGGAGATCGCGGAGCTGGCCGGTTTACGCAAAGCCGAGGTCGAAGCGATCAAGCATTATATCTCCAAACGGGAAGATCGGTACCGCGTGGCTTATGGCAAACGGGTGGAGAACTTCCCCCGCCAGTGTATCTTCTTTGCTTCCGTCAATAAGAAGGACTTCCTAAAAGATTCATCTGGTAACCGCCGATGGTGGCCGCTCGATGTATTCAACGGGAAGCCGGAAAAGAATGTTTTCGTTGATCTGACCGATACCGAGATCAACCAGGTATGGGCAGAGGCGGTAACGCTATACAAGGCCGGTGAACCGCTATATCTGGACCGGGAGCTGGAACAGGAAGCACAGCAGATTCAAAGCCGCCACAGTGAACAGGACGACCGTACAGGCATTATCCTGCGGTACCTGGAAACCTTGCTGCCGGAGGACTGGGAGAAAAAGGATACCTACGAACGCCGCGCGTGGTTGAACGGTGATAAAGAGCTCCAGGAGGAGGGCACGGTACAACGGCAACGGGTGTGCGCAGCGGAAATCTGGTGTGAAGCTTTGGGCGGATTTCAGAAGGAGATGAACTCCCAGAATACGAGGTTTATACATGATGTCATGCATCAATTAGACAACTGGGTAGAAACGAAAAATAAAAGCCGGTTTGGTATCTACGGCGTAATGAAAGGATACGAATTAAATGTTGCCGCTGTTGCCCATAAAAGCAAGTACGGCAACAACAAGGGCAACATTTTAAAAACTGAAAGTTAACAAGTTAGGCCATTTGTTGCCCTTGTTGCCTTAAAATACTATATGATTTAAAAATATAGGATTAGAGAGAATAAAGGCACCCGCGATCGCCTAAACGCCCCCGCGTAAGAGTTTAAGATTTTAAGGCAACATGCAACAAAATGCGAAAAATACCAAACGATGAGAGAAAAGACAATTGAAACCCGGCTTCGTAATGAAGTCAAAAAGCGCGGAGGTATTGCCCTGAAATTCGTGAGCCCTTCGCATGCAGGTGTGTTTGACAGGATCGTGCTGATGCCGGGCGGCAAAACCTGGTTTGTAGAACTGAAGGCCCCTGGTAAAAAATTATCGCCGCTGCAAGAAGTATTCCGTAAACAACTGGACGCTTTACAACAGCCCTACCGGGTGGTAGATGATCTGCAAAGCTTGGATGAATTTTTAAACCTTATCGAGTTATGAAGTATCAACCTTTTCCTTACCAGGAATACACTACTCGCCGTATCATCGAAAATACCTGTGGCCCGTTACTGGACATGGGGCTTGGCAAAACGGTATCAACGCTTACAGCCATCGATCACTTGATCTATGAAAAGCAAGAGGTGAAAAAAGTACTGGTAGTCGCACCGCTTCGCATAGCGGATGAGGTGTGGTCGACAGAAATTGCGAAGTGGGATCACCTGAACCGTTTACGGTTGTCTAAGGTGTTGGGGTCTGAAAAAGAACGTAAACAGGCACTGCGTGTGCAGGCGGATATCTACGTCATTAACCGGGAAAACATTCCCTGGCTGGTGGCTCAGTACGGTACAGCCTGGCCTTTTGATATGATCGTGGTAGATGAAAGCAGCAGCTTTAAGAACCCGCAATCCAAACGGTTTAAAGCGCTTCGCAAAGTGCGACCTCTGGCAAAGCGCGTGTATACGCTTACAGGAACGCCGACACCAAACGGTCTGTTGGGACTGTGGCCCCAGGTGTACCTGTTGGATCGCGGCGAACGGTTGGGAGAGTCATTTTCCAATTTTCGCAAACAGTACTTCGATCCCGATAAACGTAACGGAGAAACGATCTTCAGCTATGCAATCAAACGGCCGGACCGGAAGATGAACGATATCCTTGGCCGGGATATATTCGAAAAGGAGATTCACGACAAGATTGGTGATATCTGTTTTTCCATGAAGGCGAGCGATTACCTGGATCTTCCCGCGCGCATTGACCGTATCCGGCAGGTTCAATTAGGGGCAAAAGTACAGGCGCAGTATGATGAGTTTGAACGCGACCAGGTCTTGACGCTGCTGGGTGACCAAGAGATTACAGCGTTCAATTCCGGGGCCTTGACTAGTAAATTGATGCAATATGCAAACGGTGCTATTTACGATGAGAATAAGGACTGGCATGAAGTGCATGATGCAAAGCTGGCGGCCCTGGAAGAGATCGTCGAGGCGGCAGACGGTAACCCGGTACTGGTATTCTATTCATTCAAGCACGACCTGGAACGAATCAAAACCCGGTTGAGTGGCTACCGGGTCCGGACACTGCAAACGGCCAAAGATATCCATGACTGGAACGACGGAAAGATCGAAGTGTTGTTGGCGCACCCAGCTAGTGCCGGCCACGGACTTAACCTACAGGCAGGCGGAAACATCATCGTATGGTTTGGGTTGACGTTTGACCTTGAGCTGTTCCAGCAGGCAAATGCCCGCTTGCATAGGATGGGCCAAACCAAGCCTGTTATCATTCACTACCTGATCGTCAAAGGAACCATTGATGAAGAAGTTGTTGCCGCCTTGGATAGCAAGTCCGGAAAACAAGAGGCTGTGATCAGGGCGGTCAAGGCCCGAATTGATAAACACCGAAAACATGCCGCATGACCTGGGAGGAAATAATAAAAGCCACAGAGGCGGGGGCTTATTCGGTTGAGCCCTTACGCGCCTATTTGTTGGAGATAGAGGATGTAATTCGTTATTCCGGGCGTTTTCTGCGAGTGTTTGAGATCACAGCTACATGCATAAAAGCCCAGCAAGCAGGCGATGAACGCGGATATAAAAGCGTAAAGTTTGGCAGGCAATCGAGAGAGCGGGTAGAGCTTATTGTTTTCAGAAAGACCGGATGTTTCAGAAATGTTTGAAACTATGCTATATTTTATTATCTTCGATAAAACGCTAACCTTTGACTCGTGACCAGATCATCAACGCTGTATTTAACAGTAGGCAACTCGATGCCTGGATCTGTCGTCTGCAGCGCGAAGACCTTCGCCAGGATTTAAAAAGCGAGGTGATTGAGACCCTTCTTCTTTTGGATGACAGCTTTTTACAAGAGTTACATCAGTCTGGAAAAATCATAGGTTATGCGATGGGGGCAGCATGGAATATGTGTGCCAGAAAATCCAGTTCATTCAATCGAATGTACCGTTCATGGACCTATGATGTAAACGACGTGCCAGATCAGCCGGTTGAGCCTGATGTTGAAATGCACATAGAAGCCGTTCTTTCAGCGGTCAATGAGCTGCCTTGGTATGACAGGGAAATACTCAAGCTGTATGCGGATATGAGATCGTGCCGGGCAGTACAGAAAAAAACAAACATCCCACACACCAGTATCAACCTGACAGTAAGAAAGTCTATTAGAACAGTACGGGAAAAATTAACTAACCAATGACTACACCACTACTTATTGTACTGGCGGCTTTGGCCAATGCGACCATGCTGATGCATGTCGTTTTTGAACCGTTGAGTTACCGACTTTGGATACGTCAACATAGCAAAAAAGGCGGCAAGATACCGCCAGCTAATGAACGGCATTTCTTACCCCGTAAACCTTTTCGGTGTATTCCGTGTCTGACGGCATGGCTTGCTTTTCTGTTTGCTATGTTCGCAGATCAAGGTGTTTTTTCAGTGGTTTATATCGGAGCCGGCTACATGATGGGTTGTATTTATTCAGCCATTCAAATGCGATACCTGTGAAAGTATTAGGACTTGTTTTTAAAGATCACGGCCCGACGTTTCACCGGGTTTTAATGCCTTTGTTGAAGATGAGAGAAGTCGACGCATACATCACCAATGCACCGAGGGATGAGGACTTTTCGAGCATCGATGTACTGTATTACAACCGCCATGTTAACCAGGATCTGATCGAAAAGGCCCGGGCCGTTGGAGCAAAAATCGTTATGGACCTGGATGATCACTGGGAGTTGGACCCGCACCATGTGGCGTTTCAATCTTCAAAAAAAGTTCGTGACCTCATTATCCAGCAGGTTCAGCAGGCAGACGCCGTCACCTGTACACACGACAGGCTGGCACAGGAAATATACCGGTACAACAAAAACGTGCATGTTGCGGCCAACGCTATACCGAATGATCCGGAGTACTTCCCTGTCAAGAACATTCCCGCCGAACTCACCCGTTTATTCTGGCAGGGGTCCATTACCCATGAAAAAGACATTAACCTGCTGCGGAAGACAGTGCGGACATTAGATTCTAGCCGGTTCATGATGGTCATGGCGGGCTACAATTCGGAGGATGTGGAATGGTTCCGAATGGCCAATGCCTATACCGACTACCAGAAGATGCCATACTCACTACTGGAAGGGCTTCCGCCTTCAGGCTATTACCGTTACTACTCACTGGCAGACGTGTGCCTGGTGCCATTACTGTCCACGTGGTTCAATGGGTTTAAAAGCAACCTGAAGGTATTGGAAGCGGCTCACGCTGGCCTACCAGCCATCGTTTCCGATGTGAACCCATACCGCGGTTTACCAGTCCTTTACGTTCGAAAGGAAAGCGACTGGCTGAAGTGGATAAATGACAAGGACGCCCAACGTGAATGTGCACGCGATCTGCAGGCTTTTTGCCAAGAACATTACGACTACGACATGATTAATCAACAACGAAAAGAGTTTTTATTTCATGAAACCTGAAAACAAGCAATTCCTGGACGAACTCCGGCCCTTGCATGATCTGTATGTAAAGGCTCAATACATCAAACACTTTGACGGCGCAACCCGGCAAAGGCTGCTTGATGTCATACGGGAAGAGTTTCAGCCTGGTTACCTGGCGGACCTGTGGTGTTCAAGCTGCGTTGCGGATATGCTGGTGTTTGCTTTCACGCAGTATGATAAGCAGCCAAAAGAGATATTAAAGCCTAAAAAGGAACGAAAATGAAGTACATCCACCCTACAGCGGTCATCGGCCCCAACGTAACGATTGGGGATGCGTATATCGGCCCATACTGCGTTATCGGTTATCCTGCCGAACACCGTGGCACCTTTCCCGAGGTGGGCAAGGTGGAGATTTGCGACGGAGCAATCCTGACAGGTCATGTAACCGTTGATGCAGGTATCGGCATGAATGGTGTCACGTTCATTGGATCTTCAGCATTCCTTATGAAGCATTCCCATGTCGGGCACGATGCTATCCTTTACCAGGGGGTAACTGTCGCGTGCGGGGCAAAAATCGGTGGACATTGCGTTATCGGCGTTGAAGCAAATATCGGTTTAAACGCAGTGATACATCAACGAGTTATCATACCCGCCGGTTGTATGATCGGTGCCGGCGCTGTGGTGATCAAAAAAAGCCAGATGCAACCTAATTACAAGTATGCCGGCAACCCTGTGCGGGAACTCGGCCCAAATTTTAAGATATGAAAGTAGGAGTGATACTCTTAACCTGTGGCCGCGCAGACCTCACGCAACGAGTAGTCGACCGGTGTTTGTTCAATTCCGGGCATAACGCCCCAGTGTATTGGGTGGATAATGGAAGCGGCTACGATGACTTTATGCGGATTGCAGCCCTGTACCCCTTCGATGGTTCGTACCGGTTTGAGGAGAATAAAGGCATTTCCGCCGCGATCAATGCGGGTATCAGGATGGCCAAGACTGAAGGATGCGATGCGGTCGTTACACTCGCAAACGACATTATGATGCCCGACGGTTGGCTGGCTGCAATGGTCAGCGCTGCCGGGGCCATCGAGAGGACCGGCATGGTCGGCATACACTGCGTGGAGACGCTGCCGCCGATTGAGGAACTCGACGGGGTTACCGTTCACCCGACTTTTGCCCCGTTCGGAAACACCTTAATCACAATGGAGGCTATCAGGGCAGTGGGCATGTTCAACGAGGATTTCGACCCGTACGGGATGCAGGACACTGATTTCGGATATCGTACAACGATGGCCGGGTTTAGGAATTACTACCTACCACACCTGCAGTCTGAGCACATCGGCCACGACGTAGGGCAGGATAGTGAATACCGGCGGATGAAGGACGAGGGGCTGTCTAAGGCCGGACAGATATGGGCAGACGCTCAATCCAGATATGATGAAACTGGCAACTACACAATTTTTTACCCTGAATGGTGATACAATGATTGAGAAATTAAAGCGAGGCCGGCCAAAGGCGATCAAGAAGTCCGCGAAGTTGTGGGAGCTTTTTGAGCAATACGTTGAGCGTGTGAAGCAAAACCCAATTAAAGTTCAGGACTTTGTCGGCAAGGATGGCGATGAGGTTGAACGCAAACGAGAACGCCCCCTGACAATGGAAGGGTTTGAAAACTTTCTTGAGGATCAGGGAATTATTAATGACCTCGGCGATTATATGCGAAACAAAGATGGGCGCTACTCAGATTTTGCCCCTATCTGCTCGCGTATAAAGCGATCAATCAGGCAGGACCAAATCGAGGGCGGCATGGCCGGCATTTATAATCCGTCAATCACTCAACGCCTCAACGGCTTAACCGAGAAGGTTGAAGAGTCCGGAAGCAAGGAGGTGAAAGTAACAGTCAAGTATGACCGAAAAGGTAATAACCCTTCTGCAGCCTCACCCGGGGCAGATGGAGGTGATACAGAATAGTGCGCGATTTAACGTTGTTGCGTGTGGCCGCCGCTGGGGTAAGTCCGGTATGGCGGTCAACTTATGCTCGGAGCCCGCGCTTGAAGGGTTCCCGGTTGGGTACTTCACACCCACGTACAAGCTGCTGGATGGCACATATTCCGAACTGCTGTCTGTGTTGGAACCCGTGATATCGCGTAAGCATGAACACCAGTTCATTGAATTGATTACGGGCGGGAAGATAGAGTTTTGGAGCCTAGAGAATGAGATGGCCGGAAGAAGCCGGAAGTATAAACGTGTCGTCGTCGATGAGGGGGCATTCGTTAAACGCCTGTGGTCTTGCTGGACCGAATCGATCCGGCCAACCCTTACCGATCTTAAAGGGGACGCCTTCTTCCTTTCGTCTCCGAAGGGAAAGAACGATTTCCATAAACTGTTCATGCGGGGCCGATCAGGCCAGGCGAACTGGGCCAGCTTTCAAAAAACGACTTATGACAATCCGTACATTGATCCTGAAGAGGTAGACGACGCGAAGGCGGACCTGCCGGAAGATGCTTTTAAACAGGAGTACCTGGCTGAGTTTCTGGACAACATCGCCAACCCGTTCGGATCTGCGTTTATCGCACAATGTACATTCCCGTTATCCACCCTACCGCCCGTGTGTTATGGAATCGACCTCGCCAAGTATACGGACTGGACGGTTATAATCGGGCTGGATCGACACGGGCAGGTATGCTACTTTGACAGGTTCCAAGCTGATTGGCGAACAACGGAACAGCGGATACTGAGTTTGCCCCCTGCACCTATTTGCGTAGACAGTACCGGTGTCGGTGATCCAATAGGCGAGGCAATTGCAGCCGTCCGTCCCACGGAGCTATTCAAGTTTACGGCTAATAGCAAGCAACAGTTAATGATGGGGCTACAGGCGGCCATCCAGAAGCGGGCATGTACTTTTCCCGAGGGACACATCACCGATGAACTGAGCAACTTCACATACGAATACACATCAACAGGAGTGAAGTATACGGCGCCGGGAGGGCTGCACGATGACTGCGTAATGGCGTTGGGTCTTGCCTGGCACAAGTGGCAAACAGAAGGGCAGTTTAGCGGTAACATTTCAATCGAAATATTTTAGTATGATAAAAGCAATTAGCTGGGCAGACGTAACGGTACACCAGTATCAGCAGGTATACCAGATACTCATAAGTAATCCGCAGGACGATATCGAAGCTGTACAGCGGATCGTGCAAATCATGTACGGGCTTACATCCGACCAGGCGGACAACCTTTCAATTGAAGAGTTCAACCGGTTAGCCAAGTCTGTTCGGTTCCTCTTTGAGCAGGGGATAATCCCGGGGCAGCCGAAAAAGGTTTTGCGGATCGGCGGGAACCGGTACAAGGTCTGTTATGATCTACAGAAGATGCGTCACCGTCAGTACGTTGAGGTGGTGAGCTGGACGCAAACGGAGCAGGACATGATCTTAAACATGCATCGATGCATGGCGTCAATCGTCGACCCGATCAACTGGTATGGCAGGCGCCGCAAGAATATGGCCGACGAGCATACCCGGATAGCGGACGACATGCTTAATGCTCCCGTTCTGGATATCTACCACTCCTGTGTTTTTTTTTGCACGCAATTCAGGTACTTAATAGACAGTATCCAACCCTATTTGGTCGAGGAGATGATGAGCAAGGGGATGAGCAGGACCATGGCGGAGGCAGCGGTGGAACTTTCCAAAGGTATCACGGATGGACTTACTCTACTACGGCGATAGCGGAACTGGAACGAATTACCCTTGATCAGGCGTACGAGCTGCCCATTATCCAAGCGCTTAATGATTTGGTCTACCTGAAGGCAAAGACGGATCACGACCGCGAGTTACTTCAAAGAAGAACTCATTTTTAATTGGACAGATTCCGCTTTTTTACCACTACTGATATATGAAGTCATTTAGTAAAGCACAAGCTGAAGCCATTGCTGACGGTTTCCTAGACAGTATTGGCACGAATAAAGGAGATGCCAATGTAGTCGGGAAGGGAGTGGTGTCTGCCCTCGTTCGGCTTGCAATGACGATTGCCGCCCAAGCTACCAGTAACCTTGAAGAGTCTGGTAAAATATCGTCCGGAGAGTTGGCAGAGTCCATCACGGTTGAAGAACCGAAAGCCGAAGGCAGCCAAATTTCGATTGAAATATTGGCGTTGTTTTATTACAAGTTTATCGACCGTGGTGTAAGAGGCGTGGAGAGTGGCACAGGTGACTTTCAGTTTCGGACAGCGCTCCCCAGTAAGCGAATGGTTGATGCCTTTGACCGTTGGATTAAACGGGAAGGCATCAGCGTGGAAAACGTCAAACAGGCGCTGTTTAAAAAGGAAAGGAAAGGAATGCAGGTAAAAAGTTCTGCCGCTTACAGCTTTGCAAGAAGTGTTAAAGCTAAAGGTATTCGTCCTACCGGCTTTATGTCCAAGGCGATCCGTACAGCGGAAACGATCATGAAGAAAGAACTCGGGGCTGGTCTTAAGGTCGATGTGCTAAATACCCTTCCAAAAAAAATAGGTCCATCTTAAAAAAAGTATTGGACAAAAACGGGGTTTCTGCCACTACGTAGTATATGTACTCCGTTTTAACAGAACCCGGCCTATACTCATCTGCTCACGGCGATTTGATTTATGTAGTATCAGAGCCGACAAAGACAGCCGATCCAGATACTTACCAGGACTACCGGTTTATCCTCGATCTGACAGTGGGGGCTAATCCCGCTGTTCGTCTGAAGGCATTACCCCGGCCGGACAATAAGCTCGGTGTTTTTAACATCGGTAACGTCGTCCGTAATTATTTCAACACCGCGTTGAACCCGGGATCCGGCATCCTATGCCAGCAGATGGGGGTCGGGGATTTCTTACTTGAACTAGGAATCAGCCTGGGCGAGGAGTACAATTTTATTACCTACCCCAATATTACCAGCAGTGATCTGTCTGTTTACAACCACTATGACGGACGGACTTTTGGTAGCGGATCGACCCTTTCTGCCAAATTGGGCAAGGTCGCCAGCAACAGAATGGGGGCGCTCAAAGTCCACCCAGCCAGCACATTTTCTTTCCTGCCTTTTTTCCCAAGTACTGCCGATGTTGATTTTACGGCCCGTTCTTATACAGAGGCCGGCGCAAATGTCGCTACCTACTCCACTACGTTTTCTCCAACCGGGCAGATGCTCATCTTCAATGTATCCCCTTCAAGGTTAAACACCGCCAGCGCAGGGTTTATTACGCCTGCTGTAGCGTATTACACCGTAGAAGTAGAAGGTGATTTGTATCGGTTTGATCTGATATGCGAACCTAAGTATGACCGGTATAGCGTGCACTTCCTGAATCAATACGGCGGGTTTGAGAGTAAAGATTTCACCAAAGTTTCCCGACGCCGTATCGAGATCACCAAAACAGACTATGGACGCCTGCCGTACGACATAGATGCATCAGGTGTTGTTCGTTACTTCAATGCGGGCAATGTCTACAACGACACCGCAGCAGTATACGCCAGCCAGTACATGGACAAGCTTACCCTGAATAGTGATTTCATATCTGATCAGGAATATGAATGGTTGGGGGAACTGATGCGCTCCCCGATGGTGTATGTACAGATGGGAGCGTATTTCATCCCTGCTCGAATCAACGGCAACAATTACGAATACCGTAAGCATATTAACGACAAGTTCACCAACATCACGCTGGACATAGAGTTCGGCGAAACCTTCAACGCTCAATTCAGATGAGGACCGAAATGTACATGGAGAATGAGCGGGTAGACCTAACCGCCGACTTGTCAGCGTTGTTGACGTTTTCTCTCGACGACGTTAAAGAGTTTGCCGCCAGGTCTACCACCTTCAGCAAAACGATTGTGTTACCCGGCACGGCCAGAAACAACCGCTTATTCGGGAATATCTTTCAGACAGGACAGGCCAATTGGTACAATGCGGGTCAGCCAAATATCGGGTACAACTTTAATGCTGCGAAGTCTGCCAACTGCATCATCTTTCAGGATCATTTGCAAACATTCAAAGGTGTACTCCGCCTGTTGAAGATCGTTTGTGAGAAAGGGCGTATCGAATACGAGGTCGCCGTATTCGGTGAAATAGCGCTGCTAAATTCAACTCTTGCGGGCGCGCTGCTGGAAGACCTTGATTTCTCCGAGCATGACCATGACTATACGATTGATAATATCGCTGACTCGTGGGATAACCCTGGCGGATCAGGCGTGTATTACCCACTGATTGATTACGGTACCTATTCAACCGATAAACAAAACTGGAACTATCGCACATTCCGGCCAGCTCTTTACCTGCGTGAGTACCTGGATAAGATATTCACGGCGGCCGGTTTCCGGTACGATGCCCCGCTGTTTGATACACCACGATTCAAGTCGATCATTATACCGCACAATAAAAAGGATTTGACGCGTAAGGATGGCCCGTTTCTGCGTGCCACTATGAACACTCCCGCTGATATCCTGTATTCAGCGATAGGTAAGACAACGCCACAGGATGCTGTATTGGAAACTTTCAGCGCCTCAAACTTTACCATTGATGGCACCAACAAGTTTATCACCTACACGGGTATCACGCCCGTAACAGTACGCGGCAGGGTACGCGTGACCGGTGATATATTCAACGGCACAACAGACGAGGTGCGTATGGACCTCGGCCCACTCAGCGCCGGTTCTGGCGATACTGGATCGGTGGTACTCCCGCCGCCTAATCCCGCACTGCAGGCTACACCATTCACCTTCGACGAGACGCGGGAAGTGACACTGTTCCCGGGTGGTATATATTCCTTCCGGCACTACATACAGGATCCAACCGGCACACCTTACCGCACACGCATATTCAGCATTGACATATCACTTGATGCAGTTACCCCTATCTACGAAATCGTAGACCTGGGCGAGCCGGTAAAGATGAACGAGCAAATCCCGCAGAACGTGAAGCAGGTGGACTTTCTGCTTGCTGTTATACGCCTTTGGAACCTGTATGTATATGAAGACTTCAATGATACCCGACTGATCAGAATAAACCCGTTTGTTGACTTCTACGGCACTGATAGCATCAACTCGGTAGACTGGTCTTTCAAACTGAACCGGGATAAAGTGTTTACACTCGAACCGCTTTCTGAACTCAATGCTAAAAAATATGGGTTCAAGTATAAGGCAGATAACGATTTCTATAATGAGGAGTACCGCAAGCGCTGGGGAGAGGGTTACGGCGATTATACTTTCGACTCGCAGTTCGAGTTTTCCGAGCAGGTAAAATCCTTCGAGGTCGTTTTTTCCGCCACTCCGTTAGTTGGGTATGTCGGTGAGGATAAGGTGTATTCAACTATCATGAAGCGAACGGGTGAAGGCGGTAGCCTGATCGAAGAGCGAATAGATAGCAACATCCGGCTGTTGCAGACTAAGAAAATTACCGGAGTAAATAACTGGGACATCATGTCAGACACCGGCGACTCGCTTGGTTTGTTTGACTTATACCCATATGCGGGGCATTTAAATGATCCCGACGTACCAACGGACTGCCTGAATTTTGGTGCGCTTCGATCAGTATTCTTTGTTATCGCTGCCATTCCTGCATATGCTACTCAATTCAAAGCTTACTGGTCACCCTACATGGCCGAGATCACCGACAAAGATGGAAAGCTGTTAACGGGTAATTTTTATCTAACCGCAAAAGATATCGCCGAGCTTGATTTCTCACGGCTAATCTACGTGGACGGATCCCTGTTTCGCTTGAACAAAATAGCCGATTACAATGCCAGTAAGCCAAGTGATTGCAAATGTGAATTATTAAAAGTTAACTACTTACTCTACTAGTTATGGCCGATCAAGATATCGTCGCGAAACTTATACTGGACTCCAAGGAAGCTGGCAATAGCGTAAAATCGTTTAAGGCGGAGCTAAAAGAAGCCACCCAAGCGCTCGTATATGTAAAGGAAAAGTTTGGTGAAAATAGCCAAGAAGCGCTTAAGCTTGCTAAACACATCGCCGAACTAAAAGACAAGATACAGGATGCCAAAGAAACGGCAGACCTGTTCGACCCTGGCGCACGGTTCCAGGCTTTCGGGAACGTACTCAGGACAGTAGCCGGTGGATTCTCTGCAATCACCGGAACCATGGCTTTGTTTGGCGCCGAGAGCGAGGGTGTTCAAAAGACCATGATGAAGCTGCAGGCAGCCATGGCGATTACTGAGGGGGTGAATACTATTGCCGACTCAGCGAAAGATTTCCAGCGACTAGCAGCGATCATTCAGCAAACAACGGTATACCAGAAAGCGCTGGGAATGTCAACGGCGTTAACGTCGAATATCTTCAAAGCGTTCGGTATACAGGTAGCAGCGACCAGTACAGCTTTTAAAGCATTGCGTGGTGCAATCATCGCAACAGGTATTGGCGCTTTGGTAATTGGAGTAACGCTATTGATATCTAAAATCAGCTCTTGGATATCCAGCACTAACGAATCGGAGGCGGCTCAGCTACGATTAAACGCTGCGCTGGAAGCACAGCAGTATCTACTTAATTCAGGGCTTAAGGCTATTGATAGGTATACAAAGATGCAGACTGTCATGGCTGAAATTACTGGCAAGTCTGAAGCGGAAATATCTAAGATAGAGGCTTCCAGTTGGGATGATAGAGTTAAACTTTATGAGGATAACTATAAACGACTTGATTCTATAGCTAAAGACGACGCGGGTAGGTCTTTTGAGGATCAAAAAAAAGCGAACGATGCAAGACTCGAAGCACACAGGCAGTACTTAGATGCGCTTGCCGATCGAGAGTATGAGTCGAAAAAGAAGGATGCGGAAGCTGCTAAAAAGAAACGTCAGGAAGATGAAGCCGCGGCCAAATCTGCCGCAGATAAAGCGAAAGCTGCAAGGGAACAAGCGGCGAAGGAAAGAGAGGCAGATGTAAAGTCTGCCGGCGAAATGCTGCGTGACCTGGAAAATCAAAATGCCCTGGCAAGGATTAAGGACGCAGAGGCCGCGGAGCTTAAAAAGATCGACCAGGATAAACGTATTGAAGAACAGAAGATCGAAGCACTTAAGATTTCGGAGGAGAAAAAACGTGCATTATTGCTTGCCCTGGAAGAAAGCACCAATAATCAAAAGAATGAAATAATTGACAAATACGAAAAGGAAAGAATAGATAAGGACCAGCAGTATCAACAAAGGCTCCAAGAGCTAAAGGATCAAAACTATATCGCGGGCATCGCCAAAGAAGAAGAGCGACGGAAGGCAGAAATTGAACTATCCTACCAGCGCGCGGTAGAAGACGCAGCCCGGGAAATTGAAAACGAGGAGCAGCGCCGGATGATAGTTGAACAATACAAGATCGACCGGGACGCGAAACTTAAGGTGATAGAAGATGAAAAAAAAGCAGCACAGGCGGAGTTGGCAGAAGAGTTGGCATTAAATGAAATGGACGAATATGACAGGCAAATCTCTGTTACAGAAAGCCAGTACGCAAAAAAGTTTGAGCTGGCAAAAGGGAATGCGGAACTCACTGTACAACTTGAAGAAGAAAAGGCAAAGGCGATCAAAAAGATTGAGGATGCGCGCTTATCTGCCCAACTTGATGCGACATCTAAGTTCTTGGGTTCAGCGGCTTCGTTGTTTGGTAAACACACCGCTGCATATAAGGTAATGGCAATCGCTCAGACAACCATTGATACGTTTAAAGGTGCACAGGCTGCCTTTACTTCCATGTCGTCTATTCCGGTCGTAGGGCCGGCATTAGGGGCACTGGCTGCTGCTGCTGCTGTGGTATCAGGGTATAAAAACATACGCCAAATACTGAACACTAAAGTACCCGGCGGAGGAGGTGGTGCAACGGCGCCATCAATTTCAGTGGACCCGGTAGCCGCACCGTTGGCGCCGCAAGCCGCTGTAACCAGTACCTCATTGGATCAGAATAGCATAAACGAGATTGGAAACGCGGCTTCCGGGCGCGCCTATGTTCTGGAATCTGATGTAACCGGGAACCAGGAACGTATTGCCCGCCTTAACCGCGCAGCAAGAATCGGCGGGTAAACTGTACAGTTTGGGGTTTTTATCCACTTATAGGCATGGAGCTTCCTATTTACAAAGCACTCATAAGTGATGATTTTGATTCGCCGCTTCAAATAGAAGCGGTAGCATTTGTTGATAAACCGGCTATCGAGCGGAATTTTATGGCATTCAGAGAACACCGGCGCCTAACCTTCAGCGACGAGAAGCGAATCGTCAGCGGCCCGGCTATGCTATCCGACTACCCAATTTATCGAAATATCGAAGGTATCGGAGAGTTTTTTCTTGTCTTCGATAAGCACACCATCCTTTCGATGGTGCAGAAGTTCTTCCGAAAAGGCTTTGCTCAAAGCTTCAATCTTTTTCATGATCAAAAACAGAAGGTTGCTGACGTAACAATTTACGAATCGTTTATCACCGACAGCGATCGAGGCATTGCGCCCCCTAAAGGATTCGAAGATGCGGCTGATGGATCCTGGTTCATATCTGCCAAGATCGATAATGATGAGGTGTGGCAGCGCATTAAATCTGGAGAGGTAAAGGGATTCTCCATCGAAGGGCTGTTTGATCAGACCCCGATCGGGATGGCTGTTACACGGGATCAGCAGTTGGCGGCAATTGAAAAAATCGTTGAATCGATGGACCCGGATATAGCGCTGGCAAAAATATGTGAAGTTTTAAACTGTACAATTTAGCATGTTTTGCTACTAACCAGTAGAGAACTTATCAACGCATTATGTCAGACAAGAAAAAGACTTTAATCGAAAAGATCCGCCAGTTGTTTGCTGATGAAACATCCCCGGTAAATCCTGATCCAGCCGTCATGGCAACACCTGCCACCCCCGCTATTACCAATACTCTTACCGATGGTCGCATTATCACCATCGACAAATTGGAAGTAGGAGGCGTGGCTATGATTGATGGTCAGCCTGCCGCTCCTGGAGATTATACGCTTGAAGATGGGAGCGTAGTAACCGTGGCTGAAGCGGGTAAAATTACCGCAATAACGCCGCCGGCTGCTGCAGCCGCTCCGGTCGCACCTATCGACATGAGCACACCTGAAGGCAAGCAGGCTGCTTTTGAAAGTATTCAAAAGTTTGCTGTTGCGCCTGAAATGGCGGTCGTATTAAAAGCCCTGATGGAGTACTGCTTTGGATGGGAGATGCGCCAAGCCCAAGAGAAAGCAACGCGCGATCAGGCTATCGAGGCGTACCGTACAGGCTTTAATAAGCAGGTAAAAGATGCCGAAGATAAAGTCTTGAAACTTGAAACGACGCTCAAACAAATGTTTGAGCTGATGGAGGAACTGGCTGCCATCCCGCAAGCCGACCCTCCTGGGCAGCCCAAGAGTTCAACCAACGACGCCGGCCAATCCCGCGAAGATCGGTTCCAGCACGTCGGTGCTGCATTCAGAAGTCTTCGCGAAAAGTAACACAACAGCTAACCTATTAACACCAATACACGATGGCACTTGATCTCTCTGCACTGACGAATTATACCAAAGAAAATGCTGATGTCCTGTTGGCCCGAAGCTACTATTCCAGCCGTACGCTGGACCTCATCAGCTCTGAAGGAAATGTCCAAACGGGCATCAAAACCTCTGAGAAAATCGGCATTCTGTCAACAGATACCGTCTTTCAAAGCGGGGACAACTGCGGGTTCAATGCCTCTGGCACTACTCGCATCACGCAGCGTACGATCACTGTTGGATCTATTGCGATCCATGAGCAGCTCTGCCCGAAAGACCTGGAGAAAAAGTACACCCAGTTGAAAATGAAAGCTGGCAGCGATCCGAAAGAAATTTACTTCGAACAGAAGTACACAGAACTCAAAGCGCTGGGTACTGCTGAGAAGCTGGAGGTAGCAACTTGGCAGGGTGACACCGCCAGCTCAAACCCCAACCTGAATAAGTTTGACGGGCTTATCAAGCTGATCGACAACGCGGGCCTTGCTGTAAACGGCAACCCCACCGGCATCACTGTAGCCACGGGTATCACAGAAAGCAATGCCAAGGCTATTGCCCGCGGCATGTGGCAGAAGCTGCCGGCTGCCCTGAAAGGGCAATCTGATATCCGCATCTTCTGCGGCTGGGATTTCTTCGAACTGTTCATCGGCGTCTATACCGACCAGAACCTGTATCACTTCTCACCCACAGGCAAGGAAGTTGCTAAGGGCGCCGGTAACGGTGAGGTAATCATCCCTGGTACATCCTATGTGCTCACCGCTGTTCACGGCTTGGACGGTACCAACCGACTGTTCGCCCTCCGCATGAGCAACATGTGGCAAGGCGTAGACATGGAGAATGAGGAGGAGAAGTTCGAAATGTGGTACTCTCAGGATGACCGTGTCGTAAAGTACGTGAACGAGTTCAAGAACGGTGTGCAGGTTGCATTCCCTGATGAAATCGTTTCCTTCAAACTTGTTCCCTAACCTATCTGAATAACACAAGCCCTGCGGAAGCGGGGCTTAAACTATAAGCTATGCCCTGTGCATTAACCCAAGGATACACACCGGACTGCCGCGATGGAGCGGGAGGTACAAAAGAAGTATATATTGTCGAGATTGGCGGCATCGATTCAATTTCTGTTGTGAGCGGCGTAGTAACCGGCATTACAAAAAAAGCTGGTAAGAAGTTTTTCAAATACCAGTTGCCGCGCGAAACCGCCAATGCTACTGAAACCGGTGCAGGTTCAGAACAGAACGGAACATTTTACGTAACCCAAAACGTGCAGATCATTCTGAATAAACGCCAGGCGTCTGTTCGCAATGAAGTGCAGTTGCTCGCGCAAACCAACGTTGTAATTGTGGTTGTTGAAAATACCGGCAAAGCTTTCCTGTTTGGCAAAGAGTTCGGTCTCACCCTGCTTGCCCCTGTATCTGACACTGGCACAGCCTGGGCGGACCGAAACGGGTACACCTTACCGTTTACCGGTAACGAAAAGGAATTCGCTCCGGAAGTCGCGGCCTCAGTTATTGCGGCACTTGAGACACCCGGGTCTTAGCCCATGCTCTAAAAAGTTTAATCCCCGGCCTACCTTAGTCGGGGATTTTTTTATAAATTGCAATTATAAAAATTTCAATAGTTACTGAAAATAATATAAATTTGAAACGCTGGCGATGATCAACTTATATAAGGGGCAGGGCGAACAGTCCATGTTGGTGACGCTGACCGAAATGGTTACCCTGGAAAATCCTTACTTTCTTTTTGTATTCACCCCCCTTTCGGAGGGCGCTCCTGTAGCAGTTGTATTTTCTCCAGACACGGACGTATCCACCTATAAGGATAGGTATAACGAATTCCTGATAGATGTAGATGAGATTTTTGAAGGCAGGAATGCACAGAAATGGAGCTACGAAGTATACCAACAGGAGAGCGAAAGCAATACCAATGTTGCCTTGGCCGGGGCATTGATCGAGAACGGTAATATGTCTTTATGGGCTCCTGAAAGCGAAACGTTCACAGAACACAGTACAGACTTGATATTCAAAATGCATAATCAATGAGCACCGAAGCAACTGCCCCTTCTATTACATTTCTGCAGTTCGCGGATTCCAAAATCCCGGAAGTTCGGGAAGTTCGGGGCCGGGATTGGGTGTTGTTTGGCGATGACAATAAGTATCCCCAGTATCTCACTTACCTGTTTACAAAATCATCAAAGCACGGGTCGATAGTGGAACGTAAGGCGAAGTACATCCATGGATCAGGCCTGCAAAAACATACGCCGGTGCCTGGTAGCTGGGCAGAACACACAGACCCTGCAACGAAGAAAAAGACGCTGGCAAAGCCTATCAATCGCAACGGTGAAACAATGGACGAGATCATCCGAAAGTCCATCGTCGACACCGAGATACATGGCGGCTTCCGGTGGGTGGTAATTTGGTCATGGGATCGGAAAAAGTTCGAACTCTTCCACTACGATTTTGATAAGTTCCGGGTCTCAAAAAAAAGAGACGGCTACTATTTTTGCAACGACTGGAACAAAACATTAACCGGCGAAAATAAACCAACGTTCATCCCCAACTTTAACGCGGCTGATCGCAACGGGCGTCAAGTATTTGCCTACGACGAGGTGCGTCCTGGTGCAGATTCTTACCCGCTGCCCGGTTATATCAGTTGCAACAACTCCATTGAAACGGATATTGAGATCAGCAAATTTCATTTGTCTTCCATCCGCAACGGCATGCATGCCAGCAAGCTGATCCAATTCTTTACTGGAGAGCCTGATCCTACAAAAAAAGAGGAAATCGAGAAGAAGTTTAAAAAGAAATTTGCAGGCGCCGAATCCGCCGGCAAGATGATCATCTCGTATAGTAACCCCGGAACAACCCCGGTGAATGTAGAAGACCTTTCCAGTACCGAACAGGACAAGCTGTTTGATGTGTTGGAAAAGAATGTGCAGCAAAACATACTGTCCGGTCATCAGATTGTCTCACCCATGCTCTTCGGTATTAAGACGGAGGGGCAATTGGGAGGAAATACAGAGCTACGCGCCGCGTATGAGATATTCATTAATACTTACGCATCACCAAAACAACAGGCTATTGAGGCGATTGTAAATAGGTTTGCGGCCCTTGCGGGCGCTGGGAACGATTATTATCTGAAGCAACTCGACCCTGTTGGTATAATCATCCCGGATGCACTCATTGAAAAAGTGATGAAGCCCGACGAGATCCGCGAGCGCTTGGGTCTGCCGCAAACCGGGGAATCAATCGCGCCTGCAGCGCAGCAAATACTTGATACCTTATCAGCCCTTCCGGAGGCGCTGGCGACGAAAGTAATCGAGAACCTTACACCGGATGAGGTTAGATCATTGGTATCGCTTCCGTCCACCGGCGCGCCTTCCCCGGCACTGTCTGCCGACGGCGTTGTTCCCGCTGAGGCTGATGCCGATAGTCCGCGTACCAATGACATACTTCGTAACCTGACCGGAAGACAATACCAAGGTTTCCTCCGGGTTCTCAGGCAGTTTTCATCCGGCAAAATAAACAGGTCTGTGGCAGAGATTATGCTTCGGAGCTATGGCATATCCGATGAGGATATAGTTGTTTTATTGGCAACCGACGACACGGAAAGGCCTACAACTGCTACGCCTGCTGCTTTTTCTGAAGAAGATGATGACGAAGCGTTGCGCGTCTTTTCCGAATTCGGAGAAGATTTAAACGGGCATACTATTGTTTATTCGGAGTTTCTGCAGCCAGTCCAAGAGCGAGATATATTCGACCAAGAAACGGCCGTACTCGGACAGACGTTTGCCGTATCAGAATTGTCCGCACCGCAACAAGACGTTATAAATATCATCAAGAAAGACAAAAGGGCTACCCCTGATGTCATCGCTTCTGTTCTTAAGAAACCGGTGGAAGAAATCAATTCAATCCTTCGCGATCTGCAGGAGAATAAAGTTATCAGCGTGAAGGATGTTAACGTCGGCGCCGATGTTCAGATAGAAAGGGAGTTGATTACCGACGTGGAAGCGCCTGATAAAAAAAGGACATCTTCCGGGTACGTTGTTCGGTATAGCTACGACGGGCCTAAGGATAACCGCAATAGGCCGTTTTGCGCCAAGATGATGGAACTAAATAAATTTTACAGCCGCGCCGACATTGAGTTGATTTCACAGCGTTTGGGATACTCCGTTTGGGATCGGCGCGGGGGATGGATTACGTTGGAAGACGGAACGCATCGGCCGTACTGTCGACACAGGTGGAAGATTAACGTGTTAAAAAGTACCCAATGAGCAGGAACATACTCCTTATATCTACTGAAACATTTGCCAAAGTAACCGGGGTTCATGGAAACATTGACCCCGCATTGATACGCCCACACATTAAAGCGGCTCAAGACATGTACATCCTTCCGGCTCTTGGATCAGCTTTATATGATAAACTGCTGGACCTTGTCGCTTCGGATTCATTGACCGGAAAATACCAGGAATTGGTCGAGTCCTATATAACTGATTCGCTCTGTTATTATACGCTGCTATCCGTTCCGACAACAATATCCTATCAGATATGGAATATAGGGGTCGTCAGGAAAGCGCCGCAGAACTCACAAGTCCCTACGTTTTCTGAGCTGTCTCAGCTATCTAAGCTGTACCAGGACCGCGCAGAGTTTTACCTGGACCGCGTTATAAAATACGTTCAACAAAACGCAACCTCTTATTTCCCGGAGTATAACTCTCCCGGAGACGGGATCGACACATTGGTGCCGGATGATACAAGTTTTACCGTGCCCATCCATCTCGATGACGACGACTGCCATAATTGTGGGAGATACTGCAACTGTAGAAAATACCGATAAATGCCAAAAGGGAATACATCCAAGAACGAGGAAAAGCTGAAGATCTACCTCGACAAACAAAAGACAAATGACGCTGAACCAGATCGTAAAACGGATAGAGGAAATAGCGCTCAGTCACAGACTGGTAACAAGCTTTCACCGGGTAGCAGACGCTAACTACTTTTTAACTGATCAGCAAATAAAGTACCCGGCGTTCCTAATAGTTGATCAGGGTGGATCGATAGATCCTTCTGGCAGGGTAGATTCTTATGGATTTCAGGCATATCTCCTGGACGCGGTAAAACTCGCATCCAAATCCATGGCCAACCAGTATGAAGTCGTCAGCGATTGCCGCACTACACTTGCCGAACTTTTGGCAATGCTCAACAGTCAGCAGTATAATGACTGGAAAATAGCAGGGGGTGTAATGACTCCGTTATTTGAAACGCAGGAAGATTTCTTGGGCGGGGTGATGGTACAACTAACAATCACGGTTCCTTTTGACAATAACTTCTGTCATGTGCCTACTACCCCGGTAACAAACGAAGGCATATACGCAGATCAATACAGCGATCAATACGCATAAATTATGAGCACAATTCAACAACTCACCGACCAGGTGAATGCTAGTATCAGAAACCAGACAGCGGCCAACTCAATAACAACAACTATCGATGCTGACCAACGGCAGGCAGTTATTAATGAGCTGAAATCTCGCGGCATTGTCTTTATAACGGGTACAGATCGGCTGGAGAATACGTCCCACCTTGACTCAAACGGCGTGGTCACTATTGATGGTTCTGCTCTTTTCACGCCGTTTGAGTCAGACGATGAACCCGACGACATTGAAACATTTGCTTCCGCAAATGAAGGCTGGTTATGGAAGCGTTCCAAATATCCGCTGATTTTAACTACCTCTGGAAAGATCGAGGACGCGGGCTCTGAAATGTTGCTCACACACTCAGATAATCTTTTTTTAGTTGTTGATAGTTCTGTAGTGGAACTGTACGACAGCGGTATCAATTTGGAGATAAACGGTGCACGCGCAGTACGGATCCGTGATAAGAGTATGGGCGTTAACATGGAGCCGGAAGTGGCCGTTGATTCTGCCGGGGCGCACCGCATCTGTCCAGGTGATCCATCCGTTCAATTCCCGACTACTGGGGTGGGAATGGAGATGCGTTATAGCCTTAGCAGCAATGCTGGGGAAATATATGTTTACGACCGAACTAATGGAGGGTATCGCCCATTGCGTCTAGGATTCCAATCAAAGCAGGCAGTCCTCGCAGAAGATGGGAAGGTGGGCATTATGACAGAAACGCCGCAGGCGGCACTTGATATAGTAAGCTCTGACTCTGGCCTGCTGGTCCCCCGACTTACTACTACTCAGCGAAATGCTATTGTTTCCCCGGCGACTGGTTTGGAAATCTTCAACACAACAAACGGTGTGCATGAATACAAACACGCCACACTCGGCTGGCTGCCGGTTGGTCGGAATTATAAATCTTGGTCTGGCCTTCTCACATATAATGCACCAGGTGGCACGCCATCCAATCCAACGGTCACGGTATTGGAAAACTATATTGGATCGGTCGTATGGACACGAGTAGACATTGGACGGTATGCCGCCACATTGGCCGGGGCTTTTCCGACTGGGAAGGTGACGGTTATCACTCCCGGATTTTGCAGTCCCGCCCTCTTGGGTATCGAGGAAGACAACAACATCAGGATTAAGGCCGGTCCAATCAGCGCCGATACGATCGCGTTGCAATTATGGAACCAAGAGTCGGCAGACTGGAATGACGACGGGATATACCAACACCCCGTGGAGATTCGCGTCTACGCATAAACCCCACGTTATGACTTTGGAGCAAAAGATAGACGAGATAAAAATAATGGTGAATGATATTCACAATATCGTTCTCGGGCCTGAGCATGAAAAGGACAACGGCCTTTTGGCGCGCGTCCGCGATCTGGAAACCAAATTTGAAAAGCAATCTATGTTACAGAAAAAACTGTTTTGGGTTGCTATCGGTATGAGCTTTCCGGCGAGCTGGGGCTTACTGGAGATCCTGCAAAAAATTATACTGAAATGACAAAATACATTATTTGGTTGCCCGTGCTTTCGCTATTGGTGAGTTGCGGGACACCCCGTAAAAACAAAAAGACAACCCGGCAGGAGACTAAAACGGAGCAGTCGACCGAGCGTACCGTATCGACGGCTGGAACGAAGGATAGTGCTGGCGCCACGTACCGGACGGCGACAGATTCCACAATAAGTGAGATAGAATTTCAGCCCGATTCCGTAAAGAAGCCAGCCGTTGGCAATGTTGTTGTGATCCGCCCGGACGGTACCATCGAGGCTACAGGATCGATCAAGACGGTAAAGACCACGCGGAAGCAGACGGCCGCAGCGGGTGACAGCGCAAGGGTCAGGGAAAGCCACGTCGTGAAAGTACAGGATAAGCATACGGAAAAGGCAAAGGTAACCGTAGAAGAAAAGACGAAGCAGGTGAAACGATCGGTAAGCTGGGGCGTAATTGCCGCCGTGTCGCTGCTTGTGTTGGCAATCGCCTTATACATTGACTACCGGACAGGTGGGAATGTTCTTTGGCGAATCGTTGGATTATTCCGCAGGGATAAAAAAAGCCACCGAACTAACGGTGGCCATCGCCAATAGGCTTGTCATCTCCTGTGATGCTTAATAAATATACCTACTTAAAACAATAGCATGAAAAATTTTATTTCCCGTCTCAAATTTTTAATTCAGCACTATGATGGGCTGTGGAGCGTTCCGCTGGCATTCTTTGGCTTCTACTTCGTCGGCCTGGTGTTGTCCTGGTTCTTTGGCTACGGAACCGGAACGTACGATCCCGCCTTCGTGCAACCGTTGTTTCTGTCTGCTGTGATAGTCATCGGTGCGACGAATGTTGCTGTGCTCGGTCTTTATTTTACCCTCCGCGGTTTTCACAGATACCTGTACGGCCGCAAAAAAGACGGGGATGTGTTCAACCAATCGAAAGCCGACTGGAAGGACTTAACGCCATTGCAACGGTTCTTTGTATCGCTTGGCTCCTTGGCGTTCTTTATCGCCGCTACCATCACTATTTATCTGAAATTGGTATGAAGCAAATAAAGCGACTGTCTGTACTCGTTACCGCCCTGCTATCCTTCAGCACTGCGCCGGCTCAAACCGTAAAAGATCCTGCCTCCCGCCTGCAGCAAGTCTACATCTCACAAATAGGCGTAAGAGAGGCTACGGGCCGAAATGACGGGCCCGCGGTTGAAATGTACCTGCGGTCAGTTGGGTTGGGAAAAGGAAATGCGTGGTGCGCTGCGTTCGTTAAGTGGTGCTTCGATCAGGTTGGCATCCACACGCCGATCACCGCCTGGAGTCCGACTGCCTATAATGCGAAAAACCCAGTATGGAAAAACGGCCGGTTTATCCAGGAGCCGCGGCCGGGTGACGTGTTTTGCCTTTGGTTTCCGAACCTCGGAAGGATCGCTCATACCGGGTTCTTTGACCGAAAGATCAATGGCAGCATTTACGAGTCAGTGGAGGGTAACACCAACGAAGCAGGTAGCCGGTCAGGTAATGGAGTGTATCGGCGAAAGCGAAGTTTCCGCGCCACCTATGTAATCAGCAGGTGGTATTAATACATAATTATGATTCGTGAGTTTTCCCCTAACGTTTCTACGTCGGGGGTTTTATTTAGGGGAAAAATCCCCTCCCGTTACAGGTTTTATCCGTCCTTGATTATTCGTCTCTTTGATGAAAACAAACAATCATGGAAAAACAAAAATTGAAAGTCGGCGATGACGTTAAATTCGCTTCAGTAAAAGAAGGCCGGATCATAGACATCCAGGCGGAAAAGGCAAAGCTGATTATCGAGGTGTATTTAAATGACGATATCAGTGTGGCTGTTACCGAGTGGGTAGATGTCGAAAAGCTCTCATTCTTGGAAGACTAATTAAATGCCCTTCAGAAGAAGGGCATTTTCCTTTAAATTTATGCCATGTTGCACGCTGTAGGTTACGCCAGACTGTCCGATAAAAAAGAGGCATCGTCTTCGATTCCCTCCCAAAAGAGACGGATACAAGAATATTGCGATCATCACGGAATCCAATTAGAACAGATATTCACCGACGACGGCAAAAGCGGATGGACCTTTGACCGCCCGGGATTCAAAGAACTGGAAAAATTTTGCCGTGCTAACAAAAAAGTATCACTGCTTATCATACCCCATTTTGACCGATTCTCTCGCGCAGACCCGGTTGATGCCATGGTCAAGGATCGATACTTCCGGGACAAGCTGGGCGTAAAAGTGCTGCAGGTGACAGAACACCCGTCGACCAATACTGAGGATAGTATGTTTCAGCTCATGCGTTTTATGCAAGCATTCGCAGCAAACGAAGAGCGTAACAGGATAGTTGACCGGATAAAAAACGGGTACCGGTACCGGGCAAGTCAAGGCCGTTATACCGGCAGACCTCCGTTCGGGTATAAGGTGGTAAAAGCAGAGGGGAAGATTACGGAGATGGTAATCGACGAGGAACGGGTCGAGGCGGTAAAGGCAGTATTTTATTCGTTCTTATCTGGCACACCTATCGAGCAAATAAGAAAAATAGCCAGGGAAAAAGGTTACAAGGGGCAGGGTAATTCTGTTATCCAAAAGATGCTGGTTAATCCCTTGTATGCTGGGCTCGTCCAAGTTCCGGCGTACAAAGATATGCCGGCTAAATTGGTGCAAGGAGTACATAAGGCTATCATCACAGAACAACAATATTGGGAAATACAGCAACGTCTGGCGGAGAGCAAGCGTACACACGAGATCAGGGAAGAAGTACCATTACGCGGCGTGCTTAAGTGCTACATCTGTGGTCGACCAATGACCGCGGCACCATCAAAAGGCAGGCACGGTAAATGGTATTGGTACTACTTCTGTAACAATGATCGTAAGTGGAACTTCTCAGCAAAAAAATTGCACGATCAACTCAAACAGATATTAGAATCAATCAGTATTACCGGACCGGCATACGACAAGCTCAAGACGCGGATTTCTTCAGAACTCAATAAACGCGTCAGTACACAAACCAGGGAATTGATGCAAGTTGATTTGCAATTGCAGAAGGCGGAACGATCATTATTAAAACTGGAAGAACGCTATTTACTTAATCCAGATGTATCGCAGGAAGCATACAAAAATGTATTGGCTGAAAAGCGCGAAGAGATTTCGGTACTCGCCGAACGCCGCCGTTTGCTTAACACCAATGCCGCAGAGTTTTTGTCGAAACTAGACTACTATCTTCAGAAATCGGCATCTCTTTATACAGTGTATGAAAGCTTTGATTTGGCAGGGAAACAAAACTTCCTTCGCCAAGGGTTCGGTTGGAATTTGTCATACTTTGGGGGGAGTTACCGAACCCCTTTTTTGCTGCCTATCTTTATGCTGAAAGGTCCGCTGGAAGCGGGTTTGCCGCTGATCATTGAAAATAAGAAACCGCCCGAAGGCGGCTTTAAAGGTGCTGTAGCCCGTAGGGGAATCGAACCCCTGTTCTCAGAATGAAAATCTGATGTCCTAACCCCTAGACGAACGGGCCGTTTATTTAAGGGAGTGCAAAGATAAGAGCCTCAATATTTCCGCCAAAATTTTTCTTGTATTTTTTTTGCCGGCCTTACCCGCCGCCGGCATCCCTTCCTTTGCTTTCAGTTGGTTTTTATTGGTTTTGATTCCGGTTTTCACCACGGATTTGCCAGATTTTCCGCAGGTTCTCATCCCCAGTTTTGTTATCTTCGCCACCGCAAAACAACTTCAAATCAACACTAATTTCAATTTGTCATGAGTACAGTGAAAGTAGCTATCAACGGATTCGGGCGCATCGGCCGCCTGGTTTACCGCCAGATATATAAAATGGAAGGCATCGATGTGGTTGCCATCAACGACCTTACCAGCCCCAAAGTATTGGCGCACCTGCTGAAATACGACAGCGCACAGGGCCGCTTCGACGCCGAAGTAAAATCCACCGATAATTCTATCCTGGTTAACGGCGACGAAGTGAAAATCTATGCACAGAAAGATCCTGCACAGATACCCTGGAAAGAGCACGACGTAGACGTGGTACTCGAGTGCACCGGTTTCTTTACCGATAAAACCAAAGCGGAAGCACACCTGACCGCCGGCGCCAAACGCGTGGTGATCTCTGCGCCCGCAACCGGCGATCTGAAGACCATCGTCTTCAACGTTAACCATTCCATCCTCGACGGCAGCGAAACCATCATCAGTTGCGCAAGCTGTACCACCAACTGCCTTGCACCCATGGCACAGGTACTGGATGAAACATACGGTATCGTCAACGGTCTGATGACCACCATTCACGCTTATACCAACGATCAGAATACACAGGATGCCCCGCATCCGAAAGGTGATCTCCGCCGCGCACGCGCCGCTGCACAGAACATCGTGCCCAACAGCACAGGTGCTGCGAAAGCGATCGGCCTCGTACTTCCCAACCTGAAAGGTAAACTCGACGGCAGCGCCCAGCGTGTACCAACCCTTACAGGTTCACTTACCGAACTTACAGTGATCCTCAATAAAAAGACGACTGTTGAAGAAGTAAACGCCGCTATGAAAGCAGCCGCCAACGAAAGCTTTGGTTATACCGAAGACGAGATCGTGAGCAGCGATATCATCGGCATCAACTTCGGCTCCCTGTTCGATGCTACACAAACAAGAGTACAAACAGCAGGAGACACGCAGATCGTTCGTGCTGTAAGCTGGTACGACAACGAAATGAGCTATGTAAGCCAGCTCGTACGCACCGTACATTATTTCGCAAAACTGATCAGCAAGTAATTCTTGCCGGATCCGGACCGCAGGTACGCACCTGCGGTCTTTTTTTTCGACTGCTATGCAAATAAAGAACGCTGAGAACCTTAACCCTCTGAAACTGCAACAGGAAGTAGACAAAGGCGGAAAACTTGTACATTTTGAATGGACCGTTTCCCTGATCATTGTCACTTTCCGCCGCCGCTCCCAGGCTACCCTGATCCGGGCCGGCGAGCAGGCTGCCGCAAAAAGTTTTCCGTACACCCTGATTTCATTATTGTTTGGCTGGTGGGGGTTTCCCCGGGGCCCGCGCGAGACCATCCGCTCTATCCGCACCAACCTGCGCGGTGGCATCGACGTAACCGACGAGGTAACGGCAGTAATGGCAGGATATATGCTGTACGAAGAAGTAAATGCACGAAAAGATCTCTAACACTAAACTTGCTCTGATATGTCAAGCTTCGCAGATTTCTCCTTCAAAGGAAAAAAAGCGCTGATCCGGGTCGACTTCAATGTGCCCCTCAACGACAAACAGGAAATTACCGACGATACGCGTATCCGCGCGGCAGTGCCTACCATCCGCCATATTCTCGATCAGGGCGGCAGTGTGATACTGATGTCGCATCTCGGCCGGCCGAAAGACGGACCTTCCGATAAATATTCCCTGCGTCACATCGTGGCACATCTGAGCGATCTCCTCAAGACCGACGTGAAATTTGCTCCCGATTGTATCGGCGAAGAAGCTAATCAACTGGCGTCCTCATTGCAACCCGGTGAAGTACTGCTGCTCGAAAATCTCCGCTTCTATAAAGAAGAAGAGAAAGGCGACAAAGGCTTTGCAGAGAAATTGAGCAAACTCGGCGACGTTTATGTAAACGACGCTTTTGGTACCGCCCACCGTTCACACGCGTCTACCGCCATTATCGCAGATTTTTTCCCGGGGGATAAAAAAACATTCGGCCTCGTGATGGAAGGTGAAATAACCAGTGCAGAAAAAGTTTTACATAACTCAGAAAAACCTTTTGTGGCCATCATCGGCGGAGCAAAAGTGTCCGATAAGATTCTCATTATAGAAAACCTGCTCGAAAGAGCTACCGATATTATCATTGGCGGCGGCATGGCTTATACATTCTTTAAAGCCCAGGGCGGACAGATCGGCAATTCGCTTTGCGAAAATGACCGGCTCGATACGGCAAGCGATCTGCTGAAAAAAGCAGAAGCAAAAGGTGTATGCATTCACCTGCCTTCCGATTCTATCATTGCCGATAAGTTTGCGGCCGATGCAAATGACTCAACCGCACCTTCGAATAATATTCCGGATGGCTGGATGGGCCTCGATATCGGTCCCAAAGCCATCGAACAATTCACTAACGTGGTCCGTCAATCGAAAACTATTTTGTGGAACGGCCCGATGGGGGTTTTTGAAATGGAAAAATTCCAGAAAGGAACCTGCAGCATCGCAGAAGCGGTGGCAGAAGCGACGGCCGATGGCGCATTCTCTCTTGTTGGCGGCGGCGACAGCGTTGCAGCGGTTAACCAGTTCGGATTTGCCGATAAGGTAAGTTATGTTTCCACCGGCGGCGGCGCCATGCTCGAATATTTCGAAGGAAAAGAATTGCCGGGTATTGCAGCCATCAGGAAATAATAAACCATCATCCAACCAACACGAACGTTTTACATGAGAAAGTTCTCCATCCTGGGGATACTGGCCTTGCTGGTATTCTCCGCCTGTCAGAAAGAAGTAGATTTTCAGGCAGACGCCAATAACAACAATGGCAGTGGGAGCGGTAATGGCAGCGGTAACGGGAATGCACAGGAACTTACCGGTAACTACCGCTTTGTAGGTGTAACCGGTGAAACAGCCAGTACCGTTTCCCTGGTACAAGCAGGTATGACGGCCCGCACGGAGGCCACCGGCATTTATTATACGAAGAACAACACGGGAACACTGCTGATTGATGCCACCAAATTCAACTTCAGCAATATCGGCTACCTGATCGATACCAGCCTCAAAGTGAAAGCTTACATGAATAATGTGCTATTGCTGGAACAGGAACAGGACTGGTATTATGAGATGCCACCACAAACGGATGCATTTACTTACCGACGCGTGAATGCGGATTCACTCCATTTCCCCGCCGGATTTACACTGGGAAGCAACGTTACTCCACCCAATACCATAGGAACAGTGCCGCCACCAGATGGAGCACGCCTTTCCTGGAGTGGCGATACGCTGCTGCTCAAATTTGTGATGAACGTAAATACCACCGTTACACAGGCTGGTGTACCCAACCAGATCCGCGCAAACAGTACCAATGTGATGAAGTTTAAAAAGTCCTGAGGCGAGGCCAATCAGTGAATAAGCCAATAAGTGAATAAGCCAATCAGTGAATTAGGCAATCAGGTAATAAGTTTTGGGGAAGTTATAAGTAAAACAGCCGTGAAGAGTTTGTTGCTCCTCACGGCTGTTTCTATTCACTGATTGACTTATTCAATTATTGCCTTCCCTTCATTTCTTGCTGATCTGCACAATCCGGTCATTGCTGCCATTGCTGGTACACAAATAAACCTCACCGGTAGGAGCAATGCAGATATCACGCAGTCTTCCCCAGCTATTATTGTAAAATTCATTCACATTAGTGATGCTGCGCCCATCGCCGGACAGCTCGAGTTGGTATAAGCGTGTATTCTTAAGCGTGGTAAATAACAGAGAATTTTTCCATTGAGGAATGGCGTCGTGCGTGTAATAATCCAAACCGGATGGCGCGATCGTAGGTGTCCAGGCTTGCAGCGGCTGCACTACGTTCTGTGCGTTGCAAAAAGTTTGTTCAGCAGGTGAGTCACAAAAACCGGCAACATCAGGCCAGCCATAATTCCTTCCTTTTTCAATGATATTGACTTCGTCATCGGTTGACGGACCATGCTCGGTGCTGTACAACATATTACGAGCGAACACTAATCCCTGCGGATTGCGGTGCCCCAGCGACCAATAAGGATTGCCGGAAACCGGATTATCGGAAGGGATAGTGCCATCGAGGTTAAGGCGCAAGATCTTGCCGGCGGGTGAAGATACATTTTGCGCCAGCGCAGTGTTGTTGGCATCCCCGGTGGAGGCGAAAAGTTTATCACCCACGATCACCAGGCGGCTGCCGTTGTGCACGTTGGCGGCCGGAATATTTTCAATCAGGTTCAATGGTGACTGCAGTGTATTGTTGCCATAAGTATACCGCACTATTTTCTCGCGGTATTGCCCGGCATTGTTATAGTTGTAAACGATATATACGTAGGGCTGACTGGAAAACGAAGGGTGCAATACCATTCCCGTCAGGCCGCCTTCACCCTGGCTTACCACATCGGGTACGGTAAACAGGGTTGTTCTGTCACCGGTAGCAGGATTAAAGCGGCTTATACGACCACCTCTTTCGGTAAACCAGATATGGTTATCCGGTCCCCACAGAATTTCCCAGGGTAAGGTTAATCCGGCCAATACCACCGAATCGCGCAGGTCGGCAGGGCCTTGCGGGCCGGCGTTGTCATTTTTTTTACAGGAAATAAGCAGGGCGGAAAAAGCCAGTGCGGTGATGAGGTGACGCATAGAAGATGTTGATTTACTTGTTTTGGGACCAAAACCATGCCGCTCACCGGTGGAATCACCGCTTTTACCGGGTTCTAATTTTATTATGCCGAAAAACAAACCGAATAAATTGGCAAAAAACCTAATTTTAATCTCAAACCAAAAAGTATCATATAATATGAAAGGTAAAAGCATAGGCTGGATTGTTGTTCTGGTCATCTTAGTGATCGTTGGATTCATGGGTTGCAGCGGCTATAATGGCGTGGTAACTGCCGATGAAGCGGTAAAAAAGAGCTGGAACAACGTAAACACCGAGTATCAAAAGCGTGCCGACCTTGTTAATCAATTAGTGGCTACGGTAAAAGGTGCCGCCAATTTCGAACAGGAAACATTGACCAAAGTAATTGAGGCGCGCTCCAAAGCATCATCTATCAATCTGACAGCCGATCAATTGACGCCGGAGAACATGGCCCGCTTTCAGCAGGCACAGGGAGAGCTCTCCGGAGCCCTCAGCCGTTTGTTGGTAACTGTAGAACGTTATCCCGACCTGAAAGCAACGGCTAATTTTACACAGTTGCAAGGTCAGCTGGAAACAATCGAAAATGAAGTGCGTAATTCTCGTCGCAATTTCAATGAGGCGGTCAATACCTACAACGTTAAAGTTCGTTCGTTCCCGATGAATATCCTGGCCGGTATGTTTGGCTTCAAAGCAAAAGAAGGATTCAAGGCAGACGAAGGTGCGGAAAAAGCTCCGACAGTAGATTTTAGCAAGTAATGAAGCAACGTAATATTTATATAGCCGTTGCCGCTATAGCGGCAGTGCTGATCATATGGCTGGTTATTTCGTACAACGGTCTGGTATCGAAGGAGGAGAACGTAACAAGAACCTGGGCCGATGTGCAGGCAACCTATCAGCGCCGCCTCGACCTGATCCCGCAACTGGTAAGTACGGTAAAAGGCATGTCGGGTTTTGAGAGCTCTACGCTTATCGAAATCACCGAAGCCCGTTCGCGCGCTTCTCGGGTGATGATCACCGGCACACCCGATTCTGCAACTTACAGGAAACACCAGGCAGTACAGGATTCACTGGCCAGCGCTACCAACCGGCTTATTGCACAAGTGGAAAGTTACCCGGAGCTAAAAGGTACTGAAGCCTACCGCAAATTGCAGGTCCAGCTCGAAGGCACCGAGCGCCGCATTCGCGTGGCACGGCAGGACTTCAACGCAGCCGTTAATGATTACAATATCGCTGTAAGAAGTTTTCCGCGAAACCTCGTAGCCGGTCTTTTTGGGTTCCGTAAAAAAGAAGGATTTCAAGCCGATATTGGCGCCGATAAGGCAGTCGAAATAAAATTCTGATCCCGTGTTTTCATTTTTTAAACGAAAAAATAAATTCTTTACCGACGAGGAGCAGCACCGCATCGTGGAAGCGATCCGCGAGGCTGAACGTCAGACAAGCGGCGAAGTGCGTGTGTTTGTAGAATCGCATTGCCGTTTCATGGACGCAATCGACCGCGCGGCGGAAATATTTTTTGGTTTGGAAATGGACCACACACAAGACCGCAATGCCGTATTGGTATACGTGGCCACCGTTGATCACCAACTGGCCATTTTTGCAGATGAACAAATCCATTTACGCACGGGCCAGAACTATTGGAATACAGAAGTGGCTCAGATGATCACCGATTTCAATCGTGATAACCTGGCCGAAGGAATCCGGCATTGTGTGGAAGATATCGGTTTGGCCTTACGCACCCATTTTCCCTACAATAAAGACACCGACAAAAACGAACTGCCCGACGAGATCGTGTTTGGAAAATAAAGGATGAAAAAGTTCTTCCTCTTCATATGCGTGATGATGACGTCACTGAAGAGCTTTACACAGCTCGACCAGGCGTTACCCGCTATTCCCGATCCGCCGCGGCTGGTGAATGACTTTACCGGAAACACGCTGGCGGATGCCGACAGGGAGAAGCTGGAACACAAGCTGGTAAAGTTTGATCAGCGCGCGGATGTGCAGATAGCCGTGGTCATTCTGGACAACACCCACGGATATGCCTCCGATGAATTTGCAAAAGCGTTGGGTAACAAATGGGGAATAGGTAATAAACAAAAAAACAACGGGATTATAATATTGGTCACAACCGGCGGGGGAGAAGGTAAGCGCGACCTCACCATCCAGTTAGGAAAAGCTTACGCAGGCTATCCCGTTGATGATATACTAAAAGAGATCATTGTTGAAATGATCCCCTCATTCAAAGAAGGAAAAATGTACGAAGGGCTGGACAAAGGGACAGATATGATCATGGAGGCCATTGATAAATTAAATGAAATGACCGGATCATCTTCGCAACATGCTTCTCTGTTTTCAATCGTGCTGAATAAAGCCGGCTGATCAACAAGCCGGGAACAAAGACATGAAAAAACTTATTTTTTTATTGACATTCTTCACGCTGGCATTCTCCGGAATGGCGCAGGTGGAAAATGCCATACCCGGGCGCCCCAATCCGCCCAGACTGGTCAACGACTTTACGGGCACGCTTACATCTGCACAGGCGCAGGAGCTCGAGCGCAAACTTGTGGCCTACGACGATTCCACGTCCAACCAGATTGCCGTGGTCATTGTGTCGGATCTGAAAGGATACAGTGCGGAAGATTTTGCAATGGCCATTGGCCGCAAGTGGGGCGTGGGCAACAAAGATTTTAACAACGGTGCGGTGCTGCTCGTATCTACCGGCGGTGGCTCCGGCAACCGCGATGTAACCATACAGGTAGGGTACGGATTGGAAGGTGTTATTACCGACTATGTCAGTCATTCCATCATAGAAACCGAGCTGGTTCCTAATTTCAAGGCAGGTAATATCTATCGCGGTCTGGACGAAGGCACTACGGAATTGTTCAAAGCCGCTGAGGGGCGTTACAAAGCACCCGAAGGATATGGCAGCCGCGGCAAGGGTAAAGGCGGTATGTCGCCATTACTGGTTATCATCATCGTTGTAATTGTATTGGTGGTGATGGGCATGGGTGGCGGCGGAAACGGCGGGTATGTATCGCGTCGTGGTTATACCGGCTGGGGCGGATGGACCGGTGGCGGAGGCTGGTCAGGTGGTGGAGGCGGCGGAGGCGGCGGTGGCTTCGGTGGATTTGGTGGAGGTGGATTTGGCGGCGGCGGAGCGAGTGGGAAATGGTGAGCTAATTCGGTAATTTGATGATTTGAAAATTTGAAAATGATCCGGCAAGGTTAATCCTTCAATACACCGGTTATATGATCAATCAGAAAAGGCTACTCGAAAGAGCAGCCTTTTCTTTTATCGATCCATTTTCAAATTTTCAAATCATCAAATTAGAAACCTTTTTTATCTTCTTCCGATAATTGCGCTTTGATGTAATCAACCTGCTCCTTCAGGCCGGCATCGTTTGGCTGGGCTTCGAGGGCCTTGCTTTTTGCAGCGAGAATACCTTTAAGCACCATACCATTGATATAAGGATCCGTTTGTGCACGGTAACCTGCCGGAATCTCTTCGCGGAACTTCACCACAGCATCAATACCTCTTTTCACTTTGTCCGTATTCTTCAATGCTGCGATATACGTGGAGATATTACCTACGGCGTCAAATTTTTCCTGGATACCCATGCTCCCGAAACCACCGATCACTTCGTCAAACATGCTTTCGTCACCGGCTTTCAGAATTTCCGACATCACCGCTGCTTTCAACGCACCGCGGGACGGTTTTTTATTCAATTCTTTCGCCAGGGCCAGCGCACCTTTTTCATCCACTTTGCTGTAGGCAGACAAAGCATAACCTGCTACTGTGTAAGATGAATCACTGGTAGCGCCTTTGAAAAATGCAGCATACGCAGGATTGTTGTACTCACCAAGCATGCGGATGGCACGGGCGCGAACAGCGGGTTTTTTGTCTTCTTTGGCCATACGGGCGATCAGCGGTTCGATATCAGCCTTGATCTTCTCATTTTTCAGCGTCAGTTTAGATAACGCAAAGCTGCGCAATCCCTCATATTTGTCAGCCAATGCTGTTTTGAGAAAAGCGACGGCTTTATCATTATCAAGATATTTTGATGCATAGTCGATGGCCTCGCGGCGATCGAGATAAGCACCGGCATATTTATACTGATGAATGAAATTATCGAGTGTCTTGTTGTCTTTCTTGGTCCACAGCATCACTTTGTCGCCGTCTACGTTGATCAGGTCCGGACGTTTGGTGTACCGGATGGTGAACGTATCTTCCATATTATCGGCCAAAACATTATAACGGGTTTTCTGTGCACCGTTATATACGTCGATAGCGATCGGCAACTGGAATACCTTGCCGGACTTCTGCGTCTGACGTACGATTACTTTGGCAGTACCGGCGGCGTCATCATATATATAATCGATGTCAACGCTGGGGTTGCCGCTGCCGAAATACCATTGGTTGAAAAACCAGTTCAGGTCGCGGCCCGTTACCTCTTCAAATGCCAGGCGCAACTGATGTGCTTCACCGGTTTTGAATTTATTGGTAACGAGAAAAAGATTAAGCGATTTGAAGAAAGCAGAATCGCCTACATAGTTGCGGAGCATATGAAGAATGCGGCCTCCTTTGTTATAGCTCACCGCGTCAAACATATCCTCCTTATCGCGGTATTGAAAGCGTACAAGGTCTTTTGCGCCGCTGTTGCTTTGCAGGTAGCCCGACATATCATCGAAGTTGTGATCATCGGCATCGTCCTTGCCATATTTGTATTCATTCCACAGGTATTCGCTGTAGTTGGCAAATGATTCATTGATGGTAAGGTTGCTCCAGCTTTCAGCAGTAACATAGTCGCCAAACCAATGGTGAAACAGTTCGTGTGCAATCGTACCTTCCCAATGATTGCCATCTACGAGTTCGCGTGCATCCTGCTGCGCGCTTTCCTGGTGCAAGGTAGCCGTGGTATTTTCCATGGCGCCGCTCACATAATCGCGGCCGGTGATCTGCGCATACTTAATCCAGGGATAATCAACACCGGTGATTTTTGAAAAGAAGGCCATCATCTCAGGTGTGTGCCCGAAAATGCGACGGGCAACAGGTTCGTATTCCTTCTCTACATAGTAGCTGACTTCTTTGCCCTTGTACGAATCACGGACAACTGCATACTCACCTACGCCCATAAAGAACAGGTAGGGAGCGTGGGGCAGATCCATTTTCCAGTAATCAGTACGGGTGCCGTCGGCATTCTTTTTCTGGCTGGTCAGTTTACCATTGCTCAGTGTTACATACTTCGCCGGCACGGTCATGTAGATCTCCTGCGTGGTTTTTTGATTGGGCTTGTCGATGGTGGGGAACCATACGGAGCTGGCTTCGGTTTCACCTTGTGTCCAGATCTGCGTGGGTTTATTTTTCTCTTCACCGAGTGGGTTAACAAAATAAAGTCCCTTCGCATCGGTGATGGCTGCGCTTCCTTCCGTTTCGAGCTCGTCGGGCTTAGCCGTATAATCGAGATAGATGGTGTAAGATTCGCCGCCTTTATAAGTTTTGTCCAGTGTAATGAACAGTTGCTTATTGTCGTAGCGGTATTTGAGATCGCGCAGGGTGGAGCCTTTGGCAATAGCCACTTTACGGATATCCATTCCTTTGGCATCGAGCGTCAGCGAGTCGGTAGCATAAAAATGAGGCTTGAGTGTGATCCAGGCCTTACCGTTGAGATAGCTTTTGCTGTAGTCAAACTTTACATCCAGTTTGGTATGAACCAGGTCGTTGATACGGGTGGCTGATTCGCGGTAAATCTTTTTCCAACTGGTGTCGGTGTTAGGGCGATGCTGTGCGGTGGCCAGCAGCGTAAGGCTGAGCAGCCCTCCTGCCAACAAGAATTTTTTCATTACGTTAATCGTTTAAGCTACAAATATAGCCGGTGAAAGGCTTGACGGAAATGAAAAAGGATGGGTGGCGTTTGTATTTAACAACCTCTTATAGTGTTATTTGGATTAATTTTGAGAACAATCAATCTCTCAACAATGAAGCGAGTCGTTCTCTGCCTGGGTCTGGTGTTATGGGTAAGCCTTGTGTCTGCGCAGCGCCACTGGTTCCTCTATTTACAATCTGAGCAGGAACAGCCTTTTTTTATCAAGATGAATGACCAGGTATACAGTGCCTCCGCCTCAGGTTATCTCATTCTCTCCCAATTGACGGATAGCAGCTACACATTTGGTGTGGGATTTCCGCAGGCTCGCTGGCCGGAACAACGGTTTACCGTCGACATTCGCCAGGGCGACAAAGGGTACCTGTTGAAAAACCTGCCTGAAAAAGGATGGGGATTGTTTGATCTGCAGACGGCGCAACTCATAATGCCAGCCAATAATGCCTCCAATGGTGTGAAAATGGAAAAAATACCCTCCGTGAGTCCGTTTACGGAAAAACTGGCGAAAGCATCGTCGGACACTACACTGAAATACCGTCCGGTGGTGGAGAAAGTGGCGCCGGTAAAACAGGAAACCATGCCGGCAGTGGCTAAAGAGCCCGTAAAAGAGCCGGAACCGGTAGCGGCAAAAGAACCCGAAGTAAAAGAAACGCCGAAGCAGGAAGTGGTAATCGTCAGGGATGATGAAGAACGTGCAAAAGCTGAAGTGCCGGCAAAGCCTCCCGCAGCGGAAACAAAAATTGAAGAGCCCGTAAAAGAAACGGTGAAAACGCCGGAGGGCGAGATCAAGAAAGAGGCTATTGAGACACCGGTGGAAGTTGCGGCAACCGGGGCGGTGCGGTATGTGGGGAAAGAAGAAATAAAAGATGGTACGGTGGCCACCTATGAAGAGCAGGACGAAACGGGTAAATGGGTAACGGTAAGGATACTGGTTCCGCCTGCAAAGCAATTGTTTAAAGCGGAACCGGTGGTGGAGGAAAAGAAAGAAGAAGTAGTGCAACCGAAAGTAGAAATAAAGAAAAATGCATGCAGGGAGGTGGCTGGTGAGAGTGATTTCCTGAAGCTGCGTCGTAAAATGGCGGCTGCCACCAGCGATGACGGTATGATTGCCGAGGCCCGCAAATACTATAAAAATAAATGCTTCACTACCCAGCAACTGCGTGACCTGAGTTCCTTGTTCCTGTCGCCGGCAGGCAAATACAACTTCTTTGATGCGTCATACGGTTCGGTATCGGATCCGGCGGCTTTTGCTTCGCTGGAAGCTGAAATCCGCGATCCTTATTATATTAAACGCTTCCAGGCGATGCTGCGGTAGCGTAAAATCAGCTATGACAAGATATTTTTTGGAATTATCGTATAAAGGCACGCGTTACAGTGGGTTCCAGACCCAGGAAAATGCGGAAACGGTGCAGGGCGAGGTGGAAAAGGCCTTCAGCACGCTGCAGCGTAAGCCGGTGGAACTGATTGGCTCTTCGCGTACGGATGCGGGGGTGCATGCGCTGCAAAACTTCTTTCACTTCGACTTTGAGGGAGAGCTGCATACCGATTTCGTTTATAAAATGAATGCGATCCTGCCGCGTGACATTGTAATACATGGTGTGGAGGCGGTGGAGCCGGAGGCCCATTGCCGGTTTGATGCCACAAGCCGTTACTATCGCTACTATATATACAGGTCAAAAAATCCTTTTTTGGAAGACCGTGCCTATTTCTATCCTTATACCGTGGATATGGAGAAGATGCAAATGGCGGCGGCTGTGCTGATGGAATACGAGGACTTCACTACATTTTCCAAGCGCAATACCCAGGTTAAAACGTTTAAGTGCAAGATATCACACAGCAAATGGTTGTGGGAGGGGGAGTACCTGGTATATGAGGTGGAGGCGAACAGGTTTCTGCGGGGAATGGTAAGGGCGCTGACGGCTACGATGTTGCGGGTAGGCAGGGGAAAGATAGGATTGGAAGCGTTCAGGCAGATCATAGAGGGCAAGGACAATACGAAAGCAAATTTTGATGTACCCGGGAAGGGGTTGTTTCTGACGGCGGTGAGGTATGGCAATCGTCAATCGTCAATCGTGAATAAGTCAATAAGTGAATAAGTGAATAGGGGTGGCTACACTTACCGCTTAAACGGCTGTTTCCCTTACGCCCTACACCTTCCACCTTATACCTTTCTCAGGCTGTTTACTTAATACCTAGTACTTATAACCTACAACGGCTGTTTCCTTACGCCGTACACCTTCCACCTTATACCTTTCTCAGGCTGTTTTACTTAATACCTAATACTTATAACCTACAACGGCTGTTTCCTTACGCCGTACACCTCCCACCTTATACCTTTCTCAGGCTGTTTACCTTAAGCCTCATGCCTTATACCTTCCGCCTTCTTCAAAAAAACTTTTCCTTTGAAACGCAGGCTGGACGGGGTTTTTGAAATAGCGGGTAAAAAAAATGGCAAAAAGATTTGGTGGAAAGGAGCGCCGTCCTATCTTTGCCGCCCGTTCAACAAACGGATAGTTCTCTGAAAGGTAAATGTGAAGAAAAATGTGCGGTAGATGTGAAAAAGAAAAAAAAGAAATTTTTGGTGTGAATGGTTTGAAATATCTATCTTTGCCGTCCGGCTTTAAAAAATCGGAAGTTCTTCATAAGGGTTGACAATCACCGGATAGCAGAAAAAAAATCTGAAAATAAATTTGGTGAAACGAAACAAACTCTTACCTTTGCACTCCCAATCAAAACAGGGAAATAGTTCTTCGAAAAACGCGGTTCACTTGAAAGAAAAATAACTGAAAAATTTAGAAAATAAATTTGGCAGTTTGAAAAAGAAACTTCAACTTTGCACTCCCAATCAAATGGGACTGAGTTCTTAAGGGAAGTAATTGAGAATCACTGGTTAACGAAAAAGTTTTTGAAAAAAAATTTGGTAGTTTAAAAAGAATTCTTACCTTTGCAATCCCAATCGAAACGAGGTTGTTGAAAAAGTGAAACGAAAGTTCTTCTGAAATAAAGATGAGGCGCAAGGCCTGAAGGTTCAAAACCTTAACATCTGCAAGCTTGATCAACGAAAGTTGAGATAGTCAAGTTCTTTGAAAGTTAGGAAACAATAGCACGCAACTTAGATAGCCATCTAGGTTGTAACAAAAGGTAAGTCAAAGCGAATATAATTCGATTTGACACGTTTAATTTTCTCTTGAGAATTTTAAAATGTCAGTATCAAACATCATTTACAATGGAGAGTTTGATCCTGGCTCAGGATGAACGCTAGCGGCAGGCTTAATACATGCAAGTCGTGGGGCAGCGCAGTGTAGCAATACATGGGCGGCGACCGGCAAACGGGTGCGGAACACGTACACAACCTTCCTTTTAGTGGAGCATAGCCTAAGGAAACTTGGATTAATACTCCGTAACATAATGAAGTGGCATCACTTTATTATTATAGCAGCAATGCGCTAGAAGACGGGTGTGCGGCTGATTAGGTAGTTGGCGGGGTAACGGCCCACCAAGCCTACGATCAGTAACTGGTGTGAGAGCACGACCAGTCACACGGGCACTGAGACACGGGCCCGACTCCTACGGGAGGCAGCAGTAAGGAATATTGGTCAATGGACGAAAGTCTGAACCAGCCATGCCGCGTGGAGGATGAAGGCCCTCTGGGTTGTAAACTTCTTTTATATGGGACGAAAAAGGGACTTTCTAGTTCAACTGACGGTACCATAGGAATAAGCACCGGCTAACTCCGTGCCAGCAGCCGCGGTAATACGGAGGGTGCAAGCGTTATCCGGATTCACTGGGTTTAAAGGGAGCGTAGGTGGGTTGATAAGTCAGTGGTGAAATCTTCGAGCTTAACTCGGAAACTGCCATTGATACTATCAGTCTTGAATATTGTGGAGGTTAGCGGAATATGTCATGTAGCGGTGAAATGCTTAGATATGACATAGAACACCAATTGCGAAGGCAGCTGGCTACACATATATTGACACTGAGGCTCGAAAGCGTGGGGATCAAACAGGATTAGATACCCTGGTAGTCCACGCCCTAAACTATGGATACTCGACATACGCGATACACTGTGTGTGTCTGAGCGAAAGCATTAAGTATCCCACCTGGGAAGTACGATCGCAAGATTGAAACTCAAAGGAATTGGCGGGGGTCCGCACAAGCGGTGGAGCATGTGGTTTAATTCGATGATACGCGAGGAACCTTACCTGGGCTAGAATGCAGATCGACCGTGGGTGAAAGCTCATTTTGTAGCAATACACGGTCTGTAAGGTGCTGCATGGCTGTCGTCAGCTCGTGCCGTGAGGTGTTGGGTTAAGTCCCGCAACGAGCGCAACCCCCATCACTAGTTGCCATCAGGTAACGCTGGG
>Ga0182745_1000098_pt1 | contig 122616 bp, 102 predicted proteins | sample eDN3rd30CKraftBY_FD_128523 | JGI IMG/M metagenome (GOLD analysis project Ga0182745, IMG submission 128523) | Enriched backyard soil microbial communities from Emeryville, California, USA - eDNA 3rd pass 30_C Kraft BY (version 2) (version 2) | ecosystem: Environmental > Terrestrial > Soil >...
GAAACCGGCGCCGACCACTGGGTGGCCGCCGCTTTCCTGTGTGCCGAGAAGCCCAGGAAAACCGCGGGCGCCGACGTTTACGCCGGCCATACCATCGACCAGATCATCGCCGAGAACTATGGCCGTGAATCGCTGCTGCCCTCCATCGAGATCTCGGTGGAGGATCCGGGTTCAGGGTCGAGCAACTGCGGCGAAGGCTACAGCTGCGTGTACACCAACACCATTGCCTGGGCCTCGCCGACCACACCGCTGCCGATGGAATTGAACCCGCAGGTGGTATTCGAGCGCATGTTCGGCAGCGGCAGCTCGCCCGAGCAGCGCGTGGCACGCCGTGAACGCAACCAGAGCATCCTGGATTCGATCACCGGCAAGATTTCCACGCTGCGCAAGGAAATCAGCGTGCCTGACCGCCAGCGTCTGGACGCCTTCACCGAAAACGTCCGCGAAATCGAGCGCCGGCTGCAGATTGCCGCCAACGCCACCACCGCGGCACCCGAGGATTTCGCCGTGCCGCCCGGCATTCCGCAATCCTTCGACGAACACATCAAGCTGATGTTCGATCTGGTCACGCTTGCCTGGCAGGCCGACATCACCCGCGTCAGCACCATGCTGCTCGCGCGCGATCTCACCGGCCGCGTCTACCCGCAGAGCAACGCGCCCACGCTGGGCTTCCACGGTGGATCGCACCATGGCGAGGACCCGGCGCGTATCGACGAGTTCTCCAAGATCAACCAGTACCACGTGAAGATGCTGTCCTACTTCGTCGACCGTCTGGCCAACACCGAAGATGGCGACGGCTCGCTGCTCGACCACTCGCTGCTGCTGTACGGCAGCAACATGGGCAACCCCAACCAGCATCTGCACTACGACGTACCGCACGTCCTGATCGGCGGCAACAACGGCAAACTGAAAGGCGGGCGGCATCTGGCCTATCCCACCAAGACGGTGCCGACGGGCAACCTGTTGCTGAGCATTCTGGACCAGTTCGACATCCATCGAGACAGTTTCGGCGACAGTACCGGACGGCTCGAGAACATATAACAGAAGGCTGGAGGGGAAACCGAGGTATGGCAGCAACAAGAGCAGTCGCGCTGGCATTGGCGCTGGCATGTACGAACCTTGCGTTTGCGCAGTCCGAAGTGGCGGATGCCGCAATGCAGGGCGACGACGCGGAAGTGGGCCGCCTGCTGAAGGATGGGTTTGAAGTGAACGCCGTCCAGTCCGACGGCGCCACGGCCCTGCATTGGGCGGCTTATCATGGTGATGCGAAGCTGGCGGAGCTGCTGCTCAAGGCCGGTGCCGATCCGGCTGCGGCCAACCGCAACGGCTCGACCCCGATGTGGCTGGCGGCGGAGCGCGGCGATGCTGCCGTGCTCGAAGAACTGCTGGACGGCGGCGCCGACGCCAACGAAGCCCTTTCGCTTGGACGCAAACCGTTGATGCTCGCGGCGCGCTCCGGGGTGGTGGATGCGGTGCGCGTGCTGCTCGAGCACGGCGCCGATCCCAACGCCAGTGAAACCGAGCGTGGCACCACCGCTTTGATGCAGGCCGCCGACCAGGGCCATGCCGAGGTCATCGCGCTGTTGGTGGAACACGGTGCCAACGTGGCCGCCACATCCGCGGCGGTGATGCGCGACGGACGCACCGCGGCGCTTGGCAACTCCGAGGATCCACGCGATGCGGTACGCCGGCAGGTTACCGCCATCCTGTGCGAGGAAGAAAGCCCGGACATGAACGCCCTGCAGCAGCTGGTTCGCGAAAGCACCGACCCGGTGTGGAAGGATCTGCTCAGCCAGAACGACAACCCCAGCAAGGACGAAATCTGCAGCAAGGTGCAGCGCGGTGCGCTGGGCTTCGTTACCGTCGGTGACGGTGGCGGCAGGGGGTTCGCACGCGGCGGTGCAAGAGAGCCCGATGGCGGCGAACTGACGTCACTGGTGTACGCGGCGCGTTCCGGTGCCGTCGATGCGGCACGCGTGCTGATCGATGCCGGCGCGGACGTCAACCAGATAACCCGCTATGGCTGGAGCCCGCTGCTCGCGGCCACGCAGAACCGCAACTATAAGATGGGCCTGTTCCTGATCGAGCACGGTGCCGATGTGAACCTTGCCAACAAAGGCGGCTGGACCAATCTGTACCTGGCCACGGACAACCGCGACGTGGAAGGCGGCGACTATCCCACGCGCGAGCCGGACATGGACCATCTGGACTATATCCGCGCACTGCTCGATGCCGGCGCCGATCCCAACGCGCGCATCACCGAAAGCACGGAAACCCGCACGGTGTTCACCAACCAATGGCTGGATGAAGAGGGTGCCACCGCGTTTCTGCGTGCTTCGCAGTCCGGCGACGTGCCGCTGATGAAGCTGCTGCTGGAACACGGTGCCGATCCCAATATCAACACCGCCCTGGGTGTAACGCCCCTGGCCGCGGCCGCCGGAATCGGCTGGGTGGAAGGGGTCACTATGGAGTGGTCTACCGAGCAGACGATCGACGCCGTGAAGCTGCTGTTGGATCTTGGCATCGATCCCAACTTCCAGGCGGACACTGGCCGCACCGCGCTGCATGGTGCCGCGCACAAGGGCGCCACGGAAGTAGCGAAACTGCTGGTGGCGGCAGGTGGACGCCTGGACGTACGTGATTTCGGCAACACCGACAACCGCGGTAGCGCCGAATTGGCGGCCCATACCTGGTTGCCGATCGACTACGCTGATGGCCTGGTGCGCGTGGGTGTGCAGTCAGCGATTCCGCATCCGGATACGGCAGCCGTGCTGCGCGAACTGATGGCGCAGCAGGGAGTGGAGGCACCGCCTGAAGGCCGCACCCTGGAATCGATCTGCATCGTCGAGGTGTGCTCGCCCGGCTACGACCCGCTCGCGATCAACTGAGCGCCGTCCAACCCTTGAAAAAAAAGCCCGGTATCAACCGGGCTTTTTTCTTTGTTCTCTACTCTTGCGCTGATAGTGCGGACTGTATTCCATTCCGTACGGCGTCTTTATCTTCGTCACCGCTTTCTCGTCGAAGAAGGCTTTGCTGACCTTGGCGCGTTCGGCGATTTCCTGTTCCGTGCCATCGCGCAGCGTGATGTCTTCGCGCGGCACGAAGAACACCTGGCCCACCGGCAGGTTGTGCGACACGGTAATCATGTCGCCAGGGGTCAGGATGTAGCGGAATTCGGAATCGTGCACGTACCAGTCCGTTTCCACGCGGGTGACGAGCACCGGTGCCACGGGACGCGAGGGATTGTTGAGCACACCGGAGTAGATCGTGTCCCAGGCGGGCGGCGTCTGGAAGTTATAGGCCCCGCGAAGCGTTACGCCGCCTTCCGGTGTGCCGAGATCGTCGGGGGCGATGAACATGCGCGCGATGGCAAGCGCAGTTTCCCGGAAGCCGGGTGTTTCGGGCACCATCAGCTGCACGTCTTCCCGGCGCATGCCGAGGGCGCCCATCGAAAGCTGGTAGTTGACGAAGAATATCTGTTCCCACTTCTTGCCGGTGGCGTTCACCGAATAGCCGAGCTGGTACAGTCCCTCGCCTTCGTAGCCAATGTGAAACTGCTCGTTCTCGGCAAGCGCGGGATAGACCAGCAGCCCAAGCGAACTGCCTGCCTCCAGCACTGGACACAGCCGTGCATGCTGGGGCAACAGCGGACGTTGCGCTTCTTTCTTGGGGCGTAAACCCACGCCTGGCCGGCGTGGGTTGGGAAAAAGGGTAACTTGCATCGCGGTAGTATAACGGAACGGATGCCGGCAACAACCGCGTGCAGCGCCTATTCTTCTTCTACTCTTCCTCTACCTCATAGGTATGCCAGTTGTCGTAATCCGGCACCTTGAGCCTGCCTTCCCACAAGCCGCGGTTGTTCTCCTCGCAGGAATATTCCAAGAGGCCCAGGCCATCCTGCATGCGGGTGAAGATGCGCGTGTTGCTCCAGGGTTGGGAGTAATAGATTGGATCGTCGACGGTAATTTCGTAGTTGATCGCGTTGGCGTCACGGAACGTAAATTTTTCCGTTACCGTCAGCTTGTCGCTGTGTGGATGGCCAACGGTATCGAGGCGGGTCTTGCCATTGTAGTTACGGGTGGTAACCACCAGCGTGTCGCCGGCCCACTCGGCATGGGAATTACCGTACCAGCTTTCCGGCAGATCCAGGGTCATGTCTTCGCCGCCGATCGGGAAGGCATGATGCCAGGTGTTGACCTCGAACAGGTAGGCGAAAGCGATGTCGTTCTGGAAAAACTGCACCGGGTTGGGCGAGTTCATCGAGCGTACATGCCCGAAGGGCAGGCAGGCGCCGGTGTAGTCCCCTTCCGCGGAATCGTAGCGTTCGAAGTTCAGCTTGCCGGCATCGGTGAACGGTAGCTCGCCCGGGCCGATCTGGTTGCGTCCATTGCCCTTGCCGCCCATGTCGGGCACGTAGGGAAATTCCCACAACCCGTTGAAATCGGGTTTGCCGTTCGCCATGCGTGGAATGTCGTCCCCCGGCTGCGCAAGGGAAAACTGCGCCGCAAACCCCGCTGCGACGAGCAGCAGCGAAGAACAGGCGCAAGCAAAGAATCTCGTCTGGTTCATGGTGTTGCCCCTCTGGTGATGCTTTTATTCTTGTTGTTTTTACTGGTGTTATCGACTGCTTGTTACTGGTTGCCTGCGCGGCTGAATACGGGGGTGCCATCGTCCAGCGTGATCCTGCGCGTGCTGCAGGTATTGGAGCCATCCCTGGCGGGATTGGCCTGCGCGCGGATGATGGTACCCACGGGCAGATCCTGCTTTTTCCAGCCCTGGCGGACCAATTGATTGGGGGAGCCCATTTCGCATTCCCACTTCACCGGCGTGCCGCTGTCGTCATCGGCGTCCAGGTAGATCCAGATGTGCGGGTTGGTCCATTCGACCTTGGTGATGGCGCCCCGCACTTCGAAGCTCACCGTGGGATCGAATTCGCCAGCCAGGGAATGATGTGCTTGCGCTGCGTTTGCCATGAATAGCCCGCACAGCAGGGAGATAGTGAACGGTAGTTTACTTTTATTGTTGATTTCCATAACCTCTCCTCTAAAGAATAAAAACAAAGACTCAAGCTGAACGATCGTTTTTGTTGTTTTTTATGGCGTTGTTCTGGCCCTGAAGTCTACGCGATACCAGGAACAAAATGATATGGGGAACGAGTATAACCTCCTGGGCCGCCGGCATTTCCTGAAACAGGTTTCGATACTGACTGGTTCGGTATCATTTATTGCCTGTTCCGGTAGTGTGCTGGGACAGGCCAGTCTAGTGAAATCCGAGCGGCTTTCTGACAAAGTGTTGCTTGTCATGGGTCCGGACAGCAACGTCCTGATCGTGGATAGCAGCGAAGGCCTGATCCTGGTGGATGGTGGTCATGCCGACTGGCATGCCGCATTGCAAAGCGAGATCGCGGAACACTTTCCCAACCGGCCGATTCGCGCACTGTTCAACACGCATTGGCATCGCGAGCAAACCGGTGCCAACCTGGCGCTTGGCGAGCAGGGAGTCGAGATCATTGCGCACGAGAACACCAGGCTCTGGCTGAGCACGGAAATCTGGCAACGCTGGTCCGACCTGACTTTCGAACCGCTGCCGGTGGCCGCCAGGCCCGTGACCACGTTCTTCGAAGATGGCGCGATCCGCATCGGCGATCGCACCGTGCAGTACGGATACATGAGAGGCGCCCATACCGACGGCGACATCTGGATTTACTTCGAGGACGAGGACGTGCTGGCCACTGGAGGGTTGGTGTCGAACGGCCGCTGGCCGGACATCGACTGGTGGACGGGCGGCTTTATCGGCGGCATGTTGGACAGCTTCGTCTCGCTGCTCACCGTGCCCACCGGCAACACCAGGATCGTGCCGGCGTATGGCGGCGTCATGACCCTGGAACAATTGCGGGCGCAGAATCAGATGTACCTGAATGTCTTCGACCGCATACATGCAGCGTTCATCAGGAGCGAAGGCCTCGATGAAATGCTGCAGCAAAAGCCCACCGCCGAGTATGACGCGCTGATGGGTGAACCGACGCGGTTCATGACCCTGGCCTACCAAAGCATCCAGGGGCATGTGCGGGATCCGCAGAATTTCCGGTTGCTCAACATCCCTTGATGAGCAGGCCGGGCACAGGACTGGTTACGACCATGGCCAAACGAGTAGTGCTGAGTGCTGTCAAAATTCCGGGATTGCTCGGCATGTTGCTGTTGCTTGCCGCCTGTGGCGGCAATACGGATGCACCACAGGCGCAAGCGGTGAATGCCGCCCTGGCGCTTCCCACGCAGATCGAGCTGGATGCGCAGTCCGATGTGCGCTGGGCCATGCTGGACGAGTACTGCATGGGTTGTCACAACCTGGACGACTACAACGGCTCGCTCGCTTTCGACCTGATGGATCACGGCACGATTCTCAAGGATGCCGAGGTGTGGGAGAAGGTCGTGCGCAAACTGCGCGGGGGCATGATGCCGCCCCCGGGCCAGGAGCGTCCGCCCCGCCAGGAAATCGACCAATTCGTCACCTGGCTGGAAGGCAACCTGGACCAGCGTGAAACGCTTCTGCACAACCCCGGTGAAAAACTGCTGCACCGGTTGAACCGCACCGAGTACGCCAACGCCATCCGCGACCTGCTGGCGCTCGACGTCGACGCCGAAGCCCTGTTGCCGGTGGACGGCGCGGAAGACGGCTTCGACAACATCGCCACCGCGCTGCAGGTTACCCCCGCATTCGTCGATCAATACCTGAACGCGGCCCGCATGGTGAGCGAACAGGCGGTGGGCACGCCCTCGGCCAGGCCTTCGGGCACGCCCTATACGTTCTCTGGTGTGGGTCAATCGTTCCATATCGATGGTCTGCCGCTTGGCTCGCGCGGCGGCGCGGTGGTGGAGCACTATTTTCCAAGTGACGGCAAATACCTGTTGAACATCGCCGAAATCGCCTCCGGCCTTGCCGTGGGCAGCATGGAACATCGCAACACGCTGGTCGCCACGCTGGACGGCAAAAAGTTCTTCGAAACGGAAATCGGCGGGCTGGAGGAAGCGAAGCGCCTGGACCAGGTTCGCGCGCCGGCGATCGATGAACTGAACGCCAGGTTGCGCGAGATTCCCCTGACCACCACCGCCGGCCCGCATAAGGTGGCGGTGTTCTTCCTGCACCGCTCCTTCGCGGAATCCGATGCGCCGCTGCAGCAGCAAACGCCAAGAAAAGGCCAGGACGCCATCGTGATGCTACGGGGTTTCGAGATTTACGGCCCGGTGGACGCCACCGGCCTCAGCGCGACGCCGAGCCGCGAAAAGATTTTCTCCTGCCATCCAAGCGAGGATGTGGCGGAGGAAGCCTGCGCCAGGGAAATCGTGACCACGCTGGCCAACGAAGCCTTCCGCGGTCTGTTGGCAGACGAAGACACCACGCTGCTGATGAAGCTGTACGACACCGGCTTTGCCGAAGGCGGTTTCGAGAAAGGCGTGAGCTTCGCGCTTTCGGGTATCCTGGCCCATCCCAAGTTCCTCTACCGCATCGAGCCCGTGCCGGCGTCGCTGCCGCCCGGCGTTTCCTATGAATTGAGCAGCCTGGAACTGGCCTCGCGCCTGTCCTTTTTTCTGTGGAGTTCCGTACCCGACGAACTGCTGCTCGAAATCGCCGCCGATGATGGCCTGAAGGATCCGGCGGTATTGAAAAAACAAGTACAACGCATGCTGCAGGATCCGCGCGCCGGCAATCTGGCCGACAACTTCGGCTATCAGTGGCTTGGCCTGGCGGAGCTGGAAAACCTGGTGCCCGATGGGCAACTGTTCCGCGACGTCGACCGCAACATCCGCGCCGACATGACGCAGGAAGCGGTGCTGTTCATGCAAAGTATCTTCGAGGAAGACCGCAGCGTGCTGGACCTGCTGACTGCCGACTACACTTATCTGAATGAAAATCTGGCGCTGCATTACGGCATCAACGACGTGCGCGGTTCCGAGTTCCGCCGCGTGCAGCTGCCGGATGAGCGGCGCTGGGGGCTGCTTGGCAAGGGCGCGGTGCTGATGGTGTCGTCCTATCCGAATCGCACGTCGCCGGTATTGCGCGGCAAATGGCTGCTGGAAAAGATCATGGGCACGCCGCCGGCCGCGCCGCCGCCCGACGTTGAAGGTTTCGTGGAAATCGAAGTGGGCCAGGAGTTCACCACGGTCAGGGAACGGCTCGAAACCCACCGCAGCAATCCGGCCTGCAATGGTTGCCACGGCGTGATCGATCCGCTGGGTTTTTCGCTGGAAAATTTCGACGCCGTCGGCCGCTGGCGCGACAACGACCGCATGGCGCGCACGCCGATCGATGCCTCGGGCGTCATGGCGGACGGTACCGAGGTGGGCAGCCCGGTCGCGCTGCGCAAGGCGATCATGGAACGGCCGTCACAGTTCGCGCAGACGTTTACTGAAAAACTGATGACCTTCGCGCTAGGGCGCGGGGTCAAGTACCAGGACATGCCCACCGTCAGACGGATCGTCCGCGAGGCGGCGCAGGACAACTACAGGTTCTCGACGCTGGTGTTGAAGATCGTCGAGAGCGAACAGTTCAGAATGAGAAGTACGCCGACCGTGGAAGTGCTGACGGCGAGCGTAGCGGCTGAACAGTAGCGGTTGGAACAAAACAAGAGGTCAACGCAGTGCGTTGCGAGAGGGTAGGCTTATGTTCATCACCAAGAAACATCTATCGCGCAGAACCGTATTGCGAGGCGCCGGCGCTGCTGTCGCGCTGCCCCTGCTCGACGCCATGATTCCCGCCGGCACGGCGCTGGCGCAGACTGCCGCCGCGCCCAGGCCGAAGATGGGCTTCTTCTACTTTCCGCACGGGGCGATCATGGACAAATGGACTCCAGCCGCCACTGGTGCGGATTTCGCGCTTACGCCGGTCCTGGCGCCGCTTTCCGCCTACAAGGACCGGATGACCATCGTCAGCAATCTGCGCAATCGCGCCGCGGAAGGCGCCGGCGTGCATGCCACGCAGCCGGGTACCTGGCTGAGCTGCGCCTCGCCCTTCACCGTGGATGCCAGCGATCCCAACTACGGCATTTCCGCCGACCAGATCGCGGCACAGTATCTCGGCACCGATACACCGTTCCCGACGCTGGAACTGTGTACGGAGGTAAAGGCCTCTTCCGCCTCCGGCGTGTGCAATCCCGATTACGGCTGCGGCTACGGCTCCACCGTATCGTTCCGCACCCGTACCCAGCCGCTGCCCATGGAACACAACCCGCGCAAGCTGTTCTTCCGCATGTTCGGCCAGGGCGACACCCAGCAGGAGCGCGAGTCGATCATGAATCAGCAGTTCAGCCTGCTCGATCTGGTGTCGCAAAGCGCCTCTTCGCTCAACGGCAAGCTGGGCAATGCCGACCAGGCGCGCATGGAGGAATACCTGGATTCGGTGCGCGACGTGGAAAAACAGGTGCAGAAGCTGGGGCAGCAGGATTTTACCGGCATCGACATTCCCGATGCGCCGCTTGGCGTGCCGGGCAACTGGGAAGAGCACATCAGCCTGATGTTCGACCTGCTGGCGCTTGCCTACCAGGCGGAACTGACCCGCGTGGCCACCATGATGATGTCGGCCGAGATCAGCATGCTCACCTACAACCAGGTGGGGATTTCGGATGCCTATCACCCGCTGTCGCATCATCGCTACGTGCCGGACAAGATGGACAAATGCGCCATCGTCCAAACTTACCATTCCAAATTATTCGCCAAGTTCCTGGATCGCCTGGACAAGGCGCCGGACGGCGACGGCTCCATCCTGGATCATGCCATTCTGCTGTACGGCAGCAACATGAGCGATTCCAACGCCCACAATGCCGATCCGCTGCCGTCGGCGATCTTCGGCCGCGGCTATGGCCGCATCAAGGGCGGGCAGCATCTGGCGTACCAGAAGGATACGCCGCACGCCAACCTGATCCTGACGTTGCTCGAGCGCGCCGGCGTTCCCGGCGTGGAATCGCTCGGCAACAGCACCGGCCTGTTCGCGGAAGTCTGAACACGGGGATAGCCATGCGCGCGTTCGTTTTTGGTTTGCGTCTCTGGCTTGCCGCGCCGCTGTGGCTGACGGCCGGCGGCGCCCTTGCCGTGGAATCGCTGCCTGATCTCGTCAATGCCGGGGAACGGGACACCGTGCTGGCACTGATCGACGACGGCACGGACGTCAACCAGCCCTCCGCCGACGGCACCACGGCACTGCACTGGGCGGTGTACCGGCAGGATGCCGAACTGGTGGAGATGCTGCTGGACGAGGATGCCGATCCCAACCGTTCCAACGACTATGGCGCCACGCCGATGACGGTGGCAGCCACGCATGGCGATACCGCTATCATGAAAGCGCTGGTGGCCGCCGGCGGCGACGTCGAATCGGCCAATGTCGAAGGTCAGACGCTGCTCATGGCCGTGGCCAGAACGGGCAACGTCGACACTGCCGAACTGCTGTTGGCCAAAGGCGCGAAAGTCGACAACCGCGAACATTGGGGCGGCCAGACCGCGCTGATGTGGGCGGCGTCCCAGAAACAGCCGGCAATGATTCGCCTGCTGATCGAGCACGGTGCGGAAGTGGACGCGCGCGGCAAGGACCAGGACTGGCCGCGCTGGGTAACATCGGAACCGCGCAACAAACCGCTGGACCCCGGCGGCTACACGCCGCTGCTCTATGCCGCCCGTGAAGGCTGCGTCGATTGCGTTGCCGCGCTGCTCGATGGCGGCGCCAACATCGATCTGCCCGACCTCTGGGGCGAAACGCCGCTGCTGCTGGCCACGCTCAACCTGCATTACGACACCGCCGCCCTGTTGATCGAACGCGGCGCCGACATCGACCGCTGGGACTGGTGGGGTCGCAGCCCGCTGTACAACGTCATCGACCTGCACCTGATGACCAGCAGCAGCCGTGGCGATCTGCCCCCGGCCGACGACCACACCGCGCTGGACATTGCGCGCATGCTGCTCGAGCGCGGCGCCAATGTGGACATGCGGCTGAAGCAGGAGCCGCCGTTTCGCGGCGGCGACCGCGGCTATACCGATGGCAGCCCCGATTCGCGCGTGCTTGCGGGTGGCGCCACGGTGCTGCACAAGGCCGCCAAGGCCGGCGACGTCGAGGCGGTGAAACTGCTGCTGGAATACGGCGCCCGCGTGGATTTTGCCAATTATGTGTACGAGGTGACGCCGATCCTGGCCGGTGCCGGCGTGTGGCGCGTGTACGGCATTTTCCGGGAGGTGCCCATTTCCGGCGAGTTCACCACCGGCACGCAGGCCGCCGAAGTCGTGCAGCTGTTGCTGGATGCCGGCGCCAACATCCAGGACCGTGCCTCCAACGGCCAGAACGTGGCGCACGGCGCCGCCAAGGCCGGCTGGAACGAGGTGCTGCAGCTGGCCTTCGATCTGGGCGTCGATTTCGAGGCCCGCGACGTGGGCGGCTACACCCCGCGCGACCTGGCGGAAGCCCGGGGAAGGCCTGAAACCGTTGCGTTCATCGACGAACTACTGAAAAATCGGTAACCATGAACAGTCTCCGTACCGGCTTGCTGCTGCTCGTCGCGCTGGCAGGGGTTGATGCCCAGGCCCAGGTGGCCAATGACGTGGCCACCCAGAACGCCATTCTCGCTGCGCTGCCGGCAGGCACGACGGCGGAAACCGCCACCGCGGACGAAATCGCGCAAGGCGCCACGGACCTGGCGTTCGGCATGGACGGCGAACTGGAGGCCAATTTGACGCAGGTAATGGTATCGCTCGGGGAAATGACCCGGGCGGGGCGCTTCGCGAATGCGCCGCGCTTCGGCGAAAACAATCCGCCCGGCCGGTTCTACCTCAAGGCGCTGAACCTGGCCTCGAGCAACCTGGACGTTTCCTCCAGCACCTATTACAGCCTCACCGTTCAGGACATCATGCGGGTAACGGCGGCCGCGCGGGAAGGCATGAACTTCCTCAACGACGCCAAAAGCAATGCCATCACGCGCAAGTGATGCCTTTCCTGGTTTTTGTAGTAGCTCAGTGATTCACAGCATGCATAGATTATCGTTATTGGCGCTGATGCCGTTCATCGCGCTGCCCGCCGCGGCGCAGCCGAGTCCTGCCGCCGGCGGTGAGCAGTGGAGCATGGTGGAAAGCTATTGCCTGGGTTGCCACAACTATGAGGACTGGGCGGGCGAGATCGCCTTCGATCTGATGACGCCCGACAGCGTCCTCGAGCATCCCGACGTGTTCGAAGCCGTGCTGCGCAAGCTCGGCGGCCGGCTGATGCCGCCGCCCGGCGCCGACCAGCCCGAGCAGGCGCGCATCGACAACTTCATCGCCTGGCTGGAAACCACGCTGGATACCAACCACGCCCTGCCGAAGGCGGGCTACGTGCCGATCCAGCGCCTCAACCGCACCGAATACGCGCGCTCCGTGCAGAGCCTGATCGGCGTCAGCATCAATCCCGCCGACTTCCTGCCCACCGAGATCGAGGTGGAAGGCTTTGACAACATTGCCCAGGCGCTGACGGTATCGCCGGCGTTCCTCAACCAGTTCATCCGCGCGGCGCGCCTGACCGCCCACGAGGCCGTGGGCGACGCCCAGGCCAAGACCGCGGTGGCCACGTACCTGCCATCCGGCGACAGTCAGACCCGCTACATTGCCGGCATGCCGCCCGGTACCCGCGGTGGCATCGCCTTTACCCATAACTTTCCCGCCGATGGCGAATACCACTTCAACCTGCTCGGGCTGGGTTCGGGATTGAATTCCAGCGCGCTGGAAACCGCCCACACCGTGGTGCTGCTGGTGGACGGCCAGGAAGTGTTCCGCGGCGACCTCGGCGGCGACGAGGATTTCGAACTGGCGGAACGCCAGGGGCCGGCCGCCACCCAGCAGATCCTGCAGCGTTTTACCGAGATTCCGGTGGCGCTGGCGGCGGGCAGCCATCGCGTGGTGGCCACGTTCATCGAACGGTCCCAGGCGCAATCGCTGTACTGGTCCGATTCGGGCGAACATACCCGCATGCCGCGCATCGGCGGCCGCGTCGAAGTGGTGGGCCCCTACGATCCAAGCGGTGTGTCGATGACGGCCAGCCGCGCCAAAATCTTCGTCTGCTATCCCAACACCTCCACGGAACAGCGCGCCTGTGCGCGCCAGATTACCGAAAATCTGGCCAAGCGCGCGTTCGGGCGGCAGGTCAACCAGGAGGATCTGGATACGCTGCTGCCGTTCTACGACGCCGGCGCGGAAACCGGCGGCTTCGAACACGGCATCGAGCAGGTGGTGGCCGCGGTGCTGTCCAGCCCCTATTTTCTGTATCGCAGCATCGTGCCGGATCCGGGCCAGGAGAACGACGCCTATTTCGCGCTCGACGATCTGGAGCTTGCCTCGCGGATCGCCTTCTTCCTGTGGAGTCAGGGGCCTGATGAGGAACTGCTGGATCTCGCCATTGCCGGCCGCCTGAGCGAGCCCGAGCAACTGCGTACCCAGGTGCGCCGCATGCTGGACGATCCGCGCAGCGCCTCGCTGGTGGCCGACTTTGCCGTCAAATGGCTCAACCTCGACAACCTCAAGGACGTCGACCCCAACACCGTGCTGTTCCCCGAATACAACGATGGCCTGCGCCAGGACCTGTCGGAGGAAGCCAACCGCTTCATGGCCAGCGTGCTGCTGGAAGACCGCCCGGTGACGGAGCTGATGACGGCGGACCATACCTATCTCAACGAAAGGCTGGCCCGGCATTACGGCATCGAGCAGGTGAACGGCCCGCAGTTCCGCCGCGTGGAACTGGACGACGAGCGCCGCTGGGGGCTCCTGGGCAAGGGCGCGGTGATGCTCGGCACCTCCTATGGCGACCGCACTTCGCCGGTGCTGCGCGGCAACTGGGTGCTGGAAAAACTCATGGGCACGCCGTCGTCGCCACCGCCGCCGAACGTGGTCACCGACCTTTCGGTACAGCCCGGTCAAAAACCCACCACCGTGCGCGCGCGGTTGGAGCAGCACCGCACCAACCCGGTCTGTGGCCAGTGCCACGGCGTCATCGATCCGATTGGCCTGGCGCTGGAAAACTTCACCGTGACCGGCCGCTGGCGCGACCGCGACACGCAGGCGGGCGAAGCGATCGACGCCAATACCGTGATGCCGGGCGGCATCGCCATCACCGGTCCGGCGGACCTGCGCCGCGAACTGATCAAGAAACCCGAAAAGTTCGTGCGTACCTTCACCGCCAAACTGATGACCTACGCGCTGGCGCGCGAGCTGGAATATTTCGATATGCCGCAGGTACGCGCCGTGGTGGAGCAGGCGGCCGCCGACGATTACCGGCTGTTCGACATCGTCATGGGCGTGGTGCAAAGCGATTCCTTCCGCTATCAGGCGCAGGAAGCAACGCCGGAAGGCGTGGTGGAAACGGCGGCGCTGACGCGCGCTGCACAATAGATCGACACATCAGCAGGCTTTGGCCTGCGGGAGAGCGGATATGTTCCTGACCCGAAAACACCTGTCGCGCAGGGCCGTGCTGAAAGGCGCCGGCGCCTCCATCGGCCTGCCGCTGCTCAGCGCCATGGTGCCCGCCGCCACGGCGCTGGCGCAAACCGCCGCCGCGCCCACGCTGCGCACCGGGTTCTTCTACATTCCGCACGGCGCCATTATGTACAACACCGCGCACGGCGCGGCGATGGACCGCTGGCATCCCAAGGGTGGCAGCGGTGCCGATCTGGAACTGAACCAGATCATGCAGCCGCTGGAACCGTACAAGCGCTACCTGAACTCATTCAGCAACCTGCTCAATGCCGCCAGCAAGGGTTCGGTGCATACGCTCAACCCCGCCACCTGGCTCAGCGGCGTGCGTCCGCCGGACGGCGTGGCCGGCGCCAGCATGGCGGAGACGCTGGACCAGGTGATTGTCGATCACATTGGCCAGGACACCACGCTACCCTCGCTGCAGATCGCCTCGGAAACCACGATCCAGGGCGCCGCTTGCGGCGGCGGTGGCTGTTATTACAGTTCCACGCTGTCGTTCGCCAACGCCAGCTCGCCGCTGCCCATGGAATACAACCCGCGCAAGCTGTACCTGCAACTGTTCGGGGAAGGCGATACCGCCGAGGAACGCAGCGCCATCAACCAGCAGGAAGCGCGGCTGCTGGACATGGTGGCCGCAAGCACCAAGACCCTGCAGAAACAGCTTGGCGCCGGCGACCGGCAAATACTGGAAGGCTACCTGGACACCGTGCGTGAAATTGAACGCCGGGTCGAGAAAGCCGCGCAGCGCGACCTCACCGGCATCGAAGTGCCCGGTGCGCCGATCGGCGAGCAGGATGCCTTTGCCGAGCAGGTGAAGCTGATGTTCGACCTGATCGCCATCGCCTACCAGGCGGACCTGACCCGCGTGGTCACCTACATGATGGCCTCGGAAGGCACCAATCGCACCTATAACCACATCGGTGTGCCGGACGCCTTCCATCCCGTGTCGCATCACGCCGACGACCGCGAACGCCTCGAACGTCTGGCCCGCATCCAGACTTGGCACATGCAGCAGTTCGCCGACTTTCTGGCCAAGATGGCCGCCACCGAACACGGTGAAGGCACGCTGCTCGACAACGCCATCTTCATGTACGGCTCCAACATGAGCAACAGCGACAAGCACGACAACTACCCGGTGCCGAACATTCTGATGGGCGGTGGCTGCGGCACGCTGAAGCAGGGCGGGCAGCACGTGGAACTGCCGCCGATGACGCCGCTCGCCAACCTGCACCTGACCATTCTCAACAAGGTGGGTATCGAAGCGGACCGCTTCGCCGACAGTACCGGCATCATTGCCGAAGTGTAGTAACGGAGAAGCAATGCAGCGCATCAGCAAGCCCCTCAACCGCCGCCATGTGCTGCGTTACTGCCTGGCGGCCCTTGGCGCGGCGGTGCTGCCGGCGCCGCTAATGCGGCTGCGCGCGGCCGAACGTGCAGGTGAAAGTGCCGATGGCCTCACGCCGTTGCGCGATGGCCTGTCGCTGCTCGATGCCGGCGGCAGCAACGTGCTGGTATGCGATACCGCACAGGGCCTGGTGCTGGTGGACAGCGGCGCGCCCGACTACAGCCAGCGCTTGATGCAAACCCTGGACGCGCTGCACGGCAACGGCGTACATACCCTCTTCAATACCCACTGGCACGCCGAACAATGCGGCGCCAACGAGGCGATCGGCAGTGGCGGCGCCACGCTCATCGCTCACCAGAAAACCTGGCATCACCTGGCCACCCGTTACTATCTGCCGCACGAGCAGCGTTACCACGAACCGCTGCCGAAAGCGGCGCTGCCCACGGTCACATTCCACGACAAGGGCAGCATCGAGGTGGGTGGACAGCAGATCGATTACGCCGCCCTGGTGCAGCCGCATACCGACGCCGACATCTACGTGTATTTTCGCGAAGCCAACGTATTGGCAGTGGGCGGCGCGGTGGGCGGCGATCACGATCCGGAACTGGATTGGTACGGCGGCGGCTGGCTGGGCGGCCGCGTCAATTCGCTCGATGCGCTGGTGGCATTGGCCGACGACGACACCCTGATCGTGCCTGCCAAGGGCGGCGTGCTGAACAAGGCCGCGCTGGTGGCCGAGCGCGACATGACGCAGGCCCTCTACGACCGCGCCCTGGATCTGATCCGCGCCGGCTGCAGTGCCGACTGCATGCTGCAGGAAGGCGCGCTGGAAGGGCTTGGCCGGCAATGGCAGGATCCGCAGCGTTTTCTCTATGCCGTGTACAAGGGCATGTGGGCGCACCACTACAACCTCGCGCCCAACATTCTTTGAGGACACCGTCCGTGACCACCGCACCGATTCTTTCACGCAAGACCACCGCCTGCCGCCTGTGGCTGGCGGGATGCTGCCTTGCGCTGCTGCCGGCGCTGGCGAGCGCCGAGGCGGTGCTTGCTGATCTGATCCAGCAGGGCGACACGCGCGGCGCGCAGGCGCTGCTGCAGGCCGGCGCCAATGCCAATGAGGCACAGAGCGATGGCAGCACGCCGTTGCTGTGGGCCGTGTATCAGGTGGATGAACCCTTGGTGACCGCATTACTGCGCAGCGAAGCCGATCCCAACGTGAGCAATCACTTTGGTGCGGCGCCCTTGAGCGAAGCGGCACGCCTTGGCAACGCCGCCCTGGTACAACGCCTGCTGGAAGCCGGCGCCGCACCCGATGTTGCCAATGCTGATGGCCAGACCCCCTTGATGCTGGCTGCCTACAACGGCGCGCTCGATGTTGCCGCGCTGCTGGTGGACGCCGGCGCCGACGTCAATGCCGTGGAACAGTGGATGGGACAGACCGCGTTGATGTGGGCGGCGGCGCGCAATCATCCGCAGATGGCTGAATTCCTGATGGCCAAGGGCGCGGACGTGAATACCCGCGCCGTTTACTTCGACTGGTCCAGCCAGATGACTTCGGAACCGCGTAGCCAGTACCGGCCCGCCGGTGGTCTGACGCCGCTGCTGTATGCCGCCCGCAGTGGCTGCGCCGCCTGCGTACGTGCCATTCTGGAAGCCGGCGCCGATCCCGATCTGCCGAGCCCGGAAGGGGTGACCGCGCTGCTGGTGGCCATCGAGAACTTCCATTTTGGCGTGGCCAATTACCTGCTGGATGAGGGCGCGGACCCCAACACCTTCGACTGGTGGGGCAGAACCCCGCTCTACATGGCGATCGACGTGCGCACCAACGAAGCGCGCGGCCAGCGCCTGGACAAAGCCAACAAGGACATCGCCCTGGTGCTGGCCAGGCGTCTGCTGGATGCCGGCGTGTATGTCGATCCGCAGCTGAATTTCCATCGCCCCGGCCCCGGCGGCGCCAGCGGCCGCTATTCCGACGAACTGCTCACCACCGGTGCCACGCCGCTGCTGCGTGCCGGCGTGGGCCATGACGCCGAAGCCGCAAGCCTCCTGCTCGACTACGGCGCCCAGGTGGACATGCCCAACATCTTCGGTTCCACCGCGCTGCTTGCCGCCGCCGGCATGGCGACCCCACGTGGCCTGTTGGCGGACGGTACCGTGTTCGGCAGTTCCACCGTGGAAGAGGAAGTGATCGATACGCTGCAGGTGCTGCTGGATCACGGCGCCGACATCAATGCCGTGGTCACCGATACCACCAGCTACACCGCACTGGTGCCCCGCCATAACGCCATGACCGATCGTCAGGGACAAACCTCCATCTTCGGGCCGGGCAAATGGGGCTGGATGAAGGTGGCGCACTTTCTGGTCGAGCACGGCGCCACCATCGACGTGGTCGACTACTACGGCAAAACGCCGATGGATTCCGCCATGGGACTGGCCGGCGGCGAGCAGGAAGAGGAATATCCGGAGCTGGTGGAATACCTGGAAAGCCAGCGGTAACGCGCAGAGCGTGCCTGGACAGTTATCTCGGTTTACCGAGCACTTATTGCGGTTTACCGAACAGTTATTTCGGCTTACCTAACACTTATTGCGGCTTGCCGAACAACAACATGAAGCGGTCCGTTTTCCGGTAAACCGCGTCTTCGAAAATCTGTACGTCCGGCGCATCGTCCGGATTGCCCAGTAGTGCGCTTTCCTCCCTGAACACGAAACCCGCCGCTGTAAAGTCGCGCAGCACCACCGCGCGGTCGATGCGGTGCGTCGCCACCGCGGATTCGTAGGGATCGGCGCCCGGTTCCGCCTGGTGGTCGATCACCAGCACCACACCGCCGGGTTTCAGTGAATCGTACAACTCGGCCAGCAGTGCCTGCTGGTCCACCGGTCCCCAGTCCACGTCATCGCCCAGCCAGTACGTGTCGTGGTAGACCATCGACATCAGCACCGCGTCCAGGCTCGCGGAAGGCAGGTCGAGGTCGTTGTGCTTGGCGAAGATTCGTTCCACGTTTGGCAGGCGTTCGCCTGTGCCATAGCGCAGCGCGAAGGCTTCCGGATTCAACGAGCGATCCGGCTCGTGGTAATGCGCGATCACATGACCCTTCGTTCCCACCGCGCGCGCGAGTACTTCCGTGAAGTAACCACCGGCGGCCTGGAAATCCAGCACGGCCTGGCCCGGTTCGATGCCCATGAACGCCAGCACCTCGGCCGGCTTGCTTGCCGGGTCACGCTCGCGATCCACCGCCGGACGCTCCGGCGCCGCCACCGCTTGCGCGATGTGAGGCGGAATTGCGCTTGCTTCCTGTGCCCTGCGCGCGGGCCACGGGTTGCTCCATTGCGGCGCGGAGACGACGTTCTGGTCCGTCAGGCTGTGCAGGAATGCCAGCAGATCCGTGCGGTCCTGCGCCGACAGTTCGAGCGGCACCAGAAACTCGGTGAGCTGCGGATTCTTCGCGCGGCCGCCGGCCACGTAATGGTCCAGCACTTCATCGAGCGTGGCGATGCTGCCGTCGTGCATGTACGGCGCGGTCAATGCCACGTTGCGCAGCGTCGGCGTGCGGAAACGGCCGATGTCCTTCTCATAGCCCGTGTGTTCGTAAAGGCCGAGATTGTCCATCGGGTAGGAGAACGGATCGCCCAGCGCATACAGGCCGGTGTTGCGGAACAGGAAGAAGTGCGGCTCGTGCGGGTCGCTGTTGCTGGTGCGCGAGGCACCGTCCATATTCAGGCCAAGATCGATTGTCGTGTTCTGGCCGAGATGGCAAGCGCTGCAATTGGCTTGCTTTGAAAAGAACAGGTCGACGCCGCGCTGCGCGGAGGCATCGAGCGCGGATTGCTCACCGTAGAAACGGAAACGGTCGTAGGGCGAGGCGAACGACACGATCGAGCGTTCGAAGGCGACGAGCGCGTCGATCACCGTCCTGCGGTCGAGGGTGAATTCCCTCTCGGGATAGGCGGCGCCGAAGAGTGCCGCGTACACGGGATCGGCGGCAAGGCGGGCATAGAGGTTGTCCTCGTGCCCGCTCATGCCGAGTTCCACCGGATGCTCGCCGAACATCGGTGCCAGCGCCTGATCCTCGAGCAACTGCAGATCCTTGTCGGCCCAGGTCAGCGAGTCGCGGTAGGCCACGTTGACGAGCGACATCGGACTGCGCGGATGCAGCTCGCCCGTGGAGCCGAGACCGACCGCGCGGCCGTCGGTGAACGCCAGCTCCTGGATATGGCAGCTGGCGCAGGCCTGCGTGCCGTTGCCGGACAGGCGCTTGTCGTAGAACAGGTGCCGGCCGAATTCCACCAGCTCCTGCGTCATCACCGCGCCTTCGGGAAGGGCGGGTGGGTCTACGTCCGGCGGTAATTCCCATACATAGGGCGTTTGTGCCTGCGCACATAGCATGGTGCCGGCGAGAAATGCCGGCACCATGAGGCGAACGACTGGGTTGGAAATCACCGGGTATTATTTCGGTGTTACGCGATACAGCCCGCCGTCGGCGTCTCCCAGCATCCAGATTGCGCCGTCGGGTGCCGCCGCGACGTCGCGCACGCGGAAGCCGATGCTCCAGCGTTCGGCTGGTTCCGCGCCGCCATTGCCGTCGAGCGTGAATCGGGTGAGCGATTGGCTACCCAGGCCGGAGGCGAAGCCGGAGCCCTGCCACTGCGGGAACATGTCGCCCTCGTAGAACAGCAGGTTGCCGGGGGCGATCACCGGGTTCCAATAGATCACCGGCTTGGCCAGGTCGGACCGGGTATCGGGGCTGTCGATCGGGACGCCGTTATAGTTGGTCGAATAGGAAACCAGCGGCCAGCCGTAATTGTTGCCAGGTTCGATCAGGTTCAACTCGTCGCCGCCGCGCGGGCCGTGTTCCAGTTCCCACAGACGCCCCGCGCTATCGAAGGCCAGGCCGTAAGGCGTGCGGTGACCGGAGGTCCATGTTTCGGACGGCGTCAGGTTGGAATCGGTGTACGCAAAGGTTCGCAGCACCGGCGCGGTCTTCGCCGCTTCCGTATCGCTGGGCGGATCGATGATCGGCAGGCTCTGGGCGCCGGTTGCACCAGCGTTGGGGTTACCGGGCGCGGGCTTGCCGTCCAGGGTCAGGCGCAGGATCTTGCCCAGCGGCGAGTCGGGATTCTGGGCGGGCGTCATGCGCTGGCGATCGCCTACGGTAAGGAAGAGGTACTGATTGTCGGGCGAGAAGGCGACCGCGCCGCCGAACTGGCCGCCCTGGCCGCCGGCCGGGTCGTGCCAGACCACTTCCAGCCCTTCCAGGCTGGCCGTTCCATTACCAAGGGCCAATTCCGCGCGTGCCAGCGCCAGGCTCGATCCGCCCTCGTTCGGTTCTGCATAGGTGAGATAGACGGCGTTGTCCGAGGCGTAGTTGGGTGACAGGTAGATGCCCAGCATTCCCCCCTGGCCCTGGTGGACCACCGCCGGCGCATTGGCGACTTCGGTCTTCTGGCCGTCCTGGCTCACCAGCCACACCGAACCCGACTTCTCTGTGATCAGCATCTGCCCATCGGGCAGAAAGGCGATGCGCCAGGGCAATTCGAAGGTAGCCACCTGGCTGACGTTGAAGGGCAGGCTTGGTGCGGGTTCCTGTTCTCCCGCATTGATTTGCGCGAGCGCGGGGGGCGTCACGATAAGCAGCAACGCTGTTGTTTTCGACCAGTTCCACATAGGGTTTCCATCCTCTCAGAAGAAGTGTTCATAAAGATCATGAGCCGTAGCGACGGTACGGCGCCAGACTATCACCAATCCGCGGCCGGGATTACTTCCCGGTCGCTGTACCCCTGGGATCCGCAATAGCCGGCAAATATTCGTTCAGAAATCGCTGAGCGTAAACCACTGTTGCATGAATTTGACGAACAGCCGGATCTTCGTCGACATGTTCCGGCTTGGTGCATACACCAGCGACAGGTAGATGCGTGGCGCATGGTAATCGTCCAGCACGGTAACAAGATCGCCGGCGCGCAGCGCGTCGTGGGCAATGAACAGCGGCAGGAGCGCAATGCCCATGCCGGCGATGGCGGCCTCGCACAGCACGTCGGCATTGTTGGCGCAGAACAGGCCGTTGACGCGCACGTCGACGCTTTCCCCGTCCTTCTCCAGCCGCCAGGCATTGCCGGTGGGCAGGTTGCCATAGTGCAGGCAGGAAAACCCGGCCAACTCCATCGGGTGCCGCGGCGTGCCGTGCTGGCCCAGAAAGGCCGGGGCGGCGCAAAGCACCCGGCGCGCCTCGATGATTTCGTGGGCGATGAGCGAAGGATGCTCCTTTCGCGCGGAAATACGCAGCGTCACGTCGATGCCTTCCGACAGCGGATCGACGAACTGGTCGCTCAACGCCAATTGAATGGAAATCTTCGGATAGAGCCGCAGGAATTCCACCAGCGCCGGCGCCAGCCGCCGCACGCCGAACGACTGCGGCGCGTTGATGCGGATTTCCCCCTGGGGTTCCGCCTGCTCCTGCTGCACTTCGTGATCGGCGTCGCGCAATTCCCGCAACAGCGCGCTGCAGCGCTTGTAATAGCTTTCACCCATTGGGGTCAGCGTGACTGAACGGGTGGTGCGGTGTAGCAGCTCCACGCCAAGCGCATCCTCAAGATTGATTACCTGTCGGTTTATCTGGGCGCGCGAGGTGCCAAGCGCCCTGGCGGCTGCGGCAAAGCTGCCGTGTTCCACCACATTGACGAAGGCATTGAGGGCGGCGAATTTGTCCATAGGGGGTTATTGTCAATTTTTACGCGACACTATGTCAATTTAGTTGAATATTGTCACTTTATTAAACCGATTTATGATGAGGACCAAGCCAACTTGAGGAGGTAATCACCATGGTGACGATCAGAGCAGCGCAGCAAAGAGGCAAGGCCAATCTGGGCTGGCTGGACTCCAGCCACACCTTTTCCTTCGGACATTACTACGATCCCGCCCAGATGGGGTTTGGCCCCTTGCGCGTGATCAACGAGGACCGCGTGAAGCCCGGCGCCGGTTTCGACACCCACGGCCACCGCGACATGGAAATCCTGTCCTACGTGGTCGACGGCGAACTGGCGCACAAGGACAGCACCGGCACCGGATCGGTGATTCGGCGCGGCGACATCCAGCGCATGAGCGCCGGCAAAGGCATCCTGCACAGCGAGTTCAACAATTCCCAGGAGGCGCCGGTGCACTTCCTGCAGATCTGGATATTGCCGGAGCAGGGCGGCCTGCCGCCGGGCTATGAACAGAAGCAACTGGATCCGCAGCGCACCGCAAACCAATTGACGCCGATTGCCACGCCGCAGGGGGGTGAGCATGCGGTGCGCATCCATCAGGACGTCACCTTGTATCTCGGCGAACTCGATGGCGGGCGGACGCTGAGCTATCCCGTCACCGCGGATAGGGGACTCTGGCTACAGGTGGTGCAGGGCGAACTCAGCGTCAACGGCCACAGCCTGCATGCCGGCGATGGCGCGAAAATAACCGATGAGTCTGAAATGAGGGTGGACGCGGACTCGGATGCCGAGTTCCTGCTGTTCGACCTGCCGCTGGATTGGTGAGCGATGGCCGGCGTCCGGGCCATGAACAGCTCGCCCCTGGCCGCAAAATCCCGTACAGGCGCGCCAACGCGCTGACACGCGTTATATTTTGCTGAATATAGCGTGCAGGTATAGTATTGCGGCGACCATCGTTGAAATCAGGTGCCCGCTGGCGCAGAGGCAGCGGCGGGCGCTGCCAGGGACAATCGGATGATATTGATACTCGTAGCCTTCTTGGGGGGAGTGCTGACCATCCTCAGTCCCTGCATATTGCCCGTGCTCCCCTTCGTTTTCTCCCGTGCCGGCCAGCCCTTCGTAAAAACCGTGTTGCCGATGCTGGGCGGCATGGCGCTGACCTTTGCCGTGGTGGCCTCCCTGGTGGCGGTCGGCGGTGGGTGGGCGGTGCAGCTCAATGAATATGGCAGGGTGGTGGCCTTGCTGTTCCTGGCGCTGTTCGCGGTAACTTTGTTGTCGCGCCGTCTGGCGGATTTATTGACGAGGCCCTTGGTGGCGTTCGGCAATCGCCTTCTTGCCAATGACGGCACCAGCGACAGCCCGCACGTGCTGCAGTCCCTCCTGCTCGGCGTGGCGGTGGGCTTTCTGTGGGTACCGTGTGCCGGCCCGATTCTCGGCATCGTACTTACTGGCGCCGCCATTTCCGGCCCCAGTGCGCACACTACCTTTCTGCTCTTCGCCTATGCCGCCGGTGCCGCCACCTCCCTGGCGCTGGCGACGCTTGCCGGCGGGCGTGTGTTCAATGCCATGAAGCGCAGCCTTGGCGCAAGCGAGTGGATTCGCCGCGGGCTCGGCGGCGCCGTGCTGCTGGCGGTAATCGCCATCACCTTCGGTTGGGACACCGGTGTCCTGACACGCCTGTCGCTGGAAGGCACCAATCGCGTGGAGCAGGCCTTGCTCGATCGATTTGGCACCAGCCAGGAAAACGCCCCTGAAGCCATGACTGCCATGTCTGGCGGAGCGATGACCGGTGGGGCGATGACAGGAGGTGCCATGACCGGCGGCGCAATGACTGGTGGAGCGATGACAGGCGGTGCCATGACCGGTGGCGCCATGATGGCCGGCAACTCCATGATGATGCGGGGCGCCACAGCCGGCAGGGGATTACCGATAGAAGGCCGGTTGCCGGCATTCGACGGCGTTACCGCGTGGCTGAATTCCGAAGCGCTGACACCCGACAGCCTGCGCGGCAAGGTCGTGCTGATCGATTTCTGGACCTACTCCTGCATCAATTGCCTGCGAGCCCTGCCCTACGTAACGGCCTGGTACGACAAGTATCGCGACGCGGGGCTGGTGGTGATCGGCGTGCATTCTCCTGAATTCGCGTTTGAGAAAAACGAGCGCAACGTCCGCCGCGCGATGGAGGAACTCGGCATCACCTATCCGGTGGCGCTCGATAACGACTACGCGGTTTGGAAAGCCTTCAACAATCAATATTGGCCCGCACATTACTTCATCGATGCCACCGGCAGTATTCGGGCGCATCACTTCGGCGAAGGCGGATACGAGGAATCGGAACAGATCATTCGCCAGCTTTTGACGGAAGCCGGCATGCAGAATCTGCCGGGCGAAGAGGCCCTTGCCCTGAACGCGCTTGGCGCCCAGGCGCCGCCGGACCAGGGCAATCTGCAATCGCCGGAAACCTACATCGGCTACGAGCGCGCCGAGAACTTCATCTCGCCGGGCGGATTCGTGCCCGATGCGCCGCAGCCGTACGAAGCGCCCTCGGACCCGCGCCTGAACCAGTGGGGCCTGGCGGGCACCTGGACCGTGGACAGCGAAAAAGCCGTGCTTCAGGACGGGCCGGGGAAAATCCTGTTCCGCTTCTTCGCCAGGGATCTGCATCTGGTATTGGGGCCGGGCGAAGATGGCCAACCGGTGCGGTTTCGCGTGTTGATCGATGGGTTACCACCGACGGACAGCCATGGCGCGGACGTCGATGCGGAAGGCAACGGCGTGGTGCAGGAAGAACGTCTTTATCAATTGATACGTCAGACAGGCACCGTGGGTGAACATACCTTCACCATCGAGTTTCTCGACGCTGGCGTGCACGCATATTCCTTTACGTTCGGATGAGGAGCAGGCAGATGAAATTCATCAAGTGGTTGGAAGCAATCAATATGCAAAACACGAAACGCCGCACCCTGCTGGGTTATGGCGTGGGACTGCTCGCGTCCGGTGCCGTCACGCGGGTATTGGCGGTCGATACCGAGGCGGCCACCGTCTCCATCGAGGTATTCGGGGCAGACGGCACCAGTCAGGGCCTGCAGCAAATGCAGAAGGTGGTGAAGAGCGAAGCCGAATGGAAGGAGCAGTTGGAGCCGCTCTCCTTCCGTGTCACGCGCCATGAAGACACCGAGCGCGCCTTCAGCGGTCCCTATAACAGCAACCATGAAGACGGCCTCTACCGCTGCATTTGCTGCGATACGGCGCTGTACGATTCCAGAACCAAGTTCGAATCCGGCACCGGCTGGCCAAGCTTCTGGACGCCGATATCCGCCAACAACATCGAGCCCATCGCAGACAACAGCCTCGGCATGCAACGCATCGCTATCGCCTGCCGCCTCTGCGACGCGCATCTGGGACACGTGTTCAACGACGGCCCGGAACCGACGGGGCTGCGCTATTGCATGAACTCCGTGGCGTTGAATTTTGTGGCGAGAGCCTGAGCTGGCTCGTTGGAGTACCGAGGCCCGCCCAGGGGCCGGTGGGAACACGAGCCGCCCATAGGGTGTGGAAAAGTTGGTGGGCCCACCAGGACTTGAACCTGGGACCAAGAGATTATGAGTCTCCTGCTCTGACCAACTGAGCTATAGGCCCTTTGTTTACCGCATCTGTGCATTGCGCTGGCGTTGCGCTTGCCGTGAGCCCCGGTGATGATGTGCGTGGGGCTCAAAAGACAAGGGGCGCATTATAGGCGCCCCTTTTCGTTACTACCAAGCTCCGCTGTTCAGTCATCCAGAAAACTGCGCAGATGATCCGAGCGGGTGGGATGGCGCAGTTTGCGCAACGCTTTGGCTTCGATCTGGCGGATGCGTTCGCGGGTGACGTCGAACTGCTTGCCGACTTCTTCCAGGGTGTGGTCGGTGTTCATGTCGATGCCGAAGCGCATGCGCAGCACCTTGGCTTCGCGGGCGGTGAGGCCGGCGAGCACTTCGCGGGTGGCTTCGCGCAGGCCTTCCTCCATGGAAGAATCCACGGGGGAATCGATGCTGCTGTCTTCGATGAAGTCGCCCAGGTGCGAATCCTCGTCGTCGCCGATCGGGGTTTCCATGGAGATCGGTTCCTTGGCGATCTTCAGCACCTTGCGGATCTTGTCTTCGCTCAGCTCCATGCGCTCGCCCAGTTCTTCCGGCGTGGGTTCACGGCCTTTTTCATGCAGCATCTGGCGGCTGATGCGGTTGAGCTTGTTGATGGTCTCGATCATGTGCACCGGAATGCGGATGGTGCGCGCCTGGTCCGCGATGGAGCGGGTGATGGCCTGGCGAATCCACCAGGTGGCGTAGGTCGAGAACTTGAAGCCGCGGCGGTATTCGAACTTGTCCACGGCCTTCATCAGGCCGATGTTGCCTTCCTGAATCAGGTCCAGGAACTGCAGGCCGCGGTTGGTGTATTTCTTGGCAATGGAGATCACCAGACGCAGGTTGGCTTCCACCATGTCCTTCTTGGCGCGGCGGCTCTTGGCTTCGCCGATGGACATGCGGCGGTTGATTTCCTTGATCTCGGCGATGGTGATGCCGGTTTCTTCCTCGATGGTTTCCATCTTGCGCTGGGCACGCTGGATCTCGATCTTGAACTTGGCCAGCGTCTCGGCGTAAGGCTTGGTTTTTTTCAGGTGGGCGTCGATCCACTTGAGGTTCACCTCGTTGCCGGGGAAGCTCTTGAGGAATACGTTGCGCGGCATTTTGCCGCTCTTCACACACAGGGTCATGATGTTCTTTTCATGACGGCGGATGCGGTTGAGCGACAGGCGGATGTGCGCCAGCAGCGGATCAAAGGTGCGCGGCGACAGCTTGAAGTATTTGAACACTTCGCCCAGTTTCTCCAGCGCGGCCTGGCCCTTGGGGTCGTCGCGGCTGGATTTTTTCAAGGTGCGTTCGGCGGCTTTGAGCGTCTTGCGCAGTTCCTCGAAACGCTGGCGGGCGAGTTCGGGGTCGGGGCCGCTGGTGGTTTCCTCGTCGTCGGAGCTTGGGGCGCTTTCGGTGTTTTCTTCCTCTTCTTCCTCGGTGTCGCTGGCTTCGTCGCTGGCTTCGGTGTCGTCAGCAGGGGCGGGCTCGTTCACCACCTCGGGCTCGTTGGTGTCGAGATAACCCACCAGCACGTCGCCCAAACGCTTGCCTTCCTGTTCCACCGCGTCGTATTCGCTCAGCACCATGTCCACGGTGCCGGGAAAGTAGGCCATGGCGGCCATCAGTTCGCGCAGACCTTCCTCGATGCGCTTGGCGATTGCGATCTCGCCGCCACGGGTCAACAGCTCCACCGTGCCCATCTCGCGCATGTACATGCGCACCGGGTCGGTGGTGCGGCCCGCTTCGTTTTCCACGGCGGCAAGGGCGGCAGCGGCTTCGGCGGCGGCCAGCTCGTCCGTGTTGGATTCGTTTTCGATCATCAACAACTGATCGGCATCGGGTGCGGTCTCGTACACCTTGATGCCCATGTCGTCGATCATCTGGATGATGTCTTCGACCTGATCCGGATCGGAAATGGTTTCAGGCAGGTGGTCATTCACCTCGGCGAAAGTCAGGTAGTTCTGCTCCTTGCCTTTGGCGATGAGTGCTTTGAGACTGGATTGCTGGGAACCGGAATCGCTCATGGTCTGTGCGTTACCTGCGTTGAGAAAGATGGGGAGTCGGGGTGGCCGCGCATTTTACTCTATGCACCGGAGTCTGTGCCAGTGACTCAGGATAGAGAATGAGGGTGAAGCCGCAAATTACAAGGGTGAAAACGCATTAGTTTTCAGCCAGTTGACCTGGGTTTGCGGGCATTCGTTGCAGCTGTTCACGCGCTTTCTGGATGGCCTGCTGGCGTGCCTGCCGCTGCCGGTGTCCCTGCAGCAGGCGTTCGAGCAGTTCCGCGAACTCTTGCTCCATGCCGTCCGCCGGTGTCAGCAGTTCCCGGCCGAGCAGCGAGGTGAGCTGATTGCCGTAGGCGGTGGCGAAAATGCGGCTCATCAGCTCGATGGAGCTGCCGTCGGGGCTTTGGCGGGCGATTTCCGCCACCTTGAGCAGCAATTCCATGCCCTCGATGCGAATTTCGGCCAGTTCGTCCTCGTGCCGCACCAGGCGCACCAGGGCGGGACGTCGGATCAGCAGGTTCACTGCCCGCACGCAGGGCGCCAGTTCCACCCGGATGCGGGGTGCCTGGTGGGTGCCGGGGAATGGCCGCGTTGCCTGGGACGGCGGATAAGGGCGCTGATCGGGCGCTCCGGACGTCGGGGGAGCGGGGGGCGTATCCGCGGCGCCGCCAAGGCCGGTGAGCCTGTCGAGCTGGTCGAACAGCAGTTTGCGGAACACGCCCTGGGGCACTTGTTCCAGAAAGGGCCGGGCCAGCTTGGCCAGCCGGGCCTTGCCTTCCAGGGAGTCGATATCCACCCGGGCACTGAGCGTGTCGAAAAAGAAATCGGCCATGCGGGTGGAGGATTGCAGGCTGGCTTCGAAGGCGTCCTTGCCGATGGCGCGCACCTGGGTGTCGGGGTCCTGCCCTTCCGGCAGGAACAGAAAGCGCACGCTGCGGCCGTCTTCCAGCAGCGGCAGGCATTGCTGCAGGGCGCGCCAGGCGGCTTCGCGGCCGGCGTTGTCGCCGTCGAAGCAGAACACGATTTCGCTGGCGTGCCTGAACAGTACGCGCAGGTGCGAGGCGCTGGTGGCGGTGCCCAGCGTGGCCACGCTGTAGTGGATGCCGCTTTGCGCCAGCGCGATCACGTCCATGTAGCCTTCCACCAGCAGGAAGCGGTCGATCTTGCGCAGCTTGCGCCGCGCCTCGAACAGACCGTAGAGCTCTTCGCCCTTGCGGAACACCGGCGTTTCCGGCGAGTTGAGGTACTTGGGCTTGTCGTCGCCGAGCACGCGTCCGCCGAAGCCGATCACGCGGCCCTTCTGGTTGCGGATGGGATACATCACGCGGTCGCGAAAGCGGTCGTAGAGCGGGTTGTGCTTGTTCTCGGGGTTTTCCACCAGCATGCCGATCTCGAGCAGGTTGCGCTGGTGGGGGACGTCGCTGCCGAACGTTTCCAGCAGGTTGCGCCAGCCGGGCGGGGCGTAGCCCAGGCCGAAGTCGCGCGCGATCTCGCCGCTCAGGCCGCGCTTTTTCAGGTAGTCCACGGCGCGGCGTTTCTGCGGATGCTGGCGCAGTTGCTGCTGAAAGTGTTGGTTCACCTGTTCCAGAAGCGTGAGCAGGGTTTCGTGGCGCGAGTTTTCCTCGCGCCCACGCCGCCCGTTTTCCTCGCGCGGCACTTCCAGCCCGGCGTCCTGGGCCAACAGCTCCACGGCCGCGGGAAAGTCGAGGTTCTCGTAATCCATCACGAAGCCGATGGCATTGCCGCCGGCGCCGCAGCCGAAGCAGTAATAGAACTGCTTTTCGGGCTGCACGGTGAAGGAGGGCGACTTTTCCTGATGGAAGGGGCACAGGCCGGCGTAGTTCTTGCCGGTCTTGCGCAGTTTCACCCGGGCGTCGACCACGTCCACGATGTCGACGCGGCTGAGCAGGTCATCGATGAAACGTTGCGGAATGGGTCCGGGCATGAACTAGGGGCGTCTGGCGCCGGGTAGGTGCTGGGGCAAAACGGATGTTCGGAGCATACCCCAATGCGGGGCGGGCCGGGATAGCGGGTGTGTCTGCGTTCAGGCCAACAGCTGTTTGACCAGTTGGCTCACCTGGCCCATGTCGGCGCGGCCAAGCAGCTGGGGACGGGCCAGGTTCATCACGGCCCCCATGTCCTTGACGCTGGAGGCGCCGGACGTGGCGATTGCCTGCTGGATGATGGCGGTCACTTCGGCTTCGCTCAGCGCGGCCGGCAGGAATTCCTGGATGACGTCGATTTCGGCCTGCTCGACGGCGGCGAGTTCACTGCGGCCGCCGGCTTCGTACTGCCTGATGGATTCGCGCCGCTGCTTGACCATTTTGTCGAGCACGCCGGTGGCGCGGGCATCGTCGACGTCGATGCGTTCATCGACCTCGATTTTCTTGAAGTCCGCCAACATCAGGCGGATGGCGCCCAGACGATCCTTGTCGCGTGCCCGCATCGCGTCCTTCATTGCGGCGACGATGCGAGCCTTGATGGGATGGTCGGCCATGGGGAGGCGCTGGTCAGTGCGAAACTCAGTACAACCGCTGGGTGCGGCGGTTTTCGCGGGACACTTTCTTCTGGTGGCGTTTTACGGCGGCGGCGGCTTTGCGCTTGCGCACGGAAGTGGGCTTTTCGTAAAACTCGCGACGGCGTACTTCGGCCAGCACACCGGCTTTCTCGCAGGAGCGTTTGAAGCGGCGCAGGGCCACGTCGAACGGTTCATTCTCTTTGATGCGAACTACGGGCATAGCAATTCCAATATGATTAATTGACTGATTTATATAACAATTTTTTGCCGTTACAAGGCCTGCCTCGCAAACGGCGACAACTTAGGGGTGCGGATTGTACTGGGTCGCACGGGTAAATGCAAAAGGGCGTGGCGTGGCGGCCGCGAAGACCGCCATGCCGGTGCCTCAATCGAGCAACAGATGCTGGCCGACGCGAATCAGGTCGTTCGGCAGCCGGTTGAGCTGTTTGATGCTGTCGATGCTCACGCCGAACTTGCGCGCGATGTCGTACAGATTGTCGCCGTTCTGCACTTCATAGCTACGCGTGCTCTGCTGCGCCGTGGTGGCGGGAAGCGTTGCGGATTCCAGCGCCCGGGTGGTGGCGGAATGGATGGTGAGCGATTGACCGGCGATGATCATGTTGCCCTTGAGCCGGTTGGTTTCCTGGATGCTGGCCACCGACACGCCGAAGCGTTTGGCGATCGCGCCCAGGGTGTCGCCGCGGCTTACCTTGTAGATGGTGGGCACCAGGCTCAGTACGCCTTCGTCCTCGTCCAGCTCGCTCAGGCGCACGGCCATCAGCGGCTTGCCGGGCGTGGAACCAGACTGCTGCACCAACTGGAATTCGTCGCCAAGCCGGATCGGCCGCGGCTCGGATTTGCCGTAGACCACCGCGTTGCGCTCGGTGCTGACCAGCGTGATGGCGGTGCTGCGGCCCTGGCCGGGAATGTCCAGCTTCTGGCCGATGTTGATCAGGGAACCCTTGATGCCATTGGCGGTCTGGATCTCGGCCACGCCTACTTTGTACTGCTGGGCGATCTTGCCCAGGGTGTCGCCCTTCTTGACCACGTAGGTGCCGGCTTCATTGGCGCCTTGCGGCTGCACGGTCTCGAAGGCGGAGACGAAGCGATCATAGGTGCCAAGCGGCAGCTTGAGCGGGAAGGGCTCGGGGTCGTTCGGCAACGTGCCGCGCAGCAGCGCGGGGTTGAGATTCTTGATCGACGGCAGGTCGGTACCGGCAAAGCGGGCGGCGTCTTCCAGGCTCAGCATGCCTTGCACCAGCACTTGGTCGTAGGCGAATTCCTGACCGAGATCCTCCACCTCGATGCCGTAGAACTCGGGATGCGAGACGACCAGCGAAGCGGCGATGTAGTTGGGTACGAAGGCGCGGGTTTCCTGCGGCAGGAAGGGATAGACATCCCAGTAGCTGGGCGGATCCTCGATGGTGCCGCCGGCTCTTTCCACGGAGCGGGAAATGCAGCGGAAGCTGCAGTTGTAGCCGGCCAGCGCCAGGTGCCAGCGGCCGTTGTAGTCGTTGTGCAGTGCCTTCAGGTGATGGGCGGCGGCGCGGGTGGATTTCTCCGGATCGCGGCGTTCGTCCACCCAGTTGTCCACGCGCAGGCCTTCGGCGCGCGCGGTCTGCGCCATGAACTGCCACATGCCCATGGCACCGGCCGGGCTGCCGGCGGTGGGGTTCAGGCCGCTTTCGCCGAGGGCGAGGTATTTGAGTTCGTCGGGCACACCTTCTTCAGCGAAGATCTGTTCGATCATCGGGAAATAGGTTTGCCCGCGACCAATCCACATTTGCAGCACGGAGCGGCGGTTCTGCAGGTAGTCGTTGATGGTGCGCTCCACGATGCGATTGGCGGTCATGGGCACCACAGTGGTGACCAGCGCCACCTCCTCTTCGTTTGCGGCGGGTGCGGGAAGCAGGTCGATTGGCGCGTAGCGCCGCTGTGTCGCCTGGTTGACCAGGTTTTCGATCACCGGCTCGCTGTGGGTAGCCACAGGCAGTTGCAGCTCGGGAACCGGCGGTTCCATCACGACGGGAGGAGGATTGTTGACGGTGGTACAGGCCGTAAGGGCCAGGGGCGCCAGCAAGAAGCTGACTGAGCGAACGAAATGTGGGCGCACAAAAAAATCTCTAAGCTGCTAGCCGACCGGGAGGCGGCTTAAGGGTCAAAACAAGACCTGCTAAAGCGGTCGTGAGCCTATGTTGCCAGGCTTCGAGGATTGCTCCGGCTGTCTGGTGTGTGGGCGTTTTACCCCGCAGCCGGTTCGAGCTGCCAGGAAGTTGCCAGAAAATTGCCAATATTGCCAGAGTTAATTTCCCTATCTGCTTTATGGACTTACATCAACAATGCGACATCATTGTGCTCAGAACGCCCCGCCCCGCAATTAGTTCCCGTTCCGTTGCGGGCACAGCCGCAACTTTTACCGCCGGGCACTTTTAAGGGACCGCCGGGCACTTTCAGGGCCACCCCAGGGGCGCCGCCCCCCTATGTTATGATTCGCGTCTTTTTTGCATGGGCGGCGCTCCCGCATGTTGGTATTAGGCATAGAAAGCTCCTGCGACGAGACCGGCGTGGCGCTTTATCACAGCGAAGAAGGGCTGCTTGCCGAGGCGCTGTACAGCCAGGTGGCGCTGCACCGGCAATACGGTGGCGTGGTGCCCGAACTGGCCTCGCGCGATCATATCCGCAAAACCCTGCCCTTGGTGGGCCAGGTGCTGGCCCAGGCCGGTTGCCGCGGCGATCAGGTGGACGGCATTGCCTACACCGCCGGGCCTGGCCTGGCCGGCGCGCTGCTGGTGGGCGGCGCCATCGCGCGTTCGCTGGGGCTGGTATGGCGGGTGCCGGTGCTTGGCGTGCATCACATGGAAGGGCATCTGCTGGCGCCGCTGATGAGCGAGCCGCGTCCGGCATTTCCCTTCGTGGCGCTGCTGGTATCGGGCGGGCACACGCAACTGGTGGCGGTGGCGGGCATCGGCGATTACCGCCTGCTGGGCGAATCGGTGGACGATGCCGCCGGCGAAGCCTTCGACAAGGTGGCGAAGATGCTCGACCTGCCTTATCCCGGTGGCCCCGAGGTAGCGCGGCTGGCCGAATCCGGCGTGCCCGGGCGCTTCACTTTTCCCCGTCCCATGACCAACCGTCCCGGCCTCGATTTCAGTTTCAGCGGCCTGAAGACCTATGTGCTCAATACGGTGACCGAGCACGGCGGGCAGGGCCGGCTGGACCCGCAGACCCGTGCCGACATCGCCTGTGCTTTCCAGGAGGCGGTGGTGAGCACCCTGGTGATCAAGTGCCGGCGCGCGCTGCGGCAAACCGGCATGGAGCGACTGCTCATCGCCGGCGGGGTGAGCGCCAACACCCGGCTGCGCGCCGAACTGGAAAAGATGGTGGCGGCCGAGCACGTCACCCTCTATTGCCCGGAGCTGCGCTTTTGTTCCGACAACGGCGCCATGATCGCCTTCGCCGGTTGCCAGCGGCTGCTTGCCGGCCAGCAGGACGACCTCGCCATCCGGGTGCGGCCGCGCTGGAACCTGGAAACGCTGCCGCCGCTGTTCGCCCCTTCTCCCTCAATCCCCCAATAGAATAGACAGGAAGCTGTATGGACATCGTCTATATAAGAGAGCTCGAAGTGAAAACCGTGATCGGCGTGTATGACTGGGAGCGCGAGATCCGGCAGCCGGTGGTGGTGGACCTGGATCTCGGTCACGACAACCGCCGCGCCGCCGCCACCGACGACGTGGCCTACGTGCTGGACTACAAGACCATCTGCGCGCGCGTGAGCGAGTTCATCGAAGCGAGCCGCGTGCAGTTGCTGGAAACCCTGGCCGAACAGATCGCCACGCTGCTGCGCGAGGAATTCAAGGTGGCCTGGGTGCGGGTGAAGATCGGCAAGCCTGCCGCCATTACCGGCGCCAGGGCCGTGGGCGTGATCATCGAGCGCGGCGACTCCGCCGCCAGGGCCGGCTGATGCCACGGGTGTTCCTGGGGCTGGGGAGCAATCGGCAGCGACACGACAACCTGAGCGCGGCGCTGGATGCGCTGTTGCTGGAATTCCGCGACCTGGCGCTGTCGCCGGTATTCGAAAGCGCGCCGCTGGCAGGCGAGGGCGCGCCCTACCTCAATCTGGTGGTGGCGTTCGAGACGGAACTGCTGCTGCCGCAACTGAACGAGCACTGCAAGGCGCTGGAAACCAAGCTTGGCCGGCGCCGCGAAGGCGAGCAGACCACTGAGGTGCCGCTCGACATCGACATTCTCACCTACGGCAAACTGACCGGCCGTTCCTGCGGCCTGCAGCTGCCGCGCCCCGAAATCGCCAGTGCCGCGCACGTGCTGTGGCCGCTGGCGGTGCTGGCGCCACGGGAAAAGCATCCGCTGTTGCAGCGCACCTACGCCGAGTTGTGGCAAGATTTCGACCGTAGCGGACAAAGCATCCGTCCCGTGGATTTCACCTGGCACGAGCGCCAGATATCGAGTGCCCAGAATCTATGAAGCGCAATTTGCCTTGTCTTGCCGTCATCGCCGCCATTCTCTCGCTTGGCGCCTGTTCCGAACCGGCCGAGCCGCCCTCACCGTCGGCCGCCGCCACACCAGAAAGCGTGCCGATCCCCGCCGTGCCGCCTCCGCCCGCCGCCACTACGCCAGAAAGCGCGCCGGACGTGACCGTGCAGCAGCTGATGCGCGACGTGATCGAGCCGAACGTGCAGCGTCTCTGGCGCGCCGTCAGTTATACCGTTACCCAGGAAGGCGTGAATGAAACCATGCCGATAAGTGAAATGGACTGGGACGGCCTGCGCCATAGCGCGGTCACCCTGCTGGAAGCGTCGCACGGGCTCACCCTGCTGGAGCGCCCGGTGGCGGATGCCGGCTACGACGATACTCGGCAGGCGTTCCAGTACACCGCGGCGGAAATCGCCCAGCGCCGCGCCAGCAACAGCGCCGATTGGCTGGCCATTTCGCTTGGCATGCGCGACCTGGTGCGCGACACGCTGGAAGCGGTGGAACGGCACGACATCTTTGCCCTGACCGAGAGTGGGGCGGCGATCAACCAGGCCTGCGAGGCTTGCCACGCCAGTTATTGGTATCACCCCTGATGTAATAAGGGGATGGCGCCACGCAACAAAGGCGGCGCGGCGAGCCTGTGGGCAGCGAGGAGGTAGCATGGCGAAATCGACACTGGCGCTTGGCGCCGCGGTGGCAGCGCTGTTGCTGGCGCTCAGCCTGCACCTGCTGAAAGGCCTGCCGCAAACGGACGGCGTGGTCAGCGAAATCAAGCTGCCGGTTGCCGGTGGCGGCCCCACCACGCTCAGCATCACCGACGATGGCCGCGTGTGGTTCACGCTCAGCACGGCCAATGCCATCGGCCGGGTGGAGGCGGACGGCAGCGGCTACGTGCAGTTCGATCTGCCGCATCCCAATAGTTCGCCGCGCATCATCGCCATCGGCGCCGACGGCAACCTGTGGTTTTCCGAACACGAGGGCAATCGCATCGGCCGGCTGACGCCGCAGGGAGAGCTGACCGAATTCGAGATTCCCACGCCTGCCAGCCAGCCGCGCGCCATCGCGCTTGGTGCGGACGGCAATATCTGGTTCGGCGAGTTCGCGGCGGGCAAGATCGGGCGCATCACGCCACAGGGCGAGATCGTGGAATTCGCCATTCCCACGCCGGACAGCGGTCCGCGGGCGCTGGCGGCGGGGCCGGACGGCAACATCTGGTTTTCCGAATTCAAGGCCAGCAAGATCGGCCGCATCACGCCAAGCGGCGAGATCGTGGAATTTCCGCTGCCGCATGCCGATGCCGGGCCCGGCGACATCACCGCCGGCGCCGACGGCGCCATGTGGTTTCTGGAACTGGCCGGCACCATGGACGGCCTGCAGGTGGACGGCAATCGGGTGGGGCGCATCACCATGAATGGGGAAATCAGCGAGTATCCCATTCCCAGCCAGGGCGCTTCGCCGATCAACATCGCCGTGGGACCTGACTTGAACGTCTGGTACACCAAGAATGCCGCGCTGGGCCAGGTACGGCAGAACGGCGCGATCCGCGAATTTCCGATCGCCACCGGCGCCGCGCGCGCCGTGGGCCTGAGCGCCGGCAGTGACCGCCAGCCGCCGGCTCGCCTGTTCGACAAGCTCTGGTTCACCGATCCGCAGAACGACCGCATCGGGTATCTGCGCTTCGACTGAGCCGCGTGTATTTTCCAATCAATCGAATCACGAGGACTGCAAGATGCTGGTAGGGGTGCCCTGCGAGATCAAGGACAACGAATATCGTGCCGCCATGGTGCCCGATTCCGTCAGGGAACTGGTGCGCCATGGGCACCAGGTGTTGATCCAGAGCGGACTTGGCGCGGGCATCGGCGTGGACGACGACGCCTACCGCGCGGTCGGCGCGACCGTGGCAGCGCAGGCCGCGGCGATCTACGCCCAGGCGGACATGATCGTGAAGGTGAAGGAACCGCAGGCGGAGGAATTGCCACTGTTGCGGCCGGGGCAATTGCTGTTTGCCTACCTGCATCTGGCGCCGGATGCGGAACTGACGCGCGGCCTCATGGCGCGCGAAGTGACCGCGATTGCCTACGAAACCGTTACTGCCCCCGATGGCAGCCTGCCGTTGCTTGCGCCCATGAGCGAGGTGGCCGGCAGGCTGGCGGTGCAGGCCGGCGCCAGTTGTCTCGAACGCGCCCGCGGCGGCGCCGGCATACTGCTTGGCGGGGTGACCGGCGTGGAAGCGGCCAGGGTGCTGGTGATCGGCGGCGGTGGCGTGGGGCAGAACGCGGCGCGCATCGCGCTTGGCATGGGCGCCCGCGTTACCGTGCTCGACCGTTCGCTGCAGCGTCTGCGCGAACTCGGTTCGCACTACGAAGGCCGCATCAATTGCGTGTTCTCCAACGACGCCAACATCGAACGCTATGCGCTCGAGGCAGACCTGATCATCGGCGCCGTGCTGGTGCCCGGCAGCGCCGCGCCGAAACTGCTGAGCCGCGACATCATCAGCCGTATGAAACGCGGCTCGGTGCTGGTGGACGTGGCCATCGACCAGGGCGGCTGCTTCGAAACCTCGCGACCCACCACCCACTCCAATCCCACCTTCGTGCTCGATGGCGTGGTGCATTATTGCGTGACCAACATGCCGGGCAGCGTGCCGCGCACGTCCACCTTTGCGCTCAACAACGCCACGCTGCCCTACATCCTGCGCCTGGCGGATCTCGGCTGGGCGGAGGCGCTGCGCACCGACGTGGGCTTTCGACAGGGTTTGAACCTGTACCGTGGCCAGGTATGCCACCCGGCGGTGGCGCAGGCGCATCGGTTGCCTTACACCCCGGCGGAAGACGTGCTGAGCGAAGGTTGAGCGAGCCGGCGCACGCGCGCCAGTAACTCGGCGGGGGAAAAGGGTTTGACCAGGTAATCGTCGGCGCCAAGGGCGTAGCCGCGCTTGACGTCGCTTTCATTGCCCATGGCGATCAGCAGCAGCACCGGTACCTCGCGCTGGCCTTGTGTTTCACGCAACCGCGCCAGTACGTCGAAACCGCTCATGCCCGGCATTCTGGCATCGAGCATGATCAGCGCGGGACTGAGGGTTTGCAGCAGCTCGCAGGCGTCCTGTCCGGTAGGGGCGTGCTGCACGGCAATGTCTTCGCGGCTGAGCCGGTGCTTGATGATGCCGGCCAGCAACAGATCGCTTGCGGCCAGTAGTATCGGCCCCGCGAACGCAACAGGCGCGTCGGTTGCGGTGTCATCCAGCGGCAGGCTTGGGGCGGGGGCGGGGCTGTGCAGCGCTTCGGCAAGCAGCTGCGCCATGTGCGACGCGTCGAAGGGTTTGGCGATGCAGGCGCGGGCGCCGAGCGCCAGGCATTCCTGTCGCAGCGCCGTGTGCTCGGTGGGCGCAAGCGCATAGCAGGCCGTCCGTTCCCCTAAACGTTCGCAAAGTTCGCGCAGCAGCACGCGTCCGTCCATGTCCGGCAGTACCAGGTCCACCAGCACCAGGCTGAAATCGTGCTGCGTCAGCAAGTCACGCGCCCGGGCGCCGGAAGAGGCGATCAAGACCTGGTAATCCACTGATCGTTGCTGCAGCAGGCTCTGCAACTGGCGCGCTTCTTCATCCGCCTGAGTGACCAGCAGAATCTGGCGCTGCGCCAGCACACCGGCCCGCGGCGCGCGCGCGGTGGCTTCCAGCAGCGCTTTGGCAAGTGCCGGCAATTGCGCCAGCCGTTGCGGGTCATCGGCGTTTTCCACCGCTCTGGCGGTAGCGCTGATTTCGGGAAAGCCGAAACTGGTACCCGAATCGCTGAGCGTCTGCGCCAATTGCCGCAGACGTTCCAGCGCGTGCGCGTCGCCCTCGCGCACAGCGGGCAACAGCTCGGTGAGCAGCTTGAGCTTCTCCTGCAGGGATTTACGGTATTGTTCTTTCAGCTCTACGAACATCGACTGCGTGTCCAACGTGGGGCGGGGGCGAGGCGGGCATTGTGGCATGGAGTCCCGCGAGGGGACCATGGGGCAGGGCGCGACGAGCGCTCAGGTGCCCGGCAGCGGAATGAATTCCGGATCGCCCGCGACCGCGGCGAAGCGCCCCTGCACCCAGTCCTGCTTGGCCTGCTCGATGCGTTCGCGGCTGCTGGAGACGAAATTCCAGTACATGTGGCGGTGGCCTTCCAGCGCATCGCCGCCCAGCAGCATGCACAGCGAATCGGCCAGCGCGCGGATCACGATTTCGGCATTGGGCTTGAGCACCACCAGCGTGCCCGCCTCGAAACGGCTGCCGCCGATCTCGACGCTGCCCGCATAGACGTACACCCCGCGTTCCTCGATATCCTGCGGAAAGACGAAACGATACTGCGCGGCAAGCCGCAGCTCGGCGTAGAACGTAGGGCTTTCGGTGCGCACGCCGGACTGCTCGCCGAACGCGTTGCCGGCGATGAGCACCAATTGCACGCCGTCGTCATCCAGGCGCGGCAGCTCGGCGGCGGTGTAGTGATAGAACGCCGGATCGATTTCCTCCTTGTCCAGCGGCAACGCCATCCAGGTCTGGATGCCCGCCAGTGGCGCGCCCACCCCCCTGGCGCTGGCGGGGCTGCGTTCGGAATGCACGATGCCCGAACCTGCCGTCATCCAGTTGACCTCGCCGGGGCGGATCACCATGTCGTAGCCGAGGCTGTCCTGGTGGCGGACTTCACCCTCGAACAGCCACGTGAGCGTGGACAGGCCGATGTGCGGATGCGGCCGCACGTCGATGGCCTGTTCTCCCTGGAAACGCACCGGCCCCATCTGGTCGAAAAAAATGAAGGGGCCGATCATCTGCCGTTCCTTGGCGGGCAGTGCGCGGCGCACGTCGAAATCGCCGATGTTGTGCACGCGCGGCACGATGACAGTTTCGACGGGGGTGCACTCGCTCTCGATGCATTGCGGCGTTTGTGCCTGCTGCCAACTCATGATGAACCTCGTTCATTTCCCAAGTAGTTTGTCGGTGGAACCCTTCAACTTGCGCTTGTGACGCAGGAAATCGAAACCGTCGTTACCTGGCGGTGACGAAGCCTGTGCCGGGGTGGTGGCGTTGTGTGGCGTATTGGCAGCGTGGTGTATCCCGGCCTGCGGCGCGGCGGCGGGTGGCGGCATCTTCAACGGTTTTGGCCAAAGCCTGCGCTCCACCAGCAGCACGTACAGTCCCACCGAACCCGCATACAGCGCCAGCTTGAGCAGGGAGGCGTGCATCACCCAGCGCCGGTCGCCGGACAGCTCCACGTAGCTCACGTATTCGGAGTGCAGGAACCACAGCACCAGCCACACCGCCAATACCAGCAGCAGGCCCTTCCAGCGCTGCTTGAGAAAACGCCCTGTGGCGATGAGCACGCCAAGGCGCAGCATCTGATTGATCACGTGCGATCCTCAGGTAAGGCCGAGCGCCAGCAACAGTACCACGAAGGCCGAGTTGCGATACTTGGCGAGAATCTTGTCTTCCTCGGCTTTGACGATGATCTCCAGCTGTTCCTCGTCGTAGTCGCCCACCCGTTTGCCGGCCAGTGCGATTTCCACCTTGGCCTGGGCAATGGCCTTTTCCCGCAGCGCGCTGCGATAGCGGCCCTGCAGGCGTTGTTTCTGTGTGATCAGCCAATTGGCCATGGTGGTTACTCGGTGGCAGCAACTGCCACAGGATATAGGGCGCTTCGCTGCCATTGCAACCTGGTGAAAATCACCATGTTTTGGGCGATTGCAGTGATTGGTAGTGCTTTGAAAACGCTAATTTAAGATCAATTTATTGATTTTGATAAGAAAAATAAAACTGGCACAAAGCTCGCTATGGTTATCGCGTCACCACGCCAATGCAATCGAGCCAAGTGGCGGGATTCTTGAAGAGGACCAACATGACGACGCTTTTCATCCTGGTAGTGATCGCGCTGTGCCTGGCCGGCGCGGTGCTGGTGCCCGTGCTGTCGCTCGGCGTGGTGCTGATGTTGCTGGCGCCGGTGTTCATCTGGCTGTTGCCGATTTTTTTGATTGCAGGTTCCGACCGTACCAGCGGCGCGGAGAAGCTGTGCTGGATCCTGGCCATCGTGTTCCTGTCGTGGTTCGCCTGGATACTCTACGTGCTGGTGGCCCCTGTGGCACCGCGGCGCGATGAGCCGATGCATTATTACTGAGAGGCGCCATGACACGCGATAACACCGATTCATCCCCCGGCGGGGCCAGCGAGGCGGGATTCAACAAGCCCCTGGCCCTGGTTTTTCTGGTGTGCTGCCTGGTGCTTGGCGTGGTGGGGTTGATCCTGCCGCTACTGCCCGGCCTGGTGTTCCTGGCGCTTGCCGCGGTGGTGGCGGCCAGGTTCCACCCGCCGCTGGAACGTTTTTTCCTGCGTCATCCCCGGGCGGCGGGGCCTTATACGACGGCGCGGTGTTTTCTCGACAGCGCGCCGCGCGTGCAGGCGCGGCTGCTTGGCTGGGGAATGCTCAAGGGGTTGCTGGTATCGGCAGAGTGGCTATGGCGTGGCGCCGTCTGGCTGCGGGCCTGGCTCGGGCGCCAGCGATGGTGACCAGCGGTATTCGCGCGGGCGCCGCCTGAGCGGACAAACGAAACCCAGCAGGACGGCGTAGAGCTGCAGGCCGGCGGCGTAAGTATTGCCGCTGCCGTAGCGGGGATCGCCAAGCACCGGATGATTGATGCCGGCCAGATGGCGGCGAATCTGGTGCTTGCGGCCGGTGACGAGCTCCACTTCCAGCCAGGAGGCATCCGCAATGGGAGTAGCTGGCGTGACCTCCACGGGCAGCGGATGGTAGCGGGTCAGGGCGGCCTTGCCGTCGAGTGCGGCCTCGATGCTGCCTTCCTCTCCCAGCCGTCCTTTCACCAGTACCCAATAGCGCTTGCGCAGCACCTCGCTTTTGCCGGCGGCGAACAGCTGCGAGAAGGCGGCTGCGGCCTTGGGATCGTGCGCGATCAGCATCAGGCCCGCCGCTTCGCGGTCGAGCCGGTGCACCAGGAATACTTCGCGTTGCAACTGCACCTCGGCCTGCCGCAGCAGTGAACAGTGGTCGCCTTCGAGCGTGCCCTGCGCCAGCACCCCGGCCGGCTTCACCCATACGCTGTAGCGCTTTTCATCGCTGAGCAGCTGCGCCTGTGGCGCCTGGCGCTTCAGCAGCATGGCGTCGTAATGCAGGTGCAGCACGTCGCCCGGCCTGCCGACGAACGTGGCGCGCCGCAGCCGTTTGCGCTGCTTGCCGCGTTCATGCCACACCGCACCCTTGCGCATGGCGTCCTTGATCGCCATTTTCGACAGCCCCGAGTGCCGCGCCAACAGGCTGGCGGCGTCCTGTTCCAGGTCGGTGTCGGTGAGCGGATACCGCAGTGTCAGTTTGTCCATGAATCTTGGGTGGCTTGCGCTGGAGCGCCGGTCAGGCGCCGCGCGCCTTGACCAGATCGTTGAGGAAGCCGCTCAAACCGCTGGCGTTGCGGCGCAGCGCCATGACGGTGACGTCGTCGGCCAGATGCTCGTGCTGGAAGCGGTTGAGTTCGACGAGAGCGGATTCGCAGATCACGCTTGCCGGGCTCTTGGCGTGGCTTTGCAGAAAAGCCTTGATGCGGTTCAGGCCGTAGAACTCGCCGGAAGGCGCGCGCGCCTCGGGAAAGCCATCCGTGAACAGCAGCAGCAGTTCGCCCGGTTGCACCCGGAATTCGGCGTTGCGGTATTCCTGTTCCTCCAGCATGCCGACGATGGTGCCGGTGGCTTCGCCCACGGTGCTCACCACGCCGTTGCGCGAGAGCAGCAGGGGCGGCGTGTGGCCGCCGTTGGCATAGATCATGCGGCCGCTGGCGATGTTGTACAGTCCCAGGAACAGCGTGACGAAGGCGCTGCCGCGCTGGCTTTCGCGCAGCTGTTCGTTGGTTTCGCGCAGGATGTCGGCCGGCATCTTGCCGCTTTGCGCCAGGTTGCGCACGATGGTGCGCGTTACCGCCATCACCAGCGCCGCGCTCATGCCCTTGCCGGAGACGTCGGCGATCACCAGCACCAGCGTTTTCGGGTTGGTCATGAAAAAGTCGAAGTAGTCGCCCGCCACGTGGTTGGCCGCCTGGTTGACACCGTGCAGGTCGAATTCCTTGCGCTCGGGAAACGGCGGAAACACGGTGGGCAGCAGCGCGCTCTGGGTGGCGCGTGCCATCTGCCATTCGCGTTCCAGCAGGCGCTGGTGCGCTTCCTGCTGGCTTTGCAGTTCGATCTGCTTGCGCAGATTCTTGAGCATGCGGTTGAAGCCGATGCTCAGGCGTCCCAACTCGTCGAGCGAGCGGATGTTTTCGATGTTGGTGTCGAGCTTGCCGCGCGCCACGTCGGACACCGCGGCCTCGAGCCGCTTGATCGGCCGCGACAATAGCGAGCTGATCCACCAGACCAGCAGGAAAATCAGCACGATGGTCAGCGACAGCCCGGCCAGCGCCATGCGGATCTGTTCGCGCAGCGGCTGGGTCAGCTCGCTTTCCGACAACAGTGTGGCGAGGAACCAGCCGGTGGAGGCGATCGGCGTGTACAGCACCCAGGTGTTGCCCGGCTCGAATTCGTTGTCGAGATACAGGTTGTCCAGAACGCGCAGTCCGGTATTGCCGCGCAGGATGTCGTCGGCGGTGGCCTGCCAGTCCGGCACCTGGCGCAGCGCGGCCTGTTCCTGCAGCGTGGAATTGAGCGTGAGCGCGGTATCGAAGTGGGAAATGAAGCGGCCGCTGGCGCTCATGATGATGAAGCGTTCGCTGCCGAGCTGCTGCGCCACTTCCTGACTCAATTCGTCCAGGCGGATGTCCACGGTGGTCACGCCGATGAATTCGCCCTGACGATTGATCGGCGTGGAATAGGTGGTGATCGGAATGTCGCCGGCGCCGGTGTCGAAATAGGGCTCGCTCCATTGCGCCTTGCCGCTGTCGCGCACCAGGGTGTACCAGGGATGGCTACCCTGGGTGTAGTCGCCGGTGGTGGTGCTGATGTCCATCGTGGCAAAGGTGTCGCCGAACACATAAGGCGCGAACAACGGGCGGTTGGGGCCGGCGGCGTAGGGCTCGAAGGCCATCGCGGTGCCGTAGATCAGCGAGTTGCTGGCCACGGTTTCGCGCAGCATGTCGTACAGCAGGGCATTGTCGAAGTCGGGCTGGATGCGCAGGAACGCGGCAGTGTCTTCGGCCACGCGGGCGATGGAATTGAGTTCGGCATCGATGCTGCGCCCCAGCAGGCGCACTTCGTTGAGGCGCTGCTGGCGCAGAGTGTCGACGGCGGAATCGTATACGCGCTGCAAGGTCAGCCCCATCACCACGCTGGCGATCAGGAGCAGCGGCAGGATGATGGAAAGAAGCAGCTTCCAGCGGATGGAAAGCGCGATCTTAATGGTTGCTCTCCTGGCGGACGGCTTCCACCGGTATGAAGGAATAGCGTCCGATCGGCGTTTGTTGCAACAGATGGCGGCGCAGCATGTCGAGCGCCACGGCGCAGCTCATGGCGCGGATCACGCCGCGCGCACGCTGCGAGAAACGCAGCACCTGCACCCAGCATTGTTCGCGGTCGCACAGGGCGATGGCCACGGTGCCTACCGGTTTGTCCTCGCTGCCGCCATCGGGACCGGCGACGCCGGTAATGGACAGGGCATAGTCGCTGTCGAGTACCGCGCGCGCGCCGCGCGCCATGGCCAGCGCGGTTTCGGCGGACACCGCCCCATATCGTTCCAGCACCGCGTGCGGTACCCGCAACAGTTGTTCCTTGGCGGCGTTGCTGTAGCTGACCACGCCATGCAGCAAGTATGCGGAACTGCCCGGGAATTCCACCAGTTGGCTGGCCAGCAGGCCGCCGGTGCAGGATTCGGCCAGGCTCAGCGTATGGCCGCTTTGCGTCAGCAGCGCATGGACGGCGGCCGGCAGGCTGGGCTGGTCTTCGCTGACGACCGCGTCGTCGAGCAGCGCGCGAATCCGCGGCAGCAGGGTATCGAGCGCGGCGATGGCCTGGGTGCCGCGCGCAAACACCTTGATTTCCACGTAGGGCAGCGTGGGGCGGTAGCCAAGCGTGACGGCATCCGGCAGCGTCAGCTGTGCCAGCCGTTCGGCCAGTATCGATTCGCCATGGCCGAAGCAGAGGAACTTGTGCAGACGCGTGGCCACCTTGTGTTCAAAGCGCTGCTGCAGGAACGGCACGAAATGGTCCATGACCATCGGCTTGAATTCGGACGGCACGCCGGGGGTGAAGAACAGCCAAGCGCGGTCGAGCTGCAAGCGGAAGCCGGGCGCGGAGCCGGTGCGGTTGTCCACCAGGATCGCCCCGTCGGGCAGCAGGCATTGCTTGAGGTTGGAAGCCGGCATGGTACGGTTGCGGCTGGTGAACCAGGCTTCGAGATGTTCGCGCCAGCCGCGGTGTTCCACGAGATTCACGCCGGCGGCGCGGGCGGCGGCCTCACTACAGAGATCATCGCTGGTGGGGCCGAGGCCGCCGTTGACCAGGATGACGTCGGCGTGGCGGCTACGTTCGCGGAACAGACGTACCAGATCGTCCATGCGGTCGCCCACCGTGGTGCGCAACTGCAGTTCGATGCCGATGTCCATCATGGCGTTGGCGAACCAGGCGGCGTTCGTGTCGACGATTTGCCCGGAAAGCACCTCTTCGCCAGTGCAGATCATTTCCAGTTGCATAGTGCTCACCCATCTGGGACGGAATTGTCGCGGCTGGACGGGCCAGTGCCCTGCCGGCCGTGGCGGCAACCGGAATTTCCCGGGGTGGGGACCGATGCGGGCGTGGCCCCCGGAGGGTCAGCTGGCCTCGTCTTCCAGTTCGGCGGCGATGGCGAGCATGCGTTTGCCGGCTTCCACCGAAACGTCGTCGGGAATGGTCATGTCGCCGAGCCACAGCGCCTTGTCTTCAGCATCCTTGCCCTGGCTGAGCGCGCTCATGCCGCTCGAGGTGTTGAGCACGCGGATACGTTTGTATTTGTCCGGATCGTCGACGCTCTGATCCTTCAGTACCACGGAGGATTCGTACAGTACCCAGGTGCTGTCCACCGACTGCCAGAAGAAGTCGGTGCCGCTGAGGCTGGCTTTCAGCTGTGCCTGCAGCTTGTCCTTTTCGGTCGTGGTTTCCTTGAGTTCCTTGCGGGCGGTTACCAGGGCGTTGTTGAGGCTCTGGTTGTCGGTGGCCTGCTGCTGGGATTTTTTCTTCAGGTCCGCCACCTGGCGCTTGAGGCGCAGCGGGTCCAGCTGCTTGAGTTCGCGCAGTTCGTCCTGCGCTTCCTTGAGGTCGTCGCGCAGTTTCTTGAGCTGCGTCTTGGCCTGGGAATCCTTCTTGTCGCCATCGATCAGCTGTTCCAGGCGTTCCATCTGCACTTGCTGCTGCAGCGCCTCGAACTCGGCCTCGACGCCGGCGAAGTGGTCGAACTGTTTTTCGAGATGTTCGAAATCTTTCTTCTGCTCGAGCAAATCCTCGCGCAGCTTTTTCTCGAGCTGCCGCTGCCGCTCGAGTTGATCGAGCAGCTGCACCCTTTCGTCTTCGAGTTTGGTGATTTCTGTTTTGAGCACGCTGCTGGTACGCAGCTCTTTCAGGCTGAGAACTTGGGCCATGGATGGATTTTTAAAAAAGACAAGGTGTGTCAGGTCAGGAAAAAGCGGCGCGAATTCTAACACGATTGTGCCGACCCTGGGCAAGTGGCAGGGTCGGCACAAAGGGGAAAAAGCGAGGAAATTCAGTAAGGCCGATTATTCTCAGCCCTGGGCCTGTTTCAGCTCCTCGAGCTTGGTGCGCATCTGCTGCAACAATCCGTCCATGCCGGAGCGACCGACGATGTTGCGGTAGGTTTCGCGGTAGGAGCTGACCATGCTCACGTTCTCCACCTCGACGTCGTATACGAACCAGCCATCGCTGCGCTGGCGCAGCTTGTAGCTGACCGGCACGTTGCCGCTCTGGACCACGATCACGGTGTTGACCGTGGCGCGGTCACCCTTGATGTCTTCGCCGCTGTAGTTCACGGTTTCGTTGGTATAGGCCTTGATGCGGTCGATATAGCTGTTTTCGATGGTCTGCAGCAGCAGATCCTGGAATTCCGTCTGCTGTTCCTTGGAGGCGCTGCGCCAGTTGGTGGAGAGCACGCTCTGTGCCATGGCAGTGGCGTCGAAAGCCTTCGTAACCTCGGCCTTGACGGCCGCGCGGTCGGTTTCGAAGTTGAAATCGGGCTTGCGCAGGATGGCCAGGATGGCATCCACCGTGGTCTGCACGGTTTCCATGGGCGTGTCGCGCTGCGCGCTGGCCGGGGCAACCAACAGCAGGCTCAGCGATAGGGTGAACAGGGCGAAGATGGCGTTCAGGCCGGCGTAGGGTCGTGGTAGCGTCATCGTTGTCTCCTTGGGCTTTTGGCCAGTGGGGGCGGAATTATACCTCAGCCGTGCTGCTGGCCGAGGCCAGTTTAGCCGGTGCGGATTAACTGGAACTGAAACCTGGGTCGCAGTTTCGGGGTTTTACCGGGCGACGCGGCCGGCGCGGTTCTGCACCCAGGCGCTGCGGAAGAAGATGTAGGGGTCCAGCGCGTCGCGGTAGAAGGCCTCGTAGCTGTCCTGATCCAGCGACAGCGCCACTTCGGCATCGGCCACGTTGATGAGCATGATCTGCTCGTCGTTGAGGTTCTGGTACAGCGGATTGAAGGCATTGTTGGCGATCTGGGCGGGAAATTCGCGCAGGCTGGTGCTGCCGACGAACGGCAACACCAGATACACGCCGTGGCCCACGCCCCAGCGGCCCAAGGTCTGGCCCAGGTCCTCGGTATCCCGTGCCAGGCCCACGTCGGTGGCAGGGTCGAGAATGCCGGCAAGACCTGCGGTGGTGTTGAGCAGGAAACGGGCGCTTTCGGTGCCGGCATTGCGCAGGTCGCCCTGCAGCAGCGCGCTGGCGGCGGACATCGGCGTGACCAGGTTGTTGAAGAAGTTGCTGGCACCGGTGCGCACCGGCACGGGCAGCACGCGCAGGCCGCGCGCCACCGGCTTGAGCAAGTAGCGGTACAGCTTGTCGTTCACCGCGAACATGGCGCGGTTGAAGCCTTCCAGCGGATCGGCGATCTGGGGCGCGGCGTTGCCTTCTTCTTCATCGAACACGAAAAAGTCGTCATCGTCGTCCTGCGCCTGGGCGATGGGGGTGCCCAGGCAGGACAACAGCAGAACGACGAGAGACAACAACTGGAATTTCCGGGCAGACATGACGAACCTCACTGCACAGGCGAAAAGCAGATCAATTGGGGCTGAAAATATATTTGCTGACGAGTTCTTCGAGGCTTACCGCCGATTCGGTGTCGCTGATCTCGTCGCCGTCGGCAAGCAGATCGTCGAAGCCGCCGGGCACGATCTTGATGAACTTCTCGCCGATGATGCCCTGGGTGCGTACCGCGGCGATGGCGTCTTCCTGCACCGGCACGTCTTCGTTGATGCGCAGGCTCACGATCGCCTCGTAGGTATCGGGGTCGAATTCGATGTTGCTCACCGTGCCCACGCGCACGCCGGCGGCCTCCACCAGCGCGCCGCTGCGCAGGCCGGAAATGGAGGTGAAGCGCGCCGTCAGGGTGTAGCTGGGCTGGGGCGAAAAGCTCACCCCGCCAAGGTTGACCGCCGCGTAGGTGAAGGCGGCAACACCCACCAGTACGAACAGGCCGGTGATGAGTTGGATGTTGAGTTTGCTCATGAATAGCTCTCCTGGAATGCGCTGGCGGCGCTGCTACTGCAGCAGGGCGCCGATGAGGAAATCGCTGAACAGTATCGAGATCGACGACAGCACCACCGCGTTGGTGGTGACGAAGCTGACCCCCTCGGCACCCTGTGAACCGGCCTTGGTCAGGTGCATATAGTAGCCTTGCGCGGCGCAGATCAAAGTGACCAGCAGCCCAAATATAATGGATTTCACCAGCCCCAGGCGCACGTCCACCCAGGAAACGGCATCGACCATGCCGTTCATGTAGGACCCTTCCGCGACGCCGAACATCACCACGCCGACGAAATAGCCGCCGAACAGCGCCACGAAGTCGAAGATGGCGGTGAGCAGCGGCACCGACAGCACGCCGGCCACCACTTTTGGCCCTACCAGGAACTTGCCCGGCGAGATCGCCATGCATTCGAGTGCGTCCACCTGCGAGGTGATGCGCATGATACCCAGCTCGGCGGTGATCGCGGAACCGGCGCGGCCCACCACCATCAGCGCGGTCATCACCGGGCCGAGTTCGCGGATCACGCCGAGCGCCACGCCCGAACCAAGCAGGTCCACCGAACCGAAGCGCTCGAGGATGTAGTAGAACTGCAGGCCGAGCACCATGCCGATGGTGAGGCCGCTGATCACGATCAGCGATACCGAGCGGGCGCCGATGAAGTACATCTGGCGCACGATGGGGTACAGCCGGTAGGGCGGTTTGAGCATGTGCCAGAGCGTGACCAGCAACAGGTTGCAGGTCCTGCCGGTCATTTCCAGGCTTTCCAGCGTGTAGGCGCCGAGCCTTTCCAGGGCCTTGATCATGAGAGGGGGTTTCCTAGACGGTAATGCATGGATGGCTCCGCCGGTTCAGGGCTGATCGCCCACCAGTGCCTTCATGTGGGCGTCGGTATCGACGATGGTGTCGCGCGGCTTGCGGTACAGCAGTTCCTGCACTGCGGGGTCGTCGCTATTGCGCACTTCGTCCACGGTGCCGGTGAAGCGCATGACACCCTTGCCCATGATGGAAATCTGGTCGGCGATCTTGAAGGCGCTTTCCAGTTCGTGGGTGACCACCACGATGGTCATTTTCATCGAGTTCTTGAGCATCAGGATCAGTTCGTCCAACTCGGCCGACGTGGCCGGGTCCAGCCCCGCCGAAGGTTCGTCGAAGAACAGCAGCTTCGGATCCATGATGAGTGCGCGCGCCAGCGCCACGCGCTTGGTCATGCCGCCGGACAGCTCCGAAGGCATCAGGTGCTCGGCATGCAGCAGGTTGACCATGTCGAGCTTGATGCGGGTCATGATCTGGATGGTGCTTTCATCCAGTGCGGTGTGTTCGCGCAGCGCCAGCTGGATGTTTTCCGCCACCGACATGGAGGAGAACAGCGCCCCGCCCTGAAACGCCACGCCCATCTGCTTGCGCAGGTGGTAGAGCTCGCGGGTGCTGGCGCTGGTCAGTTCCGTGCCGAGCATGCGGATGCTGCCCGCGGTCGGCTCTTTCAGCCCCAGGATGCAGCGCAACAGCGTGCTCTTGCCGGTGCCGCTGCCACCCATGATGACGCTGATGTTGCCGTGGGGAATGTCGAGATCGACGCCATCGAGAATGCGGCGGGGGCCGTAATCGACCACCAGGTTGCGGACTTCTATGGCGTTTGTCTGGGATTGCGTGGACGTCATGAATTACGGCTGCAGGCTGGTCGAGAACTGATCGGGGCTGGAATACATCGTGAATATCTTGTCCAGGCGGGTCAGGGTGAGCACCTGCATGGCGGCGCTCGATACGTTCAACAGGCCATAGCCCAGTTTGGCGGATTTGGCGGTTTGAAAGCCTTCCACCAGCGAGGCGATGCCGGAGCTGTCGATGTAGCTGACCTGCTCCAGGTCCACCAGCAGTGCTTTGCCCGCTTTAAGCGAACCCAGGATCTTCTCCCGCAGCGCCGGTGAATAATGCAGATCGACCTCGCCGCTCAATGTGAGCAGGTCATAGCCTGGTTCGGATTTGATGCTGGTTTGCATAGCTGGTCCTTGGGTACTTTCCATCATTACTGCCCTACCATTACTGCCCTATCGTCACTACCCTTCATTGCCGCGCCGTCATTTCGGTAGGCCGCGCAGGCACTTCTTCATCTGTAATACGTTGCCGCAATCGCTGGAACACTCGATCAACTGCACTTCGTCCATCACCTCGTTGATGATGTGGCAGCCGAGGCCACCGGGGCGGATGTCGTCCAGCTCGCGCGAGCGCATGTCCTCGGCGCGGGTCTTGTGGTGGGCGAAATCGGTCAGCCTGAACACCACGTTGTTGCCGCGTTTTTCCACCTCCAGCACGATGTCGCCCTGCTCGCTCTGCCCATAGGCGTGCTGGATGATGTTCATGCAGGCTTCGCCCACCGCCAGCACGATGCAGTTCACCAGCTGTTCCGACTTGCTGCAGGTTCCCAGCACCTCGCGCAGCTGTTTCCTTACCTGGCTGAGCTGATCGGCGCGGGCGGGGAATTGGAAGTCCAGCAGCTTTTGGGTTTTGCTCATCTGGGTTCTTCGATCAGCAACACGGTAAGGTCGTCGAAACTGTGGTCCAGCCGGGACGCCTCCAGGACGAACTGCTGCAGGCGTCTCTCGCGCGGGAGATGGCGGTGGCGGTCGATCAGCCGCTCCAGGTTGCCCATCTCGTCCGGCTGGTGCAGGACTCTGGCCAGTCCTTCTGAAAGGCCGTCAGTATACAAATACAGGCTCCCCGCAGCCAGCGACAAGCGCGTTTCTTGGAAATGCTGGTCCGGGAGTATGCCAAGCGGCAGTCCCGCCTGGCCAAAGTGGCTGAAATGGCCGTCCGGCGCCTGGTGGATGGCGGGCAGGTGACCAGCGCTTGCCAGCAGGATTTCCCCTGTCTGCGGATCGAACACGCCGCCGGTCATGGTCACGAACATGCCGCGGGTGGCGTGTTCGCACAGCTCGTTGTTGAGGGTGCGCAGTATCGCGGCGGGTGACGCTGTCGTCTTGGCCAGACAGTGGTAGAGGCTGTGGGCCTGCACCATCAGCAGCGCCGCATCCATGCCCTTGCCGGACACGTCGCCGATGTTGAAGGCGTAGCGGCCGTCACTCAGGCGCAGATAGTCGTAGAAATCGCCGGAGACGTTCTTGGCGGCGCGATTGATGCCCACGATCGGGTCGTCGGGACGGAACGGCGGCAGAAAGCTTTCCTGGATGCCGCGCGCCAGGCTCAGTTCGCGCCGCAGCGTGGCGTTGCGCACCAGATCAGCGGCGAGCGTGGCATTGCGGATCGCAAGCGCGGCGGAGGACGCCAGGATGGTGAGCAATTGGGCGTCGGTGGCATCGAACAGGCCGGCGGGATTGCCGGCGTCGGGGAGCTTGTTGATCAATTCGATCACGCCCAGCGTGGTGTCCTGCGCGATCAGCGGGGCGCAGAGCACCGACCGGGTGTGAAAGCCGGTGGTTTCGTCCAACTGGTGGTAGAAGTGCAGCGCTTCCCGGGTATCACGCACCAACTGCACCGCGCCGCTGGCGATCGCCACACCCATGATGCCTTCGCCGTGCGGCACGGTGGCGCCGCGCAGATCCACCGGGCCGGCGCAGGCGTGGCACAGCAGTTCGCGGCCATCCTCGCTGAGCAGGAACACCGAAGCGGCTTCGGTGTGCAGGCTGCGCATCAGGCTGTCGAGCGTGGTGGCGAGGGTTTCCTCGATGTCCAGCGAGCTGGCGAAATCGTGGATCAGCGCGTCCAGGTGTTGCAGAACGCCGGGCGGCATGGCGTCCGCCGGGCGTTCAGATGGTGAGCGGGCCAGTGCTGTCGCCGAAGGTTTCCTGCGGCGTGCCAAGCTTGTCGAGCAGGGAAAGCAGTAGGTTCGACATGTTGGTCTTTTCCGGGAACACCACGTGGCGGTTGCCTTCCAACGTGCCGCCGGCGTGTCCAAGCAGCGCGATCGGCAGCGGGTCATGGTTGTGCGAGTTGCCGTCGCTCATGCCGCTGCCGTACATCACCAGGGCGTTGTCGAGCAGGCTGCCGTCGCCGTCGGGCAGTTCCGAAAGTTTGGTGGCGAATTCGGCCAACAGACCCACGTGGTAGCGGTTGATCAGCGCGAAGCGGGCCTTGTTGTCCTCGTTGTTGGAATGGTGCGACAGGGTGTGGAACGAATCGCGCACGCCGCTGCCGGGATACACCGCGCCGCTCAGCTCGTTTGCCATCAGGAAGGTGGAAATGCGGGTGATTTCCGCCTGCCAGGAAAGCGCGATCAGGTCGTACATCAGGCGGATATGCTCCTCGACGTTGTCCGGAATGCCGCTCGGCTTGTCGGGCACGTCGATGTCGTCGGTTACCCGCGCCGCGGCCTGCTGGATACGGCGCTCGATTTCGCGCACGTCGGTCACGAAGCGGTCGAGGCGGGTGCGGTCGTCGGCGGGCAACTGCTTGTTGAGGCTGCCGAGCTGTTCGGTCACCGAGTCGAGCAGGCTGAGCGACTGGGCGCGGCGGGCATTGCGCTGTTCGGGGGTGGCGCCGTCGCCGAACAGGTTCTCGAACACCACCTGCGGGTTGTTCTGCATCGGCAGTGGGCTGACATCGCTCTGCCAGGAAATGGTGTTGCGGTAGGCACAGCTGAGGCCTTCGCCGCAATTGAGGCTGGCTTCTTCGACCATCAGTTCCAGCGAGGGCAGGGGCGTGTCCTGCCCCAACTGGCGGGCGGCGATCTGGTCCACGGTGATGCCAAGGCGCGGTTGGGCACCGCTTTCGGCCTTCGCGCCGCTGAGATAGGTGGCCGAAGAACGGTTGTGGTTGCCGGTGGCGCCGCCCGGCCCGTAGGCCAGCGGATGCCCCAGGTTGCTCACTACCGTCAGGTGTTCGCGCAAGGCTTCCAGCGGCGCCAGGATTTCGCTCATGGTGAAATTCTTGCCGCTGTCGACGGGCGTCCAGCGCGACATGGTGGCGCCATGCGGAAAGTAGATGGCGCCGAAGCGCGGTTTCGGCGCGGCGCCGCTCTGCGCCAGTGCGGTGGCGGCGGGCAGCATGGCGCTCAGGAAAGGCAGCGCCAGCGTGGTACCGGCGCCGCGCAGCAGCGTGCGGCGGCTCAGGTGTTTCTTGCTCAGGAAGTAGGCCATGGCGTGTCTCCTCTGCAACCGGCTCAGCGCGATGCGGTGTCGGTGTGTGTGTTGCTGTCACCGCTTTTCACCCGATGGGTGAATTGCGGGCTCTGGACGACGCCTTCCACGATGGCGGCGAAGCGATAGTTTTCGTCGGCGGCCTCGTGGCGTATGGCGCGTACCGTGGGCATGTCGTAGTACTCGAGGCCGCGCCCGAGCGCGTAGGTCAACAGTTTTTCGGTGACGGTGCCCACGAACAGGCCGCTGCGGCGCATCAGCGCCTCATGCAGGTCGCTGGCGCTTTGAATCGGCGTGCCATCGGCCAGGATGCCGGAGGAGTCCACGGGCGAGCCGCCGTCGTATTCGCGCCAGCCGCCGATTTCATCGAAATGTTCCAGCGCAAAGCCGACCGGGTCGATCACGCTGTGGCAGGAGGAACACACGGGGTCGGCGCGATGGGCTTCGAGACGCTGGCGCACGGAACTGGTCGCCACGGCGCCGCCCTCTTCATCGAGGTTGGTTTCCACGCCCGGCGGCGGTGCCGGCACCGGCACGCTCAACACGTTTTCCAGGATCCAGCTGCCGCGGATCACCGGCGAGGTGCGGCTGGCGGTGGAGGTGACGGTCAGGATCGAACCGTGTCCCAGGATGCCGCGGCGCTGGCTGTCGGCGGGCAGGTCCACCTTGCGGAAATAGGAGCCGCGCACGTCGGGCATGCCGTAATGTCGCGCCAGTCGCTCGTTGACGAAGGTGTAGCCGGCGTCGAGCAGTTCGGTCACGGGCAGGTTTTCATTGATGACGTGCGAGAACAGCAGCTGCGTTTCCTCCACGAAGGCGCGGCGCAGGTTCTCGTCGAATTCCGGTGCCTCGGGCGTAACGCCCGCCAGGCTGCGCAGATGCAGCCACTGCCCGGCGAAGTTTTCCACCAGCGCGCTGGCCTTGGGATCGGCCAGCATGCGCCGTACCTGTTGCGAAAGCACTTCCTTGTCGCTCAGCTTGCCCTGTTCGGCCAGTGACAGCAGTTCGTTGTCGGGAATGCTGCTCCACAGGAAGAACGACAGGCGCGAGGCCAGTTCCAGGTTGCTGATGGGATAGACGGCGCCCGGTTCGAGATCGGCCGGCTCTTCCTCGAAACGGAACAGGAAGCGCGGGTCGATCAGGATGCGCGACAGCGCCTGCTGGATGCCGTTCTCGAAGCCGCCTTCGCGCTGCCCCTGCTCGTAGAACGCCATGACCGGCGCGATGTCCTGCAGCGTGACCGGTTCGCGGAAGGCCTGGGTGGCCACGTCCAGCGCGATGCGCTCGGCACAGCCGCGCTCTTCGTCGTTGCTTTGCGGGTAGCAGCTGAAAACGCGCTGCCGGCTCTGGGTTTCGCCCGGCCCCGTGGCCTCGAAGGGACCCAGCACCTCGATGCCGTCGATGCTGCCGCCCACGGAATAGACCGCGTAGATGTCGTTGACCCCGGTGGGGCGCTTGGTATCGCGCAGCGCCACGGTGAGGGTATGTTCCCCCGCCGTCATCGGCAGGCGGAAGCTGCGGTAGTTTTCGGGCTGGATCTCGGTACCGTCGAGCGTGATGTCCACCCCCACGCTGGGATTGCGGCCGAAACCGGCGCCGCCGCGGATGTGGAATTCATACACGGCGTCCAGCGGAAAGTTGTGTTCGATCAGCATGCCGCCGCGCGTACCGAGCGGCAGCCCTTCGAGGTGGGTATTCTGCTTGAGCGTGGCCGGGGCGCGGTAGATGGCGCTGGATTCGGTGGCGGTCATGTCGCCCACCGCGGCGCGGCTCACCTTCATCGCCGCCGTGGTATAGCCCTGGATCAGGGCGGGCGAGATGCCGAGGCCCGAGGCGATGTTGTCGAAGCCTTCGCTGGCGTCGTCCTGCGGCAGCAGGGTGCTGACGTCGAGGTCGAGATCCAGCAGGTCGCGGATCACGTTGCGGTATTCGTTGCGGTTGAGGCGGTGCAGTGCGGGCGAGGCCGGCACCACCTGCACCTGGGCGTCGAGGCGCCCCTCGAGTTCGGCGATGAAGCCATCCACTTCGTCCGCGCCCGGGCGTTTTTCGCCCACCGGCGGCATCATGCCGGCGCTCAGCTTGCGGATCACGGTTTCCCATTCCTCGGGCGCGCCGGCCACGTGGTCGTAGTCAAGCGCTTCCAGGTCCAGGCTGCCGGCCCAGTCCTCGAAGTTATGGCACTTGGCGCAGTAGGTGGTGACGAGGTCGGGCGTATGCTGCGCCAGTGCGGAAGTGGTGCACAGCGTCAGCAGCGAAAGGGCGAATGCAGAGTATTTCGGAAACATCAGCGTACCTCTTTGCCCTGGGCGGTCAGCAGTTCGGTGATCAGCGCGATCGAGCTGGGTTTGGATTCGGCGGGGTGGGTGGCGAGGAACACGCCATTGGCCCAGTCGAGCGCGGTGCGCTGTTCGTTGTCCTGCAGGGTCAGATCGGCGCCATTGTCCACCAGGTATTGGATGATGGCATCGGAACCGCGGTTGGCGGCGCCCATCAGCGCGGTAAGGCCCATCGAATTGGTCTGGTTCACGTCCATGCCCAGTTCATGGCAGAGCTTGACGGCTTCCAGCAGCTGTTCCTCGCTTTCGGTCCAGGTTTGCGCCACCACCCAGTTGACGCCGGCGGCGGCCATCAGCGGGGAGGTCCCCTCGAAGGTGTCGATGAGCGGGTCCGCGCCGTGTTCGAGCAGCAGCTTCATCACGGTGACGTCGCCCGCCAGCGCGGCGGTGAGGAACGGCGTCTGGCCGGTGAAGTCCACCCATTCCAGTGAACCCGTGATTTCCAGCAGGTAGTGGCGGAACGGCGGGGTTTCCTTGGTGCGCACGTTGGGATCGGCACCGGCCTCGAGCAGTTCCTGGATCAGCGTCAGCACCGGCGCGCGGTCGATGCCGTTGACGAACGTGGCGTTGTGCACGTACAGGTTGCGCACGTTCACCGCTTCCCAGATCGGGCTGCGGCCGTACCAGTCCTGGCTGTCGATGAGCACGTTCTTCTGCTGCAGCAGAAAATGCGCCATGGGCATTTTGTTGTTGGAAATGGCCATCAGCAGCGGCCAGATATCGTTGGCTTCGCGGGTATTGAGTTCGGCGCCGGCATCGAGCAACGCCTGGCCCACATCCACGTGGCCGCCGCGGGCGGCGTACAGGAGTGGTGTCATGCCACCCGGCGTGGGTTCGCGCCGGCCGCGGTCGGCAGGCACGCCGCCGCGCAATATGCCCACGCCAAAGCCAAAGCCGGGGACCGAGTTGGGCGCAACGAAGGGGGGCGTTTCGCCGACATTGGTGCTGGTGTTCGGGTTGGCGCCGGCCGCAAGCAGCAGGCGTGCCGCTTCCAGGTGGCCTTCGCGGGAGGCGGCCATCAGCGGCGTCTGGCCAAAGTCGCGGTCCAGCGCGTCGACCTCGGCACCGGCCTTGAGCAGGGCGCTGACCACGCCGGGAACGCCCACCGCGGCAGCGGAAAGCAGAATGGGTTCGCCGGTGGGTTCGCGGGTGTTGGCGTCGGCGCCATGGTCGAGCAGTAATTGCACCATGGCGGTGTTGCCGTTTGCCACGGCCAGGCTCAGCGCGGGCAGGCCTTCGCTGGTAAGGCCGTTGGCGTCGGCACCGTGGTCGAGCAGCGCCTTGACGGCCTCCACTTCATCCACGTGCACCAGCCAGTGCAGGGCAGGGGTGCCGAAACGGCCCTTCACATCGGGGTTCGCACCTTCCTGCAGCAGCGCCAGCACGGTGTCGACGTCGCGCTGCATGGCGGCATTCGGCAGGCGCAAATCCTCCGTTGCGCCGGTTTCGGCCATCAGGGCCGGGGCGGCGAACAGCAGGCAGCCCACAAGGGGCAGGCAGGCATGGGGCCTGCGGCGTTGAAGGAATCGATGGCGACTTGGCATGACCTGTGCTCTCCCTGGGAATTACTGTGAGCACTCGTGGCCTACAGTAGAAGCCTGCCCGTAGCGAGTCAAGGTGGCCTTACTGCCGGCGAATACCCCGCGGCAGCGGCGCCACGGCGGCGTTCACAGCAAGGCTTGAAGCCTAGACAAGGCGGTGTTTGGGTGCTTGTCCAGGCGGGAACCCTGGATAAGGTGCTGTTCCACTAAAGACAAGGCCCCGCACGGCTGTCCCCGAACCGCCGCAACCCCTACAATGCGCGCCTCAGCGACGTAAGGGGAATTCATGTCCAACTCATTGACTGTTAAGCGTTTTTCCGGCGCCGACCTCAACCGTTACCTGGATGCCGTGGCCGGTCTGCGCATCGAGGTATTCCGTGAATTTCCCTATTTATATGACGGCGACATGACGTACGAGCGCCACTACCTGCAAACCTATGTCAAATGCCCCCAGGCCGTGGTGGTGGTGGCCTTTGCCGACGGCGAGGTGGTGGGGGCTTCCACCGCCATTCCGATGGCGGCCGAGGAAGACAATTTCCAGAAACCGTTCCGCGATGCCGGCTACGACCCCGCGCGGGTGTTCTATTGCGCCGAATCGGTGCTGCGCCGCGACTACCGCGGCCGTGGCCTCGGCGTGCGCTTTTTCGAGGAACGCGAGGCTCATGCCCGCGAACTGGGCGGCTTCGACCATTATGTGTTCTGTGCCGTGCAGCGCCCGGCTGACCATCCCCTGCGCCCCGCGGGCTATGAGCCGCTGGACCGCTTCTGGGAAAAACGCGGCTACAGCAAGCACCCCGAACTGCGCGCGCACTACGCCTGGAAAGACGTGGATCGGGCGGAGCAGACTTCAAAAACCCTGGAGTTTTGGGTAAAGTCGGGCGCTGCCTGACGTCGCCCGATAGCGTCGGCAAGCCGCGCCGCCAGCCTCACCAGCGACGCAAGCAGCACGTATTGCAGCGCCAACCACGATCGGCGAACGATCAACAACAGCACAAATCAATAATAGCCAGGCCGGGGGACCGCCACCGCCCGCAGCGCCCGCCCATGCGAGCCTTGCGGCAGTTCCTGCCCCACTGCCGGATACAGGGGACCCCCATGTCACGCCCACAGCCGAACTACCGCCGTGAATTGCTCAAATTTCTGGCCGCCAGCCCCTTGCTGACCAGCTACGAAGCCTTTGCCCAGGAGGTGGAGGAAACGCTGGCGGAACGCCTCAAGGATCCGTCGGAAGTCATCAATATCTTCGAAATGGAAGCCATTGCCCGGGAAAAGATTCCCCCCTCGCACTTCGGCTACCTCATCAGCGGTACCGACGGCGACACCACCCTGCACGCCAACCGCGAAGGCTATACCCGCTTCCAGATTCGCCCACGGCGCCTGGTCGACGTGGCAAAGATCGACACCCGGCTCGACCTGCTCGGCGCCCAGGCCGATTCGCCGATCATCCTCAGCCCGGTAGGCAGCTGCGGCGCCTTCCACCGCGACGCCGAAACCGGCGCCGCACGCGCCTCCGCCGCCAAGGGCAGCCACATGATCATTTCCACCCAGGCCTCCGATTCCATCGAGGAAGTCATGGCGGCGCGCGACGGCAAGGGACTCTGGTTCCAGCTGTATTCCACCAACGTCTGGGACAACACCGTGGCCATGCTGCAACGCGCCGAGCGCGCCGGCTGTACCACCGTCTGCTTCACCATCGACCTGCCGGGCGGCCGCAACGTGGAAACCCAAACCATCTGGGCCCGCAAGGACACCCGCTTCTGCGAGGAATGCCACTACGACGGCAAGCAGAAACCCATGTTCGAAGGCCTGGCGCGCAGCGGGCTGGTGGACCCGGCCCTGACCTGGGAAGTGATCGGCCGCATGAAGGATGCCACCCGCATGAACGTGGTGGTCAAGGGGCTGGAAACCGCGGAAGATGCCGCGCTGGCGGTGGAAGCCGGCGTGGACGGCATCTTCGTCTCCAACCACGGCGGCCGTGCCACCGACACCGGCCGCGGCACCATCGAGTGCCTGCCCGAAGTGTTGGCGGCAGTGAACGGCAGGGTGCCGGTCCTGGTGGACGGCGGCATCCGCCGCGGCACCGACGTGTTCAAAGCCCTGGCACTCGGCGCCAGCGCCGTAGGCATCGGCCGCCCCTATTGCTGGGGCCTCGGCGCCTTCGGCGAAGCCGGTGTGGAACGCGTAATCGATCTGCTCAACCGCGAATTCGCCATCTGCATGCGCGGCAGCGGCACCACGTCACTGGCAGGCATCACCAACGACTACGTGATGGATGCCGGCACCCGCGTGATCGATCATATCAATCGGAATCCTTTGTAAGGGTTACTGGCCCGCTGCCATACCATTGCGCCCCTGGCTGGTCAAAAGAGACACCAGGGGCTTCGCGTTGGACTTCAGTGCGCCGCACCAGAAAGCAAAACGGAAAAGTTGAAGATGCCATGCGTGACTGCAACAGATCTGATGCGGGCCAATAAAACCACCAACTGGCCAAAAATTACTGACGCAGCCTGGCCAACAGCTGTTCGATATCCCGCCTCTGCGCCGTATCCGTACTGAAGCTCAGCGCTCTCTGCGCATGTCCCAGCGCCTCGGCATCCCGCCCCTGATCCAACCGAATCGTGGCCAACGTATACCAAAGCCCCGCCTCGCGCGGCCGAATCCGCAAGGCGCGTTCCGTCAATGCCGCCGCGCGATTGTAATCACGCACTGCGAGCGCCTGACGGATGTCGGTATCCAGTGGACTGACCGCCCCCTGCTGCCGTGTCGGCGGCGGCGTCACCACGGCGGGATTCACCACCACGCCCGGCGTGCTGGGCTCACCGGGCGGCGGCAACGGCGTGCCGGGATCGGTGGGCGGTGTGCCCGGCCCCAGGATTTCCACCGGTGCCGGCGTGGTCCGCTGCGTATACAAACTGCTGCAGCCACCAAGCAACATCAACACCAGCGCCGGCACGACCAGTTTAGGACAGCGCTGCATCCACCACAGGCCTTTATTCAGCGCTTCCTTAGGGATCATGGTCAATTCCTGAATCGATCGAGCACCCGCTCGAAGAACGAATCGTTTACTTCGCACGACCAGGACACGTCCATCTGCTGGTCCGCGCGGAACGGCAGGCGCCGGGTCTGCGAGCAATCCCGCAGCGCGGGATTGGAGGTCGCGTGGGCCGCCACTTCCTCCCACACGATGTCCGGCGGCGCCAGAGCGGGGCGGGGCTGGATGTCGAGCTTGGTCATTATGTCCGTCCACACGCGCAGCGCGCCAGTGGCGCCGGTGAGGCCGGTGGCGCGGTTGTCATCGTAGCCGAGCCACACCACGCCCACCAGGTCGCCGCCGTAGCCGGCGAACCAGCTGTCGCGCAGATCGTTGGTGGTGCCGGTTTTGCCGGCAAGCGGCAGATTGTGGCTCAGGCGCGGTGCGCTGGTGCGCGCGGTGCCGTCCACGAACACGCCTTGCAATGCCTGTTCCAGCAGATAGACGGTGGACGGATCCGCCACCAGGTGCGATTCCACGCCATACCATTCCAGCGGGATGCCGTTGGCGGTGGTCACCGACTGCACGGTGCGCAGGGGCGAACGGAAACCGCCGCTTGCCAAGCTCTGGTACATCTGCGCTACCTGCAACGGCGTCATGTCCACCGCCCCGAGCAGCAGCGATGGGAACGGTTGCACCGGGTCGGGATAGCCGAGGTTCTGCAGCATGCTGGCCACTTTGTCCACGCCAAGCGCCAGGCCCAGGTTCACCGTGGCCAGGTTCAGCGAACGCTGCAGCGCCTCGAAAAAGTAGACGTCGCCCTCGGTGCGCCGCTCGTAGTTCTGCGGTTCCCACAGGTCGCCGTTCTGCAGACGCAGGCTCACCTCGCGATCCGACAATACGGAGGCCAACTGATACTTGCCTGATTCCAGCGCCGCCAGGTACACCGCCGGCTTGACCAGCGAACCGATCTGGCGCCGCGCCTGCAGCGCGCGGTTGAAGCCGCTGTAGCCGCTCTTGCGATTGCCGGCGAGCGCCCGCACTTCGCCGGTGTTGGCGTCGGTGATCACTACTGCCGCTTCCAGGGCGGGAGCGTCGGCACTGCCGCGTTCCACGGCCTTGACCGATGCGTCCAGATTCTGGTCCAGCACCTGCTGCACGCCGATGTCGAGCGTGGTGAAGATGCGCAGCCCTTCCGAACGCAGCGCCGCCTGATCGTAGTCGCGCGCCAGATGCTCCGCCACCAGTTCCATGAACGCCGGATAGGCGGCCCGCTTGGTGGGGCGCGAACGGGTGACCACCTGCGCCTGGCGCGCCTGGTCGTACTCGTTGCCGGTGATGTAGCCAAGCATCTGCATGCGGCCAAGCACGACGTCGCGCCGCTCGCGTGCCCGCTCGGGATTGCGGATGGGGTTGTAGTAGGAAGCGCCGCGGGGCAGGCCGGCCAACAGTGCCAGGTCCGGCAGGCCAAGTTCGTTGAGCGGACGGCCGAAGTAATGCTGCGAGGCCAGGGCAAAGCCGTGGATGGCGCGGTTGCCGTCCTGGCCCAGGAAGATTTCGTTGAGGTAGGCGGCCAGGATTTCGTCCTTGCTGAAATGCAGTTCCAGCGCCACGGCCATCATGGCTTCCTCGATCTTGCGGCGCAGCGTGCGTTTCTGATCGAGGTAGAGATTCTTGATGAGCTGCTGGGTGAGGGTGCTGCCGCCCTGCACGATGCTGCCGGCCTTGAGGTTGGCCACCATGGCGCGCAGGATGCCGCGCGGGTCGATGCCGTGGTGCTGATAGAAGCGCTGGTCTTCCACGGCGATGACGGCGTCGATCAGATCCTGTGGGATATCGGCAAGCGCCACCGGCAGCCGGTCTTCCCCGGTGGCGGGGTTGATCTGGGCGATTTCCACCGGCTCCAGGCGCACCAGCGGCAGCGACTGTCCCGCGTCGCTGCGCAGGGCGATCACTTCATTGCCGCTGATGATCACTTCCAGATTGCGTGCCGGCTCGGAACCGTCCCAGAACGTGAAGCCACGGGTGCGCAGCCGCGCCTGGCTGCCGTCGCGCACGTATTCGCCGGGGCCGTTCGGGGTGGCGCTCTGGCGGTAGCCGAGTTCCTGGAGATAGTTCACCAGGGTGTCCATGCTCAGGTGCGCGCCTTCGTACAGTTCCAGCGGACGCGAATACAGACGTGCCGGCAAGGCCCAGCGCAGAGCCTCGAAATCGGCGCGGATGCGATGGTCCACCCACAGTCCCCAGGCGCCGCCCACCAGCATGCCGAGAAAGCCGAGCCACAACAGCGGACGCCACCAGCGCCAGCGGCTTGTGCGGCGGGAACGCTTGGGGCTGGGATTACGGCGGCGCGGGGGGGAACGCCGAGTTGTACTCGATCTCTTCATGGCGGCGCATTATCGCATCTTGGTTGAGTTTTTACCTGAATTGAAACCGTCTCTTGCGTCATCCGGGGCAATTGCAAAGTGCCGGGCGACGCGCTCAAATGCGGCGAACCCCAACGATAGTGCCAATATATGCCGCAACCCGGAACAATAATGAGAAGAACTGTATGTCGGGACTCAACCGGAGGGCATTCGTGACTCTGTCAGCGGGTATCGGCGCTCTCACCGCGGTGTCCGGCGTGGTGAGCGCGCGCGCTTCCGGCGCCACCAATCTGGTGGTGTGCATGCATGGCGTCACGTCCAGCGAATTCGACTTTCGCACCGCGATGGAAGGCTGGGCGCGGGCCGGCATCACGGCGGTGGAACCGGACCTGGTGAAGGCGCGTGAATGGGAAGCGGCCCAGGGCGCCGGCAGTGCGCGGCGGTTGCTCGACGACCTGGGACTGGTGGCCTATTCCTCCACCAATCAGTTGAATCTCGATGAGAACGGCCCGCCGCATGCGCAGGCGGTGGAGGCGTTGAAGTGGAAGGTGGGCATGGCGCAATCCCTTGGCGCCGACCGCCTGGTGATTCCCTCGACCGCCAGCCAGCGGCACACGCTGGGCGATTATGCCCAGGTGCACGAGAACCTGTACCAGGCCGCCGAAATCGCCAGGCCGTATGGCGTGGCGCTGATGCTGGAATTCACGCGCGCCTCGACGCTGATCGGCAACGTGCGCACCGCGCTCGACGTGGTGCGCACCGTCGATCATCCCAACCTGAAATTCATGATCGACGTCTATCATTTCTGGGCCGGCACTTCCAAGTTCGAAGATCTCGAGCTGATCCGGCCCGGCGAGATTCATCACGTGCATTTCGAGGACACGCCCGCCATGCCGCCGTTGGAAGTGGTGGAACAGAAGGACCGCGCCTATCCGGGGGAAGGCATCGCGCCGCTGCAACGCATTCTGGACAAGCTGGTGCAGAAAGGTTATGACCGTGCCTTGTCGCTGGAGTTGTTCGACATGACGGTGCGCCGTACCGATCCGTTCGTGGTGGCGGGCAAGGGGCTGGCCACCATCAGTCCGTACATCGCCGCCGTCGGCGACTCCTGAAATAATACCGGCAAGCGCCGCTGCGGACGCGGACAGATTCACATCGAGAGGGGAGAGACCAATGTTCAAGCCAGCCAAGCACGCCGCGCTCGCCACCGCGCTCGCCGGCATTCTGTGTGCCAGCCAGCCGGCGAGCGCGCACCATTCGTTCGAGGCCGAGTTCGACGCCAACACCAGCGGCGTGCTCAACGGCGTGGTATCCGAAGTGCGCTTCAGTAATCCGCACGTGCGCTACCGCATCGACGTCGCCGGTGAAGACGGCAACAAGGAAACCTGGGAAATCCAGGCCGCCAGTGTCACCTCGCTGCGTTCTCAAGGCTGGGACGCCCAGACCATCAAGGTGGGCGACACCATCAGCGTGGAAGGGCAACTGGGCCGCAACGGCACGCACAAGCTGTTCCTGCGCGGCGGCACCTTTGCCAATGGCGTGGCCTTTGGTTCGCGGCAGCAGGCCGAGGACGACGGCGAAGCCTATGATCGCAACGCGGTCTATGCCAGTGCCGGCACCGACTATGGCTACGGCCAGGCAAACGTCAGCGCGCCGTTCGACATCACCGGCCCCTGGCGCAAGTCCTACAAGTTCAAGGTCACGGTGGACGATCTCGAACCCAAGCCCACCCCCTACACCACCGAAGGGCAACGGCAGCGCGAGGCGAACACCAAGTACGACGACTCCGCGCTGCGCTGCATCGCACTTGGGCTACCACGCATCTTCGGCAACCCGTACAACATGGACATCTACGATGCCGGCGACCATTACCTGTTCCTGTACGTGGAACACAATTCGCCCCGCCGCATCTGGATGGACGGGCGCACGCCGCCGGCCGATACGCGTCCGACCTCGAACGGGTTTTCCGTAGGCCATTGGGAAGACCAGAACACGCTGGTGATCGAAACCACGCATCTGTTGCCCGGCTGGCTCGACGGGTCGGGCCTGCCCATGTCCGGCGAAGGCACGCGCACCGAAGAGCGCTATACGTTCAGCGCTGATCATCTCTCCGCCGATGCCATCATGACCATCCACGATCCGCTGTACACCCAGCCCCTGATCCGCACCCGCGGCATGGCGCGCGAGGATGGGTTGGATGTGAGTGAGCAGGATTCGTGTGATCCGGCGAGCTATTACGTGGATCTGCTGGAAGCGGGCTTGCTCGAGGATTATCTGCAGCCTTGAGCTGGGGATATTGGCCCGTATCAAATCTGTTGCAGCCACCTGGCCGCGAGCCGTCGGCATAGAGTCACGCGCGGCATCTCTTCTGCCTGTTGTGGATTGAAGTACGGTTCAGGGACCGCTTTGCCGCGTCAACGTAAAGCTGCCGCCATCGGCGTGGCCGGTCCAGGTACCGCTGATGCTGCGCGTCTGTTCGGTCACGTTGACGAGCGTGCCGGTGCCTTCGAAGGGAATGGTCTCGCCCGCGCCGTCCTTGATGTCCATTTCGATGGCTACCGTCCAGTTGGCGGAATCGAGCGTGATGCGGCCGATCGGCGTGGAATCGGGACCGGGGTTGGCGATGCCGGTGATGGCCTTGCCGTCCCAATCCATGATCAGCGTAAGGAAGTGGCCATCGTCCTCGCCGGCAAGTTCCCAGTCGCCCTGCCAGGTGCCGGTGAGCGGATGGCCCTGCTGGGCGCTTGCCGACAGCGCCGGCAGAACGAGCAGTAAAGCAATGAGGCAGCGAAAATTCATAGCATGGATTCCGTGAAAAGGCTCAGGGCACGATCGGGCTGATGCGCCCTTCGCCGATCATCGAGTCGGGCGATACGTTGTTTTCCTGGCACACGTATTCGAACAACTCTTCGCCTGGGTTCCAGCGTACTTTGAAGCCGCTGTCCCACGGCCCTTCGTAGGCGCCGGGATCGTCGATGGTCACGTCGTACAGCAGTGTGTCGTGGTCAGGGCGGGTGAAGCGCTCCACCAGGTGCAACTGATCGGTGGTGGGCAGGCCGTCGCGGCTGAACCAGGATTTTTCGTTGAAACCCACCGAGTCCACGACCAGCGCATCGCCTTCCCAATGGCCCACCGAATGGCCGAAGTAGCTTGGCAAGAGATTGTCCGGATGCGCGCGGCCGTCGGTGTAGATGGTCCGGTAGGTCATGGCGTTGGAAATCATGATGATGTACACGCGCTGCAATTCCGGCATGTCCACGATTTCGAAACCGTACGGCGACATGATCTGGCGCGGACCGCCGGCCGGCTTGCAGCGCGTGTAGGGCTCGCTGGCCAGGAAAAGTTCGTGGCGGAAATTGGTGAGCGCGCGTGCCCAGGGCTGCAGCGGGATGTCGTCGATGTGTACCGGCGCGGTGAGCGTGGCGCGGGCTTCGTAGGAATCGGGGTTGATCACCAGGTTGGCGGTTACCCGGCTCCAGTAGCCGGCCTCGCCCGGTTCGGCGCCGAAGTTGATGCGGCCATCGTCGTGGCGCGGCGCCGGACCCGCCGCGGGTGCGTCATCGGCGGCCCAGGCGGTGGCATTGCAGCCAAGCAGCGCCACGAACAGGGCGGCGGCGAGACGATGAATGGATAGGGTCATGACGGCACTCCTGGTGGCCGCGCTCACGGGCGGTTGTCCTGGCAGTAGTATTCGGGCAGTTCTTCGCCGGGCAGCCATTGCAGATCCCAGCTGCTGGTCCAGGCGCGGGTGTAGGCGCCAGGATCGTTCACTGTCACCGAATAATGCAGCGTGTCGAGATCGGTGCGGGTGAAGCGCTCGGTGAGCTGCAGGTGGCGGGTGTGCGGCAGGCCGCCGTTGGAAAACCAGAAGCCTTCGTTGAAGCCGGTGGTTTCCACGATCAGCGTGTCGCCTTCCCAATGCGCCCTGGCGCGGCCGTAGAACAGCGGGTTGTCATCGTTGCCGCTCACCTGGCCGACATTGCTGCGGTCGTCGGTGTAGATTTGCCGCCAGTTGCCATTGCCGCCGCTGAGCAGGACGAAGAGGCGCCGATGGGCTTTTTCCTCGACGAACTGCACGCCGTAGGGCAGCTGGAACTGGCGTGGGCCGCCGGGCGGCACGCAGTAAAGGAACGAAGGGTCATCACGCAATTTGCGGCTCTGGCGCAGGCGGTACAGGTCCAAGGCCCAGGGTTGGAACGGCGCCACCTTGGCGGCATCGTCGAGATTGTTCAGGAGCCCATGCGACTCCATGGGCACGTCGCGCCCGTCTTCCACCAGGCTGCTGCGCCCCGGCAATGTCCAGTAGCCGGTTGCGCCGGGCGGCGGACCCAGCCTCGGCAGGCCGTCGGGCCAGCGCGGCGTATCGGCATTGTCGCGGCCGGCCAGGCGCTTTTCAAATATATCGTCCGGTACAGTATAGACCGCGCTGCCATCGGCGCCGGCAAGATTCTCCACCCACAATTGATGCGTGCCGTTGAGCGCCTGCCAGCCGGTAACCTCTACCCGTTCACCGACGCTGAGCGTATCCGGCAGCCAGCCGCTCCATTCCAGTTCGATGCGGCTTGGCAATTCGAGCGCCCAGTTGGTAAGGCTGCCATCGGCATCGCTCACGTTGATGAAGACATGCACGTGCGGATTGGACCAGTCGACCGCGCTCACCTGTCCCTGCAATGTGTTGCTGGCGTTGACGTCGAACTTGGCTTCGATCGGGTGATGCGCCTGTGCAGTCGGCGCGAGCAACATGAATGCCGCCAGTGTCGACAGCAATGGTGACAAGCCCGGTCGGGCAGGCAGAAACATGGATGATCCCCTCGCAAGGCGCGCGACGTGCCGGTGCCGCGAGTGCTGGCGTCGCGCTGCTATTTTTTAAGACGCCTAGTTAACACGATGCCGCGCGAAGCCGGAAGAGCCGCGCGGCAATTTCACAATAATTGCTGATTTTTTCGGGGCGAATCGAACCGTTCGGTTCCGTGATGGAGATCAGTCAGGCGTTTCCTGCGACACGCTGACGCGTACCGTGAGGTTGTGCGAACCACCGCCAAGCACCATGCCGCGCAGTGGCGTCACGTCCATGTAGTCGCGTCCCCAGGCAATGGTGAGAAATTCGTGATCGGCCAGTTTGCCGTTGGTGGGATCGAAGCCCACCCAGCCAAGCGTGGGCAGCCAGGTTTCCACCCAGGCGTGCGAAGCATCGCTGCCTTCGAGCTTGGCCACGCCGGGCGGCGGTTCGTTCAGCACGTAGCCGCTGACGTAGCGTGCCGGCAGTTTCAGCGAACGCAAACAACTCAGCATCAGGTGGGCGAAATCCTGGCACACGCCGCGATGGCTGCTGATGACTTCTTCCAGTGGCGTGGAAACGCTGGTGGCGCGTGGGTCGTAAACGAATTCGTTCTTGATGTGTTGCGTCAGATCCAGCATGGCCTCGAGCCAGGGGCGGCCGGGAGGAAAGAAACGGTCGGCGTATTGCTGGCTCAGCGGCATGCATTCGACGTGCGGAGACGGCAGGCGCATTTCCGCCACGTCCATGGGCTCGGGCTGGTAGGGGTCGTGCACCAACGCGCTTTCCCACGGTGCGGCGGCCGCGTCCGGATCGGGCGCGCGATAGTGCACTTCGATGCGCGAGTTGGAGGTGACCATGAGGCGGTCGTGCGGCTCGGTGATGAGAAAGCTCAGCGTGCGGTTGCCGAAGTAATCGCGTATCGGCGTGGTTTCGGTGGGCGCCGGATCGCAGACGATGTGGTGCTCGAGCACGTGCTGGTTGGGGGTGTCGCGCGGCGACAGATGCGCCAGGTGGTGGCCGTGCGTCACGCTGCTGGAATAATCGTAGAGCGTATCGTGAACCACGTGATAGTACAGCGGGGCGCGGGGCGCATTCATAGCCAGGGAGAGCTCCAGTCGCTCTGGGTGCGCGGATGGGTGAAGAATTGCGACGTCAACTGATCGCTCAGTCTGTAGCAGAGCCCATGCAACTCGGTCATGGTGGCGCGCAACTGCGGGCTTTCGGGCGCGAAATCGATGTTGATGTCGAGCGCGTCAATGTGGTCAAGCGCCTGCTGCAGCAGCGCGCGGCCGCAGGGGCCGTGCTTCTGTTCCAGTTTTTCCAGGTAGTCGTACAGGCCCTTGGCCTGGAACATCAGCGCACGCGGGTTGGCGGAATCGCGGATCAACAGGTCCAGTACCGGCAGCCATTCGGGCTGCGACATGTAGCGGGACCGGTAGGTGATGATCGAATCGCACAGATCCAACAGCCAGGCGGGCCCGGGATTGTAGGGCGCTTCGATGGCGATGCTGAAGGCCTTGGTCATGAACGCCAGGCGTTCGAGCCGGCGCCCGATCGACAGGAAACGAAAACCGGAATCGCGCGTCATGCTGTCGAGCGCGAAGCCGGAGAGCGTGGTGGTATGGACGACGACGGTATCGAGCCAGGACAGTGCCTGGTCGATGTCGAGCTTCTTGCTGTATTGGGGGCTGTGCTGAATCTGATTGAGCACGCGCCAATGGTCGGCGGAAAGACGGTCGCGCAATTGGAACGCCAGTTGGTTGAGCTGCCGCAGGTTCGCCGCCAGGCTGAACGGCAACTGCTCCTGGGTACAGGCGGCAAGCAGTTCGGCTTCGGTATTGGGGCCGTTGCCGATAAGCGACCAGGCGCGCGCCATGTTCACCACGGGATGTTCGAGCGTGCCGTGGGATTCCTGCAGATAGTGGGTCAGGGCGATGCGCAGCAGCCTCGCCATCGATTCGCAGCGTTCGCAGGTGCGCCCGAACCAGAATTCGTTCTCGGCCACGCGCGAGGTGATGGCGGCGTTGAAGGGCACCAGGTCGCGTGGCGAAAAGGTGCCTTGCAGCAGGGTCATCTGCGTTTCTTCGTATTGCGCGCCAAGCACCCAGGTGTCCTTGGAACTGCCGCCGCGCTGCATCGACACCACCGGCGATTTAGGGCTGCCCGTGACGCGGGTGAGGCCGCCGGGCATGACGGCGTAATCGCCGTCGGGTGCGATGCAGGCATGCAGCCGCAGCCCGAGGCCGCGTGGGCTCAGCTTCTGGCGCGTGCGCGTGCTGAGAATCGGCGCCTGCGACACCTGCACCAGTTCCTGCGCCAGATACCGCTCGGGATTGCGGCGTATCTGCGCCTGCAATTGCTGGAAGCGGCGCGTGCTGAGCGTGTTGCCGAAAATGGGATAGAAACGGTGTGCGGGGTCGGCGGGTTTGAACACGAGTTTCTGGTAGCGGGAGAACGCGTCCTCCATGGCGGCGGGCTCGCCGCACCACCAAGTGGCGATCGACGGCAGGATCAGCTTTTCGCCAAGCAGGTATTCGCACAGCCGCGGCAGATAGCCCATCAGCGCGCCGGCCTCGAGAATGCCGGAGCCGGGCGGGTTGGCCATCAGCACGGTGCCCTGGCGCACGCACTGCATCAGGCCGGCGGTGCCAAGCGTGGAATCCACCCGCAGTTCCAGCGGGTCGCAGAAGCTGTCGTCCTGGCGGCGGACGATGGCATGCACGCGCAGCGGGCCTTCGATGGTCTTCAGCCACACCTTGTTGCCGGAAACGGTGAGGTCGCTGCCCTCCACCAGGCGGAAGCCGAGATAGCGCGCCAGGAACGCGTGTTCAAAATAGGTTTCGTTGAAGGGGCCGGGCGTGAGCACCACCGCCAGCGGCGGGCCGTCGCCCTTGGGCGCATGCGCCAGGATGGCGTTGCGCATGTTGGCGAAATACGGTGCCAGGCGGCGTACGCCCATGCTGCGGAACAGTTCGGGAAATACCTGCGAAACGATCAGGCGGTTTTCCAGCGCGTAGCCGGCGCCGGAAGGCGCCTGGGTACGGTCGGCGATCACCCACCATTGGCCGTCGGGCGAGCGGGTGAGGTCGGCGGCATACAGGTGCAGGAATACGTTGTTGGGCGCCAGCATGCCGTGCGCGTTGCGCAGGAAACAGCTGTTGCCGAGCACCAGCGGCTCGGGAATCAGGCCGTGCAGCAGCAGTTTCTGCGGGCCGTAGAGGTCGGCGAGCACGTGGTTGAACAGCCGCGCGCGCTGCGCCATGCCGGCTTCGAGGTGTTGCCATTCCTCCTGCGACAGTACCAGCGGCAGCACGTCCAGTTCCCACTGCCGGTCCTGGCCGGCGGGGTCGGTGTAGACGTTGTAGGTTACGCCGCTGTCCTGGATCTGGCGGCGGGCGGAGGTGATGCGGGTGTTGAGGTCGCGCCGGCGCGTGCTGCGCAGCATGGCGTCGAAGGGTTGCCAGTGGGGACGCGAGCGGCCCGAGGCTTCGTACATTTCGTTGTAGCGCGCCGATCCCGTGATGAAGCCCCCTAGGGGTTCTTCCTGTGTGGAAGCGGGGTCGGAATCCGGGTTCTGGGCGGATGAGTCGAGCATTTGTTGTGCCAGCGTTACTACGGGAAGGGGGCTTTGGTGCGAGCACCCTGCGTGCGGGGCACTGTACAGAAGGTGGGGGCAAGAGGGAAGCGCGTGTGCCGACTAATTGGGGCTTGTATCTGGTTTGGAATTCTGCTTTTTTGGGGAGGTATCTGCTCGCGCCGGGTCTGTTGTGGGTGCATGTATTGGGCCGCATCGAATCTGTTGCAGTCCAGGGTCGGGGTTGGGCTTCCGGAGGACGCTACAAGCACATCCATGTGCGCTCGGTGATGGCCATCCCTGGCCATCAACGCCCCCGGAAGCCCAACCCCGACCCTGGACTGCGCGGATTTTGACATTGTGGTTACGCACTAAATCCTGTTGCTGGCTCTGTTTATGCTTCACTGGTCGTTTCCGTCCTCGTGCGGGGCACTGAAGTGTAATGCAAAGCCTCTGGCGTCCCTGTTGACCAGCCAGGGGCGTTGATGGCCAGGGATGGCCATCACCGAGCGCACATGGATGTGCTTGTAGCGTCCCCTGGCTGGTCAACAGGGACGCCAGAGGCGCAGCGGTCCCAATGCGGGCCACGCACAAAAAAAAGGCCGGCTTCAACGAGCCAGCCTTTTTTGATCAAACGGTTTCCTAGCGCGGTGAGAGTTTGAGCAGGCGGCCGCCGGCGCCGTCTTCGATGGCCCAGATGTTGCCGTCGGGGCCCTGTTCGAGGCCGCGGATGCGTTTGCCCATTACGAAGCGTTCGGCTTCGGTGGCGTTGTCTTCGTTGATGGCCACGCGGATGATCGACATCGACGACAGTCCGCTGATGAACGCATTGCCTTTCCAGTCCGGGAACTGATCGGCGGTGTAGAACAGCAGGCTGGAGGGCGAGATCACCGGGTTCCACCACACCTTGGGCTTGAGGTATTTGCCTTCAGTGTCGGTGTCGTGATCGGGAATGATCTTGCCGTTGTAATGGTTGCCGTTGGACACGAAGGGGTAGCCGTAGTTGGCGCCGCGTTCCACCAGGTTCAGTTCGTCGCCGCCGCGTGGCGCCATTTCCACGTCCCACAGGCGGCCCTGCGGATCGAAGGCGATGCCGAGCGGGTTGCGGTGGCCGTAGGACCACACTTCGTTGGCGGGGCTGCCCTGGTCGGCGTAGGGGTTGCCGGCGGCGGGGGTGCCGTCGTCGTTCAGGCGCACGATCTTGCCGAGGGTGCGGTTGAGGTCCTGCGCCGGGCTTTTGGTGGGCTCTTCGGCGTCCAGGTTGCGTTCGCCGGCGGAGATGAACAGGTAGCCGTCGGCGTCGAAGGCGATGCGATGGCTGAAGTGCAGGCCGCCTTCCACCTTGGGCTGTGCGCGCCAGATCACTTCCAGGCCTTCCACGGCCGGCGCGTCGAGGTTCAGGGTGCCGCGCGCCACCACGGCGCCGCGGGTTTCATTGGGGCCGGCTTCCACGTAGCTGATGTAGACCTGTTTGTTGGAGGCGAAATCGGGATGCAGCACGATGTCGCCGAGGCCGCCCTGGAAAAAGTAGTCCACTTCGGGCGCGCCGCTCACCGCGGTAAGCTGGCCGTCCTGCGTCACCAACTGGATCGTGCCGGCTTTTTCGGTGACGAGCAGCCGGCCGTCCGGCAGGAATTCCAGGGCCCAGGGCTCGTTGAATTCCGCCACTGGCGTGGAAACGAAGGGGTAGGGTTCCTGGGAGTGGGCGGCGGTGCCCAGAGTCAGCCCGAAGGCGACGGCGAACAGACGCTTCATATTAGTTCCTCTAATGTGAATGAAAGCGGGGGTTGTCTCGGTTGCGCCTGCGATCCAGCAGGACAGGCGCCACAGGTGAACCAGACCGGCAAACGGCGGGAACCTGTCACGCGTGGGTGTCAGGGATTGTCGCGGCTTGTGGTGGGGGCCAACCGAGGGTCCGCCGAGTATAGCGGCCGCCTCGGCATAGGCGCCACCGGTGGCCCGGATGGCGCCTTGCCGGTTCCCTTTAGCGCCGCAGACGGTCCAGGGCGCGATTGAGCAGCTGTTCGGTGGGGTTCTGCTGCTGTTGTTCCGTCGCCGGTTCTTCCTGGGGCTGGGGAGCGGTTTCCCCTTCCTGTGCCGGGGTGCCGGTAGCGGGCGCGGCATTCTGCTGCGCGGGGCCGCCGAAGCGATCCTGCAGGAATTCGCCGAGCCGCTGCTGCACCACGTTGCCCACGGCGGCGGTGAAGATGGCCTGCACGTCCGGCAGGCAGCGCGGGCTGCTGAGATTACCGCTGCAGGCGATCGGCAAGGCGTGCCCGCCCACCTCATATTCGGTGCCGTCGGCGGTCAGCGTGCCTTCCTGCATCAACGTCACCAGATTGAAGTTGATGGTGTCGTCGTTCAGGTTGGCCAGCGTGCCGTTGCCGGTGATGGCCCAATCGGGCGCGGCGATGTCGAGATCGTTGGTGCTCACCACGCCGTTCTGGATGGCAAGCGTGGCGGCGAAGGTGTCGAACGGCGTCTGCCCGCCGGACTGCGGCAGTTGCACCAGGCGGCGGTTGCGGATCATGGTTTCCACGCGTGCCAGCACGTCGCCCACGTCGATGCCGTTGAGTACGCCGTCCTCGAGATTCACCGCGCCCTTGCCGTTGAGGCTGTGCTTGATGGTGGTAAGGTCGGCGCCGTTGCCGGCAAGCGTGAGCTGCACCGAACCCTTGCCGCTGAGATAGGCGGAACCCATGAAATCCTGCAGCAGCGGTTCCAGATCGATGGCGCTCAGCGTGGTGGCCACGCTGGCCGTGGGTTGGGCGCCGGTCACATCGAGATGAATGTCGCCGTTGAAGCTGCCCTGGTACAGGTTGGCGCGGATCGGGCTGAGTGCCACGTCGCCCTTGGCGGCGTTGAGCTGCACCAGGATGTCGCTCATGCTAAGGCCGCTGATGCCAAGCTGGCCCACGCGGATTTCGCCCTGCACGTTCGCCGTGCGCAGCGTGTCGGTGGGCAGGTCGTCCTCGGAGGAACTGGCGGCGGCGGTTTCGCTGGTGTCCGGCGCCAGGTAGCGGTCCGCGTCGATGGTGTCCACGTTCAGCGCGAAGCGGCCGGCGGGCGCCGCGAAATCGCTCAGGTTGAGCGAGCCGGTGAGCGTGGTGTCGTCGAGCCGCAGCGCCAGTTCGTTGACGTTGATGCTGTTGGCCGTGCCGCTGAAGACGCTTTGCAGCGCCACTTTCTGCAGCACGCTGGCGTCGCGGGTATCCGGCGGCGGCTGGTTCAGCTGCCGCAGCAGGTCGCGGGCGTTGAATTCGGCCACCGCGATTTCGCCGTCATAGGCCATGGCCCCGGAAAAATCCTGCACCCGGATCTTGCCGCTCAGATCCAGCCCGAGCCCGTTGAGCGTAAAGGTGTCGACGCCAAGACTGTCGTTGTCGAGATTGACGTTGGTGTCTGCCTGCAGGCTCAGCGTCTGCGGCTGATTGCCGCCGCGACCGGCAAGCGCCAGCGTGGCGTTGAACGGGCTGATGCGGAAGGTGTTGCCGGTGCCGGACACGGTGGCCTTGGCCTGCACGGAATTGGCCACTTCCGCCAAATCCGCCTGCCCCAACGCGGTGAGCACTTCACGCAGATTGTTGCCGCTCAGGTCGAACTGGCCATCCACGCTGCCGCGGCGGCTTTGCATGTCGCGCGCGGTCAACTGGCCGCCCAGGGTGAAGCCGAGCAGCTTGGCGTCCAGCACCGGCAGGTCGATGTTGCCGCTTTGCAGATCGGCATCGAAGCGCGTCTGCAGGGTAAAGGCGCGGTCACTGACCGTGCGCAGCTGGCGGCCGTATTGGTTGAGCATGGCTTCGCGGCCGCCCTGCAACTGGCCGATGATCTGCATGATCAGAGGCAGGTCGGGGCCGTTGGCGGAAAGCTCGCCGTTGAATGCCGGGGTGTCGGTGTTGAGGCGCGAGGCTTCCACCCGGCCGGTGACGGTGGTGCCGAACAGGTCCACCGACAGCGAAGGCAGGGTGAGGGTGCCGTTGCCGAGATCGGCGTTCAGCGCGGTCTTGACGGCATAGCGGCGTTCGAGGTCGGCGCTGCGCTGTGCCAGGTCATTCTGGCCGATGAGGCGGAACAGGGTGGCCAGGTCGTTGCCGTTGGCGTCGATCTCGGCCTGCACCGCGGGCTTGTCCGTGCTCATGCGCGCCACTTCCGCGGTGGCGTTGAGGCGGTTGCCGAAGGCGTCGAGTTCGAAACGGCTGAGCCGCAGCGTGTCGGCATCGAGATCCGCGCCAAGCACGGCGTCGAGGCGCACGTCGGCACTGCCCGAGGGCAGCGCGGGGCCGCGCAGCGTGGCGGTGAGCGCCAGCGGATCGAGGTCGTAGCGTTCGTTGTCGAGATCGTAGAGCACTGTGCCGCTCATGTTCGCTTCGGCGTCGAACTGCGGATTGCGCGAGGAGGCGTCGAGCATCATGGTGATGTTCAGCGGTTCGCCATACACCAGCTCATCGATCTGCAGCGCCAGGTCCTTGATTTCGTAATGAGCGTTCTGGGCTTTGTCGTCGTACACCAGGCGGGTGTTGCGGATGTCCACGCCGCCAAGCACCAGGTTGTTGATGCCACCGCCGCTGCTGCTGCCGGACTGGCTCGATGCGGCTTCGTCGGCATCGCCGAAGGTCCAGTTGTTGCGGCCGTCCGCCAATACTTCGAGGCTGGCATCGAGGCCATCGACGCGAATGGTGTCGATTTCATAGGAATTGCGCAGCAGCGGCATCAATTTGATGCGCAGCGCCGCGCTGTCGAGCTGCAACAGCGGCGCGTCGCTGAAACCGGGCGCGTTGCCGATGCTCACGTCTTCCAGCGTCACGCCCAGCCAGGGATACAGGCTCAGACTGAGCGGGCCGTTCAATGTCAGCGTGCGCCCCGTGGCCTCCTGGAACTTGCGGCTGATCAACTCCTTGTTTTCGTTGGGATCGAAGGTGGCGACGTAGATGGCGACGCTGGCCACGATTACCAGCATCAGCCCGAGCAGGCTGCCAAGGATGATGGTTAATTTTTTCATGGCCTCTCCTGGTGAGCGCGAACCGCATGCCGTTCATGGGGTTGGAGGGGGATTGTAACAGCGAGTTCCGCAGGAAACCGTCACACGAAAGTGTGAGGGGTGGCCGGAAGGGCGAAATTGCGGAATGAGTCAAGAATTGCCCGTGGCGTCACCCTCAGATGCGCACGCCGCGCAGGCGCAGTGCGTTGGCGATCACCGAGGCCGAGCTGAGGCTCATCGCCAGCGCCGCCACCATGGGCGAGAGCAGCAGGCCGGTCCAGGCGTACAGCGCGCCCGCGGCAAGCGGGATGCCGAGCGCGTTGTAGACGAAGGCAAAGCCGAGATTCTGCTTCATGTTGGCGATGGTAGCCTCCGACAGCCTGCGCGCACGCGCAATGCCACGCAGGTCACCCTTTATCAGCGTTACCTGGGCGCTCTGCATCGCCACGTCGGTGCCGGTGCCCATGGCGATGCCGATGTCGGCCTGGGCCAGTGCGGGGGCGTCATTGATGCCGTCGCCGGCCATGGCCACCAATTTTCCTTGTGCCTGCAGGGCACTCACCAGCGCCAGTTTGTCGGCCGGCGTCACTTCGCCATGCACTGTGTCGATGCCGAGCGTGGCGGCAACGGCATGCGCGGTGGCCACGCCATCGCCGGTGGCCATGATTACCGCGATGCCTTCGCGGCGCAGCTGCGCCAGGGCTTCGGGTGTGGTGGCTTTGATCGGATCGGCCACTGCCAACAGGCCAGCAAGCGCGCCGTCCACCGCCAGGTACATCACGCTGGCACCACGCGTGCGCAGTGCATCGGCCTGCTCGCGCAGCGCGGAGGTGTCCACGCGCTCGGCATCCATCAACGCGGTGTTGCCAAGCGCCAGCCGGCGCCCGTCGAGCTGCCCGCGCACGCCGATGCCGCTGCCCGATTCGAAATCCGTGGGCGTTTGCAGCACCAGGCCGCGTTCACGCGCGGCGGCGACGATCGCCGCGGCAAGCGGATGTTCGCTGCCCTGGTCCAGGCTGGCGGCAAGGCGCAGCACGTCGTCATCGCTGTAGGACGCGGTGCCGACGGCGCGCTCGAAGGCGGGCCGGCCGGCGGTGAGCGTGCCGGTCTTGTCGACGATCAGCGTATCCACCTTGCGCAGGTTCTCGATGGCGGCGGCATCGCGGAACAGCACGCCGTTGGCCGCGCCCTTGCCGCTTGCCACCATGATGGACATCGGCGTGGCTAGGCCAAGCGCGCAGGGGCAGGCGATGATGAGCACGGCGATGGCGTTGAGCAGGCCGAACAGCCAGCGCGGCTCGGGGCCGAACAGGCCCCAGGCGAACAAGGTGAGCACCGCGATGCCCACCACCACGACCACGAATACGCCGGCCACCTGATCGGCGATGCGCTGCATCGGCGCCTTGGAGCGCTGCGCCTGCGCCACCAACTGGACGATCTGCGCCAGCATGGTAGCGGCGCCCACTTTTTCGGCGCGGATCACCAGGCTGCCGTTGGTGTTGAGCGTGGCGCCGATCACCGTGTCGCCCTCCCGTTTGCTTACCGGCAGCGGTTCGCCGGTGAGCATGGATTCGTCGAGCGAACTCCTGCCGCTCACCACCACGCCGTCCACCGGCACTTTTTCGCCGGGGCGCACCCGCAACCGATCGCCTATGCCGACTTCTTCCAGCGGCACGTCGCTTTCGGTGCCGTCGGCTGCCAGGCGGCGCGCGGTTTTCGGCGCCAATCCAAGCAATGCCTTGATGGCGGCGGAGGTCTGCGCGCGTGCCTTGAGTTCGAGTAGCTGCCCCATCAAGGTGAGCGAAATGATCACCGCGGCCGCCTCGAAATACACGCCCACCCGGCCGTGTTCGGTGAACGCCCCAGGAAAGGCTTCGGGAAAGAGGGTGGCGGCGAGGCTGTAACCGTACGCCGCGCCGGTGCCGAGGCCGATCAGCGTCCACATGTTGGGGCTGCGGCGGCGCAGCGATTGGATGCAACGTTCAAAAAACGGCAGGCCTGCCCACAGCACCACGGGCGTGGCCAGGACCAGCTCCACCCAGGTCTGGGTGCGCATATCCAACCATTGTAGTTGATGGCCGAACATGGCCAGCACGAACACCACCAATGTGAGCGGTAGCGTGAACCAGAAGCGGCGGCGGAAGTCGGTCAGCTCCGGGTTTTCCGCTTCCTCCAATGACGGCATCAGCGGTTCCAGCGCCATGCCGCACTTGGGACAGGCCCCCATGTGATCCTGCTCGATTTCCGGATGCATGGGACAGGTGTAGCGCGTGCCCGGTGGCGCAGGCTCGATACCTGCCGGAGCAGGAGAGAGATAACGCTGCGGATCGGCCTGGAATTTCGTCAGACAGGATTTGCCGCAGAAACGATAGGTTTCCCCTGCGTACTCCGTCCTCAGCGGCGTATCCTCCGCCACCCGCATGCCGCAGACAGGATCCGTGAATTCCTCCGGCGCCGCCGAAGCCGCGTGGTTACCGTGACCGCCGTGGGCGTGCTGATGATTCATGCCGGAATTCCTGCTGGTGAAAAGAGGAAGCTTGCTGCAGCGGATCATAACCCGTCTTGAGCGAGGTCAAGAATGGCGGGGCCGGGCTTTACATAAAGGAAGGCGGGCACGATACTGACCCGTCCGAACCGCGCGCCAGGTCTTTACTGGATGCACTGATGCCGAATCGCTACGCAAAATGTCTGCTGTTCATCGCCATGCTGTGGCTGATGATCGCCGGCGTGGGCAATGCGCACAGCCATATCTGTCTCGATGGCCAGGAGCCCCTGGTGTCTCTGCATTTCGAGAACTTCAACGGGCATCCCGAGCACGCCGCGGAAGAGCAGCATGAGGACATGGAAAACGCCCTGATGCTCCAGCCATTGCCGGGCAAGATGTTCGACGATGGCGATTCCCTGCCGCTGCTCGCGGTTTTCTTCCTGTTCTGTATACAACCGGCCCGACGGCCGAACGTCGTCGTCCATGAAGATGCCGGCGTTGTTCCTGTTCCTCTCACCCTGCGGCCACCGTTGCGCGCGCCACCCCGCCCAGCCTGATACGAAACCGAGATTTGTCCGCCATCGCTGATGGCGGGCGGCGCTCGGTTATCCGGCCTGTTTTTCCAGGCTCATTCGATCAGGAGCATCATCATGAATCACTGTGTCCGGAAAGCGGTGTTGACCGCTTTCCTGCGCTGGCTGTGCTGCGTCGGTGGTGCGCTGCACGGCGCTGCGTTTGCCGCCGATTCCAGCGGCGCGCTGAGCTTGCGCGAGGCGATCGCGGCCACGCTCGACGCCAATCCACAACTCGGGATTTACCAGGTCCGCCAGGAGGTTCTGCAGGGCGAAGGCCTTACCGCTGCCTTGCCTCTCCCCTTGCAACTCAGCGCGGGTGCGGAGGATGTCCTGGGCAGCGGCGAGCTCGGCGGCGTCGATCGCGCCGAGTTCTCGCTGTCGTTTTCCCGCGTGGTCGAACTGGGCGACCAGCGTGCTGCCCGCGCTGGCGTCAACAGTCGGCGTTTACAACTGGTGCAGGCCGAGCGGCGGGTAACGGAACTCGATTTGCTGGCGGAGGTCACGCGCCGTTTTGTGGCGGTGGCCGCCGCGCAGGAACGCCTGGAGCTGCAGGGGCGGGCGGTGACGCTGGCACAGCAAACGGTGGCGGCGCTGGATCCCCTGGTGACGGCTGGCCAGCGGCCGGCGATCGAACAGGCTCGCGCCAGGGCGGCACTGGAGCGGGCCAACCTGGCGGCGGCCCATGGGCGCGTTTCACTCGACGCCGCCCGGATCGACCTGGCCAGCATGTGGAACAGCCAGAGTCCGCCGTTCGATACCGTGCGCGCGAATCTGCGCGATCCGGGGACCGCCGGTGCGCTGGATGCCCTCTTGACGGCGCTCGACGGCAACCCCGATCTTTTGGCGCTTGCCGGCGAGGAACGCCTGCGCGAGGCGGAATTGCGCGAGGCGATGAGTGCACGGCGCGGAACGGCGCAGTGGACGGCTGGCGTGCGCCATCTCCGGGAGTTGGGCGATACCGGCTTCGTGCTTGGCGCCAGCGTGCCGTTGGGAAGCCGGGAACGCGCCGCGGGCGCCATCGCGGTTGCCGAAGCCAATCTGCGCGGCATCGGCGTGCAGCGCGAAATAGTCCTCAACCGGCTGCGCAACCAGCTTTCCGCGCTGCATCTACGGCTCGGGCAGGCGATCCTGGAAGTGAACACGCTGCGTGACAGCGTGCTGCCGCAACTGGACGCCGCCCAGGAGCAAACGCGCGCGGCCTATCTCGCGGGCCGCTATGGCTACCTCGAACTGGTGGGCGCCCAGCGTGAATACCTGGATGCCGAACTTGCCCTCATTTCCGCTGCCGAGGATGCGCATCTGCTGCGTGCCGAAATCGAGCGTTTGAGCGGCTCCCCTCTGAACCCTGAAAATCCGGAGCCTTCCCCATGAAATGCATCGCTACCCGCAGGCTCCTGAGCCTCTGCCTGTTGACGACGCTCCATACCTTTGCGCTGCCGGTCCTGGCAGCGGCGGCAGACGAACACGCACGCGCCGGCACGGCGGAATCCGCCGCGGAGCACGCCGATCACCTGCAGCTTGCCCCCGCGCTTGCCGAGGAACTGGGCGTGGGAACCGCCGTCGCCGCCTCCGGCGTGTTGCACCAGACCCTTCTGCTCTATGGCAGGATCACGCCGGACCCGCTTGGCGTGAGCCATGTCAGCGCGCGTTTTCCAGGCCTCATTCGCAGCATCGACGTGGAGCTTGGCGCGCGCGTGACCAAGGGCGACAGGCTGCTGATCGTGGAAGCCAACGACAGCCTGCAGTCCTATCCCATCACTGCCCCGATCGCCGGCACCGTGATCCAGCGGCATGCCAATCCCGGCGAAGTTGCCGGCCAGGGACAAACGCTGCTCACCATTGTGGATTACCGCCACGTGTGGGCCGATTTCGACGTCTTTCCCGGCGACGCGCGTGCGATTCAGGTGGGGCAGGCGATCACTGTCCGCATGGACGCGCTGAGCGCCGCGAGCAACATCCTGTACCTGAACCCCGGCGACGGCGAATCGCCCAACGTGGCGGCGCGCGTGCCGATCGACAATCCCGACGGGGTGTGGACGCCGGGCCTTCTGGTCGAGGGCGATGCGGTGATCGCGGAAGTTCCCGTGGCGCTGCTGGTGGACAACCGTGCCCTGCAGCCCATTGGCGACAGCCAGGCGGTGTTCGTCAAGGAGGGCGATGTCTACGAGGTGCATCCGCTGGTGCTGGGGCGTGGCGATGGCCGCTTCACCGAGGTGTTGCAGGGCTTGGAGCCCGGCGCGGAGTACGTGGTGCGCAACAGCTACCTGCTCAAGGCCGACCTGGAGAAATCCGGCGCGGCCCACGATCACTGAGGAGGACGCATGCTTGAATCGCTGCTGCATTTCGCCATAGGGCGCCGCGGGATCGTGCTGGTCCTGGCGTGGAGCATGGCTGTTTTCGGGATGTGGAACTACCGGAACCTGCCGATCGACGCCGTTCCCGACATCACCAACGTACAGGTCCAGGTCAACACCGAAGCGCCGGGGTATTCACCGCTCGAAGTCGAACAGCGCATCACCTTTGTGGTGGAAACCGCGCTCGCGGGCCTGCCGCGGCTCGCCTACACGCGCTCGATTTCGCGCTACGGGCTTTCGCAGGTGACCGTGGTGTTCGAGGACGGTACGGATATCTATTTCGCGCGCAATCTCATCGACGAGCGCCTCGGCCGCGTGCGCAGCCGGCTGCCGCGCGGGCTGGAACCCGCCCTGGGGCCGATTGCCACGGGATTGGGCGAGATATTTCTTTATACGGTGGCGGCCGCGCCCGGTGCGGTGCAGCCGGACGGCACGCCTTACGATGCCATGGCCTTGCGCGAGATCCAGGATTGGATCATCCGCCCGCAGCTTGCGCTGGTGCCGGGAGTCACGGAGGTGAACACGATCGGCGGCTTTGAAAAGCAATATCACGTCACGCCGGATCCGGCGGCGCTGCTGCGCTGGAACCTGAGCATGGCGGATGTGTCGGCGGCCTTGCGCGCCAACAACGACAACCGTGGCGCCGGTTTCATCGAGGCCAATGGCCGGCAGTTGCTGGTGCGCTCGCCAGGACAGCTTGCCACCATCGCGGATATCGAGAATGTGGTGGTTACGGTGCGTGACGGTACGCCGGTGCGCATCATCGATGTGGCCGGCGTGGCCATCGGCCGCGAATTGCGTTCCGGCGCCGCCACGCGCGATGGCGCGGAAACCGTGCTGGGCACCGCCTTCATGCTTGCCGGCGAAAACTCGCGTGAAATTGCCAGGCGGGTGGCGGCCAGACTGATCGAGATTTCTCCTTCGCTGCCGGAAGGAATCGTTGCGGAATCGGTGTATGACCGCACCACCCTGGTGGAACGAGCGGTAGCCACGGTGCAGAAGAACCTGCTGGAAGGCGCGCTGCTGGTGATTTTCGTGCTGTTTCTGCTGCTGGGTAACCTGCGCGCGGCATTGATCACCGCGATCGTGATTCCGTTGACCATGCTGGGCACGATTTCGGGCATGGTGGAGGCCGGCGTTTCCGCCAACCTTATGAGCCTCGGCGCGCTCGACTTTGGCTTGATCGTGGATGGCGCGGTAATCATCGTCGAAAACACCATACGCCGGCTGGCCCAGGCCCAGCGCGACACCGGCCGGCGCCTGACTCGCCGCGAGCGCACGAGCGTGGTATTCGGCGCCACCAACGAGGTGATCCGGCCAAGCCTGTTCGGCGTCGGCATCATCACGCTGGTGTATCTGCCGATATTCACGCTCACCGGCGTGGAAGGAAAGATGTTCCATCCCATGGCCATTACCGTGGTGATGGCGTTGGCGATTGCCATGGTCCTGTCGGTGTTGTTCGTCCCCGCCGCGCTGGCGTCGTTCATGAGTGGCAAGGTGGCCGAGCACGAAAACTGGCTCGTGCAGGGTGCGAAACGTGTGTATCGGCCGGTCCTGCTGTTGGCGCTGCGTCTGCGTTGGCTGGTGGTGGGTCTGGCGTTGGTGCTGGCTGCCTTCAGCGGCTGGCTTGCCACCACGCTCGGCACCGAATTCATTCCGCAGCTCGATGAAGGCGATATTGCCCTGCATGCCATGCGCATTCCCGGCACGGGATTGGAGCAGGCCGTGGGCATGCAATTGGTGCTCGAAGCGCGGCTTCGCGAATTTCCGGAAGTGGACAAGGTGTTCACCAGGCTCGGTACCGCGGAAGTGGCGACCGACCCGATGCCGCCAAGCGTGGCGGACACGGTGGTGATACTGAAACCGCGCAGCGCGTGGCCCGATCCGAGGCGGGACAAGGCCGGTCTCGTCGCCGCCATGCAGGAGGTTGCCGAAGCGCTTCCCGGAAACAGCTACGAATTCACCCAGCCGATCGAGATGCGTTTCAACGAGCTGATTTCCGGCGTGCGCAGCGATCTCGGTATCATGGTGTTCGGCGATGACCTGGAGCGGTTGCAGGCCATCGCACGGGAGATACTGGCAGTGGCCGGGCGCGTTCCCGGCGCGGCGGATGTCGCGGTGGAGCAGGTCGACGGCCTGCCGATGATCACGGTGATACCGAAGCGGACCGCGCTGGCGCGCTACGGTCTCGACGTCGGTTCCCTGCAGGACGTCGTGGCCACCGCGATCGGCGGCGAAGAGGCCGGCCTGATGTTCGCCGGCGATCGCCGCTTCGACATCGTGGTTCGTCTGCCGGAGGCGTTGCGCACGGATCTGCACCGCCTGGAGCGCCTGCCCATACCGATCGGTGCCGGCGGGCAGCGGCAGCATTACGTGCCGCTGGCGGAAGTGGCGAACCTGGAATACGTCACCGCGCCAAACCAGATCAGCCGGGAAAACGGCAAGCGCCGGGTGGTCGTCACGGCCAACGTGCGTGAACGCGATCTGGGTTCCTTCGTGGCCGAGGTGAAGCAGCGCGTGGCCGCCGAGGTGGACGTTCCCGCGGGTTACTGGCTCGATTACGGCGGTACCTTCGAGCAGTTGGAATCGGCGTCGCAGCGGCTGGCGCTGGTGGTGCCGGCGACGCTGGCCGTGATCCTGGGCCTGTTGCTGCTGGCATTCGGTTCGCTGCGCGATGCTCTGGTCATTTTCAGCGGGGTGCCGCTGGCGCTGACCGGTGGCGTATTCGCGCTTTGGCTACGCGATATGCCGTTGTCGATCACCGCCGGTGTCGGGTTCATCGCGCTGTCCGGCATCGCGGTGCTCAATGGCCTGGTGATGCTGTCGTTCATTCGTGAACGTTGGCGCGAGGAGGGGGATCTGATGCAGGCCATTGTCGACGGCGCGTTGATTCGCCTGCGGCCGGTATTGATGACGGCATTGGTGGCAAGCCTTGGCTTCGTGCCCATGGCATTCAATGTCGGCACGGGGGCGGAGGTGCAGCGGCCGCTGGCCACCGTGGTGATCGGCGGCATCCTGTCATCGACCTTGTTGACACTGGTCGTACTGCCGGCGCTTTACCGCATCGCCAATCGGTCGGCGCGTTTGCCGCGCATGGTGGAAGAATGAACTACCGCCGTTGTTTCACAACAGGCGTCTAGTGCGCCGCCATGTGATCGAACGGCAGATGGCCGTGCAGTTGCGGGAAGGCGTCGATCAGCCAGGGGCCCGCCAGGGTGAGGGCGGCGCTGAGCAGCAGCAGCGCGCCCGCGGCCTGCCTGGCGCCGCGTTGGCGTGCAAGCGCGGCGAAACGTTCGGCGCCGCAGGCGGTGGCCAGCATGGCGGGCAGGGTGCCGAGGCCGAAGGCCGCCATGGTCAGCGCGCCGGCGACGGCGTCGAGCTGCAGCGTGGCGATCAACAGGACGGTGTAGACGAAACCGCAGGGCATCCAGCCCCATACCATGCCGAAGGCAAGCGCGCGCGGCATACTTTGTACCGGCAGCAAGCGCCGGGCCAAAGGCGCCACGCGCTGCCACAGGCGTTGCCCAAGGCCGAAGCCGGGATCACGCAGGGTGCCGAAGGCCACCAGCGCCCCGAATGCAAACACCACGGCGCTGAGCACGCGCAGGGTGCGCCGCACGGCTTCGCTGTCCAGCAACAGGAGCGCGCCGCCGAACACGCCGGCAAACAGCAATCCGCCAAGGCTGTAGCTGAGCACGCGGCCAAGCTGGTAGCCGATCAACAACCGCAATCGCGGCCGGCCACGTGCATCGCGCGCGGTGGCCAGGCCAAGCGCGCCGGCAATGCCGCCGCACATCACCACGCAATGCGCGCTGGCGGCAAGACCAAGCAGCAGCGCGGCGCCAAGCGTCAGTGGATCGTTCATGGAGTTTTGTCCGTGGCGGGTGCGCGTGTCGGCACGTTGGTTTGCTGCGCATCGACGGGTGCATCTTCCAGCGGCAGCAGGGACGGGGTATCCATGTCGTCGAACTGGTCGTGGTCCACGGCCCAGAAAAACGCCACGCCCGCGCCGATCAGCAGCAGGATCGACAGCGGCACCATCACCACCAGGATGCTCATGGGCGCAACTCCACGATGGTCGCTGGGCTTTGCATGTTTGCCTGTGTGTGGAGCGGCGATTGATGGCGGCCCACGCGCAGCGCGTTGAGTACCACGATCAGGGAGCTGAGCGACATGCCGAGCGCCGCCAGCCATGGCGGCACCCAGCCAAGCGCCGCGAAGGGCACCGCGGAAAGGTTGTACACCAGCGCCCAACGCTGGTTCTGGCGCAGGATGGCCAATGTCTGTTTGGCGATTGCACGCGCCTCGACCAGCGCGCCCAGGCGGCCATGCGTGAACACGATGTCGCTGGACGCCTGCGCCAGTTCCGCCGCGCTTGCCAGGCTCACCGCCACGTCCGCGCCGGCCAGCACGGGCGCATCGTTGATGCCGTCGCCCACCGCCAGCACGCGCGCGCCTTCCGCGCGCCGCGCCTGCAGATACGCGAGCTTGTCGGCCGGACGCAGCGCACCATGCCAGTCCGTTACCCCGACGCGCTGCGCCACCACCGCCACCTTGGAAGGCGCATCGCCGCTCAGGATGGCCACGTGCACGCCTTGCGCCTGCAAGGCGGCCACGGTGGCGGCGGCATCCTCGCGCAGACGTTCGTTCAAAATGAACGCGGCGATCGGTCCTTGCGCGTCCGCGAGCAGCACGGCGTCTTCGGGAATCCGCTCATCAGGTTTCTGCGCCTGCAGCGCAAAGGCGCTGCGGCCAAGGCGCAGGCACCGGCCATCGATGTTGCCCTGCAGGCCATCGCCCGCCCACGCGTGGCGCTCTTCGACTGCGGGCAGTGCGCGGGCAGCGGCGGCATCGGCGATTGCACGCGACGCCGGATGGCGGCTGCCGCTGGCAAGCGCGGCGGCAAGCGTCAGTGCGGTGTTGCTGTCGATCGATTCGCGCAGCGGAAGGCAGCGTGCAAGCGTGAGCGGGGTTTGCGTCAGCGTGCCGGTTTTGTCGAACACCGCATGGTCGATGCCGGCAAGCCGTTCCAGCGCATCCGGATGCACGGCCAGCACGCCGCGTTGCGCCAGCACCGCCAGCGCGCGCGTCAGGGCGGCGGGCACGGCCAGCGCGAAGGCACAGGGGCAGGACACCACCAGTACCGCCAGCGTGGCGGTGAGTACCTGCGTGGGATCGACGACGCTCCAGATCAGCGCGGTGAGCGTGGCCAGCGTCAGCACGCGGGCCACGAAATGGCTGGCGGCGCGTTCGCTTGCCGCGGCCAGGCGCGGGCGCTGCGCCTGGGCACGCGTGACCAGCGCGGCGATGCCGCTGAGCAAGGTCTCGCTGCCGACGCGCTCGACGCGCAATTGCGCCGGACCCTCGAGCATCACGCTGCCGGCGATCAGCGTATTGCCCTGATGTTTGGACACCGCCATGGATTCGCCCGACAGCAGCGCTTCGTCCACGTGACAATGGCGGCTGAGCAGCACGCCGTCGGCCGGCACCAGGCCGCCTTCGGCCACGTGGACGTTATCACCGGCCTTGAGCGCGGCGGCGGGAACGCGGGTGATGCCGCCCTGCGCATCGAGGCGGTCGGCAAATGCGGGCGTGAGCCGCGCCAACGCGTCCGACAACTGCCCGGCATGATGGCGCGCGCGCATCTCCAGGTAACGGCCAACCAAAAGAAAGAACACGAACATGCTGACGGAATCGAAATACACCTCCGCGCCGCCACGCAGCGCCTCCACCACGCTGGCGCCGAAAATCAGCGCGATCGCCAGCGCCACCGGCACGTCCATGCCAAGCCGCCGCGCGGCAAGGCTGCGGCGCGCGCCGGCAAAAAAAGGGCGTGCGGAATAGAACACCACCGGCGCCGCCACCAGCAGCCCGAGCCAGCGGAACCAGTCGCGGGTGGCCACGTCCACGCCGTCGAACGCGCCGAGATACAGCGCGCTGGCGTACATCATCGCCTGCATGGTGCCGAAGCCGGCCACCAGCAGGCGCTTGAGCGCGGTGCGTGCTTCGCGCTTGCGGGCGTCGTCCAGCGCCTGCACGTCCAGCGGCAGGGCGCGATAACCGACGCATTCGATGCGCTCGAGTATCTGCACCAACGTGGTCTGTTCAGGATCGAATACCAGTTGGGCGCGCTGCGCGGCGGCGTTGATGCTGACACGCCGCAGCCCCGGCAATCCGCTCAGGCTGCGTTCGATCAGCCACACGCAGGCGCTGCAGCGCAGGCCGTCGAGCAACAGGCACACTTCGCTGTTGCCGTCGCCTTGCGGACGCACGGCGTGGCGCGACAATTCGGCATCCGCCCACAGCGCGGCGCTGTGCTGCGCGGGGTCGGGGCGCGCGGCGGGCTCGCTGCGCAGCCGGTAGTAATCGCGCAGGCCAAGCTGATCGATCCACTCGGCGGCGGCGCGGCATCCGTGGCAGCACACGGCATGTTCCACGCCGTCGATGCGCGCCAGGGGTGGCGCGGCGGGCAGCGGTTCGCCGCAGTGCCAGCAGCTCTCCCGCTTAGCGTTCATGGGGGGAATCCTCGTCGGTGGCGGGCGCCGCCAGCGGCACGTTGAACACCGCTTCCGCCGTGGGCACGGCGGGATCGGCATGGCGCTGCGCCACCACGATCAGCCACACGCAGCCCGCCAGGGAGGCGGCGAACAACACCACCCCCAGCCAGAGAATCGGCTGGCGGTACCAGCGGGCCGGGGACGGAGTTGGCGTGGTCATGGCTACCTGTCGTCGGGAGGCGGTGCGGAACCGGCGCTTTGGCGTGCGTACAGCCAGGCGCCGATCAGGCGGGCGTTCTGTTCACCCAACCGTTCGTTCCAGGCCGGCATCTGGCCGCTGCGCCCGTTGCGGATGGTGTGTTCGATGCTGGCCAGATCGTTGTCCTGCAGCCAGACGTCGTCGGTCAGGTTGGGTGCGCCGAGCAAGGGGTTGCCGGTGCCCGCGGGCGTGTGGCAGGCCGCGCAGAATGTCGTGAACGTGGTTTGCCCCGCCTCGGCCTGCGCCGCATCGTGCTCCAGGCCGGACAGGCTGCGCACGTAGTGGGCGGTGGCGGTCACGTCGGCCGAGGCAAGCGCGGCGCCGATCGGCGGCATGATGCCGTTGCGGCCGTTCAGGATGCTGGTCATCAACGCGGTTTCGTCATTGCCGTACAGCGCATCGGCATCGACCAGGTTTGGCGTGCCAAGCACGTGAATACCCTGAGCCTCGCGGCCATGGCAGGCGGAGCAGTTGTCGACGAACAGGCGCCCGCCCATGGTGGTGGCCTCCGCTTCCAGCGACAGCTGCTCCAGCGTCTGGCCCTCGAAGCGCTGCAGGTGTTCCTGCAGCTTGCCCAGGTTGGCGGCGCGATCACTGGCCAGCTCGCCGTGCGCGGTCCAGCCCAGCGTGCCCTTGAAGGCACCGAAGCCGGGGTAGAGCACCAGGTAGCCGAAGCCGATCACGAACATCGATGCCGAAAACAGCACCCACCACAGCGGCAGCTTGCGCATGCCTTCGCGCAGCACGCCGTGCGCCCAGATATGGCCGGTGGTGCCGTCGGGCAGCGTCGGAATCTCCACGCGCTGGCCCCAGAGGAACAGGAAGAAGGTAAGGCCCAGGTTGAACGTCACCAGAAACATGATCCATAACGACCAGAACGTGCTCATGGCGCCTCCTGCTCGTCTTCTTCCAGCGGCAGCCGCGCCAGCGCATCGAACTTGGGCAGATGCCGACGGTCCCACAGCCAGATCCAGGTGCTGATGAAGCACAGCATCATGATCACGATGATGACGCCGGTGATGTGGCCCCACAGTGGATTCATGGCGCTATCTCCTGTTCCTGCTCCTGCATGGCATCCGGCTGCGTACCGTTGGCCGACAGAGTGGTGCCCAGGCCCTGCAGGTAGGCCACCAGCGCATCCAGCGCGGTCTTGCCTTCCAGGGCCGCGGGCGCGGCGGCAAAATCGTCGTCGGTGTAGGGATCGCCAAGGCGCCGCAGCGTGCGCATGCGCGCCACGATATCGGTGGCGTCGATATTTTCCCGGGCCAACCACGGGTAGGCAGGCATGTTGGATTCGGGCACCAACTGGCGCGGATCGATCAGGTGCAGGCGCTGCCACTCGTCGGAGTATTTGCCGCCCACGCGCGCCAGATCCGGACCGGTGCGTTTGGAACCCCATTGATGCGGTCTATCGTACACCGATTCCTCGGCCACCGAATAATGGCCGTAGCGCTCGGTTTCGGCGCGCAGCGCACGGATCATCTGCGTGTGGCACAGGTAGCAGCCTTCGCGCACGTAGATGTCCTTGCCCGCCAGACGCAGCGCGTCGTAGGGCTTGACGTGTTCGGGCGGTGTCACTTCCTGCGCGCGCATGAACAGCGGCGTGATTTCGGCCAGCCCGCCAAGCGACAGCATGATCGCGATGCAGACGCCAAGCAGTCCGGCGTGTTTTTCTATGGTCTCGAAATAGTGGTATCCGCGCGCCATCGTACGTTCCTCCTCAACCTTGCGCCGGCAGCGGCGGTGGCATCTGCCGCGCTATCGGTTCGGGAATCGGCACCGGAATCGGCGTGATCAGGCGCTTGCGCGCATCCGACGCCGTGTGCCAAAGGTTCCAGGCCATCACCACCATGCCGCCCACGATCAAGAGACCGCCGGTGAAGCGGATCGCATAAAGCGGCTTGATCGCGATCAGGCTGTCGATGAAGGGATGGATCAGCGCGCCGTTGGCATCGGTGGCGCGCCACATCAAGCCTTCGGTAACGCCGGCGGTCCACATCGAGGCCACGTACAGCAGCAGGCCCGATACGTGCAGCCAGAAGTGCAGTTCCATGGCGCCGTGCGAATACATCGCCGGCTGCCCCAGCGCGCGCGGCGCCATGGCGTACAGCGAGCCGATGGTGATCATTGCCACCCAGCCGATAGAGCCGGAGTGTACGTGGGCGATGGTCCAGTCGGTGTAGTGCGACAGCGCGTTGACGCTCTTGATCGCCATCATCGAGCCTTCGAACGTGGAGGCGCCGTAGAACACCAGCGCGATCACCATGAACTTGGCGGCGGGATCGGTGCGCAGCTTGTGCCAGGATCCGTTGAAGGTGAGCAGGCCGTTGGCCGCCGAACCCCAACTCGGCATCAACAGCACCAGCGAGAACGCCATGCCCACTGACTGCACCCAGTCCGGCAGCGCGGTGTACATCAGGTGATGCGCGCCGGCCCACATGTAGACGGAAATCAGCGCCCAGAAATTGACGATGGAAAAGCGGTAGCTCCAAAGGGGTTGCTGCGCCTGGCGCGGCACGAAGTAGTACATCATCCCCAGGAAGCCGGCGGTGAGGAAGAACGCCACGGCGTTATGGCCGTACCACCACTGCACCATGGCGTCGACCACGCCGGAATAGATCGGGTAGGACTTGGTGAGCGAGACCGGCAGCACCAAGTTGTTGACGATGTGCAGCATGCCCACGGCGATGATGAAGGCGCCGTAATACCAGTTGGCCACATAGATGTGGCGGATGCGCCGCCGCGCCAGGGTGGCGAAAAACACCACGCCGAAGCTTACCCATACCACCGCGATGAGAATGTCGATGAACCATTCCGGCTCCGCGTATTCCTTGCTCTGGGTGATGCCGAACGGCATCGTCGCCATCGCCAGCACGCAGATCAGCTGCCAGCCCCAGAACGTGAAATTGGCCAGCCGTGGCATCGCCAGCCGCGTGTGGCCGGTGCGTTGCGCCACGTAATAGCAGGTGCCCATCAGCGCGCTGCCGCCGAACGCGAAGATCACCCCGAAGGTATGGTTGGGGCGCAGGCGGCTGAAGGTCAGCCAGGAAACGTCGAAATTCAGCGCGGGCCAGGCCAGCTGCGCCGCCACGAACACGCCGATCGACATGCCAACGATGCCCCATACCGCCGCCGCCAGCAGGAACAGGCGGACGACGTGGTCGTTGTAGGTTTCCGTCATTTGCATAGCACTCTCGCATTCTTCGCGCGCAGCGAAACCCTGCGTGGTCCCCTGGCGCAGGAAGATCCTGCGCCAGGGGCACGCTTCTTCCCCGAAACCCGGGGTTTGAAAATGAGATGGCCAGAAAAAATCGCCTGGAGCGATTTTTCGCGTCGCGCCAGCGACGTCCCGTAGGGTGGCCGCCACGGATGGCAGGCCACAAAAAACCGCCTGGCGCGATTTTTCGCGCTGCCTCAAGCAGCGTCCCCCGCAGGGGCGGCGGCCACGGATGGCGCGCCATAAAAAAGGCCAACAGCGAACTGATGACCTTGTTGTTTGGTGGAGGCGGGGGGAGTTGAACCCCCGTCCGTCAGTACTCTTCCGTTGGCTCTACATGTTTAGCGTCGTCTACTGTTTAGCCTGGGGCCGCCCGACGGGCAGGGTGCAACAGGCGAGTCCGGTTGATTTTGGTGGTTTGGCCCCGGACGGTCCGCGCCACGATCCCGTTCTATATGACGATTGCGATCACTGGTTTACGGGCATCCCGGTGGCAATCGCTCGCTGCGCCTAATTAGGCAGCGAGAGCGTACGTTTCGTCGTTGGCAACTAATTAAGTTGCATAGATTGATTTACGAGAGTCCATACCCTCTCGACATGCACCTCGGGCCTCATAACCGGCGTCGAATCCAAAACGCCCCCGAAATTGTCGACATCATACCACAATCGCGCAAGGAAATGGCTGGTTTGCCCCCGCCTGAGCTTGATGCCCGTCAAAGCAAATGGAGGCCGTTTCATGCAATGCAAGCGGATTATTCCTGCACCGGAAGGAGCGGCAGGCTGCCCAGGTTGTCGTACCCATCACGGAAATCATTCCGCCAGTCGGGATAATCGACAATTTTGATCCATAGGCTCTGGGTGCCGCCCCGCGCTTCAGGCCGACCCGTGATCACCCCCTCCCAGAACTGAAATTCCAATAATGCCCATCAAGGAGTTTTTGATGAAACTGCAGTTATCCGTGGCAATCGCCGCGCTGAGCATGTTGCCTTTGTCCGCATGGGCCGCAGGCAAGGTGGTACTGGATGTAGGATCGCCCGGCACCGACGAACAGGGCTCGATGGAGTTCGAGTTCGACGGCAGCCGCATGCGCATGAACCTGCCTGCTTCCGCCGGAGCACAAACCTACATGATCCTGCGTGACGGCAAGGTCTATACCGTGATGAGTCAAGGAGGCCAGCCCCTGGTGATGGACCTGAGCGCAGTGGGGCAGATGCTCGGTGACTCGATGGGGCAGAATCTCAACGTCGGCAGCGAAGCGAACGGCCTGTTCAGCCTGGAAGACACCGGACGCAGTGAAACGGTGGCCGGGATTCAGGGACGCGTCTACGTCGCTTCCTATACCGACAGCGATGGCCGGACGCAAACTGACGAGGTCGTCATCGGCAATCATCCCCAACTGCGGGAGTTCAGCCAAAGCATGGCGCTGTGGGGCCGTGCCGTAGCGGAAAGCTTCGGCGGCGCCTCTGCGGCGGGATCCAGCGACGAATCCATGCAATTGGTGCTCGGCCAGGGCGATGGCATTCTGCGGTTCGGCGACAGCTACCGCGTTTCCGCCGTGAGCAATGCCAGCATCATTTCCTCGCGCTTCGAACTTCCGGCCAACGCGCAGCAAATGCTGAACCTCGGAGGCCTTGTTCCCGGCCAGGACAATGAAACTGCCCCTGTCAATGAAGGAGGCCGATTAGGAGGCATTCTGGGCGGACTATTGGGCGGTCAGGCCGAGCGTCAGACGGACCGGCAACAGGAACGGGCGGAATCGCGTGCTGAACGCGAAGTCGATGGCGCGGTGGATCGTGCCTTCGATCGCGCACTGGACGGAATTTTCGGCCGTTGATGCCAGGCGCGCCGCACTAGAACCCGTCATCCCGCATCAGCACCACCAGGCTGTCGCGCCCCAGCCACAGGATGCGTTCGAACAGGAGGGTGGTCTGGAACAGGGCTTCCTGGACACGTGCGGGCATGCCGCGGTCGTCGGCCAGGAGACGTTTGCGGATATTTTCCATCAGTTCGTCGCGCTGGCCGAACAAGGCCAGGGACATGCGGCGTTCTTCCTCATCACCCGACAACACGGCTTCCACCAGTTGCTCCAGCAGCATATGCAGGCCTTCGACCATGCGATTCACGGTGGCGTTGGCGTCGGGTGCGCTGGTGGTCAGGGTGGCGGTGCGGGCAAATTCGGCAAGGGCTTCATGCAGGGCGATGGTGTCGTCGATGCTTTGTTGCAGGCGCATGACGCGCAGGATGGCGCCGTGGCCGGGTTGGCGATCGAGGATTGCCGCCAGGTAGCGCCGTACCGCTTCGCCTACCGTGACGCCGGCGGCGCGGTATACGGCGGGTGTCAGCGTGGTGTGGTCTCCATCGGTGCGCAGGTGCTCCAGCATCAACGGCAGGCGCTGCAGCAGGCGTTGGCTTTCGCGTTCGGCGAGTTCGAGCGCAAGTGCCGGGTCGTCCAACGCTTCCTCCACCAGGAAGGCGGGCTTGGCCAGTTCGTCCTCATGGCGTGGCGGTGCCACCCGCGCCAGCCAGCGCGACAGTGGCGCATAGGCAAGCGTGCAGGCGCCGGAGCCGAGCAGTTGGATCGCCAGGAACGCCACCGCCAGGCGGTGCGCGTCATCGACCGGCAGGGCATTGAGCCAGTGGCTCAGGGCGGATTCCTGCAAGGCCATCGGCACCAGCAGCGCCAAGGTGCCGGCCAGTTTCTGCGCGGCCTGGAAAAACAGGATGTGGCGGCCGGTGGCTTCGCCGTGTCGCGCCAGAAAGGCGTAGTTGAGACCGGAACCGGCATTGGCGCCGAGCACCAGCAGGAGCGCAGTATCGAGCGGGAAGACGCCCGCGCCCACCAGCGCCACCGCAATGGCGCCCGCCACCGTCGATGATTGCGTCAGTACCGCCAGCACCACGCCGATGCTAAGCGTGGCCACGGCCGGGCTGTCCGGGCCGAGCACGCCGATGCCCAGCAGCAGTTCCTGCAGCGGCGCGCTGGATTCCTTCAACATGTCCAGGCCCAGGAGCAGCAGCGCCGCGCCCATCAGCGCCAGCACCGCATATTGCAGGCGATCGCTGAGGCGGAAGTCGAAATACAGCGCCACGCCGCACAGCGCCAGCAGGTACGCCACCACGTAGCCGGTATCGAGCGCCACCAGGAACACCAGCATGGAAGCGCCCACGTGTGCCCAGGTGGGGGCCAGCGGCGTGCGCTCGGGCGGCACCACGCCGCTGCGCACGAAGCTGACCACGATCAGCGCCACCGCATTGGTGCTTTGCGTCAACAGGCCGCTGAGTATGCCGGTGAGCGCCGCCAGCCAATACGAGCCGAAGGCGCGCCGGAACAGCCGGCGGGCGGAAGTGCCCGCCACCTGCGACAGGTTGCGCGCGAGAAACCAGATGCCGCAAAAGAACAGTCCCAGTCCGGTGAGCGCGGGGACCAGGGCCGTCAACATGGCTTGCTGTTCCAACGGGAGCTGGCGGTGTTCCCGGTCATCCGTCGGTTCTGCGCTTGTCCGGCGGCGTGGGCAGGCCGCCGGGCAGCAGGCGCTGCATTTTTTCCAGGAGGCGCGGCAGTTCCACCGGCTTGGTGTCGTAGTCGTCGCAGCCGGCATCGAGCGCGCTCTGGCCGTCGCCGGCCATTGCGTGCGCCGACAGCGCAATTACCGGGATCGATGCCGTGGCGGGATCCGCCTTGATGCGGCGGGTGGCTTCCCAGCCGTCCATCACCGGCAGGTTCAGGTCCATCAGGATCAGCGCGGGTGCCGCATTGGCGGCAAGCGCCACCGCTTCCTCACCGTCCTCGGCGTATACCAGGTCGAAACCGCGTTTGCGCAGGCGCCGCGACAGCATGTCGCGATTCTCCGGGTTGTCTTCCACCAATAGCAGTCGGGTCATCTCAGCCTGCTTCCTTGCCGTCCGTGCGGGCGGGACCGGCGAAGCGGCGCACGGTGTCGCCCAGCACGCTGCGATCGATCGGTTTGTTCAGGAATTCGGCGGCGCCCAGCGACAGCGCCAGTGGCCGTTCGTCCAGCATCGACACGATGATCACGGGAATGGCGGCCAGATCCGCGTCCTGCTTCAGGGCGCTGAGCACCGACCAGCCGTCGATCTGCGGCATCATGACGTCGAGCAGAATCGCCGCGGGCCGGATGCGCCGCACCACGTCCAGCGCGTCGTGCCCGGTCGACACGTGTTCCACGCGATAGCCGTCGCGGCTGAGCATGGCGCCCATTACGTCGTGCACCTGGGGGTCGTCGTCGATCAGCAGCAGGGTGGGCGCGCCGCTTGGCCCGTGCGGGGAAGCGGGCGGCGCGATGGCGGTCGGCGCGTGCAGCGGCAGGACGATGGTGAAGCAACTGCCCTTGCCGGCTTCCGATGCGGCTGTCACCTGTCCGCCCAGCAGTTCGCACAGGCTCTTGGTGATGACCAGGCCCAGTCCGGTGCCGCCATACTGGCGCGTGGTGGAGGAATCGGCCTGGGTGAAGGGCTGGAACAGCTTCGCCAGTTGTTCGGGTGTCATGCCGATGCCGGTGTCGCTTACCCGGAAGCACACGGCGGGCGCGCCCTCGTGCATGGCGGTGTCGATGTCCAGGGTCACCTGGCCTGCCTTGGTGAACTTGCAGGCGTTGCTGACCAGGTTCAGCAGCGATTGCTTGAGTTTTGTAACATCCGTTTCGATTGTGCCCACGGCGTCCGCCACCCGCACCTGCACCGTATTGCCGTTGCTGCCCGCCAGTGGGGCGGTCAGCGTGCGCACCTCTTCGGCGAGACGCGCCACCGCCACCGCTTCCAGAAAGATTTCCATCTTGCCGGCCTCGATCTTGGACAGGTCCAGGATGCTGTTGATCAGGCCCAGCAGATGCTTGCCGGCGCTCTCGATCTTGCGCAGGTCGGGCAGGAACTGATCCTGGCCCTCGTCCTCGACGTCTTCCTGCAATATCTGCGAATAGCCGATGATCGCGTTCAGTGGCGTGCGCAGTTCGTGGCTCATGTTGGCGAGAAACTTGGACTTGGTCTGGTTGGCCTGTTCCGCCGCGCGCCGCGCCTCCTCCATGGCCTGTTCGGCCTGCTTGCGTTCGGTGATGTCGTAGATCCAGCCGGCAAGCGCCGGTTGGCCGGCGTACGTCAGGCGTTGCCAGGTGAGCAGGCCCCAGAAGGTTTCGCCGGTGGCGCGGCGGTGCTGCACTTCGGCGTCGCGCAGTTCGCCGGTGGTGCGGAATATTTCCAGCAGGCGCGCGCGTTCGGAGGCATCCACCCACATTTCGCGGCTCAGCCGCGGCACCTGGCCGGGCTGGTAGCGGTAAATGGCGTCGTGCGCGGGATTGCGGTAGAGGTACTGGCCTTCCTCGGTGAGGATCACCACCGAGATCGGTGCCGCTTCGAGCAGCTCGCGCGCCTGTTCGTTGGTGGCGTCGTTGGCGATGACGACGGCGTTGGGACCGGTCATGGCGCCAGCTCTCCCAACGCGCCCGCGCGTTCGGGAAGGATCGTCAACAGCATGCTGAATCCGGAAATGTCCAACACTTCCCGCACCGGCGGCTGCACCGCGCAGACCACCAGCCTGCCGCTGGCGGCGCGTACCTGTTTGGCGGCCGCCAGGATCACGCGCAGTCCGGCGCTGGAGACGAAATCGACGTCGCCCAGGTCCAGCACCAGCCGGCCCTGCGGCACGGTGGCGAGGGTGTCCAGGCGACCGCCAAGGACGGGACTGGTATTGCTGTCGAGCCGGCCGCGTGGCGCCAGCACCACGATGTCGTTCACGGTTTCTTCCTGTAGTTGCATGGGGCTCTCCTGACGTGTCGTGCGTGTCTTTGATGGTGCGTTGCGTTGGCTTCAACCGGCATTCGTCGTTGCGTCGCGCGCGAACCAGAGGGTGCAGCGGTTATGTCCACTTGCGCTCTGGTAGTCGAAGCCCTGCGCCACGCTGAGCACCAGGTGTGCGCCGAGTCCACCGATCGGGCGCGTTGCCACGTCGGCACGGGTGTCGGGCGCGGCGCGGGCGCGTGGGTCGAAGGGCGGTGCGTCGTCCTCGATCACCAGCGTTACCCGGTCGGCGGCCAGCGCGAGCCAGACGCGGCAGGTGGCGGCATGGCCGTGGCTGCGCAGGTTGGTCAGCAGTTCATCCAGCGCCAGCGCCGCATGATGCGCCACCCGGGTATCCACGCCATGGGTGGGCAACAGTGTCAGCACATGTTCCACCAGCATGGATACCGCCTCGGGCGTGGGCGCCAGCGTGGTGTGCAGCAGCAGTTCGCCCGGCAGCTGGGGTTCGGCAGGATGTTGCAGGCCGTCAGATTGTGCTGGCATGCCGGATACCGGTAAACGCAGCAGGATGATGCCCACGTCGTCGGAAGGCGCGGCGCCGGCTTCGAATTCGCGTACCGCGGCCAACAGTTCCTGCACCGTGGGCGGTTCCTGCCGCGGCGCCGCCAGCCATTGCGCCACCCGTTCTTCGCCGAACAGATCGCCGTGTTCGCCGCGGGCTTCGCTGATGCCATCGGTGACGACAAGCAGGCAGTCGCCGGCGTCGAGATCGACGCTGTCTGCAGTGTAGGGCAGGTCTTCCTCCACACCGAGCGGCAAACCGCCGGCATGCGTCAGGCGCTGCAGCGTGCCATCGGCGCGGCGCAGGAACGGAGGGATGTGGCCGGCGCGCACGTAGTGCAGCCTGCCGCTGGTGAGGTCCAGGGTGGCAAGCAGCAGTGTCACGAACATGCAGCCGGGATTATTGGCGGCCAGCACCGCGTTGACCTCGGCCAGTACCTGCGCGGGATTCGAGAACAGCTGTTCCGCATCCTGGCGGGTGGACAGGGCGCGAAACAACGCGCAGGTGCGCGCCATTACCAGCGCGGCGCCCGCGCCTTTGTCGGACACGTCGCCCAGCAGCAATACCAGCAGCCGTCCGCTCAGCAGAAAGTGGTCCACCAGGTCGCCGCCCACTTCCTTGGCGGGATCCAGCACCAGGTCGACGTCGAGCCGGCCAAGTGGGGACTCGACGCTTGCCGGCGGCGGCACCAGCGCCAGTTGCAGTGTGCGCGCTTCGGCCAGCTCAGCCTGTTTGCGCTGCAATTCCCGACGGGTGTGGTCGTGCAGAAATTTCTTTTCCAGGCAGGACAGCACGCGCGCCCGCAGCAGGGTGCGGTTGAACGGTTTGAGCAGAAAATCCTCGGCGCCGTCCTCGATGCAGGCGGCAATGTCGTCCACGTCGCTGAGCGCGGAAATGACGATCACCGGCAGGTCGTGCACCAGCCCCTGCGCGTTGAGCCGCCGCAGGACTTCCTGGCCGTTCATTACCGGCATCATGATGTCGAGCAATACCAGGTCGAAGTGGCCGCGCTGGATTTTTTCCAGAGCCAGCTGACCGTTCTCGGCTTCCTCCACGTCGGTGATGCCAAGCCGGCGCAGACGCCGTATCAGGAGGTCACGATTGTCCGCCACGTCGTCCACCACCAGCACGCGCGCACGCGCCACCTGGCTCGAGGATTCCACAGTGTCGCGGGAGGGCTTGCCGGCCTGGTGAGTCAACTGCGTTTCGTCCTCGTCATCGGTGAACATGCCGGACGCGAAGCGCGCGTGGCGCGCGCAGTATATAGTGCCCATGCGCCGCAAGGCACCCGCAAATGTGGTTGCGAGGCAAATCACCTGGCCCTGTTCTGGTGATTGTTAAGAGTCGGTAAAGAACGCGGGGAGCTGTGCCATAATCGCGCCTTCGCCGTCAGCCGGTCCGTTCCACTGCCGCCACCCTGATCTTATCGTGACTTCACATTCCAGAAAAAACGCGACGCCAGTATCCGGCAACATCCATTACGGCGTCGATGAGCGGCCACCGTTCGACGTCACCCTGTTCAGCGCCGTTCAGCATCTGGCCGCAATCGCGCCGCCCGGCCTGGTGCTGCCCATGCTGGTGGCCACCGCGGCCGGTGCCGATCGCGCCACGCTGAACATGGTGCTGTCCGGTTCCATGCTGGCGCTCGGCATCGCCACGCTGCTGCAGTGCGGCAGGTGGCGCACGCTTGGCTCCGGTTTCCTGGCGCCGGCGATCTTCACGGCCGCGTACCTGCCGTCCTGCCTGCATGCCGCCGCAAGCGGTGGCATGGCGCTGGTGGCGGGCATGATGATGTTCGCCGGCGTGTGCGAGTTTCTGCTGGCGTTCGCGCTGGGCCGTCTGCGGCCTTATCTGCCGACGGAAATCGCCGGCCTGGCGGTGACCATGATCGGCATCATGCTGGGCCTGCTGGGGTTCCGCCTGATGTTCGGCTTGCCGCAGAGCGGCGCCGGCCCCGGTTTGGAACCTGCCATGACGCTCGATTCCGTGTTCGGGCTCGGCGCATTGGTGGGCATCTTCGTGGTGAACATCTGGGGGCCGCGCTGGCTGCGCATCTACGCGGTACTGGTGGCGCTGGTGGTGGCCTGGGTGCTTGCAGCGTTGCTGGGGCTCATCGATCTCGCGGCGCTACGGGAAGGAATGCGTCAGGGCGTCATCGGCTGGCCGGGATTGCCGCAGGCGTTGCCGCGCTTCGATTCGTCACTGGCGTTCGAGTTCGGCGTTACCGCGTTGGCGTCCAGTTTGCGCACGCTGGGCGATCTCACCACCTGCCAGAAGATCAACGATCCAAATTGGCAGCGCCCCGACATGGGCTCGCTCAAGCGTGGCCTTCTGGCCGACGGCATCGGCAACGTCATTGCCGGCGGCCTGGGCACGATAGGCTTGAGTCCCTTTTCCGGCAGTATTGGCCTGTCGGTGGCCACCGGCGTGAAAGCGCGGCGGGTGGGGCTTGCCGTGGGCTTCATCTTCATCGTGCTGGCATTCTGTCCCGCCGCCAGCGCGCTGGTAGGCTCGATTCCAATGCCTGTCTCGGGCGCGATCCTGCTGTTTTCCGCCTGCTTCATTCTCATCAACGGCATGCAGATATTGCTGTCGCGCCTGCTCGACAATCGCAAGGTGCTGGTGGTGGGCCTGGGAGTGATCGCCGGCCTCAGTCGCGATCTTTTTCCCGACTTCTTTGCCTCGATGCGGGTTCTCGAACCCTTGGCGGCTTCCCCGCTGGCGGAAGCGCTGCTGGTGGCGATGCTGCTCAATGCCTGTTTTCGCCTGGGTACGCGCATGCGGGCGCAATTGCAGTTCGAGCCCGGCGCATCGGCGGTGGCGCAGGTGCATGAATTCTGCGAAGCGCAGGGCGGTGCCTGGGCTGCGCGGCGCGACGTGATGCAGCGCGTGACCCTGGCGCTTGGCGAGTTCGCGGAAACCGCCGCCGAGGTGGTGGCGCCAAACGAGCAGGTAACGCTGGAACTGGCGTTCGACGAATTCCACATCGACGCCACGCTGCGCTATGTCGGCCAGGGATTGGCGGAAGCGGAGGTGGCGCCCGGCGCCCCGCCGGCGACACTGGAAGCTCTCGAGCTGCCCGACGACATTTCACTGCGCATCCTCACCCGCATGGCGGACCGTTTCACGCAAGGCCGCGATGGCAGGACGCAGTGGCTACGGTTGGGATTCGAGCATTGAGCGGCGCGCCGGACTCCCGCGGGAAACGGGCCGCGGAAGCCGTGCGGCTCACTGCAGATAAAGCGCGCGAATCCGATTCAACTGCGCGGGCGTAACACCGACCTCCTGCGTCAAAAACCCTTCCACCGACCCGTGGTCCTGCTCGATCCGGCGCAGCGCGAATTCCAGGTAAGGCGTGCCGTCGGCGGTGACCAGCGGCGACGCGTGGATTGCCTCCGCTTGCGCATAGCGCGCCATCATCGCAGCGAAGGCGTTGTCTTTGGCGTGCGCGGCAAGATCGACGTTGCCGCGCTCGATCTGCGGGCGGCGGAAATCGGTCGAAAGCAGATAGTCTTCGATGACCATCTGGCGCGGTACGCCGAGCACGGTCAGTAGCAGCGCGCTGGCGATGCCGGTGCGGTCCTGGCCGGCGGAGCAGTTCACCATGATCGGCGCCTTGCCGTCGGCCAGCAGCGTGAAGTACTGCTTCAGCTGCGGCTTCAGCGACAGTGCCATGCCGGGATACAGCTGCGAGATGTCGAGGTTCTGCAGATCCTCGGCGTCCTGTGTCGGAAGAATGTTGGTGATGCTGTAGTCATGCCGGTAGTAGCCGATGCCGAGATGTTCCGCCCAGCGATTGGGGAACAGCTCGATTTCCTCGCTGGAGCGCAGATCCATTATGCTTTCGAAGCCGAACTGCGAGAGATAGATTTCGTCCGCGGCCGTCAGCGAGCTGGGCGCGGCGGAGCGGAACAGCAGGCCACGGCGCACCGTCCGGCCGCTTTCCGTGGGGTAGCCGCCGAGGTCGCGGAAGTTGGAACCGCCCTCCAGCGGCAGGATGCGGCGATAGTCGGCGAGCACGTGATTGCGAGCCTGCAGGGTGGTGGCGGCGTCGATGTCGGCCCGCGCGGCGGGGGCGGGGAGGCCGGCGATGCCGAGTGCCAGGAAAAGTACGTTCAGGGAGAATGTCTTCTTCATGAGTAGCCCTCGAAGGTAATGGTTGCGTCGATGTGGAAGTTCTGGATTCGCGGATTCGTCCGGCGGTTCAGAAGCGTACGCGGGCATCGAAGCCGAATGTGCGTGGGTCGTTGAAAATGCCGAACGTGGTGCCGGTGGAGGCGCTGGCGCTTTTGTAGAACAGATGTTCCTCATCGAGCAGGTTGCGCGCCCACAGTGAAAATTCCGCGGTGGCGTCCATGCCCACCGGCACCTCCGCCAGCGCCAGACGCGCGTTTACCACGAAGGAATCGTCGGTAAGGGTCTGTTCGATCTCGCTGGTGTAGTAGCCATCGGACCAGTTGCCGTCCACGTGGAAGCGCAGTTCCGTCATGCCCACCGGCACCAGATAATCGAGGCTGACGCTGCCGGCGTTCTTGGGGGCGTACAGCGGCAATACGGTGGTGGGCGGCAAGCCGGCGGCATACGGGTTCGGCGCCTCGAGCGTATCGATGTTGGTGTAGGCGTAGTTCAGGCCCAGCGTCAGGTTGTCCATGGGAATGACGCTGATCTCGAGTTCGGCGCCACGCGACTTGCCTTCGGTGCTGGCATTGGTGGTGTCGGAAACGGTACGGCCCGAGCCGCCGACTTCGAACGGGTAGTAGAAGTCCATCTGCTTGTCCCTGATGTTCGAGGAGAACAACGCCAGGTTCAGGCGGGCGCGGTCATTCCAGAACTGGGTCTTGGCGCCCAGTTCGAAGGCGGTCACTTCTTCCGGGCTGAACGGGCGATAGGTGAGCGAACGCGAATTGGCGCCGCCGGCCTTGAATCCGGTGCTGTACTTGGCGTACACCATGACGTCCTGGCTCAGGTCATAGGCGACGTTGACCATGGGATCGAAGCGCGTCCAGGATGCGTCGAAGGCCAGGGACGACGGCGTGCCGTTCAGGATGTACAGCTGGCCATTCTTGTCGTCGCGGGTGTAGCGGCCACCGGCGGTCAGGTGCAGGTCCTGCAGCGTGTCCGGGGTCCAGGTGGCCTGGCCGAACAGGCCCAGGCTGTCGGTCCAGGCCCTGCTGGCGCGGTCGATGGGCACGAGGTCCAGATTCAGCGGGTTGGTGGCCGGGTTCAGCGAATAACCGGTGCCGTCGGCATTCCAGATATTGGTGAACGGCGTTTGCGCGTTGTCGGCCACGGCTTCGTGGTAGTAGAACGCGCCCACCACGTATTGCACCTGCGCGGTATGGCCAAGCGCCTGGAATTCCTGGCTGTATTGATGCTGGTCGAAATCCGCCAGGCTGTAGCGGCCGAAGGTCCCGTTGGGGCTGGTGAAGAAGGAGATGCCATCGATCAGGCCCTGGTCGAATTGCGTCTGCTCGAGCTCGCGGTACGCGCTGATCGACTTCAGCTCGAAGTCGTCCCGCAGCTTCCAGTCCAGTGTCAGCAGGTGGCCATTGGTCTTGCCCACGCTGGGTTCCTGCGGGCCGCCGAGGATGGATGACTCACGGCGGTCGAACGATGCGCCGGCCTGCTGCAGCGGGCTCATTGCCGGGCCGGCGACGAGCACCTGGGTGTAGTACGGCGTGGTGGCGTCATGGGCGCTGTCGGCGGCGTAGAAAACCGAGAAGCTGTTGGAGGGTTCCCACAGGGCGCTCAGGCGCGCGCCGCGCTTGTCGAACGCGTTGAAGTCTTCCTGGCCACGCATCGGGTTGTCGGCGGTGCCGTCGCGATGAGTCTGCAGCGCATCGACCTTGAGCGCCACCTCGCCGATTCTGGGTAAATCCATGTGCAGAATGCTGTTGTAGCCGCCGTAGTTGGAAACGCCGAAGGTGGTATCCAGGCTGAACTCGCCCGTCGGCTGCTTGGTGATAATGCTGACGGCGCCCCCTTCGGTATTGCGGCCGAACAGCGTTCCCTGCGGCCCCTTCAGCACTTCGATGCGCTCCACGTCGTACAGGGCGGTGCCAAGGCCCTGCGCGCGTCCAAGGAACACCCCGTCCACGTACACGCCCACGCCCTGGTCCCGCGCCGGCTGATTCGCATCGCCGGCGGCGCCGATGCCGCGGATGCCGATGGCCAGGGCCGAGGAGCGCGTGGCGAAGGGGGCCACGCGCAGCGAAGGAATCGAGCCGTCGGCCAGGCTGCCGAGTGAAATGGCCTTGCGGTTGAACAGCGCTTCGTCGCTCATCACCGATACCGAAATCGGCGTTTGCTGCAGGTTGGTGGTGCGCCTTTCCGCGCTGACGATGATCTCTTCGAGCTGGGCGCTGGCCAGCGAGGGCAGCAGCGCAAGAGCAATGGATAGGGCGAGCGTGCAGGGATACAGCGGTGTGGGAACGGGGTTGCGCATGGATTCCTCGGAGCAGGAGAGGCGTGTGAATGCTGGACGCCATGCTCGTGTCCGTGTGTGCGCTGGGAATAAAGATAGGTTTAAGGTTTGGTGTTTGTCCGCGGTGGATGGCAGAACGCCGTGGCTACGATTGGGATTCGGGCATCAAGACCAGGCAACGCGTACGCCCTGGCGGCCAGGGCGCAAAGTGCGAGTCCGATCGAATTCTGCGGGTGGCAGGCCGAGGGCGTGGGTTACTGTGGGTTGTTGTCCTTGCACACCTGTTGCGCGGCGCCCACGTCGCAGTGGTACACCCCGCGGGCATCGCGGATGGTATAGAAGCGGCCGCCGGGCTTGCCGTTGGCGTAGGGGCTCACCGTGAACTCCACGTCGTCGCCCACCGCGAAATCGTTGGGATCGAAGCCGCGGCGTTTCAGATGCACCTTGCTGGTGAGCTCCATGCCCCAGCGTTCCAGCGTGCCGTCGTCCATGGGCACGTCGACGAAGATCCACACGTGCGGATTGGTCCATTGGATGTCGGAGATCTTGCCGCTGTGGGTCACCTTCTGGGTTTGGTCGAACATGGCGAAGGAATGATGGGCCTGGGCCACGCCGGCGCCGAGGCAAAGCAGACACAGGCTGAGAATGCGGATGGTCGTGGTTTTCATCGATGTGTACCTCTACGGGTTGAGCGATCCATCGGGCGGGCGGAGCGTAGCACCGGCGTCGTTCGCGGTTCAATCGGTGCGGCGTTCGTCGCGCAGGATTTTGATCAATTGGTTGGCGGTTATTACCACTTCAGGCAATTCCGGCACGCCTTCGTTGCGTATCACGCGATAACGGCCATTCACTACCAGGGCGGGCAGGCGCGTGATGCCCGCGGCAGCGGTGTTGCGCTCGGCCAGCGCCAGGGAATCGGCCACTTCCTCTGAATTCCAGGCTTCATCGAACAGTTCGGCGGAGATGCCGAGCTTGCCGAAGAGCGCGCGTGCCTGTTCCTGCGTGTTCAAAGGCTGATGCTCCTGCTGCAGGTGCTGGAACAGCAGCGGATGGGCCTGCGCCGCCACGTCGAGTTTTACCGCGGTGTAGTAGGCCTGCGCGTGGGTGCGCATCACCGCGTTCCAGATGGCGGGCATGCGGCGCATGGCCACGTCGCCGCGCACCTCGCCGCCGTAGTAGCTCATCATCGGCTCGAATTCCGCACACACGGGGCAGCCGTACCAGAACACATCGAGCACTTCGATAACATCCTCGGCGGTGTCGGTGGCGATCGGGGGATCGATGCGCTCGTAGTGCCTGCCTTCCTCCATGGGACGCGGCTGTGCCGTTGCGCCAATGCTCAGACCCAGCAGCAGCGCCATGCCGCATGCTTGCATCAGGCCGCCCAGAATAGTTGCTGCAGTGGTTCGCATGTCGGGTTTCCGGCGTGCCCCGCGCAGGACGGGGCCGCGTTTGTTCGGGACTAGAAATCGGCCTGGGTCTGGCCGTTGGCATCGACCGGGTGACGGTCGTTCTCGTCGCAGATGTACTCGAGCATTTCCCAGGTGCGATCGCGCCGGAAGGTGTGGCTCAGGTGCCAGGGCTGCTCCAGCACGTTGGGATCCTCGTAGGTGAAATCCAGGTGCAGGGTGTCGGGGTTGTCCTTGTCCAGATACAGCCGTTCATGGATCACCAGGTCTTCGCTGTTGTAGATGCCGGCCACGCCAAGACGCTGGCCGGCGCGGGTGTTGCGGGTTTCCACCACTAGCGTGTCGCCTTCCCAGTGGCCGCGGGAATCGCCGAAATAGCCGGGATCCGGTTCCTCAGGGAAAGGCCTGCCATCGGTGAAGATGCGCCGCACCATCATGTGCGCTTCCTGCATCACCGTGATCTTGCCGGGCGTGAACAGGAATTCGATGCTGTAGGGCATGGTCATGAAATAGGGCATGCCGGGGGGCTCGCAATTGTTCGGGCCTTCGGGAATTTCGTAGTTGGGATCGGCGGCCACCTTCGCGGTTTCCGTCTCGTAGAACTCCTTGGCGGCACCTATCAGTTTGGGCTCCTCGGCGGGGCCGCTGCCAAAGGCGAAGGCGGGGAACCACAGGCCGCGAAAGTCCGGCAACTTGTCTAATTCGGCATAACTGGCGTCGGGCGCGTTGGCGGGGTAGACCACGTCATCCTGCCCCTGCGCCGGCAGAATGACCGAACCGCTCAGTACGAAAAGCGAGAGAAGACAACTGCGGCTGGCGGGTGTCGAGAAGGTCATCAGTGTGCCCCGATTCTAATAATTGGTGGAAAAGTGCGCGTTTGGCCGATACGGCGGCGCTGCACGGGTCTGCCCTCTTTGTCGAACGATGATAATAAGGTCTCGCCGCGCAGTTCAATACGCTGAAGCGGAACCGCCGGTGTGCCGTTGGCGCGTTGAGCGGTCAGGGTAAAGGGATTACTATCGGCTGGCTCGAAATAAATGCGCGCCGGAGCGCATGGATAAAGCTAATAGATGAACGAAGCATCGTTCCGGTTGCCGCAGAGGCACAAATCACACAACGCCAGGAAGGCGACATAATCGATCGGAAATAACGCAAGAGGGAGGAGCGGCTTCATGGTCCACTCCGATTTTCGCAGGGTGCTGCGTCGGGTATCGCTGGGTTGGGTATTGTCCTGCCTGTGTTTTTCCCCCGCGCTGTTTGCCAATCAGGGTAGCGAGGCGCTGCAGCAAGCCGCCGAAGACGGCGACGTGCCCGCGCTGGAACAACTGCTGCGCGCCGAACAACAGGTGAACCAACCCATGCTGGATGGTTCCACCGCATTGCATTGGGCCGCGCTGCGCGATCGTCCGCAGGCCGTCGAATTCCTGTTGCAGCATGGCGGCGACGTGGCGGCACGCAATCGCAACGGCGTGTTTCCGCTGTACCTGGCCGCGCTCAACGGCAGCGAAGCGACCACCGCGCTGCTGCTGGACGCCGGCGCCGATGCCAATGCCACCCTGCCGAACGGCGAAACCGTGCTGATGACGGCGGCGCGCACCGGCTCGCCCGCGGTGATCGAACTGCTGCTTGCGCATGGCGCGCAGGTGGATGCCCGGGATCCCGAATACCAGCAAACCGCACTGATGATCGCGGCACGCGAGAACCATCCCGAAGCCGTGGCCACCTTGCTGCGCTATGGCGCCGAAGTGAATTCGCATACCCGGCTCGGCCCCATGATCGTGCACCTTCCGCCCTGCAAGGGCACGGGTTGCGGTTCCGAGGGCGTGGGCATCAATCGCAGCGGCGTGCCGGATCGCGGCGAGCGCTACGAACAGAAGGGCGGCATGACCGCGCTGCTGTATGCCGCGCGTGAAGGCAACGTGGCGGTGGCGCGCACGCTGCTCGATGCCGGCGCCAAACTTGAACAGACCGAAGCCAACGGCATCGGCCCCTTGTTGATGGCGTTGTTGAACAATCAATTGGAAGCCGGCTACCTGCTGCTCGAGCACGGCGCCGAGGTGAACGTATCCGACTACTGGGGGCGCTCGCCGCTGTTCGCCTCGGTGGATTACCGCAATCTCGAGTTGAACAGTTCCGTCGAGGACAGCCCCACCACCAATCACGTGGACCGCGAACCCATCTTCGCCATGATCGAACGCTTGCTGCAGGCGGGAGCCGACGTGAACGCGCGCACCACGGAATGGCCGCCGGAGAAGAAATGGCTGTATGCGCTCAACGACGTCACCTGGGTGGACATGACCGGACAGACGCCGTTCCTGCGTGCCGCGTTTTCCGGCGACGTGCGCGTGATGCAATTGCTGCTGGACCACGGTGCCGACCCCAGCCTGACCACCTATGCCGGCACCACCGCGCTGATGGTGGCCGCCGGCGTCAACTGGACGGTGGCGCAAACCTACACCGAATCCGATGCGTCCTCGCTGGATGCCGCGCGGCTGTGCCTGTCGCTTGGCGCGGATGTGAACGCCACTAACTCGATGGGGCTGACCGCGCTGCTCGGCGCCTCCAATCGCGGCTTCAACGACATGATTGAATTGCTGGCCGACAACGGCGCGCGGCTCGACGTGCAGGATGCGGCGGGGCGCACCGCGCTGCGCTGGGCGGAGGGCGTGTTCCTGGCGGCGGTGGGCGCGCAGCAGAAGCCGGAAACCATCGCCTTGTTGAAAACGCTGATGGACGAACGGGGCCTGGCGCATGAATAGAGCCGCATTCCCCGGATTCACGTTGCGCCTGCTGCCGGCCCTGTTGCTTGGGCTTGGCGGCACGCTGGCACAGGGGCAGGCGCTGGAAGACAGCCAGGGCCAGCTGGTGGACCGCTACTGCAGCGAATGCCACAACCTCGAGGATTTTTCTGGCGGCTTCGCCTTCGAACTGGTCGATCGCGCAGACGTGCACAACGATGCGCAAATCTGGGAAAAGGTGATCCGCAAACTGAATGCGGGCATGATGCCGCCGCCGGGCCAGGAACGGCCTTCGGAAAACCAAATCCATGCGCTGGTGGCCAATATCGAACAGGCCATCGACGCGCATGCCGAGGCGCATCCCACGCCCGGCGCCCCCCTGTTGCGGCGCCTGAACCGCACCGAATACCAGAATGCCATCCGCGATCTGCTGGATCTGCCCATCGATGCCTCCGAGCTGATGCCGGCGGACGATTCCAGCGGCGGCTTCGACAATGTGGCGAACGTGCTGAGCATTTCGCCGGTACTGCTTGAATCCTACATCGCGGCCGCCTCCAAGATCAGCCGGCTGGCGGTGGGCGACATGAACACCGTGGCGGCCGCCACCACGTATCGTACCGACGGCCAGTCCCAGGCGATGCACAAGGAAGGCCTGGCGCTTGGCACGCGTGGCGGCCTGAGCGTGGAGCACGTGTTTCCGCTCGACGCCGAATACGAGATCACCGTGGCGCGCGGTGGTGCCAACAACGCATTTGCGCTGACCCCATTCGGCGAGAACGACCCGGTGGAGATCGTGGTGGACGGCGAACGCGTGGCGCTGTTGCAGCCGCAGGATCGCGGCACCATCCGCATCCCGCTCACCGGCGGGGTGCACCGGATCGACGCCGCCTATCTGCCGCTTTCGCCAGGGCTTGGCGTGGACGATCTGCACAGCGTCTGGGCCACCAGCACCGGCCTCGGCAACCTGAGCATCCGGGGGCCGCTGGATGCCACCGGTCCCGGCGATACTGCCTCGCGCCGCAGAATCTTCGTCTGCCAGCCCGAAGCGGGTCCGCAGGAAGCCGCCTGTGCCAAACGCATTCTCGAGCAGCTTGCCACGCGCGCCTATCGCAGACCGGTGGACCAGCCTTCGCTCGACATCCTGCTGTCCTTCTATGAGGATGGCCGCGAGCGCGGTGGTTTCGAAACGGGCATTCAATACGCGCTTGCGCGCCTGCTGGTGGATCCGCAGTTCATCTTCCGTTTCGAGGCCGAACCCGAAAACCTGCCGGTGGGCGCCATCTACGCGGTGGACGACTATGAACTGGCCAGCCGGCTGTCCTTCTTTCTGTGGAGCAGCATTCCCGATGCGCGTCTGCTGGAACTGGCGGGGCAGGGCAGGCTGGGTGATCAGGGCGTGCTCGAGGCCGAGGTGGCGCGCATGCTGCTCGATCCCAAGGCCGAATCGCTGGTCACGAATTTCGCCACGCAGTGGCTGTCGCTGCGCAAGCTGGACGCCGCCAATCCGGTGTCCACCGATTTCGACAACGCCCTGCGCGACGCCATGCTGAAGGAAACCCAGCTGCTGTTCGCCAATGTGTTGCACGAGGATGACAGCATCATCGACTTTCTCGATGCGAACTACACCTACGTCAACGAACGCCTGGCGCAGCATTACGGCCTGCCCGGTATCCGCGGCAGCCATTTCCGCAAGGTGCCGCTGCCCGCGGGCGCCCGCCGCGGCCTCCTGGGGCATTCCAGCATTCTCACCATCACCTCCGCGCCCAACCGGACCTCTCCGGTGATCCGCGGCACCTGGATACTGGAGAACCTGCTGGGCACGCCGCCGCCGTCGCCGCCGCCGGGCGTGGAAACCAACCTGGACGTGAGCGTGCCGCTGGACGGGCGCGTCATGACCATCCGCGAACAACTGGAGCGGCATCGCGCCGATCCGTCCTGCGCCGCCTGCCACAGCGTCATCGACCCGCTCGGTTTCGCGCTGGAAAACTACGATGCCATCGGCAAATGGCGCGACGAAGAAGGCGGCAGCCCGGTGAACACCCATTCCAGGCTCTGGGATGGCACGCCGCTGGATGGCCCGCAGGGCCTGCACGCGGCTCTGATGACCCGCCAGGGCATGTTCGTGGAAGCCTTCATCGAAAAACTGATGACCTACGCGCTTGGGCGCCGGGTCGAATACTACGATATGCCGGCCATCAGGGAAGTGACCGAACAGGCGCAGGAGCAGGACTACCGGCTTGGCGCCATCGTGCAGGGAATCGTGAACTCGGTAGCATTCAGGATGCGGACGAAAGCGGACAACGGCCAGACCGACGTAGCACTGGCCTCTGAAGCAGCCACTCAAAGGTAGGAGGGCCGGACATGTTCATTACCAAGAAACATCTGTCGCGCAGAACCATGCTGCGCGGTGCCGGCGCGGCGGTGGCGCTGCCGCTGCTCGACGCCATGATTCCCGCGGGCACCGCGCTGGCGCAGACCGCCGCAGTGCCACGGCCGCGCCTCAGCGCCATCTACATTCCGCATGGTGCCACCATGGCCAAGTGGACGCCCTCCATAGAAGGCAAGAACTTCGATTTCTCCGAAATCCTGGCGCCGCTCGAAGAGTACCGCAATGCGCTCAACGTGATCAGCGGCCTCGCCAACGAGCCGGTGGGCCCGTGGAAAGGCGAGGATTCCGGCGGCGCGCAGAACCACTCACGCGCGGCGGCCGCCTTCCTCACCGCGGCGCATCCGGTGAAGGGCGACATGGCCTTCGTGGGCGAATCGCTCGATCAGGTGGTGGCGCAGGCGCTTGGGCGCGATACCCCGCTGCCGTCGCTGGAACTCGCCATCGAACCCTCTGGCCTCACCTGTGGCACCAATTTCACCTGCGCCTACAGCAACACCCTGTCGTGGAAAACCCCGACGCTGCCGATGCCCATGGAAAACAATCCGCAGCTGGTGTTCGAACGGCTGTTCGGCGAAGGCGCCACCGACGCGCAGCGCCGCGAACGCCGCCAGCTTTCCGCTAGCATGCTCGATTCGATCCGGGAGCAGGTCAGTTCGCTGAACCGTTCGCTGCCCGCCGCGGACCGTGCGCGGGTGGACGATTACCTGCAGGAAGTGCGCGAAATCGAGCGCCGCGTGCATCTGGTGGACGAGCGGCTCAGCGCCGATCTCGATCTGCCGCCGGCACCCACCGGCGTGCCGCGCGACTTCGAATCGCACGTGGACCTGATGTTCGATCTGCAGGTGCTGGCCTTCAAGGCCGAGATCACCCGCATCAGCTCCATGATGCTCTCGCGCGAAAACAGCAACACGCGCTATCCCGGCAGCGGCGTGGCGGAAGGCTTCCACAACGCCTCGCATCATTCCAACGAGCAGAAGAACAAGGATCAGTTCGCGGTGATCAACCGCTACCACATCACCGTGCTCAAGAAGCTGTTCGACAAGCTGGCCACCACGCCGGATGGCGACGGCACCCTGCTCGACCATTCCCTGGTGCTGTACGGCAGCAGCCTGAGCGACGCCAACGAGCACAATTTCGACCCGCTGCCGATCCTGCTGGTGGGCAATGCCGGCGGCCGCATCGAAGGCAACCGCCATCTGATCTTTCCCGACCACACGCCGCTTGCCAACCTGCATCTGGCCTTGCTGGACAAGTTCGGCATTGCGCGGGAGAGCTTCGGTAACAGCACGGGGATGCTGACGATCTAGCGTGCGGGCCGGCGGCGCTTCAGGCTGCTGGTCCCGATGACCTCGATGGCCTCAATAAGGGTTCGATGAAGTGCGCGGCCGGGCTCAGCGCTTGGCCGCGTGCTGCATGGTGCGCTGCTTGGTGATGTTCCACTCCCGTTCCTTGGTGACCTCGCGCTTGTCGTGGCTTTGTTTGCCCTTGGCCAGCGCGATCTGGCATTTCACCAGGTGGCCCTTCCAATACATCTTGGTACACACGCAGGTGTAGCCTTTCTGCTGCACGGCGGCGAACAGGCGCGCCAGCTCCTTGCGCTTGAGCAGCAATTTGCGGGTGCGGGTGGGGTCGGCCACGAAATGGGTGCTGGCGCTGAGCAGCGGCACGATCTGGGCGCCGAGCAGCCAAGCCTCGCCGTTCTTGATGATGACGTGGCTGTCCACCAGCTGCACTTTCTTCTCGCGCAGGCTTTTGACTTCCCAGCCGAGCAGCGCCATGCCGGCTTCGAACCGGTCTTCGATGAAGTAGTCGTGGTTGGCCTTCTTGTTGACGACGATGGTGGTGTCGTCGTGTTTTGCTTTCTTTGGTTTTGCCATGGGCGCGGATTATAGGCGTCTTGCGCCGCGCATCCTATGGCGCGTTTGCAAAAGGGCAGGGTGCGTTATAAGGTGCCGCGATTGTCTTTTCAGGCCTTGCCCATGGTGTCCATCTCGCGTTCCGCACTGCTGCCGTATTCCGATGCGGAAGTGTTTGCGCTGGTGAACGACATCGCCGCCTACCCCCAGTTTCTGCACGGTTGCCTGGCGGCGCAGGTGCTGAGCGCTGACGAGCACCAGGTAACCGCCCGGCTGGAGCTGGGCAAGGCTGGCCTGCGCTATGCCTTCACCACCCACAATCTGTTGGAGTCGCCGCGGCGCATGGTGATGCAGCTGGTGGAAGGGCCGTTTCGCAGTTTCGCGGCCGAATGGCGCTTCATTCCGTTGACGCCAGACGCCTGCCGCACCGAGCTGGACATGCAGTTCGAATTCAGCACGCGGCTGCTCGACCGCGCGCTGCGCGGCCTGTTCGAAAGCACCAGCAACGATCTCGTCGACGCCATCTGTCAGCGCGCGGTGCATGTCTATGGCCCCCGCTGATTTGAGTGCCGGCGAAAACCGCGACGAGCGCCTGGTGGTGGAGGTGGCCTATGCGCTGCCGGAGCGCCAGCGCATCATCGCGCTGCGGGTGCCGCCGGGCACCACCGCGCTCGAGGCGGTGCGGCAGTCGGGCATCAGCCTGGAATTTCCGGAAATCGATCCGGCCACGGCGCAGTTGGGTATTTTTTCGCACCCGCTGGACGGCAAGTCGTTGCCGCTGCCGGCGGAGTATCAGTTGCGGGCGCACGATCGGGTGGAAATCTATCGCCCGCTGCTGGCCGATCCAAAGGCCGCGCGCGCGCGCCGCGCCGCCAAGGCCAGAAAGGCGAAACAGGGTGGCGCCCCGGCAACGCGGGGCGAGAGTGAAGAGGGCCGGAACGGCTAGCGAGTGACGCTTACGGCGCCGAACTGGGCGTTTTCCGGCGTTTGGGTAAAATCGCCGCTGAAGCGTGTCAGTTCGTTGTTCTCGAAGAACACGGTAAGGCGCTCCTGCACCCGTTCGCCGCCGCCGGGCTGAAAGCTGTACACGTAGTCCCAGCGATCCTGGTGGAAGGTGTCGCGCACCAGCGGCGTCCCGAGGATGAAGATCACCTGGTTCTTGGTCAGCCCCGGGCGCAACTGATCCACCATTTCCTGGGTGATGATGTTGCCCTGCGGAATATCGATACGATAGACACCGGGAAAGCTGAACGAGGAAACGCTGCCACAACCGCCAAGCGCCAGCAGCAGTGCCAGGACGCACGGCAGGGAGCGCGGGGAAAGGGTGGGGCAGGACACGGAACGGAACATCTGTAACATCTAAGGCTGTACCTGCAATCTAAGGCTGTACCAGAAAGGGTGTACCTGGATTTACTTACCCGTAGGTCCGGGCATAATACCCGAAACCGATTTTTGCTGTCAGCCTGTCGATTTTGCTTAAGTATTACAGGCCCGCCCCCATTGAGAGGTATGCACCATGAGCGGACAAAATCAGGAATTACGCAAGGCTGGCCTGAAGGTCACCCTGCCGCGCGTCAAGATCATGCAGATACTGGAGGCCGCCAAGGATCGGCATCTGAGCGCCGAGGACGTCTACAAGGCGCTGCGCGATGCCGACGAGGACGTGGGCCTGGCCACCGTGTACCGGGTGCTCACGCAGTTCGAGAGCGCGGGCCTGGTGCAGCGGCATCACTTCGAGGGCGGGCATTCCGTGTTCGAGATGAGCTCGGAGGAACACCACGACCACATCGTCTGCACCAAGTGCGGCAAGGTCGATGAGTTCATCGATCCCATCATCGAGGAACGCCAGGAGCTGATGGCCAAGAAGCACGGTTTCACCATCAGCGACCATTCGCTGTACATCTACGGCCTGTGCGAAGTCTGCCAGGTTTCCTGAACGGTGGCCTCGGGCGGCGACGCGCGAATCAAACCAGGGCATGAAATGGGTGCCTGAAACGGGCCGCTGGGCATGAGCCACAGCGGCCCGTTGTCATGCGCGCAGTATTTCCTGGGCGTGCGCCAGCGATTTGCGTGATTGTTCGTCGCCGCCCAGCATGCGGGCGATTTCGTTGATGCGACCGGCGCGATCCAGTGTTTGCAGCCCGGTGCTGGTGTGCTTGCCGTCGGAGTGCTTGCTCACCAACAGATGCTGATCGGCCTGCGCCGCCACCTGCGCCTGGTGGGTTACGCACAACACCTGCCCGCGCTGGCCCAGCTCATGCAGCAGTTCGCCCACCGCCTTGGCGGTGCCGCCGCCGATCCCCACGTCCACCTCATCGAACACCAGTGCCGGAATGCGCGAGGTTTGCGCCGTGACCACCTGGATCGCCAGGCTGATGCGCGACAGCTCGCCCCCGGACGCGATCCTGGTGAGCGGTTTTGGCGGCTGGCCGGGGTTGGTGCTGACCAGGAATTCCACGTGATCGTGCCCGCGCGGCGAGGGCAGGCCGGCCGGGTCGGTGTTCAATGCTGCCTCCAGGCTGGAACTGGCCATGCCGAGCAGCGCCAGCTTGGCGTTGACGGCCGTGCTCAGCTTGCGTGCCGCCTTGACGCGTGCCTGGCTCAGCGCGCCCGCCTGCTTGCGGTAGAGCGCCAGCGCCTGTGCGTGCTGCGTTTGCAGTTGCTCCAGGCGATCGTCGGCGCCACTGATGCTGTGCAGCTGTTCGCGCAGCGCCAGATTGTGGCCATACAGCGCCTGGGGCTCCACGCGATGCTTGCGCGCCAGGCGATGCAGCAGGCCAAGGCGCTCGTCCACTTCCAGCAGACGTTCGGGATTCAGCTCCACCCGATCCAGCGCCTTGTCGAGCGTGGCGCCGGCTTCCTCCACCTGGATCAATGCGCTTTGCAGCAGCGTGGCCGCCTCGCTCAGGGCCGTGGTGGTGTAGGGCAGTTCCTCGAGCAGCGTGCAGGCGCGGCGCAGGCCCTGCTCCAGGTTGAAATCCTCCGCCTCGCTGCAAAGCTGCGCCAGGTTCTGCAACGCCCCGCGCGCGGCGTCGGCATTGCTGAGCTGGCTGTGTTCCTGCTCCAGCGCTTCCAGTTCGTCCGCGGCCAGCGCGGCCTCGTCCAGTTCCTGCACCTGGAAGCGCAGCAGTTCCAACTGGGCGGCATCGGCGTTGCGCCGCGTGCTCAGATCCTCGATTTCCTGGCTCAGCCGGCGCAGTTGGGCGGCGCTTGCGGCCACTTCGCGGCTGGCGTCCTCCAGGCCGCCGAAAGCGTCCAGCAGGCGCTGGTGGGTGCCGCTCTTGAGCAGCGACTGATGCTCGTGCTGGCTGTGGATGTCGATCAGCATGTCTCCCAGCGTGCGCAGCTCGGCAAGCGTGGTGGGTTGGCCGTTGATATAGGCGCGCGAGCGGCCGTCGCGGCTCAGCACGCGGCGCAGGATGCACACAGTGCCGTCTTCCTCGGGAAAGTCGTGCTCGGCCAGCCAGGCGCGGGCTTCGGGCTGGTGTTCCAGGCTGAACAGGGCGCTGATGTCGGCACGGTCCTCGCCGATACGGATCACGTCCAGGTCGGCTCGATCGCCAAGCGCCAGGCCAAGCGCGTCGAGCATGATGGACTTGCCGGCGCCGGTTTCGCCGGTGATGGCGGTCATGCCGGATTGCAGTTCGAGATCGAGGCGTTCGACCAGGGCAAAGTTCTGGATGGTGAGCTGGGCTAGCATGGCGGGCACGGCAGTCTGGGGTAAGCGATTGTAGTGCAAGGTTCCCCAAAATATCACAGGGAAGCGGCTCTGGCCTGCGCAATGCTTTTGGCGAGGGGAAGGGCTTGAATCAGGCGGGGTGGCCCCCATATTCGCCGCCAGTTTGCATAAACGAAGGCAGGAGGAAGCCATGGCCGACGAACCACAGGACAAGACCACGACCGCCGATACCTTCGGGGTGACCGACGACCCGCTCGTCTCCTCCTCTGCCGAAGCCGGGGTGGATGAGCTCGCCGAGCGCATCCAGGAGGCCGTGGCCGCCGCCCTGGCCGAGCAGCGCGACACCGTGCTGCGGGCCCAGGCGGAAATCCAGACCATGCGCCGCCGCTGCGAGGCGGACGTGGAAAAAGCCCACAAGTTCGCCCTGGAAAAGTTCAGCGCCGAACTGCTCGCCGTGGCGGACAATCTCGAACGCGCGCTGGCCGCGGCGCCGCCGAACACCGCTGATCCGGGGGTGCGCGGTCTCAGCGAGGGCGTGGAATTGACCCTCAAGGGCCTCATCGAGGTGTTCAACAAGTTTGGCATTCAGCAGATCGACCCACACGGCGAGCCCTTCGATCCCCAGCGGCACCAGGCCATGGCCACGGTGGCAAGCGTGGAGGCCGGGCCGAATACCGTGTTGGAGGTCATGCAGAAAGGCTACGTCCTCAATGGCCGGGTGCTCAGGCCCGCCATGGTGGTGGTGTCCAAGACGGATTGAGCCGCAAAGGGGCGGCCCCCTTGAATTTTCGGGGGGCGGATCAATATAGCCTGCAACGTCCAGGGTCCCGGCGATGGCCGGAATTTCCTGCAAACGAACAGAATTCAGCAGTCATTGGAGAACGTAAATGGGCAAGATCATTGGCATAGACCTGGGGACCACCAACTCCTGCGTTGCGATCATGGAGGGGGGGAAAGCCAGAGTCATCGAAAATTCCGAGGGTGACCGCACCACCCCCTCCATCATCGCCTACACCGAGGATGGCGAGATTCTCGTGGGACAGCCGGCCAAGCGCCAGGCGGTCACCAACCCCAAAAATACCGTATTCGCGGTCAAGCGCCTGATCGGTCGTCAGTTCAAGGACGACGTGGTGCAGAAAGACATCCACATGGTGCCCTACACCATCGCCAAGGCCGACAACGGCGACGCCTGGGTGGAAGTGCGCGGTGAAAAACTGGCGCCGCCCCAGATTTCCGCCCAGGTGCTGATGAAGATGAAGAAGACCGCCGAGGACTACCTGGGCGAGCCGGTGACGGCCGCTGTGGTCACGGTGCCGGCCTACTTCAACGATGCCCAGCGCCAGGCCACCAAGGACGCCGGCAAGATCGCCGGCCTCGACGTCAAGCGCATCATCAATGAGCCCACCGCGGCCGCGCTTGCCTATGGCATGGACAAGAAAACCGGCGATTCCACCATCGCGGTCTATGACCTCGGCGGCGGCACCTTCGACATTTCCATCATCGAGATCGCCGAAACCGACGGCGAGCACTCCTTCGAAGTGCTGTCCACCAACGGCGATACCTTCCTCGGTGGCGAAGACTTCGACCTGCGCCTGATCGAATACCTGGCGGACGACTTCAAGAAATCCTCCGGCATCGACCTGCACAACGATCCCCTGGCCCTGCAGCGCCTGAAGGAAGCCGCGGAAAAAGCCAAGATCGAGCTGTCGTCCACGCAGCAGACGGAAGTGAACCTGCCGTACATCACCGCCGATGCCAGCGGACCCAAGCATCTGGTGGTCAAGCTGACCCGCAGCAAGCTGGAATCACTGGTGGAGGAACTGGTCAACCGTACCCTCGAGCCGCTGAAGATCGCGCTCAAGGATGCCGGCCTGAGCGTGTCCGACGTCAACGACGTGATCCTGGTGGGCGGGCAGACCCGCATGCCGCTGGTGCAGAAGAAAGTGGCCGAGTTCTTCGGCAAGGAACCGCGCAAGGACGTCAACCCGGACGAAGCGGTGGCCATGGGCGCCGCGGTGCAGGCCGCCGTGCTGGCGGGCGAAGTCACCGACGTGCTGCTGCTGGACGTCACCCCGCTGTCCCTGGGCATCGAAACCCTGGGCGGCGTGGCCACCATGCTGATCGACAAGAACACCACCATCCCCTGTAACAAGAAGCAGACCTTCTCCACGGCGGATGACAACCAGAGCGCGGTGACCATCCACGTGGTACAGGGCGAGCGCAAACGCGCCGCCGACAACAAATCGCTTGGCCGCTTCGACCTGAGCGACATTCCGCCGGCGCCGCGCGGCATGCCGCAGATCGAGGTGAGCTTCGACCTGAACGCCGACGGCATCCTCAACGTCAGCGCCAAGGACCTTGCCACCGGCAAGCAGCAGAGCATCGTCATCAAGGCCTCCAGCGGGCTGTCCGACGATGAGATCGCCAAAATGGTGCGCGATGCCGAATCGCACGCCGCCGACGATAAAAAGTTCGAGGAGCTCATCACGGCGCGCAACCAGGCCGACGGCCTGATCCATGCCACCCGCAAAACGCTTACCGAAGCCAAGGACAAGGTGCAGGACGACGAGAAGACCAAGATCGAAAGCGCCATCACCGCGCTGGAAGGCGCCATCAAGGGCGACGATCTGGACGCCATCAAATCCGGCACCGAAGCGCTGAGCGAAGCGTCCGGCAATCTGGCCCAGCGCCTGTATGCCGACGCGCAGAACGCCCAGCAGGGCGCTGCCGGTGCGGCGGGAGAGAATGCGGACGCGGCTTCCGGCAAGGCGGGCGACGCCGTCGATGCCGAATTCGAAGAAGTAAAAGACGACAAATAAACTCAGCCAGCGCCACCGCCTTCCGGTGGATGACAATCGCTGAAAACCGGCGGGAGACACTCGCGCCGGTTTTCCGCTCGTGGGATCAGCATGCAAAAACGGGATTATTACGAAGTACTGGGTGTAGAGCGGGGCGCGTCCGAGCAGGACCTGAAAAAAGCCTATAGGCGCGTTGCCATGAAGCATCACCCGGACCGCAATCCAGGAGACGCGGATGCTGAGGCCAAGTTCAAGGAAGCCAACGAAGCCTACGAAGTATTGTCCGACCGCGACAAACGCTCCGCCTACGACCAGTTTGGCCATGCCGGTGTCAACAATCAGGCCGGCGGCGGCCCCCATGCCGGCTTCGGCGACATTTTCGGCGACATTTTCGGCGATATCTTCGGCGGCGGCCGCCGCAGCCATGTACAGCGCGGCGCCGACCTGAGCTACACCCTGGAACTGTCGCTGGAAGACGCCGTGCGCGGCACCACGGTCAAGATCCGCATTCCCACTCGCGTGCCCTGCGCCACCTGCGACGGCACCGGCGCCCGCAAGGGCACCACGCCGGAAAACTGCGTTACCTGCGGCGGTGCCGGCCAGGTGCGCATGCGCCAGGGGCCGTTTTCGGTGCAGCAGACCTGCCCCCGCTGCCACGGCGCCGGCAAGACCATCAAGGATCCCTGCCACGTGTGCCACGGTCGCGGCGCGGTGCAGGAAAGCAAGACGCTGTCGGTCAAGGTGCCGGCCGGAGTCGATACCGGCGACCGCATCCGCCTCACCGGCGAGGGCGAGGCGGGTACCCACGGCGGCCCGCCCGGCGACCTCTACGTGCAGGTGGCCATCAAGGATCACCCCATCTTCGTGCGCGACGGCGCCGACCTGCTCTGCGAAATTCCCATCAGCTTCGTGGATGCCGCGCTTGGCGGCGAACTGGAAGTGCCTACGCTCGATGGCCGCGTAAAACTCAAGATTCCCTCCGAAACCCAAACGGGCAAGCTGTTCCGCCTGCGTGAAAAGGGCGTGACGCCGGTACGCGGCGGCCCCACCGGCGATCTGCTGTGCCGGGTGGTGGTGGAAACGCCGGTCAACCTCACGCGCCGGCAGAAGGAGCTGCTGCAGGAATTCCGCGAGATCGAGGAAAGCAGCGGCAACCACCAGAACCCGCGCAAAACCAGCTGGTTCGACGGCGTCAAACACTTCGTGGATTCACTGAAATCCTGAGCGTCTGCCCCGGTCGGCCGGGGCCGGCATAAAGCGGCGTGCGCCATTTTGTGCTTTACTCCGTCTCCTTATCCATTTCCGCAAATCACATGGAATTCCTATGCTGAGAATCGCCGTTGCCGGCGCCAAGGGGCGCATGGGCAAGAACCTTCTCGAAGCCATTGCCGCCACTGACGGCGTTGCCCTTGGCGCCGCTTCGGTGCGCGCCGGCGATCCGCTGCTTGGCCTCGATATCTGCCAGGCCCTTGGCCTGCCGGGCGCCGGCGTCAAGGCGGTGGCCGACCTGCGCGACGTGCGCGACGACTTCGACGCCCTGATCGACTTCACCTCGCCCGCCGCCACCCTCGAACACCTCGCGTTTTGCGCGGACGCCGGCAAGGCGCTGATCATCGGCACCACCGGCTTCACGCCCGAGCAGAAACAGGCGATCGACACCGCCGGCAAACGGATTCCCCTCGTGTTCGCCCCCAACATGAGCGTGGGCGTGAACCTGTGCTTCAAGCTGCTCGAGCTTGCCGCGCGGGTGATCGGCGAAGACGCCGACATCGAAATCCTCGAAGCCCACCACCGTCTCAAGCAGGACGCGCCATCGGGCACCGCGCTGAAAATGGGCGAAGTGGTCGCCACCACCCTCGGCCGCGACCTGGCAAGCTGTGCGGTCTATGGCCGCGAAGGCCACACCGGCGTGCGCGACCCCAAGACCATCGGTTTCGCCACCATCCGCGCCGGCGACATCGTGGGCGATCATACCGTGATGTTCGCCACCCCAGGCGAGCGCGTGGAAATCACCCACAAATCCTCCAGCCGCATGACCTACGCCAAAGGTGCCGTCCGCGCCGCCCAGTGGCTGCAGGGCAAAGCCAGCGGCGTCTATTCCATGCAGGATGTGCTGGAATTGAATTGACCGTGCTCCCGCTTAAACGCAGTTCCAGGCAATAAGCGTTGGACAATCCCCGAGCCCTTTACATAAAATAGCCGCTCAGTATGAACGATACTGAGACAGCAAATTCCCAGGCCCAAAGAACACCCGAAAAAGCGGAATGCGTAACCATTCCGCTTTTTTTTAAACGTCACAAACGCCGCACCGCTGTCAGGTAATCGTCAACTCCCCGCGCTACCCCGTACCGGCCCACCCGCCACCCTGGCGGCGGCCGCGCCTACCCGGGCGTAGCGTGCTAACTGCGCCCACATGCTGACGAGGACACGACATTGGCAACAGCTCCGTATCACCCTGCGCTCTTGGTTCTGGCAGATGGCACCGTTTTTACCGGTATCGCCATCGGTGCCGAGGGCCTTGCCGTCGGGGAGGTGGTGTTCAACACCGCCATGACCGGCTATCAGGAAATACTCACCGACCCTTCCTACGCCAAACAGATCGTCACCCTGACCTATCCGCACATCGGCAACACCGGCACCACGCCGGAAGACGACGAATCCACCCAGGCCTGGGCCTGCGGCCTGGTGATCCGCAACCTGCCGCTGCTGTCCAGCAACTTCCGTAACGAACAGACGCTCGACGCCTGGCTCAAGCAGCGCAACGTGGTGGCGATCGCCGAGATCGATACCCGCCGTCTCACCCGCATCCTGCGCGAAAAAGGCGCCCAGAACGGCTGCCTGTACGCCGGCGCGGAAGTGACCGCCGACATCGAGGCCGCCAAGGCCAAGGCATTGGCCGCCGCGCGCGAATTTCCGGGCCTGGTGGGCATGGATCTGGCCAAGGTCGTGTCCTGCAAGGCGCCCTATGAATGGCGCGAAGGCAGCTGGCAGCTGGGGCAGGGCAACACCACTCCACCGGAAGGTGAATACCACGTGGTGGCCTACGATTTCGGCGTCAAGCGCAACATCCTGCGCATGCTGGTGGACCGCAACTGCCGCGTCACCGTGGTGCCGGCGCAAACGCCCGCCAGCGACGTACTGGCCATGAAGCCCGACGGCGTGTTCCTGTC